>WNFQ01000409.1_pt1 | contig 27731 bp, 26 predicted proteins | sample 5400171 | NCBI WGS metagenome assembly WNFQ01 (sample SAMN13153356, study PRJNA577476) | soil metagenome | isolation source: 20 cm soil under Madrone tree | place: USA:California | collected 2016-06-14
TGTGAACAATTAGGTCTCTTAATTTTCGGTGAGGCCTTATAGCCGTACCTGACGCACAGGAGGCATTATGGCAAGCATCAAAATGAAAACAGCCGGACTGAAGGCAGCGATTACGAGACTACAAAGGGAAAAGAAGGAACTTCGAGACATCGCTAACATGCGGGGTGAACAGCTGTGCGACTTTGGCGTGACGATTCGCAGCCCTCGTTTCAAAAAGTAGCTGGATCGCGTCGGGTTGCACGCCGACCGGAGGCGTTATGGCAATAGAGATGCGCGATGGTGTAGAAGGAAAGCATTGTTGAACATGCCGCAAGTGGAAGCCACTTTCTGATTTCTATAGGCTAAGCGACATTTGCGTGGAGGCCAAATTCACGATGTGTCCAGGCGGATTTGATTTAGAATTCGTCATCCGCCCGGGGGTTGGACGACATGGCAAATAGCAGTTTGCGGAGGTGGAGTTTACTCGCGATCGTTCTTTTGGCCTGCACTCCGGCGGCGGCGCAGTTCCCTGATAAATTCACGAACTTGAAAGCGCTGCCCAAGGACATTTCCAAGCGTGAGCTGGAATCCACCATGCGCGGCTTTGCCTTCGCGCTCGGCGTGCGCTGCGATCACTGCCACGTAGAAAAAAAAGCGCCGGAAAAAGGCTTGGACTTCCCGGCCGACGACAAGGACGCCAAGAAAACCGCGCGAGTCATGCTGCAGATGGTTGCCGCCGTCAACCACGATTACATCAGCAAAGTGATCAAGGCGCCGCCCGACACGCCGGCAATTCAGGTGCAATGTGTTACATGCCATCACGGCCTGACGCAGCCCCAGCCGCTCAACGCCGTTCTCGCAGGGAGCCTGGAGAAGGATGGCGTGGAGAAAACCATCACGCTGTACCATGAGCTACGTCGCAAATATTACGGCAGCGGACAGTACGATTTCGGCGAGACATCCCTAAACCAGCTCACTGAATCCCTCCTGGCCAAGAAAAAGAATGGCGATGCGCTGGCCATCATGGACTTGAATTTCGCTGAAAATCACCCGGATTCCGTGTGGTCCTACCATATGCTGGCCATGACCCATCAAGCCAACGGACAAATCGACAAAGCCATCGCCGACTACCGCAAAGTGTTGGAACTCCATCCTGAAGACATGTGGGCGAAACAGCAGATCGAAGCCCTGTCGAAAATCAAATAGCCCTATGGCCTGCGCCCATGCAAGACGCACTGGAGGGGCTTACTTCCGTGCGATACTCGAGTCGATTTGTAAGTAGATTCCAGAGGGAGAACGCCGCGGAACATGTACATTCACACGTTTTTGTTTCAATGGCAGCCAAGCGTTACGACAGAAATGAAGGAGCGGGCGGCGCGAGAGATTCACGCCTTGCAGGGGCAGATCCCGGGGCTGCTCGAGACCAGCTATGGCGCTAACATTTCCCCGCGTTCGCAGGGATTCACGCACGGCGGCGTCATGAAATTCCGGGACAAAGCCGCGTTGGATGCGTACTCGCCGCACCCGGTACACCAGAAGCTCGTTGATTGGCTAATGCCGCTGTTAAAATTAGCTGCAGAGCTCGATTACGAAATGTAGGCTTGCTCGCGCCAGCGTCCGACTAGACGTCGCAGAGGTCGACGGCTTGGCGAAGCGAAGTTAGCGGGTCGCGCGTAGGCACAAACTCGTGAGCGACGTAGCCGTGATAGTTCGTCGCCGCGATGCCGCGCATCACGCCATCCCACTGCACTTCTTGGGTGCCGTCGAGTTCGTGGCGATGCGGAACTCCTCCGGTGTGGAAGTGGCCGAGCCAGTCAATGTTCTTTTGGATGGTCGCGACCAAATCCCCTTCCATGATCTGCATGTGATAGATGTCGTAGAGCAGCTTGACGCGCGGCGAGTTCACCGCTTGCACCACTTGCAAGCCCCAAATCGTGTGGTCGCACATGTAATCCCTGTGGTCGACCTTGCTGTTAAGCAACTCGATGCAGATGGTCACGCCGTTGTCTTCGCCGATTTTTTTCAGCCGGTTGAGTCCCGCGATGGTATTTTTCGCGCCTTCCTCATCGGACATACCAGCCCGATTCCCGGAAAAAGTGATCACGTTGGGCACGCCAAACTTTGCGGCGAGCGGAATGTTCTTGCGAAAAGCTGCTTCAATTTTCTCGTGATTCTCCACGCGATTGAGGGCGCTGGCAATTTCCCCGCCACCTGCGTAACCCATGCTGCAAATCAGGCCGTAGCGCCGGGGCACTTCCCACTCATCGACATTCAGCAGGTCGATACCCTTCAGTCCGATCTCGGCGCCGTACGCGCAAAGCTTTTCCAGGGGAATGGACTTATAGCACCAGCGCGATGCGGATTGGCGGATTTGTCCCTTGCGGTGAACAGGAGTGTTTTGTTGGGCCGATGAAGACGAAGATAGGGATGGAAGCGCAGCCATAGTGGCTCCAGAAATTACAGTTTTAAGCAAGTTGCGGCGTGATAGGTGAGACATGGTGGGTGAGTGTAGCGAAGAATTGGAAGCGTGGGTAGGGCTTCTGTGGTTGTGAAGGTGTCGCTTGAACGCACACCTCTAGCGGCGACATACGCGGGATGGCACAGCCGCCGCGGGTTGCTGCGCTACGCAGCGGCGGGTGTGTGAAACTGACGATGGCAGTGCGCGCAGAGCGCGTGGTGGCCGTGCCACATTACGCTCAAGGGTTCCGCGCAGAACGGGCAAGTGGCCGACCACTGCGCGCCGCACTCCGGGCATTCCTTGAGCAATAACTGCGCCCGGCGGAGAGGCTTTCGCAGTTCCTGCAAATCGAGGACGAAACGGCAAAAGGGGTTGCCGCAAATAAGGAAATGTTCCATGGGAAGGGCTCCTTTGTGCGACGGATATTGGCGGGGCCGCTGGAGAATTGTAAATACCGGCAATTACGTCAGTAGTATTACGGAGAGTTGGCGATGACGAAGGGCGAGGAAATACTGGCGAAACGTCAAGCGTCAATAAGGTGGCTGCGTATCGCGTAGCGGACGAGGTCGCTAAGAGAATGCAGGCCGAGCTTTAGCATGATTTTGGCGCGGTGACTTTCTGCCGTTCTAGTACTGATTCCGAGTGTCTCCGCTGTCTCCTTGTTCGTCTTCCCGATTGCGAGGAGCACGACAACCTCTCCCTCGCGTGAAGAGAGTGGGCTGACGTAATTCAGTTCGTCCTCGATTGGCTGGATTGCAGCAAAGTCTTGCCCTTCCACTAGCTCGAGCCGCTCAGCATGAGAAGGGCGAGTCGGCCGAAGCGCCGTCGCGGGCAGAGCATCATGCAGCAGTCGCGAAATGGCACGCGTTTCCGACACGCAGCTTTCCAACAATCCCAGGGTGCTTGCGAAAACATCGCCCAGAGCTCTGCAACCGTTGCCGGAACCCGGCGTCGCGAGCGCACTTAGATGGCTGCGCAGCGCAGAGTGCATGCTGGTCAATTTGTCCGCTAGACGGAGAAGCGAAGCCTCGAGTCCGTTGCGTTTTGTCAGCTCCAGGACAATCGCGCCGACGTGCTGGACCTGGCCGCTATGATCCTTAATCGGGAAGTAGCTACCGTTCCAATAGCCTTTTGCTCTCCTTGACGGTAGTTCCGCGGTCAATTCAAAGTTCGATAGCAACTGTCCGGTGGTGAACACGTGCTCGAAGGCAGGTTGCACTTTCGCGGCAGCGCTTCCAAGGACAGCATGTATAGTCTGACCAATATGCGCAGCCGCGGGAATACCGTTCATGGAAGCTAACGCATTGTTTACGGCGCGGAAGCGGAGCTGGCGATCACAAATGGCCACACCAACGGCAGAGCTCTGGAAGAGAGCGCTCAGTAAGCCATGCGGCTGACCGATGGTCTTGTCAGGAACAAAGTGCCTAGCGAGGTTCGACGCCACCCCTGAGGCAGTGCGTGCCATGCTCACCCTACCTGCTATGATATAACATACTATCTAACCCGGAATAAGTTTTGTGTCAATCACTAACATGTAATACAGGGTTCAGGGTACGGACCCTGAGACGTGAGGGGCCTCCACAGCCCTAGGGCCAAGGGCGCACAACGCGATGGTTTCTGGGTCAATAATTTGCAAAACGGGCAGTGTTCACGCATCATTACTGGCTTGTTCGGTGCAAACTCGGGGTGCAGCCAAGGGGCGAGCGTTGTCCCTCGCTATGCCTGGCGTCGAAACTACTTTCCGTTGGCAGCAAGTCCAGCCGACCGAGCGAGTCCAAACGAGATGCAAGCTGAAGAAGGAGCGGAATGGAAAAACCAGGAAAGATTGCGCTGCCTAAGGGCAAATTGGGGGTGCTGTTGCCGGGGATGGGCGCGGTCAGCACAACCTTCATGGCCGGCGTGGAGTTGGTGCGCAAAGGCAAGGCCCAGCCGGTCGGTTCGCTGACGCAGCTCAGCACGATCCGCCTCGGAAAGCGCACGGATGCGCGCTCGCCGCTGATCAAAAACTTTGTTCCGCTGAGCGATCTGAAAGACCTGGTGTTCGGCGGCTGGGACATATTCAAAGACAACGCCTATCAGGCGGCTAGCAAAGCCGGGGTGTTGAGCGAAAAGGATCTGGAGAAGGTGAAGCCATTTCTTTCCGGCATTTCGCCAATGACGGCGGCGTTCGACCGCGAGTACGTAAAGAGGCTGGACGGCACGCACGTTAAGAAAGGCAAGAACAAGTACGATCTAGCGACGCAGATCAAGGACGACATCGAGAATTTTCGAAAGACCAAGCGCGTGTCGCGTTTGGTGACTTGCTGGTGCGGTTCGACAGAAGTGTTTATCAAGCCGGAGGAAGTGCACTCTACCCCGGAGAAATTTGTGGAAGCCATGAAGGCCAATCACCCGGCGATTGCGCCATCGATGCTGTATGCGTGGGCATCGGTGACCAGCGGCGTGCCGTTCGCGAATGGCGCGCCGAACCTGACCGTGGATATTCCCGCCATCCAGCAGCTTGCGCTGGAGCACAACGTCGCAATTTGCGGCAAGGACTTCAAAACCGGGCAGACCATGATGAAGACCGTGCTCGCGCCGGCGTTCAAGGCGCGCATGCTCGGGCTGGATGGATGGTACTCGACGAATATTTTGGGCAATCGCGACGGCGAAGTACTGGATGATCCCGGATCCTTCAAGACAAAGGAAGAATCGAAGCTGGGCGCGCTCGAATACATTTTGCAGCCGCAGCTTTACCCCATGCTGTATGGCAAGGTCTTTCACAAGGTGCGCATCAACTACTATCCGCCGCGCGGAGACAACAAAGAAGGCTGGGACAACATCGACATCTTCGGATGGCTTGGTTATCCCATGCAGATCAAAGTGGATTTTTTGTGCCGCGATTCGATTCTTGCCGCTCCCATTGTCCTGGATCTGGTTTTGTTCCTGGATTTGGCGCAGCGCGCCGGGATGCGCGGCATCCAGGAGTGGCTGAGCTTCTACTTCAAGTCGCCGATGACCGCGCCGGACTTGTATCCCGAGCACGATCTGTTCATTCAGTTGATGAAGCTGAAGAACACGTTGCGCTGGATGATGGGCGAGGATTTGATCACGCACCTGGGGCAGGAGTATTACGACTAACGGTCTTTGGTACCATATCGGAAAAAATGATTTGCGCGATTCATTTTTCCGTTGAAAGAAGCGGGCTTTTCGATTTGACGCTTGGAAACACGGCGCGATACCTTAATGGCTACATAACCGTGAATTTGCCGCCCCAGATCACATCGCCGAATTCATCAACAACTCAATTTGAGGAGACTCATGTCGACCGAACTGCGTAATTTTTTGGCGCTCCCGTACGATGAACTGGAAGAGCTGAACCTAAAGGCCAAGAAGCAGCGCCTGGATCGTGTTGCGCCGCAAAAAGTGCAGGAAGAGCGCCTCAAGTATTTGACCGACGAAAAGCGCATCAAGGCCGTGACCGTGTTGTTCAGCGACCTGGAAGGCCGCTTGCACATGCTCGATTACGACAAGAAGTTCCTGATCAAGAGCTGGGACAACTTGACGTTTGACGGCTCTTCGATCCGCGGGTTCACCGCGCAGCGGGAAAGCGACTTACGCCTGGCCATGGACTGGGGCGCTTTTTACTGGGCCCCGGCGGATGTATTTGGCTCCGGAAAGATCCTTGTTTTCGGGCAGGTGATCGATAAGGATGGCACGCCGTATTCGGCGGATATTCGCGGCCTGCTGAAAGGCTACGCCGACGATCTACACGAAAAGAAAGGTTACACGCTAAACGCCGCCAACGAAATCGAAGGTTTTCTGTTCAGAGGTTCCGACGCGGAACGCCGCTATTATGAGACGCTCAAGTTTGAGTATGTCAACACCGGCGGCTACTACCATTCATTGCCAGGCGATCCGCTGCGTACTTTCATCGATACGACCGCGGAAGTACAGCGTGCGATGGGCTTCCAGAATGAAAAGGATCATCCGGAGGTCGCGCCATCGCAATTCGAGATCAACTACAGCTATGGTGAAGTTGTCGCGGCCGCCGATCAGATTCAGCTCTACAAGCTGATTTGCCGGCAGGTGGCCACCAACATGGGCTTGACGGCGTGCTTTCTTCCCAAGCCGGTGGTGGGCGTGAACGGTAGCGGCATGCACACCAACGTTTCGGTCAGTAAGAACGGCAAGAATCTTTTCTGGGACCCGAAGGGAGAAGAGAAGCTCAGCAAGTTGGGCTGGGAGTTCGTGGACCGCATCCTGACCCACGGGAATGACATTTGCCTCATATTCAGCTCAAGCGTCAACGCGTATCGCCGGCTCGATCCCCATTTCGAGGCGCCAAACCAGCTGAAGGCTTCACCGGTCGACCGGGGAGCGATGGTGCGCATTCCGATTGGCAACGAGCGGAGCATGCGTACAGAGGTACGTGCCGTCGCCCCTGACGCAAATCCTTACATGGTCTTGTATTCCATCTTCAAGACCGGCCTCGACGGAGAAACGGCAAAGATCACAAATCTACGCCAGGCGCAACGCTATTTACCGGACAACATTTATACCGCCATCGACAACTTTGAGAAGGCCGATTGGACAACGAAGCTGTTCGGCGCCGACGTGAAGGGGCGCTACGCGGATTTGAAGCGCGCATCCGCGGACCGCTGCCCCCGGCAACTGGGTACCGTCGTCAAAGCGCCCGAGGTGCAGTTCCACCACGAAGTCTACAACCAGTTCTTGTGGAACTTGTTCTAGGAAGCACCCTGTAGTGCGCATTGTGCTGCCCCATTACAAGAGAGCTCACGCCGTGCGGGATTGCGCGCTTTTCGCGTTGACAGCGTCGAGCACGCGCGTCGAATAAATGAGCGCGGCACCGGCGTTCATCGACACCGCGACGCCCAGAGCCTCCGCGATCTCTTCCTTTGTTGCGCCGGCTTTCAGTGCCGCTTCGGTGTGCACCACGATGCAGCCGTCGCACCGCGTGGTCACCGCGCAGGCGAGCGAGATCAACTGCCGCGTTTTCTCATCGAGCTTGCCTGTTTTGGAATTCGCCGCGCTGAGCGTTTGGTAGCCGCGGACCGTATCCGGGCTGAGTTTCATCAGTTCACCGAGGGTGGCGCCGATCTGCTTGTGATACTCGTTCCAATCCATCATCATATGATCTCTCCTTCCGCTGATACCTCTGCCACGCGCGAGTATACCTCCATGCTTTCCGGCGGCGCGTGGGATTTGTGCGGTTGTGGTATCTTCTTTAATTCGCGCTGGACTCTTGTCGGTTCTGCCGATTGGCAACCGCAATACAACAACACCGTTTGCAAGAGGTCGTAACCCATGAAGAATTCGTACAACGGACAAACCATTCCTGCCGGTGGCAAAGGCATCGAATACAGCGGCGGCGAACTGCGCGTGCCGGACGCGCCGGTCATTCCTTTCATTGAAGGCGACGGAACGGGCCGCGACATCTGGAAGGCATCGCGCCGCGTATTTGACTCCGCAATGGAGCACGCGTATGGCGGCAAACGGCGCGTGGCGTGGTTTGAAGTTTTCGCCGGAGAAAAAGCTTTCAATGCGTTCAAGCAGTGGTTGCCGAACGACACGGTGGATGCCATCCGCGATTTTCGCGTCGCAATTAAAGGGCCGCTTACTACTCCGGTGGGCGGCGGTATTCGGTCGCTGAACGTGGCGCTGCGGCAGATTCTGGATTTGTATTCGTGCGAGCGGCCGGTGCGCTATTACGAGGGAGTTCCTTCCCCTGTGAAACATCCCGAGAAAATGGACATTGTCATCTTTCGGGAGAATACGGAAGACGTTTATATCGGAATCGAGTGGAAGTCCGGCTCACCAGAAGCCAAAAAGTTGTTGGAGTTCTTGAACAACGAAATGCTGAAGGACGGAAAGAAGCAGATTCGCTGGGATTCCGGCGTAGGCATCAAGCCAATCTCGCCGACTGGGACGAAGCGGCTGGTGCGGAGAGCGATCAAGTACGCGTTGGTTCATGGCCGCAAGAGCGTGACGCTAGTGCACAAGGGAAACATCCAAAAATTTACGGAAGGCGGCTTTCGCGACTGGGGATACGACCTGGCGCGGGAGGAGTTTCGCGGGCAGACGGTGACCGAGCGCGAGAGCTGGATCGTCGACAATCTGGACAAGAACCCGGCACTGACCGTAGAGCAGAACGGCGCCATGGTCGAGCCGGGGCTGGAGCAGGCCACCGACTCTTTCAAGAAGAGTATCTATGAGGAAGTGAAGCGAACCCTAGATGCAATCTACGCGACGCATGGCAAGGGCCAGTGGAAGAAGAAACTGATGATCAATGACCGCATTGCGGACTCCGTGTTTCAGCAGGTCTTGCTGCGCGCGGATGAGTACAGCGTGCTGGCGACTTCGAACTTGAATGGCGATTATCTGTCGGACGCTTGCGCGGCGCAGGTCGGCGGGCTGGGCATGGCGCCGGGCTCGAATATTGGCGACGGATACGGCGTGTTTGAAGCCACGCACGGGACGGCGCCGAAGTATGCGGACAAGGATGTGATTAATCCCAGCTCGCTGATGCTCTCGGGCGCGATGATGTTCGAGTTTTTGGGTTGGGGAGAAGCGGCGCAGCTCATCGAGGACGGCATCGCGCGGACGATTCGGCAGAAGCGCGTGACCTATGACCTGGAACGCCTGATGCCTGGAGCGACCAAAGTGGGTACGTCGGCGTTCGCGTCAGCGATCATTGAAAATATGGCGGCTCACGCCGTCGCGCGGTAGCTTGCGATTGATATCAGATGATTTCATAAGGAGATTGACCGGATGCGCAAGAAGGTCACGGTGGTGGGTGGCGGGTTTGTGGGATCGACCACGGCGCAGCGAATTGTAGACATGGAACTCGCCGACGTCGTGTTGACGGACATTCTGGATGGCCCTCCAGCTGGTAAGGGCTTGGACATGATGGAGTCCGGTCCGATCACCAGAACCGACTCGCGTGCGACGGGAATTTCCACGGCGAATGGAGACTACAGCGCAACGGCAAATAGCGATGTGGTCGTGATCACCGCGGGATTTCCACGCAAGCCGGGAATGAGCCGCGACGATCTGCTGAAGGCCAACTACGACGTCGTGAAAGCGGTGGTCGAGCAGATCGTTCGTCACTCGCCGAACTGCATCATCATGGTGGTGACGAATCCGCTGGATGCCATGGCGCAAGCGGCTTGGAAGGTCAGCGGATTTCCGAAGAATAGGGTGCTGGGCATGGCCGGCGTGCTGGACTCCGCGCGCATGAGCACGTTTGTGGCTATGGAGTGCAAGGTGAGCGTGGAAAACGTGCATTCGTTTGTCCTTGGCGGGCACGGCGACGATATGGTGCCGCTGCCGCGCTATTCCACCGTGGCGGGGATTCCGCTGCCGGATTTGCTGCCGAAGGCGCGCATCGACGCCATCGTAGAACGCACACGCAAGGGCGGAGCGGAGATAGTGAATCTGCTGAAGACGGGATCTGCTTACTACGCGCCTTCGGCGGCAGCGGTCGAAATGGTCCAAGCGATCCTGAAGGACAAGAAGAAGATTTTGCCTTGCGCCGTATATCTGGATGGCGAGTACGGAATCAAGGGATTGTTTGTAGGCGTCCCGGTAAAGCTTGGCGCCAAGGGTGTTGAGGAAATCATTCAAATTAAGCTCACCGCCGAGGAGAATACAGCGTTGCAGAAATCGGCCGCGTCGGTGAAGGAACTCGTGAACGTGCTAGGAATTTGAGAGAGGCAAAGACGTAACACAGAGGACACGGAGCTCCGAGCACCGAGGTAATAGAGACGATTGGGCGCGCATGCGCCCGTTTTTGTTTTGACCCAGTTAGAAGCCGAAGAGCTTTCCGGCTCCGGCTACCAACGCTAATGTGAAGACGGCGATGACCACTTCGCCGATGGCACCCACCGCGAACGGGCGCAGGCCTTGCTTGCGCATTTCACGGAAATTGGTGCGCAGGCCTACTCCGGCAAAGGTCAGCAGAAAGGCCCAGCGCGAGAGATTCGCCAGCGCCGTGGTCTGCTCCTTGGTGAAGAAATGGTACGTCGCGAGAATGGAAATCAGCAGGAAGCCAAGAACGAACTTCGGGAATTTTTGCCAGAGGAAGGCCGTTTTGTTTCCCACCGTCTTGGCTTGGCCGCGGCTGGCCCAATAGATCGCATAGGCGAGCACGACGAAGCCGATCATGGCGTTGCGCGTGGTCTTCGCGAGGACGGCCAGCTTGCCGGCAGCATCGGAGTAGAGCGCGCCCGCAGCAGTTGCTTCCGCGGTGTTGTCGACCGCGAGTCCCGCCCAGAGGCCGTAGGCGTGATCACTGAGATGCAGCGTGTGGCCAATCAGCGGAAACGTGAAGAGCGACAGCGCACCGAGCGCGAGAATCGCTGCAATGGCGAACGAAGAGTCTTCATCATCCGCTTCGATGGCGCCTTGCGTGGCGATGATGGCGCTTACGCCGCAAACCGCGGAGCCGACCGCAAGCAGCGAAGTAAGCTTAGGACGCAGACCGAAGGCACTGCCGAGGAGCGTCATGAAGGCAATCGCCACAGCAATTTCAATGGCTACGAGCGCGAGGCTGACGCCACCAAGTTTCAGTACATCGCCCAAAAGAAATCGCGAGCCGAGCAGCACGATGCCGGCCTTCAGCCAGAATTCGTAAGTTGCCACGCCGGAGCGGAAGATCCGCGGCACGCCTACGGTGTTGGAAATTGCCAGGCCGATGAGGATGGCCCACAGGACGTACTCAATATTGGGGAATGTCCAATGATGCGCTTTCGCGTAGATCCCCAAGTTGCGCTCGAGTAGCTTGCCGGCATAACCGACCGCGGCGAGCAGCAGCACGCCGGGAATTACGCGGAGAAATTGCAGAGCAGGCTGCGCCGGTCTTGCTTGAGGTAGTGCGATTGCGTCCGCCATTGTTTTCCTCTTGTAGCGAAATCTTGGATAAGGTTCCCTGAGATCCGGGTGGCCTACCAGGGCACGCGCGTGAATACGCCGGCGCGGATCAGCAAGGCCGCGAGAAGCGCCGCCACAACCGCCCAACTGTCTAGCGATAACAACCAAGTCTTCCGGGAATTCAGAGGTTCTGCGTTGGTGCTCATGGTTCTCTCCTTGATTGGCCCTTCAACTTACGGCAGTGCGCGGCGTATCACGACCGTCCGGGTCACCGCGCCAAAACGCCTTGCTGATCTCTCGAACCTTCCGTGATGCGACGCGGCCGACAATCATCAATGCCGGCGCAGGAAGTTTTTCCTCCTGTGCCAACCGCGCAACGCTGGTCCATCGAATTTGCTGCTCGGCACCCGTGGCATTCGACACGATCACGCACGGCAGGTCGTCCGGCAGGCCGCCTTCGCGCAAGCGCTGCGCCACTTCGGCATAGTCCGGTCCGGGCATATACAGCGCGAGGGTCGTGCTACTGGTGACTGCGCCCCAATCCATTGTTCCGCCTTCCGTGCCGCGCGAAAATGTGGTGATCGCGACTTGCGAGGCAGCGCGGCGATCTGTGAGCGAAATTCCGGCGGCGGCCGCCGCACCAAGCGCCGCGGTGATTCCCGACACGACTTCAAAATCCACGCCGGCGCTGCGCAGCGCCTCGATTTCTTCTCCGGCGCGGCCGAAGATAAGCGGGTCGCCTCCCTTTAGTCGGATGACGAAATCATGATTTGCGGCAGCGGAAACCAGCAATGAATTGATTTCGTCTTGCGTAAGCAGCTTTTGTCCGCAGCGCTTGCCTACATCGATTACCTCGGCATCGCGTGCGATGAGGTCCAGAATTTCACGGCTGACGAGCGAATCGTGAAACACGATGCCAGCGCGTGCGAGAAGACGCGCCGCTTTCACGGTAAGGAGTTCCGGATCTCCCGGACCAGCGCCGACCAAGTACACCTTGCCCATGCCGGTCCCCGCCTCGCACGCTGTCGTCGCGCCTCCGGAAAAAAAACGGTCGAACATCGATTGGCTCGCAAGATGGTGCAGCAGAACTTTTCTGGAATCCGCGCCGCCATCGCCGGCGCGCAGCAGTTCGCGGGTGGCGCCCAGCCACTCGAGCCATAGCTCGTACTCGGGACCAAATTGCTTTTCTAGCCGCAGACGAAGGCGCTGCGCCAGCGCGGGACTCCTGCCGTTCGTGGAAATAGCGATTTGCAGATTGCCGCGCTGCACGACCGAGCCATAGTAAAAATGGCAGTGCTCGATGTCGTCCACGGCGTTGCACAGAATTCCCTGCGCGTCAGCCTCGCTGAAAACAGCTTCATTGACTCCGGGCTCAGAAGTAGCGGCAATCACCAGATACGCGCCTTCAAGGTCCGAAGGGGCAAACTTCTTCGCCCGCCATTCCACTTTTCGCTGCGCGATCCATTGCCCGATGGCTGGCGTCACCTGCGGCGCGACAACGCGAACGCGCGCCTCGGCTGCGAAAAGGCCCTCAATCTTCCCTTCCGCGACGGCACCGCCACCGACAACCACAACCAGGCGATCGCGAAGCTTCACGAAAATGGGCAACAGGCTCATGCTAGCCTTCGACTCCCAGCGGCACTCGGCCGGCCGCGGTGTCGCGTTCGACTGGAGCGACAAATTCTCCGGCCAGCCATCCGCGAATTTGCTCGTTCGAGTGGCGCGCGAAAAAGCGGCGCAGATTTTCGCCGGGCGCGCGCTGCCCGTTGAATTCGCGCAGCAGCCGCTCGATGGCGTCCGGCACTTCGGACGCCGCGCACCGATAACCCACCGGCCGCGCAATCGACGCAAACTCCCCCACGCTGCCCCCAACGCAGAAGTAATACGCGTCCACCATCCGTCCATCGACCTTCAACTTCTTGCCTTCGATGCCGATGTCCGCGATCCAATGCTGCCCGCAACTATTCGGGCATCCAGTGATGTGCAGCTTGAGCTGCTCCTGAAACCCCGGCAGGCGCTGATCGAGCTCTTCCGTAAGCCAGCGCGCGAAGCCCTTTGTTTCTGTCAGCGCCAACTTGCAAAATTCCGAACCGGTGCAAGCTATGGTGCCGCGTGCAAAAGCGGAAGCGCGCACCGGCAAGCCAGCCGCGGTCAAGTCGCCGGCGACTCGCGCGGCATGCTCGTTCGGAACATTGACGATCAGCAGGTTCTGCATGATGGTGTTGCGGAGATGCCCATCGGCGTAGCGGTCGGAGAGATTCGCTGCGGTGCGCAACTGCTCCGGTGTTATGCGCCCGCGCAACACATTCGCGCCAACATAGGAAAGGCCGGGTTGCTTCTGTGCGTGAACGCCAACGTGATCGCGGTGAATGTCCAAGGGAAGCTCTTCCGGTTCGGCGGGATCGAGCGCAAAACCGAGCCGATCTTGCAAAGCGTCCAGGAAGGAGTCCGCCGTCCAGCCGTGCTGCAAGAAAAGGAACTTCAGGCGGGCGCGCTCACGGTTTTGGCGGAGCACTTCCGATTCACGAAACAGGGTCGCCACGCCGCGTACAACGGGGACAGCTTGCTCCCACCGCACGAATGCGTTCAAGCGAATGCCGAGATGCGGATCGGTGGAGAGACCGCCAGCCACACGCAGCGAGAATCCGATCTCATCGCCGTGCAAGCGTTTTCGCTTGACAGCGGTAAGTCCCACATCATTGATCTCAGGATACGTGCACCACGAACGGCAACCAGTGATCGAAACCTTGAACTTACGAGGCAGATTGTAGAACTCGGAATTGCCGCCAAGCTGTCCGTTCACCTCCAGCGCCAACGGTGAAGCATCGCAATACTCGTGCGCGTCAAATCCCGCCAGCGGGCATCCCGTAATATTCCGCGCGACGTCGCCGCATGCCCCCGTGGTCGACAATCCCACGCGCCAAAGCGCCTCGAGCACTTCCGGCAGCGATTCAATCGTCACCCAATGCAATTGCACGTTCTGCCGCACCGTGATGTCCGCAACACCGCGCGCGTGGCGCTCGGCGAGGTCGGCGATGGCGCGCGCCTGCTGACTGCTCAGGAGGCCGTTGGGAATTCGGATGCGCACCATAAAGAACGGCGTCGCCTTGCCTTCGCCATTCTTGCCGCCGACCACGCCGACGCCGTCGCCCTGCGTGTAGACGCCCCACGAGCGAAAATACGTGCCGAGCCATTCCGGCGGAATGGAAGCGTGGCCCTGCCGCGCAAACGCGCGGATCTCATCGAAATGCTCCCAGGCATTCTTCTCGCGTTTCAACCGCTCCACGCGTTGCGCTTTGGTTTCCTTGATTTCGCTCATGTCTGCTCTGAACTTGCCGGGCTAAAGCCGGCACCAACAAGTCGCGCCTGAAAACAAAAAACCCACGCTGGCCTGAACTCTGGCAACGTGGGCTGCGGACCTGTTCCTTACTCTATGTCTAAGTCCGGAAACTCCCCTGGCCAGAGATGGTCGCCTTGCGACATGCAGCGTTGCACGCGCAAGAACAACAGATCGTCTGGCAACAAATATTCATCGAGTCTAGAGAATACGTTTGGCGGCTTGTAAAAGTCAAATTGCCACCAATGAAAAGAACAAATCCATCCAAACCAAAAAGTCGATGCCCGCCTACTGCGGCTTCGTGGCGGGCGTCGCGGGTTTAGACGCGGGAGCCGGCGCGCTGGTGAGCAGCGTCGCCGATTTGATGGTATCGAGCTTGGGCCAGCCCTTATCAAGGTAGGGTTTTCCCTCCTTTTCGATCTTCGGCTGGTCGGGACCGGCGTTGTCGCCGTACTGGTCATAGAACATTTCGACCACCTTCATTCCATCGCCTTCTACCACGCCGAACGGCGCGAATCCCATACGGTCGAGGCGCGCGTTGTCCTGGAGATCGATGAACACTTGCGTGGTGCGCGTGTTCGGCCCGGCGGTGGCAAACGTGATGTACCCCTTCTTGTTGCTTTGTGTCACCGGGTCATCCTGAATATCAGTCCCCTTCCAGGCCATAGTCACAGCTGGATACGCGCTAATCCCAAATTGCGCGACGAAGGACGGCACCACGCGGAAGACGCTGGCGTTGTCATAGAAATGATGCTTGACCAGATTGTAGAAGCGGTCAGCCCCCAGCGGCGCCCAGGCTCGCGTGACATCGATCGTGAATTCGCCGCGCGTGGTCACGAACTTTACCTTATACTGCGCCGGAGCTTTGTCCTTTAGCAGCGTCGGCCGCAGCAGCGCGCGGTCATAGGCGCGTACGGTGGAAGCGGCCTTCTTCGTTGTGGCGCCCTGCCCGGCTGCCGCACTCTTAGGCGCGGCGTTTTGGGCCGGAGCTTGCGCCCGCGCGGGCGCCGGCGCCGCCGAAATCGCCACGATGAATGTCGTAAAGATTAGAACCGCGACGGCCATCTTCTGTGCCTTGTGACTCGAGTTCATTACAACTCCCTTTCCCCTGTGCTGTCTCAGAACCTACTTGGCAGAATTCAGTTCCCTGCTCACCCGTTCCACTTCCGTCATCACGCGCAGCGTATTCTCACCCAGAATCTTCCGCACGTCGTCGTCTGAATAGCCCTTGCGAAGCAGCGCCTCCGTGATCAGCGGCAGCTTCGACGCGTCTTCCATCCCGAAAGGCATGTTAGCGCCATCAAAATCGGAGCCGAGGCCGACGTGCTCCGCACCGACCAGCTTCACCGCATGATCGATGTGCTCGATGATCTTTGTCCAATCCACGCGCGGCAGATCGCCTCGCGCTACATATTCGCGTGTGATGCGGTCGCCTTCGATCAATTGACAGCCTTCCTTTCCGCCGCAGCGTTTCTGAACTTCCGCGCCGATGGCCTTCTCCCATTCTGGATGCGCCTTCTCTGAGCTGCGAAACTCCTGGCTCAGGAACCCGACATGGTAGTTGATCTGGATGACCCCACCCTTCGCCGCCAGATCCTTAATCATCTGATCAGTCATATTGCGCGCCGCATCGCAGATGGAGCGGCACGAAGAGTGCGAAGCGATCAGCGGGGCCTTGCTTACGGCCAGGGCATCGTAGAAAGTTTTATCGCTGACGTGGGAAATGTCCACCATCATACCGAGCTTGTTCATTTCGCGAACGACGGCTTTACCGAAATCGGTTAGCCCGTTGTGCACGGCTGTGTCGGTGGACGAATCCGCCCACTCATCGTTGCCGCTGTGCGTCAGCGTCATGTACCGCACGCCGAGCGCCGCATAGGAACGCAGCACCCCCAGATCGCTGGCAATCATATGCCCACCCTCGACACCCATCAGCGCCGCGATCTTGCCTTGCTTGCGCGCCTCGCGGACTTCCGCAGCCGTGGTGGCAAGGACGATGTCCTTAGGGCGCTTGCGCACCTGTTCGCGCACTGCGTCGATTTGATCGAGCGCGTGCTTGACGGCCTCAGGCCCCGTGATTTTGCTGGGAATCCAGATGGAGAAGAAAATCGCGCCGAGCCCGCCCTCTTTCATGCGCGGGATATCGATGCTGCCGCTCGAGCTACGTGCCCCCAGGTCAAAGTCTCCGTCGAGAAACCGCTGCGTCGTATCGTCGTGCGTATCCACCACAATCGACGAGAAGTGCAGCTGGCGCGCCTTTTCAGAAACGGAGTCGGCGAACACGGCAAGAGCGACACAGCTAGCGACAGAAACACACGCACCGAATAGTAGCGCCATACGGAGCATTTCTCCCCCAGAGAACGAAAACAGATTGTAAACGGAATCGAAAAAAAAACGGCATGAACTTTCAAAAGTGGACCCGGATGGCTACATCCATGTTTTCGCGGCCTTAGGACCAGCATCCAAGAGCGCAGTCCCAGGGGGCCTCCAAATGAGTCATTCTGGGGTAGCACCACAAAAAGACGATAGCCGCGGCACTCAACACAAGAAGGCTGACGCGGACACCAAAGATTCTGCGCGGAAGGCTTTGCAGTGTAAGGGCGATAGCCACACCCAGGAACATCGCTGCCGGATAGTAGTAATAATAAAAAGTACATTTGGCTGGTGTAACCGCCCACTGCAGCAGGTTCGCCGCGTAGAGGAGAACAACCAGGCCTTCGGCCGCAACGAAAAGCTTCCAGAAGCGCTGGAAACAGTACACCAGTGCCACCAGGCCCCCCCACATGATGACCGGATTACCGAGCAGATAAGACAGCGCGCGTTGGGGAGAAAGGTTTAATGGCCAGGAATACCAACTCGAGACAATAAAGCGGTTTCCGATAACCGCGATATGAAATCGCCAAATGAATAAATTCATGGCCAACAATTGGTGCACACCGAAAGGCAGATGAAGACTGCGGCATAAGGGCCAGAACGTGAGGCTATAGGAGATCAGGGGGGAAACAAGAAGGGCCAGGATCAAGCTCCAAATTCCGATCTGCCGGAGGTTTCGTGCGTAACGAGCAATCGAGGGACTCAATCCCCCAAGCGGTCGTTTGGACATCCAGAACAGCGCAAAGCTGGCCAAAATTAAGATCGCCAAAGTATCCACTGCATTCCACTTGCATGCCCCGGCGAGACCCATCGAAATACCGGAGCAATACAAGAGAATTCGACGTTTACCCGTTTCGATGTCCAATTCGAGCGCCGCGGTGTACGCAACCAAGCCCCAAAGCAGGAAGAAGACCAGAAACACATCCATCATCGCCACGCGGGACATTACAAAAAGAAAATTGTTGAACAAGGTCAGCACTGCAGAGATGCAAGCGATGCGGTAATCCTTCGAGAGGAAATAGGTCCAAAGAAAAACAGCTACAAGACTCAGCGAGCCACAAACAGCACTGGCAATCCGCCAGCCCAGCGGGCCATCTCCAACCAACTTGATCCCAACCGCAACGAGAAGTTTTCCCAGCGGCGGAGCTTCGGGATTTGGATTAGGGGCATCCTTCAGAAAAGCTCTGGCTGCCGAAACATAGCCGCCCTCATCGTAATAATTCCTCGCGGGATTGCCGATACCAAATAGAAAGAAAGCCAAGGCAATCGCGCCGATGACCAAGGAAGTCAGTGCCAGACGGCGAAGAATTTGTGGCTGAAAGGAATTTTCTTGCGTCGAGTCATCGGCTGACCTCGACTCCAGGAGTCTCTGCCGCAGCGCGATCGCATGTGAGGATTCCGATTTTGAGCCCAAGACCGTTAAGCCATCCTTGTCGATATCGCCTATCAGGTGATAATGGTAGCGTTTATCGGATGCAGCCTTGGACGTTCTCCGCCGATGTTGCCGATCAGTTAGCCGGCGAGCCAGCCCAGGAGAGCTTGTTTCCAAGCCTGACGATTAATTTCGGCCAGCGATTCGGTCAGAGGAATCTCTTTCGGGCAGGCCCTGACGCAATTTTGCGCGTTGGCGCAGTCTTCGATTCCGCCGTGCCCCATCACCGCCTGAATACGCTCTTTGGCGTGCATTGCGCCCGTGGGGTGCATGTTGAACAATCGCACCTGGCTGAAAATGGCCGCGCCCATGAAATCATTGTGCTCGTTGACCTGCGGGCAGACTTCCAGGCAATTTCCGCACGTGATGCAGCGCGACAGCGGATACGCTTTCTCTTGCACCTCGGGTGCGATGCGCGGGCCTTCGCCGAGATTGTACGTGCCGTCAATCGGAATCCACGCCTTCACTCGCTTCAGGCTGTCGAACATGAACTGCCGGTCGACCGTCAAATCGCGCACCACCGGAAACTTCGACAAGGGCTCGATGCGTATCGGCTGCTCCAGTTGATCGACCAGCGCGGAGCACGCCATGCGCGCCTTGCCGTTGATTAGCATCGCGCAGGAACCGCATACCTCTTCCAAGCAATTCGAATCGTAAGATACCGGGGTCGTCTGCTTGCCCTCGCGCGTGACAGGATTCTCCGCGATATCGTGCAGGCAAATAATCACGTTCATCGAAGACCGCCAGGGCAGCGCAAACTCCTCCCATCGCGAAGCCTCTTTCGGGCTCGCCTGCCGTTTTATCTTGACGATGACTTTCTTGCCTTCTGCCATCTCAGACCTCGACTTCCACCAACCCGCTCCGCAAAGTTTCACCTGTCACTTCGCCGCGTCATATCTCCGAGGGCGCGGCGGAATCTGCGAAATGTCCACCGGCTCATAAGTGAGCTGGATGTCGCCGTGCACCCACTTCGCCCGCGTGGTCTTCAGCCAGTTGCTGTCATCCCGCTGCGGAAAATCCGGCTTGTAATGCGCGCCCCGCGACTCGTTGCGGCACAAAGCGCCAACCGCAATCACCCGCGCGAGAATCAGCATGTTGCCCAGCTCCCGCGCAAAGTTCAGCGTCTGGTTCGACCAGCGCGTGCGATCGCTCAGATTGATTTTCCTGTATCGCGCCTGCAAGTCGTTGAGTTTCGCATTCGCGCTTTCCAGATTCTTGTTGATGCGCGTGACCGTCACGTGCTCGGTCATCACCTCGCCAAGCTCTCTCCAAATGGTGATCGGATTCTCCGCGCCTTGCTGCGAAATCAGCGCCTGGTTCATCTCTTCCTGGCGCTTTTGCTCCCTAGCAAAAACGCTCGCCTCCGCCGCCTCCGCGCCTTTTCCCAGATTGCGAGCGTATTTCACCGCCGCGGGCCCGGCGATGCCCCCGCCAAAAATGCACGATACCAGCGAATTCGCACCCAGGCGGTTCGCGCCGTGATACTGATATTCGCATTCGCCCGCCGCGTAAATTCCCGGCACATTCGTTGCCTGCTCCTCGCCATTCACCCACAAGCCGCCCATCGTGTAATGCATGGCCGGAAAGACTTTCATCGGCTCTTCGCGAGGGTCGACTCCGAGGAACTTTTCGTAAATCTCCAGAATCCCTTCGAGCTTGCGGTCCAGCGTCTCGCGGGGAATGTGCGTCACGTCCAAATACACCGCTGCTTGTCCGCCGATTCCCAATTTCTCCTGATACACAATGCGGTGAATCGCGCGTGTCGCGATATCGCGCGGCACCAGGTTCCCGTACTTCGGATACCACTCTTCCAGAAAATAAAATCGCTCTGCTTCGGGAATGCTCTTGGCCGCGCGCTTCTCCGCCGGATTTCGCGGGACCCAAATGCGCCCGCCTTCTCCGCGCGCCGATTCGCTCATCAAGCGCAGCTTGTCTTCCCCGGGAATCGCGGTCGGATGCACCTGAATGAACTCGCCGTTCGCGTAGTCCACACCCTGCTGAAATAGCGCGGATTGCGCCGACCCCGTGCACACCACCGAATTGGTCGAGCGCCCAAAAATCGCGCCAATTCCGCCAGTGCAAACAATCACCGCGTCCGCGGGAAACGTTTTCACTTCCATCGACCGCAAATCCATCGCGCAAATCCCGCGTCCGACGCCGGTCTCGTCGATCACCGCCGACAAAAACGTCCAGCCTTCCCGCTTGGCCACTCTGCCTTCGGATTCGTGGCGCCGCACTTGTTCGTCCAACGCATACAGCAATTGCTGGCCCGTCGTAGCTCCCGCAAAAGCGGTGCGATGATAAAGCGTGCCGCCAAACCGGCGGTAATCGAGCAAACCTTCCGGCGTGCGGTTGAACACCACACCCATCCGGTCCAGCAGGTCGATAATGCCCGGCGCCGCTTCGCACATGCGCTTGACCAACGGCTGATTGGCCAAAAAATCCCCGCCGTAAATCGTGTCGTCAAAGTGTTTCTGTGTGGTGTCGCCTTCGCCCTTTTGATTTTTCGCGGCGTTGATTCCACCCTGCGCGCAAACCGAATGCGAGCGCTTTACTGGCACGATGGAAAAGAGTTCTACGGGCACGCCCGCCTCGGCCACCCGAATCGTCGCCATCAGGCCGGCCAGTCCTCCGCCCACTACGATGATCTTGGGCTCTCTCATTTCGGCGTTAAATACGAGGCGAAGGGGTGCCAGTCCAATCGAAAACTTAGGACAATCATTACGCCCACAAAGCTAAAGACGACTCCGATTACCACGCCCAACTGCCCGGCCGCGCGCTGCGCCCGTACCGTGGCGGCCAGTCCCCACTTGCACAAGAAATTCCATATGCCAACGCCTAGATGAAACGAAGACGCCACAACCCCCACGAACATGAACGCCAGCGCCCACGGGTTCAGCAATTGCTGCGCCATTTCCGCGTACGTGGACATCCCGTGCGTCAGCCAGCGTTGCGTGTAAACGTGCCAGCCAATATAAGCAAACGCAATCAGTCCTGTGTAGCGCTGGAACGTGTATAGCCAGTTCTTCACCCACGGATATTGCGACACGTTCGACTCGCCGCGCAGCCAGATGTAAACTCCATATCCGCCGTGAAATAAAATCGGCAGGAAAATAAACGCCCATTCGACAAACACGCGGAACGGAATGGTCTGCAGTTCTTGCGAGGTTTCGTCGTATTTTGCTCTGCTGACGAGCGCTGCACTATTAGACCAGAAATGTTCCGCTAGAAATGCGCCAACCGGAACGATGCCACTTAAAGAATGGAGTTTGCGAAGGAGGTAACTGGTTTCAGGCCGGGTTGCCGTGGCAGACATGCCCTCTCCGCCGTGTAATTTCTCGCAGCAAGCTCATGAATCGCGGCAAATTGAGTATAGGGAGTTGCCAAAGGCGATGCAAGTTGCCGCGATTCAGTCGGACATTGCGAACATTTCGCAATTTTCTTCGCTTACGGATTCAGCGGAGGACCTCAACGGAAGGGCCGCCTTCTAATTGATCTTGGAGACGCACTTTTGTGACAACGCTGTAACATGCGGCGTAATTTCGCGACAGACTTTCCCGCAAACCTCTGAAATGCGTTGACACACCAAAACCTTCTTGCTACTTTTCCACAGCGCAAAATTTTTCGACGTCACATTCTCACGGAGGCACCGCACACCGGCACCATGGCGTTCGTCGCTAAGAAAATATTCCTCACCAAGGGCGTCGGAAAACATCGCGAAAGGCTCTCCAGCTTCGAGCTCGCGCTTCGCAACGCGGGCATCGCAGCCTGCAACATCGTGCGCGTCTCCTCCATCTTCCCGCCCAATTGCAAATTGATCTCGCGCAGCGAAGGATTGAAGCACATCAAGCCCGGCCAGGTCGCCTTCACCGTCATCAGCGAAAATTCAACCAAGGAACCACATCGCCTGATCGCCGCCAGCATCGGCCTCGCCCTTCCCAGCGACAAATCCATGTACGGCTATCTCTCCGAGCACCATTCCTTCGGCGAAACCGAGGAAGTTGCCGGCGAATACGCCGAGGAACTCGCCGCGGAGATGCTCGCCACCACTCTAAACGTCGAATTTGATCCGGACCTTTCCTGGGACGAGAAAAAAGAGGTCTACCGCATCTCCAACAAGATCGTCCGGACCCTCAACGTCACGCAATCCGCCGTTGGCGACAAGCGCGGCCTATGGTCCACTGTCCTCGGCGCCGCCATCCTCATCGGCGAAGACGACTAAATTAGCGGACTCAGTGAATTACGTGCGCGAATTGCCTAAGCAACCTATTTGCCATTCCCGCGTTTGAAGTAACCGATGCGTTCCAGCACCGCTCCCGCAATCAACGGCAGCGCCACCGTCGCATCGTCAAACACTTCCGCAAAGCGCCCGCCCTCTTCCGGCGGCACAAACTTCCCCCACGAAACCGCCTCAGTGTACGTGCTCCCGCTCAGCCCGCCCCAGTGCACCGGCTCCGGACAAATCCGCACGCCATAGTTGTAACGTTTCAGCGGCATCTTGCGATACCCGCGCCGCGCCAGCAGCTCCGCATAAACTCCAAATTGCTGCGACCAATTGCGCGGCACGCCGCCGCCAATCGTAAAAATCCCCATTTTCTTCGTTGCCAGCATGGTCCCCGCGAATTTCTCGAAATCCTCAAATGGATCGAACCGCAACAGCGGCCGCTCCGCATCCTGCCGCGCAATTTTGTGCAGCGCGAAGTCAATCCCCAGCTCCGAATCGCTGAACGCCGGCACAAACACCGGCACATTGTGTTCATACGCTGACTTCAGAATCCCCCGCCCCGGAAAATCCTTGTGCAAGTACTCGCCGATCTTGCGATGCAGTTTCCAGCTACAAACCACCTCTTCCGCATCCCAGTTGTTCAGGATTTCGTCCATCACATCTTCGACGTGATCCAGGTTTGTCTCCGGCTCCAGCGAATCGTAAACGCGGTTATATCCCGCCTCGAACAATTCCTTGTCGTCCATAGACGCGTTATAGCGAAAATGCGAAAGCCCCGTCGCCTCCACCAGTCCATGCGCCATCAGCGCGCCCGTCGAAACAATCGCATTCACCACGCCTGATTCGATCAAATCGCAGAACACCAGCCCCATCTTCGCGACCGTCAGCGCGCCGGAAAGCGTCATCACCACAAAGCAATCCTTGTCCCGCGCCATCATCTCCACAATATCCGCGGCGTCGCCGATCTGCCGCCCGGTAAACGCCGTGTTCCCCATCGCGCGCACCAACTGGTCGATCGTTCGGCACCGCGACAAGTCCAGCGGAAAAATCGGCCGCAGCTTGTCTTTCACGGGATCATGCAGCACGCGCCCCGTGACGGTTTTCTTCTGCTGCTTCGGCATTTTCTCTCCTGGAAAAATTCGCAACTGATTTTTATCACGGTTTCGGAAGATTGACGCGTATTTTTTCTACATCAGCGCGCGGCTGCCTGCTCTTTGCGGAGAACAATGTGCGCACTCGCCGCCGCTTGCGCCCGATGTTAAACTAAAATTCATGGCCAACAAGTTTACCGTCGGGCTTGTGCAAATGCGTTGCACCACCAACGCCGAGGAAAATCTTTCCCGCGCGATCGATAAAATCCGCGAAGCTTCCGCGCGCGGCGCACAAATCATCTCATTACATGAACTGTTTCGTGGCGAATATTTCTGCCGCAAGGAAGACGCCGCCCTTTTTAATCTCGCCGAGCCCGTTCCCGGCCCTGCGACGGACGCGCTCGCGAAAGTAGCCAAAGAAAAAAAGGTCGTCTTGGTCGTTTCTCTTTTCGAACGCCGCGCCGCCGGCGTCTACCACAACACCTGCGCCGTTCTCGATGCCGACGGCAGCTTCCTCGGGAAGTACCGCAAGATGCACATTCCCGACGACCCGCTCTACTACGAAAAATTTTATTTCACTCCCGGCGATCTCGGCTTCCCCAATTTCCAAACACAATACGGCAAAATTGGCGTGCAGATCTGCTGGGACCAGTGGTATCCGGAAGGCTCGCGCGTTACCGCGCTTGGCGGCGCGCAAGTAATTTTTTATCCCACCAGCATCGGCTGGCATCCGCAGGAAAAGGCGGAGTTCGGTGCCGCGCAGCTCGACGCCTGGAAAACGATCCAGCGCGCTCATGCCATCGCCAACGGTGTCTATGTCGCCGTTGTCAACCGCGTCGGCTTTGAAGGCAAACCCGCCAACGGAGACCCCGGCATCGAATTCTGGGGAAACTCCTTCGTCGCCGATCCATTCGGCCAAATCGTCGCCGAAGCTACTAATGACAAGGAAGAAATCCTCGTCGTCGAGTGCGATCCCGCGAAGAGCGAGGACACCCGCCGCAACTGGCCGTTTCTCCGCGACCGCCGCATCGACGCCTACGGCCCCATCTTGAATCGCTGGCTGGGCGAATAATCCGCATGCCCACACCCGCGAGCGGTTCCACTCCCGTCGAACGTGGTTTCTGGATGCCTGCCGAATGGGAGCATCACGAAGCCACATGGCTCGGCTGGTCCCATGAACAAACCGACTGGCCCGGAAAATTTCCCGCCATTCCCTGGGCCTACGCCGAGATCGTTCGCCACCTCGCGCGCGTCGAGCGCGTCTTTCTGCTCGTCCAAAATCGCGCCGCGGAATCTCATGTGCGCGACATCCTGAAAAAGTCCGGCGTGCATCTCGCTGCCGTCGATTTCTTCCGCGTCCCCACCGACCGCGGCTGGATGCGCGACTCCGGCCCCATCTGCGTGAAGAGCAGCGCCGGCGAAGTCGCCTACACGCACTGGCTCTTCAACGGCTGGGCCAAATACAGCAACCACAAAAGAGACGCCCTCGCCGTCACCAACGTAAACAAAAAACTCGGGCGCCTCGCCTGGCAGCCCACCTACAAGGGCCGCCGCGTGGTCCTAGAAGGCGGCAGCATCGATGTCAACGGCCGCGGCTCCCTGCTCACCACCGAAGAGTGCCTGCTCAGCAAACGCCAGCAGCGCAACCACGGTTTCACGCGCGAAGATTACGCCCACGTCTTCCGCAGCTATCTCGGCGTCACGCAGGTTCTCTGGCTGAAAAATGGCATCGCCGGCGACGACACCCACGGCCACGTCGACGATCTGGCCCGCTTCGTCAGTCCAACGACCATCGTCACCGTCGTCGAGCAAGATCCCCACGACGCCAATTACGTTCCGCTCCAAGAAAATCTCGCCCTGTTAAGGTCGATGAAAGACCTCAACAGCCGCCCCTTCCGCATCGAAATCCTTCCCATGCCCGCGCCAATCTATTTCGACAACCAGCGCCTGCCCGCCAGCTACGCCAATTTTTACATCGCCAACAAACTCGTCATCGTCCCCACGTTCAACGATCCGAACGATCGCGTCGCTCTCAACACCCTCGCCGGCCTATTCCCCGGACGCGAAGTCGTCGGCATCGCCTGCCGCGATCTGGTCCTCGGCCTCGGCACCCTGCACTGTATAACCCAACAGCAACCCGCCGGCGCGTGAACTTCGCTCACCTTTATTCCCCATTTGCGCTAGAATGCCCGTACCCAAAAACCATCTCCGTACCCTTCTAAGGAGACTTCATGCTCGCAACGCTGCTGCAAATGCCACAACGCATAGGCCCAGTCGAGACGCGCTCGCTGATAGGCTGGCTGATACTCGGCCTGCTTGCGGGATGGCTCGCCGGGAAAATCTCCCGCGGCCGCGGCTTCGGCTGCATCACAGACATCGTTCTCGGACTGATCGGCGGCGTGCTCGGCGGGTGGATTTTCACAAAGCTCGGCATTGTGAGCCACGCGAACAGCTTCCTATTCAGCCTGGCAGCGGCCACCGTTGGCGCCATCATAATCGTCGCCATCGCCCACCTCTTCAGCTCCGGCACCTAACGCATTTCTTGGAGTGCGGGAGTCTTGTTTACCCTGAGCCTCGAAGGGCTCCCGCTTTCGCGCTGCAACCCGCGGCAATCAATCCCAGTACGCATCACGTACCCGCCGCCGAACGTCATGCCGAGCCTGCCTGCCACTGGCGGGCGGAGCGAGGGACCGCTGTTTCCTTCCCCTCTTCCCCCCGCGCTCCTCTGCGTTCTCAGCGTCTCTTTACCTGAGCCTCGAAGGGTGCGTTATCTTTGTCTCCTCCGCCCTTCTTTTCAACCCTCCACTGTCGACTGTCAACTTCCCCTCTCCCCCTGTGATACGATTCCCCATTACACTGTGGAGACGCTTCCTACTTGAGCAAACCCTCGCAATCCCTCACCGCCATCCCGCTCGGCGGACTTGGCGAATTTGGCATGAACATGATGGCCCTGCGGCTCGGTGACGACATCATCGTCATCGACGCCGGCATGATGTTCCCCGAGTCCGAACTCCTCGGCGTCGACCTCGTCATCCCCGACATCACCTATCTGAAACAAAATCGCGTCCATGTCCGCGCCATCGTGCTCACTCACGGCCACGAAGATCACATCGGCGCGCTCCCCTACATCCTCCGCGACCTTAATGTCCCCGTGTACGGCACCCGCTTCACCCTCGCGCTCGTAAAAAAGCGTCTCGATGAAGCCGGCCTCCTCAAGTCCACCACCCTCCGCGAGGTCATCCCCGGCGGCCGCCTCGTCGAAATCGGCCCCTTCGAAATCGAATTCATTCCTGTAACCCACAGCACCATCGATTGCGTCGCGCTCGCCGTCCGTACTCCCCTCGGCGTCATCATTCACACCGGCGACTTCAAGATCGTCCAAACTCCCGTCGGCGGCGCCCCCTTCGATCTCCACGCCTTCGCCCGTTACGGCCACGAAGGCGTCCTCGCGCTTTTCTCCGACTCCACCAACGTCGAGCGCCCCGGCTTCACCGGCTCCGAACGCAACGTCGTCCCGCGCATCGAAGAACTTTGCCGCTCCGCCCCGCGCCGCGTCATTTTGTCTTGCTTCGCGTCCTCCATCCACCGTATTCAGCAGGTCATCGACATCGCTGCCCGCGTCGGCCGCAAAATCGCTTTCGTCGGCCGCAGCATGGTCGACAACGTCGAAATCGCCCACTCCCTCGAATACCTCCGCATCCCCGACGGGATGGTCGTTCGCCCGCAAGACATTCGCGGCTTCGACCCCAAGCGCCTGGTCATCCTCGCCAGCGGCAGCCAGGCCGAGCCCATGTCCTCGCTCTCACGCATCGCGGTCGACAATCATCGCTTCGTCTCCGTCGACGAAAACGACTCCGTCATCCTCTCCGCGCGCATCATCCCCGGAAACGAAAAAGCCATCTTCCGCATGCTCGACCATATGTTCCGCCGCCGCGCCCTCGTCTACTACGACAATTCCGCCGGCA
>WNFQ01000411.1_pt1 | contig 27682 bp, 27 predicted proteins | sample 5400171 | NCBI WGS metagenome assembly WNFQ01 (sample SAMN13153356, study PRJNA577476) | soil metagenome | isolation source: 20 cm soil under Madrone tree | place: USA:California | collected 2016-06-14
GCGCTCGTCGTGTCGGACCTACGGGAGAATTCCTGGTTTTTGGGCGGGGGTTTTCATGAAGCGAACGAGCTCATGGACATAACGGCGCTGCGGGTGAATATGCGGGATTTTCATTCGACCCTGCGCGAGGTCGTGCAGCGATCACCCGACGTGCTGCTGCTCGACTCCACATTGCCGTCGCCCTTCGTGGTGAGAATGGCCGTTCATTTACGCGACAAAATGCCGAACTTGCCGATTTTCATGCTGCCCGACATTTATGGCGCCTTGGTCCGGAACGCCGAGACCGACGATGCCGCGCACGCTGCACCGGCTACGGCCGACACCGTGGTTACGGCCGACACCGTCGCGCGAACCATACTCTACACGCACGGCCGCCTTGGGTTGCAGCGCACCCTGCTGCAAATGGCATTGAGGGATGATCTGACCGGCTTGCACAACCGCCGGGGATTCATCGCGCTCGCCACCCAGCAACTCACGTGGGCCCGCGACACGGGGCAACACATGGTGATGTTCTTCGCCGATTTGGACGGCCTGAAGTGGATCAACGACCGCTACGGTCACGGTGAGGGTGACCGCGCGATATCGCTCGCTGCGGCGTGCATCAAGGAGACTTTTCGCAGATTCGATGTGACCGCGCGTTTGAGCGGCGATGAATTCGTGGCCTTGATCATGGAGGAAGCCGGACGCAGTGCGGAGAGCATCTGCAGCCGTCTGCAGTCGAATCTGGCCGCCTGCGGCGGCACCGGTGGCCCATACAAATTGTCGATGAGCATCGGCGTGGCCCACTTCGATCCCGACAATCCCGTGACTCTGCAAGAGCTGATGAAGCAGGCCGATATCGGGTTGTATGAGCACAAACGCAAGGACCGCCCGACGGCATCGAAGGACCGGTGGCCGTCGTCGGCGACGCCTGAGTTGAGGCCCTCCACCAATAATCTGGCAACCGTGCCAAGGGGGTGAAAGGATGCAAACCGGCCGAACGGAACCACGTATGGCCACCAATACGGTCGCGACGCTCGAGGCCGCCGACGAGCCCTCGATCAGCGAGACGGCGGTTTTCGCGAACATCAGCGAGCACGGGGCGCGCATCATTACCGGCCGCTACTGGTCGCGGGGCACACAGGTGATCGTCAGCGATGCGTTGGTGAACTTTCGAACCAGGGCGGAAGTGGTCTACTGCTCACCGTGCATTTCGCGGCGCTATGCCGTGGGCCTGAAATTCAACTGGCCGAACGCCCCCGCGTCGCATCGCTTCGACCCAATGGCTCCGTAGTTTCATCGGCGGCGGGGGCGCTCCGCCTGCCCCTCCCGCCGGTCTCCATCATTCCGCCTGCCTCTACTTTGCGGGAGCGGTGCTTGGTGCGCGCTCTATTCCCTTGGAATAGATCACGGTGCCGTCGAGCCTGACGATGATCGCGTCGATGTCGTCGATGCGATTGTAGATCTCCATGGCCTTTTCCGGACCCAGCACGAATGCGGTCTTGGACAAGCCGTCGGTCCGGGTGGCGTAGGATCCGATGACGGTGGCGCTGCGCACCTTGCTGGCGGAATGGCCGGTGCGCGGATCGATGATGTGGTGGTAGCGCACGCCGTTCTCCTCGAAGTATCGCTCGTAATCGCCCGAGGTCGAAATCGCCGCATCGGCCAGCGGAATCCGGGTGATCACTTCCCCCGCACCCTTTCTCGGATCGCGGATACCCACCATCCAGGGTTTGCCGAATCGATCCCCGATGATGCGGCTGTCGCCTCCGGCGGAGACATAGGCGCGGGTGAACCCGCGCGCCTTCAATATGTCGATGCCGCGGTCCACCGAGTAGCCCTTGGCGATCCCGCCGAGATCGATGCGCACCCCCTTCTGCGAGAATTGCACCGTCTGATTCTTGGGATCGAGCAGTACATGGCGAAAGTTGACCGCGGGCAGGGCCTTGTCGATTTGCGCTTCGTCCGGGTGGATGTGCTTGCGGAAGTCATACAGATAGCCGACGCTGGCGTAGGTGATGTCGAACGCGCCGTCGGTGATGACCGAGTACTCCTTGGCGGTGGTCAGCAAATCGAACAGCTCCTTGCTGATCCGCATGGGACCATCCGCGGCCTTGGCGTTGACCAGGGACACCTCGCTGGTGGGCTTGTAGGTGCTCATCGAATCGTCGATGTGCCTCATTTCCTCGAGCACCGCGTCGATCGCGGGATCAGCCTTCGTCTCGTCGTCCGCCCACAATTCGACGGTGATCCGCGTCCCCATGATGCCGTCGGTGACGCGCCGCACCCAGTCCGCCTGCGCGGGCGCAGCAAGGCATACGAATGCCGCCAGATACACGAGGCTTTTCAATTCCAGCTTCATGGGCGCCAGCCTAGCCGTTTCCGGCGGCGCCGGAAATGGAACCCGTCACGGGGTGATTCAGCCGCGGGCGCGCGCAACACGCCACTGCGTGATCACCAGGGCGCTCCCCACCATACCCCCCAGGTGGGCAAAATGCGCGATTCCCGACAGAGTGCCGGTGACTCCGAGAAAGAGTTCGATACCCGCGTAGAGCGTGGCAAACAACCATGCCGGCATGGGTATGGGCGGAAACAAGGGAATGACTTTGCGCCTCGGAAACAGGTAGGCGTATGCCAGGAGAAGACCGAAGACTCCGCCTGAAGCACCGATCACATCGCCCGCCTGCGCACCGAATAACGTAGGTATGAAGAGCTGGCTGATCGCGGCCGTGACCACGGATGCGAAGTAGCATGCAAGCAGGCGGCGCGGCCCGACGTAGCGCTCGATTTCGGAGCCGAACATCCACAAACCCAGCATGTTGAACAGCAGATGCGTGATGTTGCCGGTACTGTGCAAGAACGCGTACGTGATGATTTGCCAGACGTGGAAATACGACCGGCCGTCGATGGGCTGCAGCGGCCACAGCGCGAAGTAATATTCGAGGACACCCCTGGACATGCTTTGCAGCAGGAACGCCAGCACGTTCGCGGCGACCAATACTTTGACTGCGGAAAATTTCATGTATATCAGTGATTTCGCGGGCTGCGGATGCCGGTCGCGGGTCGTCTGACGGCCCGCGGGTCCGGTCGCGGTGATGTGCGGCGGCGCCGCTCGCACGAGGAGCCTGGCTGGCTCCTACCCCCTGGCTTGCTTCTTTTCCTTCTTGGCAGCCCGCTTCTCTTCCAGCGTCTTGGCCGGCTTCTTCTTGCCTTCCTTCTTTCGATCCATGCCCTTGCTCATGATTCACTCCTCATGTCATTTCCACCGATGCACATCATATCTTGGCATTGCGCCGGCTCAACGTCTTGCGTCCTGCATGCCGGCCATCAGGGGGCGGACCGCCCGTCTTTCGGCCACCGGGATGCCGGCCGGTGGCGTCACGCGGCGGCTTGGGCGGTTTCTCGCTGACCCGGCTGATGCGAAGCTCACGGCCCACCACGCGCACTTTCTGCAGATCCTTGAATATTTGCTTCGGCATGCCTTCCGGCAGGTCAACGAAGCTGTGGTCGTCCCGAATATCCACCCGGCCGATGTGTACTCCCTCGATGCCCGACTCGTTGGCGATGGCGCCCACGATGTTGCCGGGCTTGATTCCATGTATCGACCCCACTTCGATGCGAAAAGTTTCCATGAGGCCGGCGGCGGATTTCGCGCGGGGCTTGCGCGCCGCCTCGGCCGGGGGCGCCGCGTCCGCCGCGCGCGGTCGGTCGGTTGCACGATCGCGTTGCGGCTCGCGTTCATGTTGTGGGTCCTGTTCATGCCGGATTGCCCGGGACGGCCGCTCATCCCGCACGCCGGGCGCCCGCTCGGCCGGCGAATGGGTCTCCGGGGGCCGCTCCGATCTACCGCTGAGCAGCAACGGTGTCGTACCCTGCGACAAGCTCGCGAGCGCGGCGGCGATGTCGATGAGCGGCATACCGGTTTCCGCCTCCAATTGCTCCAGCACGGACCGGAAGGCGCCGGCCGCGGCCGTGGGCACCGCCTCGGTAACCCGCTGTTTGAACTTTGCGATTCGCAGGGTGTTGACCGCGTCGACCGTCGGCAGGTTCATCGGCTCGATCGCCTGCCGCGTGGCGCGCTCGATGGCCCGCAGCATATTGCGCTCCCGGGGAGCGATGAACAGGATTGCCTCGCCCTTGCGTCCCGCCCGGCCGGTGCGGCCGATGCGATGCACGTAGGATTCGGTGTCGTACGGCACGTCGTAGTTCACGACATGACCGATGCGCTCGACGTCCAAGCCTCGCGCGGCCACATCGGTGGCCACCACGATGTCGATTTGACCGGCTTTGAGCCGGGCAACGGTGCGCTCACGCTGGGGCTGGGGAATGTCGCCGTTGAGCGGAGCGGCGGCAAAGCCGCGCGCCTCGAGCTTTTCGGCGAGCTCAACCGTCGCCTGTTTGGTGCGGGTGAATACCAGCATGCCGTCGAAGGTCTCGGCCTCGAGTATCCGCGTCAGCGCATCCAGCTTGTGCATGCCGCTCACCATCCAGTACCGCTGACGGATGTTGGTCGCCGTGCTGGTCTTGCTCTTGATGGTGATTTCGACGGGCGACCGCAGATGTTTCGACGCGATACGTCGAATCGGGGCGGGAAGCGTGGCGGAAAACAGCGCCACCTGCCGCTGCGGCGGCGTCTGCTCGAGGATGCTTTCGACGGCATCGACGAAGCCCATGCGCAGCATTTCGTCGGCCTCGTCCAGCACCAGCAATGTCAGGCCCGCAAGCTTCAAGGTGCCTCGGTTCATGTGATCGATGACGCGTCCCGGCGTTCCGACGACCACGTGCACGCCGCGCCGCAGGGCGTTGAGCTGCGGCTGGTAGCTCTGGCCGCCGTAGATCGGCAGCACGTGGAACCCCTTGAGATGAGCCGCGTACTTCAGGAACGCCTCCGCCACCTGCAGGGCAAGCTCGCGGGTGGGCACCAGAACCAAGACCTGCGGTTCATGCTTGGACAGATCGATGCGCGTCAACGCGGGCAGGGCAAAGGCCGCGGTCTTGCCCGTGCCGGTCTGAGCCTGTCCCAGCATGTCGGTCCCGGACAGGAGCACGGGAATGGTCGCGGCCTGGATCGGCGAGGGAGACTCGTAGCCCACGTCGGTCAAGGCGCGGAGCACGGGCTCGGACAGCGCAAGATCGCGGAAGCTCGTCGTGCTTGGGACTTCGTCCGCAGGAACTGCACTCATTGGGAATCGCCGTAGGAGTAAGGAGCGGCAAGTCTAGCGGTTTGCCGGGGTATTGCTACCATGTGCGTCATGGGACGCATATTCGAAGTCAGAAAGCACGCGATGTTCGCGCGTTGGAACCGGATGGCAAAGCAGTTCACGCGCGTTGCCAAGGATATCGCTATTGCAGTGCACGCGGGCGGGCCCGACCCTGCGTCGAACCCCACTCTGCGCCGGGTATTGCAGAATGCGCGCGCCGTCAACATGCCCAAGGACAAGACGGATGCGGCCATTCGCCGCGCCTCGGGAAAGGAGGCGGCCAACTATCAGGAAATCATCTACGAAGGCTACGCGCCGCACGGGGTTGCCTTGCTGGTCGAAACCGCGACCGATAATCCCACGCGCACCGTGGCGAGCGTGCGCAACATCTTCGCCAAGGGCGCCGGCAATCTCGGCTCCACCGGCAGCGTCAGCTTCTTGTTCAGGAAAATGGGCGTGTTTCGCCTGGACCCCGGCAGCGTCAAGGATCAGGACGAGCTCGAGCTGGATTTGATCGACCACGGTCTGGAAGAGATGGGCGACAGCACCGGGGACAAGGGCGAGCCGCAACTGGTGATTCGCGGCGCCTTCAATGATTTCGGCAGGCTGCAGGAAGCTCTCGAAAGGCGGGGCATTACGCCGCTCTCCGCCGAGCACGAGTACATCTGCTCCGTGCCGGTCGAGCTTCCCGAGACCGAAGCAGCCGAGGTTCTGAGCTTGATCGACAAACTCGAGCAAGACGACGACGTGCAGAAGGTCTTCCACTCCCTGGCGTGATTCGGCCGCGCTACTTAACTTATTGATTCCATTCAGTCTAGTATCAACCAGGCTTGTTGCCCGACTCGTGATTGATGATGGCGTGGGCCCATTGAACGACGGGCTGCAGGCGCGGCGACACCATGGAAAGCGCCTTGGCAAAATCGACCCAACGCGCCTCATGGTGTTCCGGCATGCCTAGATCGGGATTGACGGGCAGCAAAACCTGCGTCTCCTTGCTGCGCGCGATGTAGTAGCGCGAAATCTTGCCCTTGTTGTAGGGGCCCGTCTCCATGAACGCCAGCCCCCAGTCGAACGACAGGTCGTCGAGCGTCGTCTCTTCGCGAACTTCGCGAAGAGCGGCATCGATCGGCTCCTCGCCCGCCTCGACCAGGCCCTTGGGAAAATCCCAATTGCGGTAAGCGCGGAGCAGCAGAAACTTGAGCTTCCGCTGTGCCACGTTCACCACCACGACGCCCGAAGACAGTCGATGAGGTGGCGCGGCGGGCATCGTTACTCTCCCAGGACACTCAGGGCGGTGCCCGCCGACGGCGCCGGTGGCGCCAAGAGTACGCCTACGCGGCCGCGGAAATCGGCGAGCGGATCAGGTGGTCGAAGGCGCTCAGCGAGGCCTTCGCCCCCTCGCCCACCGCAATGACGATTTGCTTGTAGGGTACTACGGTGCAATCTCCCGCGGCGAATACTCCCGGCACCGAGGTCTGGCCGCGCGCATCGCCCGTGGCCAGCTTGTGGCCTTCGGTCTCCTTCGATTCATCATCCGGCCTATCCATCGGGCGTCAAATTTTGCCGACCAAGTCCAGGGACGGCGACAGCGTCTGGGCGCCCGGAGTCCACTTGCCCTTGAGAGTGTCGTTGGTCACCGGCACGAACTTGCCGTTGTGATAGGCCGTGGCCTTGAAGGGTTTGATTTCTGTGTTGATCAGAGACATTGAGTGAATCCTCGAGCAAGTTTGGTTGCGGAAAAAGATGCTAGCAGCCGCATGGCTATTACTGAATTGGATTATAACGATGATTTTGATAGAGTACGTCTATTGCCATTCGGCTCAATCGTGACAATGAGATGAATCTCAAGGATCTCAAATACCTGGTGGCACTGGCCGATACGGGCCATTTCGGCAAGGCCGCCGAGCGCACCTTCGTCAGCCAACCCACCCTGTCGGCGCAGCTCAAAAAGCTCGAGGGCTACCTCGGAGTCAAGCTGGTGGAGCGCCAGCCGAAGAATGTGCAGCTCACCGAGGTGGGCAGGCAAATCGTGGTGCGCGCCCGCCGCATGCTCAACGAGGGCGACGAAATCGTCGCGCTCGCCCGCAACAACACCGATCCTTTCGCAGGGAAGCTCAAGATGGCCTTGATCCCGACCATCGGGCCCTATTTGCTGCCGCGGGTAATGCCGAAACTGCGCAAGGCGCTGCCGCATTTGAGCCTCATGCTGTACGAATACCAGACCGAATCGTTGCTGAAGCGGCTGCGCGACGGCGAAATCGATCTTGGCCTGATGGCGCTCCCCGCCGCCCAGGAGGGCATCGAGTCGCGCGTGCTCTACGAGGAGGATTTCACGGTTGCGCTGCCGAACGATCATCCACTCGTCGCCAAAACGACCATCAAGGTGCAGGACCTGAAGGGGCACACATTGCTGTTGCTGGAGGACGGCCACTGCCTGCGCGACCAAGCCTTGGAAGTTTGCAGCCGGGTCGACATCCGTGAACCCGAAGATTTTCGCGCGACCAGTCTCGAAACGCTGCGCCAAATGGTGGTCGCCGGACTCGGCATCACATTGCTGCCCGAACTCGCGGTGGATTCGCCGTTCGGATCCCAGCGCGGCCTCGCCATTCGGCGATTCGCCAATCCGGCGCCATCCCGCACCGTCGGCGCGGTGTGGCGCAAGTCCAGCACCCGTGCCTCGGTCATCGGCGCGGTATGCGACGTCGTGGATCGCGTCATGGCTGACAAGGCCTAGGGCTCGCGGCGTCCGGAAAATGCCTGCCCGGTCCAGCCTCCGTGCACGCAAAAGGCAAATCGTGACGGCCGTCTCAGCCTCCATCCGGACCGGCGGGCCTCGGGCTGATCATTTGCCGATCATTTCACATATCCCGCGCGTAGGACACGTCATGATGGGTGTCCAGAGGAATGGTTGACCATGAGCGCTCGCCCTGTTTCAGAAGGAAATCCGCAGACCGCGCCGCCGCGCTTCGACCGCAAGTTCATCGAAGACCATCAGCTCGTCGAGCGCTATCTGGAGAACAAGCTGCCGGTCAAGGGCGCCCGCGATCTCGAGAATTGGTGCCGCGCGCACCCTGATTACCTGAATGAACTCAAGCTGTCCGAGCGGGCCCAGACGAGCCTCAAGCTGCTCGAAGCCGGCGGCCAACCGGTTGATCTGCAGGAGCCGGAGCCGCCGTGGTGGAAAACCGTCCATGCGCTGATCGGCCTCTGCGTGGTCACCGCCTTGAGCCTGATCGCGTTCTGGGCGCTGCTGGGCAAGTACGTATGGCTGCGCGGCGAACTAGACGACACACGTCAGTTGATGAATCAGGGTTCGTTGGTGCAACCGGCGACCAGCAGGGAATTGCGGGTGAGCCCGGACCGCGCACCCGGCGTCGACCACGCGCGGATCGTCGTGACCCGCGCCGCCCCGCAGCTGATGGATGTGCACGTCGATCTTGGCTACACGGACAAGCTGACGGAATTCCGGCTGTTCGTCGACAAGCAGGATCAGGGGCGCGCGTTGATACTGAACAATCTGCTCAAGGACTCGAACGGCGAATTGCGCATGACCCTCAATTCCACCGGTCTTAGCTCAGGGATCTACAATGTGCGCATCGAAGCGCTGCCGTTCGGCGGCAGTCCCATTCCGATCGGCTGGCTGATACTCGACGTGCGTTGAACCCGATGCTCGAGGCGCGTTGAACGTGATGCTCGAGGCGATGAGCGGCGCTCGCTGCGCCGAACGAAGCGCTCATTCGTCGCGCAACGTCTGAATGGGCGGCGTATTGACCACACGCCGCGTCGCGAGAGTGCCGCTCAAGCCCACGAGAACGGTGCCGCAGATCAAGCCGACCACCCACACCCAGGGGTCGAGGGTGTACTGCAGAGAAACCAGACGCCGCGCCAATATCCAGCCGATGCCCGTGGCGCCGAAGGCCGCCAGCGTGCCCGAGAGAAATCCCAGCGCGGAAAATTCCGCGGCGACGCCCTGGAGCACGGTGCCGCGGCTGGCGCCCAAGGTGCGAAGCATGGCGCTCTCATAGCGGCGCTCGTCCCGCGTCGACTGCACTGCCGCCAGCAGCACGACGATTCCCGCGGCGAGGGTGAACAGAAAGACATACTGCACGGCCAGAGACGCACGGTCCATGATGCCGCGGATTTGCTTCAGAATGGCATCGACGTCGAAGACCGAGATCGTCGGGAACTGGCGCACGAGATCGGCCAGCGCCGGCCGCTGCTCCGGGGTCAGAAACACGCTGGTCATGTAGGTGCCGGCGGCGCCGTCCAGGAGACCGGGCGGAAACACCAGAAAGAAGTTCGGGCGAAAGCTGTCCCATCGAATCTTGCGGATGCTGGCCACTTCCACGGTCAACGCTTCTCCCGCGACATCGAAGCTGATCTTGTCTCCCAATTTCAACTGCAGGGCCTCTTGATACTCGGTCGATATGGATACCAGGGGCTTGCCCGCGTCCGCGCGTGTCCACCAAGACCCCGCGATCAATTGATTGTCTTCCATCAAGCCTGCAACCCAAGTCAGGTTCTGCTCCCGTTCCAGGAATCCGCGAGCGGCATCACCCTGCGGTTTGATCGACTCGCTCGGCCGCGAATTGATCGCGGTAATGCGCGCACGCACCATCGGAAACATCGCCGGCTGCCCCAATCCGTGCGATTTCAGGAATTCGTGCAAGGATTGGCGCTCCTCGGGGCGGATGTTGATCAGAAAATTATTGGGCACGTCCGCGGGCAGGCTATGCCGCCAATCGGCGAGCAAATCGCCGCGCACCACCGCCAGCAGCAGCAGCATCATCAACCCCAGGCCGAATGCGACGATCTGCACGACGCTGCCCCCGCCCCGCCGCGAGACGTTGGCGAGACCGTAGCGCCACGCGACTCCCACGCCGCCGCGCAGCCTGCCGGTGAGGCGCACCAGGCCGTAGCCCGCGAGCGTCAACACCAGACCGACCCCCAATACGCCCGCAAGGACGGAGATCACGAGCTCCGTGTCGCGCACCAAGCTCCACAGAATCGCGAACAAGGCCGCGAGCGCCAGCAAGTAGCTCGAGCCGTAACGCAGGGGCGGTGCGCTCACGCTCTTGCGAAGCACGCGGGCCGGTGGAGTGCTCCTCAATTGCAGCAGCGGCGGCAGGGCGAAGCCGATGAGCATGGCCAGCACGGTGACGAGCGCGATGGGCAGCGGCGCCAGCGACGCCGGGGGCAGCTCGGTTCGTATGAGATCCCGCAGCAGCCACGCGAGACCCTCTTGCGCGAGATAGCCCAGCAGCGCGCCGATGCCCACCGCAAAGATCGCCAGCAGCGTGAGCTCGATGATCGAAATCGCCAGCACGAAGCCCTGCGAGGCTCCCATGCACTTCATCAATGCCACGGTATCGATGTGCCGGGCCGCATAGCGCCGGGCGCCCATGGCCACCGCCACGGCGGCAAGCAGCACGGAAGCGAGGCTGGCCAGATTGAGAAATCGGCTGGCGCGGTCGATGGCGGAGTTGAGCTGCCGGCTCGACTCGTCGACTTCTCGCAAGCGCTCACCCGGAGACTTGGTCTCGATCAAGTACTCGCGAAATTTAGGCATGGCGGCCGCGGGTCCCGCGAACAAGGCGGCATAGGTCACCCGGCTGCCGGGCTGAATCAACCCTGTCGACGCGACGTCGTCATAATTGAGCAGCGCCGCGGGCGCGAGATTCACGAAGCCGGTGCCCTGATCCGGCCGGTAATCGAGCACCTCGGTCACCCGAAACGACGCGGCGCCGATCCTCAAGGGCGACCCGAGCGTGATTTGCAATTGAGCGATGATGCGCGCATCGATCCACACTTCGCCGCGGTTCGGTATGCGGTCGGTGGTGCGCGCGACACCGAAAGGCGCGTCCGCGATGCGTACGCGACCGCGCAGCGGGTAGCTCGGCGTCACCGCGTTGAGCGCCGCCAGCTGGCTCGATGATCCGCTGAATATGGCGGTCGGAAAGGACAGCATTCGCGCGCTCCGGAGACCCCTGGCCTCCGCCTCGGCGAAGTAGCGGGCGGGGATGGTCAGGGGGGACTCCAGACGCAGATCGGCCGCGAGAACCTCGGCCGCTTGCGCACGCACTCCTTGCGAGATGCGGCTGGTAAAGAACCCCACGGCCGTCAGGGAGATAACCGCCACGGTCAGCGCCAACAGCAACACCGACAGCTCGCCCGACTTGAGGTCGCGCCACAGGTTCCGCAAGGCGAAGCGAGCGACCTGCATCAGTTCACCGTGTGGCCGGCGTCGAGCTCGAGAACGCGGTTACATCGCCCCGCCAGCGCGCGGTCGTGGGTAACCAGCACCAAGGTGCTGCCCGTGCTGCGATTGAGGTCGAACAACAAGTCGGATATTCGCTGCCCGGTCGACGTATCCAGATTGCCCGTGGGCTCGTCCGCGAACAGCACGGCCGGATGCGTCACGAAGGCGCGCGCAATGGCCACGCGCTGCTGCTCGCCCCCCGACAGTTGCTTGGGGTAGTGCGCCAGACGCGGTGTCAGACCGACCTGCGCAAGCGCGCCGACCGCCACGCGGCGCGCATCGCGGCTCTGGCGAAGTTCCAGAGGCAACATGACATTTTCAACGGCGGTGAGCGATGGGATCAAATGAAACGACTGAAAGACGAAACCCACGTGCCGGCCACGAATGGCGGCTCGACCGTCTTCATCGAGTTGGGTTATGTCGACGCCGGCGATCGACACGCGACCGGTGCTCGGAGAGTCGAGTCCCGCGAGCAAGGCCAGCAGCGTGGACTTGCCCGCACCGGAAGCGCCGACGATCGCCAAGGTCTCGCCGGTTCGCACACTGAGGCTCACATCGGCGAGAATGGTGAGCCGTCCCTCGGGGCTGGCGACGGTCTTGGATACATTTTTCGCTTCGAGAACGATTTCATCTTGCATTGAGGAGCGCCTGTGAAACGGCTGTTGGTCCTATTGATGTTGATTGCTGCATCCGCCTCGGCCAACGGCGCAGCGCCTGTCGAAACACCGGTGATTCTCGTGTTCGGCGACAGCATCAGTGCCGGCTACGGGCTGGCGCACGTAGAGGAGGGTTGGGCGGCGTTGCTGCAGACGAGACTCAAGGAGCAAGGGTACGGTTACCAAGTCGTCAACGCCAGCGTCAGCGGTGAAACCACTGCGGGCGGGCTCGCGCGCCTGCCGAGGGCGCTGATGCTGCATCAACCCAAGATCGTCATTCTGGAATTGGGCGGCAATGACGGCTTACGCGCGCTGCCGATCGCACAAATGCGCGCCAATTTGGTGCGCATGATCGGCCTGGCGGCGGCGGCCGGCGCCAAGGTGTTGCTGCTGGGTATGCGGATGCCGCCCAACTATGGGCCCGACTTCACGGAACAATTTCGTTTGTGCTACATCGAGGTGGCACGCGACGAGAAGCTGCCGCTGGTGCCCTTCCTGCTCAATGACATAGCCCTTTTGCCCAATCTCATGCAAGCCGATGGAGTTCATCCCAATGAAGTCGGGCAACCCCAATTGTTGGCCAATGTCTGGCCGTCGTTGAAACCGCTGCTGCAGCACCACTAGTCCTGGCAGCGGCATGTCTGTGGGGCGCCGCCGCTGCTGGGCTCGCGCCGTCGCTGGGCTCTCAAGGGTGGGCGTCGACGGCGTCGACACCCACCCGCTCTCACCGCCCGTAACTACTGAGCCGTCAGCCACTCGGCGACGCCGCCGTGGCTCGAACAAGTCCCGGAATGGTGCTTCGACTTCGAATAAGTCCCGTCCTTGCACTTGGCGGTGGCTCCGGTGGGATCAGTGTTGCTCGCCGCCGCCGTGGGCGCCGATTTCGACGCCGTCGACGACTTGGCAGCGGCCGGCGCGGCCGGTGTTGCAGGGGCCGATGCCGCCGCGGGCGCTGCCGTCGTCGCGGGGGCGGGGGCTGCCGCGTCCGACGCGGGGTTGGTCTTCGACCCCTTCTGGACGCCGCCATGGCCGCTGCATGCGCCCCGCCCGGTCGCCGTGGAGGTCGTACCGTCCTTGCAGGTGGTGGCGGACCCAGATGCCGCGGGGGACGCCGGGGTGGCGGCCGCAGACGCCGCGGGTGACGCTGTGGTCTTGGCGGCCTTCTGGACGCCGCCATGGCCGCTGCATGCGCCCCGCCCGGTCGCCGTAGAGGTCGTACCGTCCTTGCAGGTGGTGGGCGTGCTTGAATCCGCGGCGTACGTGGGCACCACCAAACCGAACACCATCAAATGCACCGCCAGCAATCCGATAAGTTTCGTATTTCTCATGAAGTGTCACTCCCCTGGTTTGTTCGGGTGAACGGCCGAATTGTAGACCTATTCGGGTCGAAACCAATCTGGAGCCCCAAGAGCCTGTCCGAGTAATGATGCGCCGACTGCGATCATTACTCGGACAGGTTCCTAGGCCTTCAATGCCCGGCGGAGATGGGTAAAATCGTAGTCACGTTCATCACGAACGGCGTGTGCTGGCGGCCGGATCCCGCCTGAAACAGGACACCGTCGACGCTCACGTGTGAGTTCTCGATGACGTTCTGAGGAAATTCCGCCACACCCACCAGCTGCAGGTCGTTCGCCGCCAAGCAATGCTGGCTCTGGGCCGGGGCATATATGTAGGCAGTCTTATCCAGCGCCAACACCGGCACATTGTCCACACCATCGGCCGCCGGGTAGTCGCGAAAGTGAACGTGCCCGGTCAGGTTGTTCTTGACCGGTTGCTGGAGCAGGCAGGGACCATAGCCGATGACGCAGCCGGACAGTCCGAGACACGCGCCGATGAACGGCCATCGCCAATTTCCCATGAATGCGCGTCCGTACACCATTACCGCAAGTCTACCCGCCGCACTGTAATATTGCCCGTATCTGCACCGAATGCTATACACGCGCACCATGGATCGAGCCTGGCTGAAGCAATACCCACCCGGAGTGCCGGCGGACATCGACCCCGACCGCTACGCCTCGCTGCGGGATATTTTCGAAGAGTCGTGCGCCGCCCACGGACACTCGCCCGCGTTCACCAACATGGGCGCGACCTTGAGTTACGCGCAGCTCGACGAGCTCAGCCGAGCGTTTGCGGCCTGGCTGCAGAAAAAGTCCGGTTTGGACAAGGGCGACCGTATCGCTCTCATGATGCCCAATATCCTGCAGTACCCGATCGCGCTGTTCGGCGCGCTGCGCGCCGGCATGGTGGTCGTCAACACCAACCCCCTCTATACCGCCCGCGAGCTCGAGCATCAGCTGAAGGACTCCGGTGCGAAGGCCATAGTCATCGTCGAGAACTTCGCGCATGTGCTGCAGCAAGTGCTGCCGCGGACGGATCTCAAGAGGGTGCTCGTCACCGGCGTCGGCGATTTGCTGGGAATCCCGCGCGGTTTCATCGTGAATTTCGTGCTGAAGTACGTGCGGAAACAGATTCCGGAATGGAAGATGCCGGGGACGATGACATTCAAGAGCGCCCTCGGCAGCGGCCTCGGCCTCAAGCTCGACCCGGTGCCGCTGGGCGGGGAGGACATGGCCTTCCTGCAGTACACCGGCGGCACGACCGGCGTCGCCAAGGCCGCCGTTCTCACCCACCGCAACATGGTGGCGAATGTGCTGCAATCCGCCGCCTGGATCACCCCCGCCCTCAAGACCGATGGAGCGCGCGTCATCATCACCGCGCTGCCGCTGTACCACATCTTCGCGCTCACGACCAATTGCCTGGTCTTCCTCCCCCTCGGGGCCCGCAATGTGTTGATCACGAATCCGCGCGATTTCAAGGCGTTCGTCGCCGAACTGAAGAAATACAAGTTCAGCTTCATCAGCGGCGTCAATACGCTCTTCAACGCGCTGCTGCACACGCCGGACTTCGAGACCGTGGATTTCAGCGCACTGCAAGTGACCTTCGCCGGCGGCATGGCCCTGCAAGGAGTGGTGGCCGCCCGCTGGAAACGAGTGACGGGTTGCATAGTGACCCAGGGGTGGGGATTGACCGAAACCTCCCCGGTCGCCACCGCCAATCCGACCGGCCTGGATTTCAACGGGTCCATCGGTCTGCCCATCCCTTCGACCGACATCTCGATCCGCGACGATGCCGGCAAGGAGCTGCCGGTGAACGGCATCGGGGAAATCTGCGTGTTCGGACCGCAGGTCATGCGCGGTTATTGGAATCGGCCGGATGAGACCGGGAAAGTGATGTTCGGCGACTGGCTGCGCACCGGCGACATCGGCCGCGTGGATGCCGCCGGTTTCGTTTATATCGAGGATCGCAAGAAGGACATGATTCTGGTGTCCGGCTTCAATGTTTACCCGAATGAGGTCGAAAGCGTCGCCGCCGAGCACCCCGGCGTGCTGGAAGTCGCCGCGGTCGCGCAGCCCGACGAGAATTCCGGCGAAGTGGTCGCGCTGTTCGTGGTCAAGAAGGACCCCAACCTGACCGCGGAAGCCCTGATCGCCCATTGCCGCACCGAATTGACGGGCTACAAAGTACCGCGGCACGTGTACTTCCGCACCGAGCTGCCCAAGACCAATGTCGGCAAGATCCTGCGCCGCGCGCTGCGCGACGAGTTGCGCGAATCGTCAGGCGCTTCACGCCACAACTGACGGGGTCGAGGCGACCCCGTCCTAAATTTGTTAATTTCGGCGCAGAGCGCCTGGCAGTGAACCGTCGAGCGGTCCGACGCCAACGGCTACCCGACGGAGTAGCTCTGCACGGTGTCGACCAGCACCGCGACTCGTTCGGGGTCGACGTCGGGGGTAATGCCGTGACCCAGATTGAAGACATGCCCGGCGCCCGCGCCGTAACTCGCGAGCACCCGCAGGGTTTCCGCCCGCAGGGTCTCCGGCGCCGCGAATAAAGCTGCCGGATCCAGATTCCCCTGCAAGGCCACGCGGCCGCCGACCGCTTCCCGCGCCGCTGCGAGATCCGTGGTCCAATCGAGGCCGACCGCGTCGCAGCCGATGGCGGCGATTTTCCCGACCCAGGCGCCGCCACCCTTGGTGAACACGATGTTGGGCACCCGGCGCCCGGCGGCCTTGCGAGTCAGTGCGTCGATCACCTCGGCCATGTAGCGCAGGGAGAATTCCTCGTACTGCGCCGGCGTCAGCACGCCGCCCCAGGTATCGAACAGCATCACCGCCTGCGCCCCGGCGGCAATCTGCGCATTGAGATAGAGGATGGTGGACCTGGCCAGCACTTCGAGCAGCCGATGAAGATCCTGGGGCTTCGTACATCATGCGCTTGATCTGGCCGAAGGTCTTGCTGCCGCCCCCTTCCACCATGTAAGTCGCCACCGTCCACGGACTCCCCGCGAAACCGATGAGCGGTATTCTGCCGCCCAATTCGCGGCGCACCAGCGCCACTGCATCGATGACGTATTTGAGCTCGCTGCCCGGGTCCGGTACGCCGAGTTTTGCGATGTCCGCCGCGCTGCGCACCGGACGCTCGAACTTCGGGCCCTCACCGGCCTCGAACTGCAGCCCCAGATTCATCGCATGCGGAATCGTGAGAATGTCCGAGAACAGAATCGCGGCGTCCAGAGGATAGCGATCGACGGGCTGCAGCGTGATCTCGCAGGCAACATCGGGATTGGTGCACATGGCCAGGAAACTATTCCCCATCCGCGCACGCGTTGCGCGGTACTCAGGTAAATAGCGCCCCGCCTGACGCATCAGCCAGATCGGCCGGCGCGGCGTCGGTTCCCGCAGCAGGGCACGCAGCAGCAAATCGTTTTTTAGGACAGCGCTCATACAATTAGTTGGAATCTACTCATGAACAGTGAAAAGCTGGAAGGAGGCCGGATCGGGAGGGCATTTCCCGGAGCGTGAAAAACAGGACGTTTTTCCCGCAGCCTCCACGGGCGCGACGCATGCGTCGCGCGGGTGGCCATGGATGGCCACCCAGGGCTTGCGCGTAGCAGGGACTGCGCAGCGCAATGGATTTACGGCGGTCCGGGAAATGCCCTCCCGGTCCGGCCTCCGGGCACGAGAACCGTCACGTTCAAGAATAGATCCGGCTAAGCTCACGTTCGTTCACCCGGATCGAACAGCCTGCGATGCTCGAGAATAGCGTAGCGATCGGTCATGCCCGCAATGTAGTCCGCCACCGCGCGCGCGCGTCCCGCCGGGCCCTGCACCAATTCCAGCCGCGATCCCGTCGCCTCATGCGCATCCGGCATCAAGCCGGCATCGTTGAAAAACGCGTCGAAGAGCTCGCGCACGACGCGGCGCGCCTTGGCCGTCATGCGCTGCACCTTGTAGTGCTTGTACACATGTTCGCGCAGGAACGACTTCAGCGTGTAATTGAGCTCGCGCGTACCGTCGCTGAAGCCGATCAGCGGCCCCGGATAGGATCTAACTTCGGCGATCGAGCGCACGCCGGACGCGGCGAGGCGCGCCGCCGAAGAATCGATCAAATCGGTGACGAGGTGATTGATCATGCGCCGCAGAATCTCGTATACCTGCCGGCGGCCCGCGAGCGCCGGGTACCTCGCCCGCACTTCATCGTGATACCCCTGGAAGAGCGGGACCGCCAGCAACTGTTCCACGGTGATGAGGCCGGCGCGAATGCCGTCTTCGACGTCGTGATTGTTGTAGGCGATTTCGTCGGCGAAGTTGGCGAGCTGCGCCTCCAATCCGGGCTGTTGACGGTTGATGAACCGCTCGCCCAATTCCCCGAGATGAACCGCATTGTTGTACGAACAATGCTTCAGTATTCCTTCGCGGCATTCGAAGCTCAGGTTCAATCCGTTGAAATCGGCGTAGTGCTCTTCGAGCTCATCGACCACCCGCAGGGACTGCAGATTGTGCTCGAAGCCGCCGAAATCGATCATGCATTCATTCAATGCGTCCTGTCCGGCGTGCCCGAACGGCGTATGCCCGAGATCATGCGCGAGGCAGATCGCCTCGGACAACCCCTCGTTGAGGCGCAGGGCCCGCGCGATCGTGCGCGCGATCTGTGCCACCTCGAGCGAATGCGTCAGCCGCGTCCTGTACAGATCCCCCTCGTGATTGACGAAAACCTGGGTCTTGTAGACCAGCCGGCGAAAAGCAGTCGAATGCACGATGCGATCGCGATCCCGTTGATATTCCGAACGGTAGGCGGGTTTCGGTTCCGGATGACGGCGCCCGCGCGAGTGCTCATCGAGGGCCGCATAGGCGGCGAGAGCGCTCAAGCGAAATGCTCCGCCACCGTGGCCTCGAGCGCGGCCTTGGCGTACTCGCCCGTCACGATGGCCCCTCCCAGTTTCTCCAGCAGCACCAGACGCACCGTGCCGGCGAGCACCTTCTTGTCCATGTGCATGAGATCGAGAGCCCTGGCGGCGCCGATGCGCGGCGCCTCGATGGGCAACCCGGTCTTTCCGAGGATCTCGCGGACGCGCTCCTTCACCGCCGCGTCGATCAGCCCGAGACGGTGCGACAAATCGGCCGCGATCAGCATCCCCAAGCCCACCGCCTCGCCGTGCAAATATGTTTCGTACGCGGTCGCGGCCTCGATGGCGTGACCGAAGGTATGGCCGAAGTTCAAGATGGCTCGCAAGCCCTGTTCGCGTTCGTCCCTGGCGACCACGGTCGCCTTGATTTCGCAGGACCTTGCGATGGAGTAGCTCAGCGCATCGACGTCGCGCGCGAGCAGCTTGGGGATGTTGTCGTCCAGCCAATCGAACAGCAGCGAGTCCCACACGCAGCCATACTTGATCACTTCGGCAAGGCCGGCGCGCAGTTCCCGGTCCGGGAGCGTGGCGAGCGTGTCGGTGTCGGCGATCACCGCCAGCGGCTGATAAAACGCACCGATCAAGTTCTTGCCGCCTGCGTGATTGACCCCGGTCTTGCCCCCGACGGACGAGTCGACCTGGGCGAGCAGCGTCGTGGGAATCTGCACATAGCCCACGCCCCGCTGATAGCATGCCGCCGCGAAGCCCGCGATGTCGCCGACCACCCCGCCGCCCAGGGCGAGGACCGTGGCATCGCGGTTCATCTTCGCAGCGACCAGCGCATCGAACACCCGGCCGGCGGTCTGCAGCGTCTTGTGCTGCTCGCCGTCCGGCAGTATGCATTCGGACACTCTTTTTCCGGCAAGGCTGTCAGTCAATGCCGCGAGATACAGCCGTGCGACCGTCGTATTGGTCACGATCAGCAAATCCCGGCCGCGAACGCGGGCTTCCAGGAGCTCGCGATTCATCAGCAACCCCGAACCGATCGAGATGGGATAGCGCGAATGCCCGACGTCTACTTGAAGCGTTTGCACGGTGTTGATTATACGAAGCATTGGGTCCAAGTGTCCTGTCCCGCAAATTGCGGGACAGGACACTTGCCCGGGAATAGCCGCCCTGGGCTCAACGCCCCTGTGCTCGCCGAAGCTCATGGTGAATCTCTTCCGCCACGAGCTGCACCCGCCGGCCATCGGTGGAAACGGTGATATCCGCTATCTGGGCGTAAAGAACGGTCCGGCGCTGCATCAGTTCATGGAGCTTTCGCTCCGGGTCGGTGTCGTACAACAGAGGCCGATGCCGCCCATGCCGCGTACGCTCGAGCTGCTGATCGATCGAGGTCGCGAGGTACACCACCACGCCGCGCTCGGCGAGCACGCGGCGATTGTCCTCCTCGATCACGGCGCCGCCCCCGGTGGCGAGCACGATCGAGTCCAGGCGCGTCAGGCGTTCGATGGACTCCTTCTCACGGACCCTGAAGCCCGCCTCGCCCTCCCTCTCGAAGATGAACGCGATATCGACGCCCGTTCTGGCCTCGATGTCGGCGTCGCCGTCGTAGAAGGTGAAGCGCAGCATGCGCGCGAGCTGCCGCCCCACGGCGGTCTTGCCCGAGCCCATGGGTCCGATGAGAAATATATTGCCCTTGCCGAACATAAAGTATGCACAGCATACCAATCTTGTCTTGGAGAGCAGTGCTCCCCTTTGGGGCGGGGTTCGCCAGAATGCGAACCCCGTGGGATCTAGGTCCGGTCCGGTACTTCAGTTCGGGTTGGAACAGGCGGCCGCCGTACCATACGGACTCGTCGGTCCCGGCGGCGCTGTGGTCTGCGAATTGAAGTCGGCGGCCAATCCAGGCAACCAGAGAACGGCGGAAGTGCTGCTCTGCGTTCCGGTAACCGTTGCGGTTGCGGTCAACTTGACGGCCACGTAGTACGCGTGGTCTTTCGGATAGATCAAATTCACCGCCGCGGATCCGCCGTTGGCCGTGGTCGCAGACCCGATGTCCGTGGAGACGACCAGTCCCGGATCGAGCTTGACGTTGCCGTTGTAATCCTCGCCCGGGTCCAGGACGCCATTGTTGTTGACATCCTCAGAACGACAACCGTCGAAGCCGGACAAAACGTATGCGTAGGCGTCGGACGCCAGGGTGTTGGACTGCGTGGCCCAGGTGGTGCCGTTCCAGAATCGCTGACCCTTGGTGTAGCCGAGCGATGTGACGGTAAAGCTGACCGTTACGTTGTTCACTCCATTACCGGCAGCGTCAACCGCTTGAACAGAGTAGGGAAGTCCATACTGGGTGACGCTGAAAGCGTTGAGTAGATTGCCGGTTCCCAACGACAGGAACACCGTCTGTCCGCCGACCGTCAACGAAGTCGAGCTGGTCACCGCCGTCCCTTGCACCGTGGCCGAAATGATGATCCCATTGCTCGCGCTGGTTGTCGTGCTCGCCGTGTAGACCGTCGAGGCCTGTCCCTGCGCATTAGTGGTGGCCGAAGCGACGGAAAGTGAACCTCCCGTCGAGTCCTGGGTGATGGCGAAATCGACAACTTGCCCTTGGACCAAGTTGTTGTTCGCGTCCCGGACGGTTGCGGTTATGGTGCTTTGTCCCTGCGTCACAATCGTGGGCGGACTGGCCTGAACGGCGACCGCAGTCGGAGTCGTGGCGATGAAGTCGATGGTCAGCTGAGCCGTGACACCGTTTCCGGCCGCCGAGATCACCGAAGGACCGGCAGTGGTGGACGAGATCGTGACGCTCGCGTTGCCCGTGGCGTCAGTCGTTGCCGAACTCGCGCTCAGCGTGCCGCGCGTGGCGGAAAAGTTCACGGTCTGCCCTGACTGGGCCACCCCGTTGGCCGTCCATGCCACAGTAAGGGTCGTGACCGCTCCGATGTTGACCTGCGCATTTGCGGCGGGTGCCGTGAACGCGAAATTCTGACTGCTCACTGCCACTGATTGGGTTGCTTGCAGGCCGAGAGTCGTGGCCGTGACCGTATCGGTGCCGCCATTGACGGCAGTCATCGTGAATCCCTTCTGTCCGGTCGAGTCGGTAGTGATCGCGGTAGCGCTCAGAGTGTTACCTTTGGCGGACGCCAGCGTCACCGCCTCATTGGGGATTCCGTTTCCGCCTGCATCGACGAGCGCAACCGTGTAATTACCCTGACTGCCTTGCACCAAGTTCGTCGGTCCCGTCAATGTCAGCTTGGTGCCGATTACCGCGACTGCTACGGTCGCGGTACTTGCGCCGGCCGCGACAGTCACCGTAATCGTGCGATTGGTCGGGTCGCCGGCCGCACTCAGCGAGGCGGTTGCAGTGCCGTTGGCGCCCGTCGTCGCCTGAGTAACCGTCAAGCCACCCGAAGTCGCCGTAAAAGTAACCGGCACACCCGCAACGAATTGATTTTGCGCATTGCGCACCAGAGCCGTAATCGTTGCCGCCTTGGAGCTGTCCGAGGGGATTTGTGGCTGGCTGGTGATGACGTTGATCGTTTGCTGGGTATTTGCGACGGTGACGGTGACTTTTCCGGACACTCCACCGATCGCCGCAGTCACGGTAATACTGGTTCCCGCCACGGCGGTTCCGGCCGTCAGGGTCGCGGTCGCCAAGCCATTGGCATCCGTGGTCGGCTGTGTCACCGCAAGTCCGCCCGCACTCGCGGTGAACGCCACCGTAGCTCCCTGCACAAAATTATTGTTGGCATCTTTGGCAGTCGCGCTGATGGTGGCGCTATTGCTGCCGTCGGCCGCAATTTGCGCGGAACTCGACACGACGGTCACCGTGGCAACGGGAACGGTCGTCGTTCCGCCACCCGTACTGGGCGAGCCTGTAATCGTCTGCGAGCCGCCGCCGCAAGCCGCCAAGAACGTCGCAGCCGTCCAAGCCACTATCGATAATCTTCGCATGTCGTTCATCCCTCGCTCGACGTCGGTCGGCGTTCGCAATTAATAAAGATTCGAGCCCTCACGCAGAATTTTCGGCGTGATGAAGATCAGCAATTCAGTCTTGTTGTTGATGTTCGTCGTGCTCTTGAACAGGTTGCCGAGCACAGGGATGTCGCCCAGCCAGGGGACCTTGTCGGCGGATCTCGTCTTGGTCGTATCGAGAATGCCGCCTAGCACCACGGTCTGGCCGTCGTTGACCAGTACTTGGGTGATGATTTGCCGGGTGTCGATCGACGGCACGCTGCCGCCGGTGGCGCTCGTCACCTGCCGGCCCACGGAGTCATCGCTCACGTCCAGATCGAGCACCACGCGGTTATCGGGTGTGATCAACGGCGTCACCTTGAGCGACAGCACGGCGTTCTTGAACTGAGTCGTCGTGGCGCCGCTCGAGGCCGATTCCTGGTAGGGGATCTCGACACCCTGCATGATGGTGGCTTGTTTCTGGTTGGCCGTGATGATGCGGGGCGAGGAGATCGTTTCGCTCTTGCCCTCGTTCTGTGCGGCGGTTAGTTCCAGATCGACGATATAACTACCTCCCAACAGTGAAACACCGATGCTGCCGTTGGTGTGGGCCGCAGGGAGATTGACCTGGTAGCGGTTGGCGAGAACCGGCGTCAAAACCGGCGTGACCACGCCTGAGGATGCCAAATTGGCGATCCCCGACTGAGTCATGGCGTCGGCGCCGGCACCGTTGCCCGTGACCGAAAGCAGACCGTTGCTGCCGTTCTTCTGCGCGCTGGTCACCCCGAAGCGGGCGCCCAAATCGCGCTCGAAGGTGTCGCTCACGATCACGATGCGCGCTTCGATCAGCACCTGCTTGACGGGTACGTCGAGGGTTTGCACCAAACGCCGGATGTCGGCCAATTTATCCGCGGTGTCCTGCACCAGCAGGGTATTGGTGCGCTCATCGATGGACAAGCTGCCGCGCGGAGACAGCATGGAATCCTTGGCATTCGTGGACTTGATCAGCTTCTGCAGATCCGCGACCTTCGCATAATTGACCTGCATGAATTCGGTGTGCGTCGGCGAAAGCTCCTGCACTTCTTTGTGCGCGGCGAGCTCCGCCTTCTCGCGCGACGCGAGTTCTTCGGTCGGCCCGATGATGATGACGTTGTCGTGCCGGCGCTTGTCCAGCCCCTTGGTGCGCAGCACGATATCCAGCGCCTGATCCCAGGGGACATTCTGCAGGCGGAGCGTCAGGTTTCCCGTGACCGAATCGCTGACCACGATATTCTGGCCGCTGGTGTCGGCCAGCAGCTGCAATACCGACCGCACATCGATATCTTGGAAATTCAGCGTCAGACGCTCGCCGGTGTACTCCTTCTTTTCGTCGGCGGCGGCGGTTCGCTTCAGCGAGGGCTTGATCTCGATGGTGTACTGATTGTCGGATTGGTAGGCCAGCTGTTCGAAGTCGCCCTGGGCGCTGATCACCAAACGCGAGCTGCCCTCCACCCGGAGCGCGTCGACGGTCTGCACCGGCGTCGCGAAATCCATGACGTCATAGCGGCGCATGAGATTCTTCGGCATCACCGTGCCGGCAAAGTCGACGACGATTTGATTGGCTTCCTGGCGCACGTTGACCGGGGTGCGGGGGTCCGTCAGCTGCACGATCACGCGGCCGGTGCCGTCGGCGCCGCGCCGGAAATCGATGGTGCGGATGGCGCGTTCGACGGCCGTTGCCCCTTGGCCGGAACCCGCGCGAGCCATGACGGTCTGCTTGGTCGCGTCGCCCGGCTGGCTGCCCAAGGTGACGATGATGGTATCGCCGTCGACCTTGGTGGTGTACGGCAGCAAGGTCTCCACGTTGACGACCACGCGGGTGCGTCCGTTGGCCTCGGCCGCAAGCACGGTATCCACGCCCCCGGAGCGCACGTCGATCCGCCGCGATGCCAGCCCAAGCGCCGTGTTCGGCAAGTCGAACGCGATGCGCGCCGGCTTGTCGATGGTGAACGGCAGCGGTTCGGGAGCGGGGCCGTTCATGTGCAGCTTGAGCTGCACCTGCTGGCCCGACAGGGTTTGAACGTCGATCGACTCGAGCTTGAGCGGATCCGCGGCTTGCGCCGCGGCGCCGATCGCGCCCAATGCGAGAAGGGCCATCGCGCCGATCATCGCCGTTCGTATCTTGAATCTGCTCATGCTTTCTTTCTCCCTGTGGCCTCGATCGGGCGGTGTCAATCGGACAATGCCAGCGAGGCCGGTCGCTCGATATAGCCGCCGAGACCATCCGGTATGATTTCGACGAGAGTTATTCTTCCGCCCGTGATTCCCATGACTTTGCCGTCGTTCTGCCCCAGGTAGTTGCCGGGCTGAACCTTGTGCACGAGGCCGTCCTTGGATTGGACCAGCCCATAGAAGCTGCTGCCCACCTTGAAGGTGCCGACCATTTTCATCGTGTCGAGCGAAAAACCCTCGAGAAATTCGCGGTTGCGCCGCGAACTCGGCCGAAGGCCCGCCTGGCCGTTGGCCGAACCCGCTCCCTGCGGCTGGAAGGGCGAGCGCAACTTCGAGGCGCTGTACGCATAGGTTTCATAGGGCTTCACTTCCGGCAGCGCCTGAATGCGTCCGCCGGGCTTCTTCTTGGTGGCATCGATCCATTGCTGCAGATCCGACTGGCCGCCGGAGCAGCCGGCCGCGACCAGGCCGGCAAGTGCGGCTCCGATGATGCCCGCGTTGCGAGTAATGCTCACGTCGCGCCTCCCGCCTTTTTCTTCGCCCCGTGCGCGCCGCCTTCATCTTCGATGTAACGGTAAGTCTTGGCGGTCACGTCCATGGTCAAGTTATCGTAGCCGCCCTTGGCATCGACCGGCGCGATCTGGATATCGTGCAGCGTGACGATGCGCGGCAGCGCGGCGATGCCGCTCACGAAATTGCCGAAGTCGTGATAGGTGCCCACCAGTCTGATCTTGATCGGCAGCTCGGCGTAGAAGCCGTTGCCCTTTTCGCTGCCCGGCTGAAAGAGCTTTTCCTGCAGCCCCGAGGCGAGGCCGGTCTGAGAGATATCCACCAGGAGATTCGGCACCTCGGTCTTGCCCGGCAATTGCCGCAGCATGGCGCCGAAGCTGCGTTCCATTTCCTGGAGCTGCGTCTTGTACGCTTCGAGGTTGGCGGCGCGCTGCTGCTTGCTTTCGAATTGGGCGCGAAGATCGAGCTCGTCGGCTTCGGCTTTCTGCAGTATGGGACGATCGTCGTTCCAGACGAACATGTACCAGCCAAACGCGGCGCATAAGGCAAAAATCGCCGCGACGAAGAACCCACGCACCGCCAGCGGCCAGCGGCCGACGTCGCGCGGATCGAGAGCACGTAGCTGATCGAGAAACTTCATTTCGCAGCAACCTTCTTGACCGTTGTTTCGCCGCCGTTCTCGAGATCCACGCCGACCACATCGCTGGTGAGCGTGAAATTCGAGCCGCCCGTCGCGGAGTCCTTGGCCGACTCGACCACCTGCAGCACCGGGTTATCCATCCACACCGACGAATCGATATTGCGCATGAAGGTGGAAACGCGCGTACTGGACTGTGCGACGCCGCGAATCTCGAGCTTGTTGCCGGTCTGCTTGATCGTCGTCAGGTAGATGCCGTCGGGGACCGTCTTCACGATTTCATCGAAGAGGTGCACGATCTCGGGCCGCTTGCGCTGCAGCCTCTCGATGATTTCCATGCGTGCAACCAGGCGCTGCTTGCGATTCTCGAGCTCCTGAATATCGGCGATCTGCGCATCGAGCTTGACTATCTCCTTCTTGAGCAGATTGTTCTTCTCGTTCTGGGCATCCGTCCAGCTCGAGTACAGGAGCTTGCCGCCCAGAATGAAGATGATGGAGGCGAACACGGCGGCGGCGGCGGCGACCATGAACTCGCGGCGCCGGATCTTGCGTTCCTGTTCGCGCCAGGGAAGTAGATTGATACGCGGCATGGCTGCTCTCTAGTCGAAGCTGCGCAGCGCGAGGCCGCAGGCTGTGAGTAGGGCGGTGGCATCTCGGCCCACGGCTTGTGCTTTGGCCTTGGACGACACCCTCATGTTGCCGAGCGGATCGCCTTTTTCCGCCGGCACGCCGACGCGGCTCGAGATGACCTCCGCGGCGCCGGGTATGTTGGCGCAGCCGCCACAGATCAGTATCTGATCGGGCTGTGAACGTCCGCTGCCGGAAGCCAGGTAGAACTGCAGCGAACGGCTGACCTGCTGGGTCATGTCGTCGATGAAGGGATCGAGCACCTCCGGCTGATAGTTGCTGGGGAGGCCGCCTTCTTTCTTGGCGCGGCCGGCCTCTTCCATCGACAGTCCGTAGGTGCGCATGATTTCTTCGGTGAGCTGCTGTCCGCCGAAGGCGAAGTCGCGCGTATAGACGACTCTCAAGTCGCGCAGCACGCTGAACGTGGTGCTGCTGGCGCCGAAGTCCACCACCGCAACCGTGCGGTCGAGTCCGCCGTCGGGCATCTGATGGCGCATCAGGGCGCAGGCATTCTCGAGAGCGAAGGCCTCCACGTCGACGAGGTGAGCGGTCAAGCCCGAGGCCTGCACCGCCGCCTGGCGCTGCTCGACGTTCTCGGTGCGCGTCGCGACCAGCAGCACGTCCAGCATATCCGGGTCCTTCTCCGACGGTCCCACGACCTGATAGTCGTAGCTGACCTCCTCCATCGGAAACGGAATGTATTGGTCGGCCTGCATCTCGACCTGACCCTCGAGTTCGTTCTCGCCGAGAGTCTTCGGCATTTGAATCACTTTCGTGATCGCCGCATCGCCGCTGATCGCGATCGCGGCGAGCCGGCTCTTGGCGCCGGAGCGCTTCACTGCACGCCGGATCGCTTCGCCGACCGCCTCCGCATCCACGATGGCCTTTTCATTGATGGCGTTATGCGGCGTGGGTTCTGCCGCATAGGACTCAACGCGATACTGGCCGCCCGACATCGAAAGCTCGATGAGCTTCACCGATGAGGTGGTTATGTCAAGTCCCAGAAGCGGACGATATCTTTTGCCAAACGACCACACGGAGTTTTTCCTTTTTCGCTCAGTATCTTGGAGGTCGAAACTGGTGCACGAGATTAACTTAGCCCACGCAAACTTAGCAAGAAACTGTTAAATAGAACGTGAAGCTACTCACGGTAATGAGCCTTGCGCGGGGGCGGCTCCGCAAAGTGGGGTCTACGACAAGTCGTCGCGACCGAGGTAGGCGTCGAGTCATCCGTTCAGACCTCTTCGCCTATGCTCTCCCTAGGCGATTGGTTAAGCTTGGTCTGGCAACCCCGCTGTCCTCGAGGCTTTAACCCCTGGAGGACCGGTGGCTTTGCGTCCTCATCTTTCGATGAGTATGCCCCTGTAACCGGCGGTAATATGCATGCGCTATATCGCCGGTGCAATAAGTTAGAACGGTTTTCTGTGGCCAAACGTTATCCAGTTCTCATCTCGCGCA
>WNFQ01001726.1_pt1 | contig 27677 bp, 23 predicted proteins | sample 5400171 | NCBI WGS metagenome assembly WNFQ01 (sample SAMN13153356, study PRJNA577476) | soil metagenome | isolation source: 20 cm soil under Madrone tree | place: USA:California | collected 2016-06-14
GCCCATTTTCGCGATGCCATCGGGGTCGGGCGCAAGCGCTCGATTCAGATCTTGGAATTCTTCGACCGCGTCGGCTATACGCGGCGCACTCACCATGCGCGCGTGTTGCGGGTCGACAGCAGTTGGCACGACGAGGACTGAGCCTAAGACTTTGGAGTTCCTCGACCACGTTGGCTATACTCGGCGCACACGCAATGCGCGGGTGTTGCGGGTCGACAGCAGTTGGCACGACGCGGACCGAGCCTACCGATGCAACGGGCGTCATGGGCGAATTCGGAAGGCATGCGCATCCGGTGGTGCGGCCGGGCTTCAAACCCGGTGGGGGACGTCAACCGTTTCCCGGTAGGTTCGACTCCTGCTACCTTCCGCCATCGCCGCGCCATAAATCGATGAGCGCGAAAGGGTTGTTCGACGAGGCTGGCTATCGTGCCATGATCGACACGACCACCCAGTTGAATTTACCGGGCATGGAATTATCGGACCTGATGCGGTCCAAGTGCTGCGTCGCCGTAGGACGTCAACCGAAGAGCAGGCGGCAGCCGGTGTTGTCCTACAAGCGATGCCGCTCCGAGGGGACTGGCATGGCGGCCTGCATGACCTATCATCGAGCGCTAGCATGAGGTGAGCCCATTGCATCAAGAACCAGCCCCGCCGTGCTGACCGATCAAGACATCTACCTGTTCCGCGAGGGTACGCACTCGCAGTTGCACTCGAAGCTTGGATGCCAGGTGCTGGAGCCGGGAGCGGGCGCGCACTTCGCCGTTTGGGCCCCCAACGCCACCGCGGTGTCGGTGATCGGTGACTGGAACGGTTGGAAGGCGGGAGAAAACTCGCTGGTACCGCGGCCCGACGGATCCGGCATCTGGGAGGGTGGGGTGGCGGCCGCGGAGCGAGGCCAGGGGTACAAGTATTGCATCACCTCGCGGTTCGGCGGATACATCGTCGAGAAGGCTGATCCGTACGGTGTGTTCTGCGAGCTGCCTCCGGCCACCGCGTCGCGCATATGGACTCTGGAGTACGAGTGGAAGGATTCCGAATGGATGGCCACGCGTGCCCGGCACAATGGCTTGGATGCGCCGATGTCGATCTACGAGCTGCACTTGGGTTCGTGGCGCCGCCAGAACGGCGGCTTTCTCAACTACCGCGATCTCGCGCATGCGCTGGGGGACTATCTGCACGAAATTGGCTTCACGCACGTGGAGCTGATGCCGATCACCGAGCATCCCTTCTACGGATCATGGGGCTATCAAACGACGGGCTATTTCGCGCCCACCTCCCGGTACGGGACCCCGCAGGATCTGATGTACTTCGTCGATCACATGCACGAGAGGGGTATCGGGGTGATTCTCGACTGGGTGCCGTCGCACTTTCCCACGGACGAGCACGGGCTGGTGTTCTTCGACGGCACACACCTCTATGAACACGCGGATCCGCAGCAGGGTTTCCATCCGGAATGGAACTCCGCCATTTTCAATTTCGGGCGCAGCGAGGTTCGCAGTTTCCTGCTCTCTTCCGCGCTGTTCTGGTTCGAGAAGTATCACATCGACGGCTTGCGGGTCGATGCGGTGGCATCGATGCTGTATCTCGACTATGCCCGCAAGGAGGGTGAATGGATTCCCAACCGATTCGGCGGCCGGGAGAACCTAGACGCCATCGATTTTCTGCGCATCCTCAACCAAGCTGTGTATCGCGACCATCCGGATGTGACCATGATTGCCGAGGAATCGACGGCCTGGCCGATGGTCTCGCGTCCCACCGATGCCGGCGGCCTCGGCTTCGGTTTGAAATGGAACATGGGCTGGATGCATGACACGCTCGAATACATGAAGCAGGACCCGATCCATCGAAAATATCATCACGGACAGCTGACGTTCTCTCTGATCTATGCGTTCAACGAGAACTTCGTGCTGCCGCTGTCGCACGACGAAGTGGTGTATGGCAAGGGATCGCTGGTGGGCAAGATGCCGGGCGACGACTGGCGTCAATTCGCCAACCTGCGCACGCTCTACGCCTACATGTGGACCCATCCGGGGAAGAAGCTGTTGTTCATGGGCGGCGAATTCGGACAGCGGCGCGAATGGACCCACGAGGGTGAGCTCGAGTGGTGGGTCGCGGATTTGCCGGAACACGCCGGCGTGAAGCATCTGGTGCGCGATCTGAACCGGATCTACCGCCGCGAGCCGGCTTTGCACAGGATCGACTTTTCGCCCGACGGGTTCGAATGGCTCGACCTCGACGGTGGGGACGTCAGCGTCATCGCGTTCCTGCGCAAGGCTCAAGGTCAGGGAGCCCCGTTGCTCGTGGTCTGCAACTTCACGCCGGTCCCGCGCCCGAATTATCTGGTGGGCGTACCCTCGCGCGGACTTTGGCGCGAAATTCTCAATACCGATGCCAGGGAATACGGCGGTACCGGCTGGGGAAACCTGGGCGGCGTGGAATCGGTGCCCGTGAGCACCGGAGGCCGTCTCGAGTCGGTCAATCTCAATCTGCCGCCGCTGGCCGCGATCGTGCTGCGTCTCGAATCATGATCAGCGTGCAGGGCAGAGCCGCCGCCGCGAAGACGCAGGCGGCGGCGTCCGCGGCCGGCGAGGTGGGTGCGGCGCCGAGGGTTCACGAGGGCAGAGCACGGGCGGTGATCGACGCGGTCCTGCCGGCGGTCGACGGCGGCCGCTTTCCAGCCAAGCGCATCGCCGGCGAGGCCGTCGGGATCGAAGCGCATTGCTTCACCGATGGTCACGATAAGCTGCGCGTGATGCTGCGCTGGCACGCCATCGGCGCAAGCGACGAATACGAAGTCGACATGCAGCCGCAGGCCAACGATGTCTGGCTCGCCGAGTTCACCCCGCCGCGCGCGGGCCGCTACCGGTACACCGTGGCGGCGTGGGTGGATCATTTTGAATCATGGCGGCACGAGCTCGAACGGCGCGAGATCGAAGCGGACATTCGCGTGGCGTTGCAGGTCGGCAGCGCGCTCATCGACGAAGCCGCCGGCCGCGCCACGGGCGGCGACGCGGCGATCCTCGCCGAATGGTCGGCGCAATTGCGTGCGGCCGCCGCCGACGCAGGCATGGATGGCGCCGCCCAGAAGGCGATGGCACTCGATGCCGCGCGCGCAGGCATCGTCGCTCGCCATGCGGACCGGAGCCTTGCCGCGACCATGACGCTGGAACTGGTGGCAGACCGCAAGCGGGCGGAATTCAGCACCTGGTACGAGATGTTTCCCCGCTCGGCGGGTACGGAGCCTGGGTCTCACGGTACCTTCCGGGACGTCGAGGCGCGGCTGCCTTACCTTGCCGGGATGGGCTTCGACGTACTGTACTTTCCGCCCATCCACCCGATCGGGCGCGTCAACCGCAAGGGGACGAACAATACCTTGGTTGCCGGACCCGGGGACGTCGGCAGCCCGTGGGCCATCGGCGCGGCCGAAGGGGGGCACAAGGACATCCTGCCGCAGCTGGGCACGCACGAGGATTTTCGCCGTCTATTGGCCAAGGCGCGCGAATCCGGCATCGAGATCGCACTCGACATCGCATTTCAGTGTGCGCCCGACCACCCCTATGTGATGGACCATCCACAATGGTTCAGGCATCGTCCGGACGGCAGCGTGCAGTACGCGGAGAACCCGCCGAAGAAGTACCAGGATATCTATCCCTTTGATTTTGAAACCGAGGATTGGCGCGCCCTGTGGGGCGAGCTCAAGAGCATCGTCGATTTCTGGATCGCACAGGGAGTGAAGATTTTTCGGGTCGACAATCCGCACACCAAGGCGTTCGGCTTCTGGGAATGGGTCATCGACGCGATCAAGCGCGACCAGCCGGATACGATCTTTCTCGCCGAGGCGTTCACGCGGCCGAAGCTCATGCACCGCCTGGCGAAACTGGGCTTCACGCAGTCTTACACGTACTTTACCTGGCGCAATACCAAGCAAGAACTCACGGACTACTTCACGGACCTTGCACTCGGACCGGGACGCCAGTACTACCGTCCCAACGTGTGGCCGAACACGCCGGATATCCTGCACGAGACTCTGCAGTCGGGCTTGCGCCCGGTATTTACGGCGCGGCTGGTGCTCGCCGCGACATTGGCGGCCAACTACGGCATTTATGGCCCGACGTACGAACTGTTGGAAAGCGAGCCGCGTGAGCCCGGCAGCGAGGAGTACCGCGACTCGGAGAAGTATCAATTGCGTCACTGGACGATCGACAGGCCGGACAGCCTGTGGTCCTTGATCGCGCGCATGAATCGGATTCGCAGGGAAAATGCCGCGTTGCAGTCCGATGCCGGCCTGCATTTCTGTCCCATCGACAACGATCAGCTGCTCGCCTACCTCAAGATCGACGCCCGCTCCGGCAATGTCATTCTCACCGTGGTGAACCTCGATCCGCATCTGCCGCAGTCCGGATGGGTGGACCTCGACATCGACGCACTGGGACTCGACGCCGAGCAGCCGTACCAGGTGCACGATCTCTTGAGCGAGCAGCGCTACATCTGGCGGGGCCGGCACAACTACGTCATGCTTGACCCGAAGCGCGCTCCCGCGCACGTGTTCAGGCTGCTGCGGCGCGCGCGCCGCGAGCAGGATTTCGACTACTACCTGTGAATTAACGTGACGGCGCCCATTGGTCAGACAGGCTCCTTATGAACGACGTAAAATCCGCGACGCCGGACCCCGCCGCGCTGTCCGGCCTCGAGCCCGATGACGCGCTTTGGTACAAGGATGCCGTCATCTACCAGCTCAACGTCAGGGCGTTCTTCGATTCGAACGACGACGGCATCGGCGATTTCAAGGGTCTGACGTCCAAGCTGGATTACATCCGGGATCTGGGAGTCAACACGATCTGGCTGATGCCCTTCTATCCGTCGCCGCTCAAGGACGACGGGTACGACATCTCCGACTATCAGAATGTACATCCGCAGTACGGCACGCTCGACGATTTTCGCGCCATGCTGCACGAGGCCCACCGGCGCGGATTGAAGGTGGTGACTGAACTCGTCATCAATCACACCTCCGATCAGCACCCCTGGTTCCAGGCCGCGCGCGCGGCACCGCCGGGTTCGCCGCTGCGCGATTTTTACGTCTGGAGCGACACCGACCAGAAATACCTCGGCACGCGCATCATTTTCACCGACACCGAGACATCCAATTGGACCTGGGACCCTCTGGCGAAGGCCTATTACTGGCACCGCTTCTTCAGCCACCAGCCCGACCTCAACTTCGACAATCCGAAGGTGCTGGAGGCGGTGCTGGAAACCATGCGTTTCTGGCTCGACATGGGAGTCGACGGATTCAGGCTCGATGCGATTCCCTACCTGGTCGAACGCGAAGACACCAGCAACGAAAACCTTCCCGAGACTCATGCGGTGATCAAGCAATTGCGCGCCGCGATCGACGCGCGCTACAAGAACCGATTCCTGCTCGCGGAGGCGAATCAGTGGCCGGAGGATGTGCGCGAATATTTCGGCGACGGCGATGAGTGCCATATGGCGTATCACTTTCCGCTGATGCCGCGCATCTACATGGCCATCGCGCAGGCGGACCGCTACCCCATCACCGAGATCATGCAGCAAACGCCGGATATCCCTGATAGCTGCCAGTGGGCGATCTTCCTGCGAAATCATGACGAGCTGACCTTGGAAATGGTGACCAGCAAGGAACGCGACTACATGTACACGACGTATGCGTCCGATCTGCAGGCGCGCATCAATCTCGGCATCCGCCGCCGGCTGGCGCCGCTGATGGAGAACGACCGGGAGCGCATCAAGCTCATGAACAGCCTGTTGCTGTCGATGCCTGGGTCGCCCATCGTGTATTACGGCGACGAAATCGGCATGGGCGACAACTTCTTCATCGGCGATCGCAACGGCGTGCGTACCCCCATGCAATGGAGTCCGGACCGCAATGCCGGCTTCTCGCGCGCCGACCCGCAGCGCCTGTATCTTCCGCCCATCATGGACGCGGTGTACGGCTTTCCATCCACCAACGTCGAAGCGCAGTCCCGCGATCCGGGCTCGCTCTTGAGCTGGACCAAGCGCATGCTCGCCGTGCGCAAGACCAGCCGGGCGTTCGGGCGCGGCTCGCGCCGATTCCTCCGGCCCGGCAATCGCAAGATACTGGCCTACCTCCGCGAGTTCGGCGACGACACCATCCTGTGCGTCGCCAACCTGTCGCGTTCGGCGCAACCGGTCGAGCTCAATCTTTCCTCGTTCAAGGGTCGTGTTCCGATGGAGATGCTGGGCCGCACGGCGTTTCCGCCCATCGGCGAGCTGCCCTACTTGCTGACGATCTCGGCTCACGGGTTCTACTGGTTCAAGCTCGCAGCCGATGCCGAAGGCCCGTCATGGCACGAGCAGGTCGTGTCGATCGACGAGCGCCCGGTGCTCGTGCTGTTCGACGGCTGGACCAGCCTGTTTCGCGACCGGGTGGTTCCGTGGCGCATCGGCATCGCGGAAAAAACCCGGCTGCAATTCGAAACGGATACTTTGCCGCGCTACATCGAGACGCAGCGCTGGTATGCGGCCAAGGGCGTAGGCATAGATCGTGCCCGCATCGCGGACCATGTGCTGTGGCAGGAGGGCAAACTCACCTGGCTGGTGACGCTGCTCGACCTCGAGGCCGCGGGCGAACGCGCCAGCTACTTCATGCCGCTGGCATTGGCGTGGGAGGATCGCGACGAGGAGCGGATGCGCAATCTGTCGACGGCGGCCGTGGCCAAGATACGCCAGCAGGCGAACGTCGGCTCGATGGGCGATGCCTTTGCGGACGAAATGTTCTGCCATGCGGTCGTGTCGGCGATGGCGGCGCACCGGGAAATCGCCATGGCCCAAGGCAAACTGCAATTCCGTGCGACGACGGCATTCGAAGATTTGGCGGGAAGCGATTTCAGCGCGCTGCCGGTGGAGCGGCCGCGCGGTTCGAGCTCGAACACCGTCGTCACCATCGGCGAGCGATTGATCCTCAAGGGCTACCGCCGGTTGCGCACGGGAGCGAATCCGGAACTCGAGATGGGCCGGTACCTCACCGAAGTCGTGCATTATCCGAACTGCGCACCCCTGGCCGGCGCGCTCGAATACATTTCCAACGACGGCGAAGCGCGGCTGTTGGCGCTGTTACAGGGGTACATTGCCAATCAGGGTGATGGCTGGACTCACTCGCTCGAGTATGTGCAGCGTCATCTCGAACTGCATCGAACCGCACCGGCCGGCGACACGGTGCCCGTGAATGCGCACGAGGGCTACTTGGCGTTGATGCGCGTATTGGCCGTGCGCACCGCCGAACTGCATCGAGCATTGGCGCGGCCTACGCGGGATTCCGACTTCGCTCCGCAGCCGCTGACCCGCGACGATATCGACGCTTACCGCCGGCGCGCGACGGACGAAGCGCGCAACGCGCTTGGGATGCTCAAGTCGGCTTTGGATCATGTGCCGGCGGCGGACCGCGATCGAGCCGGCGCCGTACTGGCCCAGGGCGAGCAGTTGCTGGCGCGGATCGAAGCCTCGTCGAGCCAGGTGCCGCAGGGACTGAAGATACGCATCCATGGCGATTACCATCTCGGGCAGGTGCTCGTGACGCGAAATGATTTCGTCATCATCGATTTCGAGGGCGAGCCCGGACACACCCTCGAGCAGCGGCGCGCCAAGCATTCGCCCTTGCGGGATGTCGCCGGGATGCTGCGCTCGTTCAGCTACGTGCAGCACAGCGCCTTGCGCAATGTCGCCCACAACGATGCCGAAGGCGTCAAGCTCGCGCCGCTGGCGCGTGCCTGGGAGGCCGAAGTGCGCGCGGCCTTTCTGTCTGCGTACGATGCCGCGGCGGGCGATGCGAGACTTTACGGGCCGGAGGCGCTGCAGACGGGCGGCGGCCTCCTGGGTCTGTTCGAACTGGAGAAGGCCCTGTACGAATTGCGTTACGAGCTCGGCAATCGTCCTGCCTGGGCCGGCATCCCGTTGCAGGGCATCCTCGACTGGGGCGCCGCTTGATAGGAGGCTTGCATGCAAAGCATTGATTTATTGTTCGAATCTGCACGGGAATTTCTGCACCAGATCGCCGCCTTCCTGCCGCGGCTGCTGCTGGCGCTGGTCGTGGTGGCGATCGGATGGCTGCTGGCCAAGGCGGTGCGCTTCGCCGTTGAAAAGGGGATGCGCGCGGTCAATTTCACCGTGCTGACGGAACGCGCCGGCACCGACAATTTTCTGCAGCAGGCGGGCCTCAAGGGCGATACCACCACGTTGTTCGGACTGGTCGCATACTGGATTGCCATTCTGGCGACGCTGATGATCGCCTTCAACGGCCTCGGTGCCACCTACATTGCCGATCTGCTCGGGCGGGTGGTGCTGTTCACACCCAAGCTCGTGGTGGCCATGCTGGTGGTGGTCTTCGGTTCGTATTGCGCCCGCGTCGTCGGCAGCGCCGTGTACACCTATTGCGAGGATGCGCAAATACCGGATGCGGATCTGCTGGGCAGGATCGCGCGCTACGTCATCGTGATATTCGTCGTGATGATCGCCCTGGGCCAGGTCGAGGTGGGCGGCGACATCGTGCAAAGGACCTTTCTGATCCTGCTGGCCGGGCTGGTGCTGGCGCTGGCGCTGGCATTTGGAATCGGCGGCAAGGATTGGGCGGCCGCGATGCTCGAACGCTGGTGGCCGCGCCACAAGCGGGACGATGACCTTTGAGCCGCCAACGGCCGGTAGGGCGGCTCAAAGCCGACCGCCGACCTTGGGGGCCGCTCGTGTTTCGCAGTGCGCGGACTTCGTCTACGCTGTTCCCCAATGAAGACTGACACGATGCAGTGGTTGACCTGGGCGTTCCTGATCTCCGTCGCGGCGGAGACGCTGACGCGCCTGTGGTTGGGGTCGCGTCAGATTGCGGCTGTGCAGGCGCATCGCGACGAGGTGCCCGAGCCGTTTCGCGGACAGATAGGACTCGCCGATCAGCGGAAGGCGGCCGACTACACCGCCGCCCGGGTCCGGCTGGGGCGATGGGAAACGCTGGTCGAGGCGCTGGTCAAGCTTCTGCTCACCTTGGGCGGGGGACTTGCGACGGTCGACGCCGTCTGGCGCCGGACGGGGCTCGACGAACCGTGGCGCGGTGCGTGCGTCGTGGCCGCCGTGTTGCTGTTGCTGCAGTTGGTGGGTTTGCCCTTCTCATTGTGGAGAACGTTCAGGATCGAAGCCCGCTTCGGGTTCAATCGGGTCTCGCCGCAGCTCTATTCGGCGGACCTGGCCAAGCAATTGCTGCTGGCCGTGTTGCTCGGCGGCCCGCTGTTGCTGGCCACGCTCACCCTCATGGAGCGTGGCGGGGCAGGGTGGTGGGTTTGGGCGTGGGTGATCTGGCTGGCCTGGACCTTGGGCTTGACCTGGGCCGCCCCTAGGTTCATTGCGCCGCTCTTCAATCGGTTCTCGCCCCTCACCGATGAATCGCTCAAGAAGCGGGTCGAGGCTCTGCTCGAACGCTGCGGATTCGCGGCGCGCGGGGGCGTGTTCGTCATGGACGGTTCGCTGCGCTCGGCGCACGGCAACGCGTATTTCACCGGCATCGGGCGCAACAAGCGCATCGTGTTCTTCGACACGCTGTTGTCGCGCATCGAGGCGCCGGAGATCGAAGCGGTGCTGGCCCATGAGCTCGGGCATTTCCACCTGCATCATGTGCGCCAGCGGCTGGTGGCGTCCGTCCTGATGACGTTCGGCGGGTTGGCGCTGCTCGCTTGGGTTGCGCGGCAACCGGGGTTCTCCAGTGCGCTTGGCGTGCCGGTGCCGTCTGCCGGGATGGCGCTGGTCCTTTTCGCGGTGACCGTCCCGGTCTTTGCGTTCTTTGCGACGCCCGTCATGTCCGCGTGGTCGCGCCGCCACGAGAGGCAGGCCGACGATTTTGCGGCCGAGTACGCCGATGCCGGCAAGCTGGCGGCCGCCTTGGTCAAGCTGTTTCGCGACAATGCCGCGACGCTCACGCCCGATCGCATTCACTCAGCGTTCTTCGACTCCCATCCGCCGGCGCTCGAGCGCATCGGACGGCTGACTACGTTGGCGTCGAACTCGTGATTGCCGTCGAGATCAGCTGGATGAGTCAGGCGTAATCACGGGCAGCCCTGGCGATTTTATCACCAAGACGTCGCAGGGTAGCGAGTCGAACACCGACTCCGCCGTGCTGCCGATGTCCGGGGGCTTGACGCTGTTGCGTGCCAGGGCGCCCATGACCATGATATCGGCGTTGTGTTCCATTGCGATACGCGGGAGGTGTGCATCGGGGACACCGATCTTGACGTGAAGGTACCGTTTGTCGACCGAATATCGTCTGACAAAGGCATTGATCGCCCAACGCCGCCGTTGTTCATCGACGGTGAGGTTTCGATCGGCGTCGCTCTGCAGAGGCACGCGGTCAATTGCGTCGGTGGCATTCCCGACCGGAAAAAGAGCATGGAAAACATGGAGCTTGCCGCTCAGTCGAGCTGCCACGTGGGCGGCGTAGGCCATGATCTCACGATCGAGCAAGGCGTTCGGGTCGCCGCCGTGCAGCGGATCGACGGCGGCGACCACGATGGGAGAAGCCTGCCATTGCCGCGGATTGCTGAGAAGCAGGGGCATCGGACAAGATCTCACCAAATGCCGGTCCGTATCGGTCAAGGGTGTTTGGCTCGGGGAAGCCTGATGTACGTCCTTGAGCACCAAATCGACGTTCGATTGCTGCAACCAGCGCAGCAGCGAATCCTCTGCGGACTCACCGTTCACGATCTGGGTGGTGACGTGAATTCCGCGCGCCCGCAACGGTATCGCAAAGTGATTCAACCAAGACGGGAGACTCCTGTAGTTCGGCAGGTGATTGCGCCAAGGTGATTTTTTTGCAAGCCGCAGCCCACGCATCTGCTTGGCATCGAACGACAGCAGCGTTACCGCCGCGCCAAATTGAGTGGCAAGCGTCAGGGCTTTCGCCAGCGCCGGTTGCTTGGTCGATGTGGGATCTATGATTACTGCGACGGTGGTTATGTCTACGGCACTACCAAGCGCACGCGGGGTAGTCCCGGTCATGGAAGATGAAACCTCTGGAATGAGTCCGAACTTCAGTGTCCGGCGAGTGCGCCAATGCGGGGTATCAGGGGTTATACGTAGCAACTCGGTGTATATGCGTCTTTGCTTGCGAGATCCTTCTCCTGCCGAATATTTCATGACGTGCGACCTTACATATGCGCGTTCGCACCCTCCGTGTCGTCGGTGGAAATCGACCAGCCCGCCGTGTGATACCACGATGTGTCTCCCTGGACGGTGGGCCCTGTGCGTGGCGCGGTTGCGAAAGCGCTTGGTTTTTCCCCAGGCAAGACATAGAGTTCACGAAGGATAGCTAACGCGGAGTCGACTCATGGCTGGAGCAATTGCCTTTGCCGCCGTTTCGCCCTGATGCATGTTGAGATGGCTGCGCGGTTGGCTTGGGAAAAAAAGGATCGACACCGAGCTGCCGTATCCACAGGGCACGCCGCAAAGGGGCCGCAGTCGATTTCTCAAGGCGAAATTCAGGGATGCGCACGTCCCGGCGGGCTTCAGGGTGGGCGTGCGCCGCGAACTCGGGTATCGACTGTATCTTCCCGGCGGTTCCTCGCGTCGCGATAGCCTGCCGTTGATCGTCATGCTGCACGGATGCAGACAAGATTCGCTCAGTCTTGCCGGCGGTGCGCGCATGAACGCGCTGGCCGAAGAAGGCCGCTGTGCGGTGCTGTATCCGGAACAGAGCAGGCGCGCGAACCCGCTGCGCTGCTGGAATTGGTTCGAACCGGAGTCACTCGCGGGGCAGGGTGAGGCAGCCCTGATCGCGCGTCTGATCGATCAGGTCACGGAGCGCCGCCCAATTGACCCTCGACGCGTCTATGTCGTGGGCATATCGGCCGGCGGTGCGATGGCGTGCATCCTGGCCGTCCGTCACAGTCGGCTATTTGCCGCCTGTGCGATTCATTCGGGCGTGATGTACGGTGCCGCGAGTTCAACCGTGCAAGCGCTTGCCGCGATGCGGTCCGGACCGTCGGCCGCCTCCATCGACAAGGCGTGGCAGCTGGTCCGTGAGGCGGGTGAGTCCGGCGCCATCGTACCGACGCTCGTGATCCACGGCGATCGCGACGCGACGGTCAATCCGGTGAATGCGGATTCGATCGTCGGAGGCCGTACCTACCGGCAGCAGGACTACACCCAGCACGGACGTGTCGTGCTGCGAAAAGTTCTCATAGAAGGATTAGGCCATGCTTGGAGCGGCGGCGATGCGCAGTATGAATTCAACGACGCCGCCGGACCTGAGGCCAGCCGGCTCATTCTGGACTTTGCGACACGGCATCATCGGGAAATCCAGCCGATCGCATCGCCTGCGCCGAACGAGCAAGAGTCCATTGAATTGGGGGGCGTGTGACCCGTCTGCAAACTCGGTGACAGAGGCTCGATGCGAAGTGTTCAGCGCGATGCGAGCCACCGGGAAATCGCCGCCGGCACTTCGCGCTGCGCCCGCGCGCTGACGTACATTCCGATGTGTCCGAGGTCGAATTCGAGCATCTCGTAATCATCGCTCCCGACCAGCCGCTGCAGCGGGGCGGATGCGCCGGACGGGACCAAGTGATCTCTCTTGCCGATGAGATTCAATATCGGCAGTCGCAGGGCACGAAGATCGACTTTGCGGCCGGCGATTTCAAGCTGGTTTTTGGCCAGGCGGTTCTCTTGATAGAACCAAACCACGAACTCCCGAAACGCAGCGCCCGCCTGGTCCGGACTGTCGAAAATCCATTGTTCGACGCGCATGAAGTTCTCGATTCGCTCCCGATCCGGGCTTCCCGTCAGTAGATCCACGTACTTCTGGTGCATCAGCCGGAAGGGCATCAGCGACAAGAACAGCTGATTGAGCACATCGCCGGAGACGTTGCCATCGCCCACCCAGGCCGCCACGTCGATCTTGCGGGCCCACTTCGACAGTAGATCCGCGGGACTGTGGAAATCCACCGGCGTGACCATGGTGATCAGATTTCGCACGCGCTGCGGGTGGAGCGCGGTAAAACACAAGCTGAGCACCCCACCCTGACAGACCCCCAGCACATTGACGGCATTCAGCCGGTGCATCTTCAAAATGTGGTCCACGCACCCGGCGAGATAGCCGTCGATGTAATCGGCCAACGTGGTGAACCGGTCCGCTCCATCGGGGTAGCCCCAGTCGATCAGATACACATCCAGGCCGGAGGCCAGCAGGCCACGGATCAGCGAACGGTCCTCCTGCAGATCCATCATGTACGGCCGATTGACCAGCGCGTAGACGATGAGCAAGGGCACGCCCCCGGCGGCCGGCCGCGCGATCGGCCGGTAGCGATACAGCGTGAGCTTGTCCGATCGCCACACGGCCTCCTTCTGCGAGCAACCGGGGGTGCAATGACTCGCCGCCGCCAGCGCCGCATAGATGCCCGCGCCCGTCACGGCCTGGCCCTGCGACGCGTTTTCGCCCGGGCCGTCTTGGCTCGAGGCTCGCGGACTTTCGGCGCCGTGCGCAGTTGCTCCTCCACCGATCTCAAGCGCTGCGTCAGCGTATTGATTTCGCTGCGCGTGGGCAGGTCGAGCAACTTCGCGGAATGCTCGATGCTCGCCTGCAGTTCCCGGCGCCATTGGCTGCTTGCGTTCACGAATTCAGACAGTGCGCTGCAGAAGGCATCACCATGAGCCGCGCGCGCATAGGCTTCTTCCGCGCACTCGATCCACATATCGTAGAGCTTGCGTACCGCTTCTGCGCTCATGGCGGCTCCGTGCAGCGGTCGAAGCCGCGCCGAGAATGCAGTCGCAGCCTCACGCAGGGCGTCGGACCACAGGAGTTGCAGGCGACGCTGCGCATCAGCCATGCGTTGCCAGGCTTCGGCCGCACGCTGCCAGCGCTGCTGGTGCTCGCGGGTTGGGCCTAATGCAGGCGAGGTCCCGATGGGCGCCGTTCGTGGGTCGGTGGAACGCAGGGCCGCGCCCCAAGGCATCTGAAAATCGGCGAACTGTTCGCGCAGAAAGTCGCTGAAGGTCCGCGCCGCCGCGTCGACCACGCTTGCCGGGGCGTCGCCGGCGCGGTCGGAAAAGCTACGCGCCGCCCGCGCGAAGCGCTCGGCCGCATCGATGAACGGCGCAAAGCCAAGCGCGTCGCCGTGGGCAGAGCGCGTTTGCGTGGCGGGGTTGGCAGCGTTCAACAGCGCTGCGAATGCCTGCCACTGCCGCCACGGATCATGATCCACGAGGGCACTCTCTATCCGCACCGCAAAAGGCGGCGCCGTGCACCTGAAATTTGGCTGAAATCATTGAAGGCGGAGTATAAGTCATTGTTTTTATGGAGTAATGTCTGTATGGCAAAATGAGGTAAATGTAAAGGCTCTTACCGCAGGTTGTGCGATGCGAAAAGTTGGTCTACCATGCGCGGTGTAATCGAAGCGCAACAATGCTGCAAGAACGCCTCATACGGAAGTATTCGAATCGCCGGCTCTACGACACCGTCGGGAGCCGCCACGTGACGCTCGACGACCTGCGCCAGCTGATCGTGGCCGGCCAGAAGATCAAAGTGATCGACGACAAGTCGGGCGAGGACCTCACACGGTCGGTGTTGCTGCAGATCATCGCCGAGCAAGAACAGTTCGGTTCTCCGGTCCTGGGTGTGGGATTGCTCGAGATGATCATCCGCTTCTATGGCGGTCCGATGCAAGCGCTGCTCAGCCGCTACCTCGAGCAAGCCTTCACGACGATGCTGCAGCAGCAGGAGGCCGTGCATGTGGAAATGGCCAAGGCAATGCAGACGCCGTTTGCACCGTTGACCGATCTGGCGCGCAAGAACGTCGAGATGTGGAATCAGATGCAGGCAGCCACCCGCGACGCGTTCAGCGGCCGAAATTCCGGCAGCTCCAAGACTGCGAAGCCTGACGACCCGAAGACACAGAACAACCCTGGAAAAGGTAAGTGATTCAACATGGATATTCGCAATAAGACAGTCGTGGTGACCGGGGCAGGGCGCGGCATCGGTCGAGCGATAGCCTTGCAACTCGCCCGTCACGGCGCAGATATCGCCCTTTTTGATTTGAATGCGGATGACCTCGACGAGACGAGCGCGCTGTGCGCGGCCCAGTCGGTGCAGGCACGCAGTTACCGCGTCAATGTCGCCGACGAAAGCGAAGTCTGCGCCGCGATGACGGATGTCGCGACGGACTTCGGCCGATTGGATGGCCTGGTGAACAACGCGGGGATCGTGCGCGACAGCCTGCTCGTCAAGGTGAAAGACGGCGCGGTGGTCGGACGCATGACCATGGATCAATGGAACGCCGTCATCGGCGTGAATCTCAGCGGGGTGTTCCTGTGCGCGCGTGAAGCCGCTGCGCGCATGGTCGAGCTCGGCAACGGCGGTGTGATCGTGAATATTTCCAGCATTTCCCGCACGGGCAATGCGGGCCAAAGCAACTACAGCGCTGCCAAGGCCGGGGTCGAATCCTTGGGGGTGGTCTGGGCGAGGGAACTCGCGCGCTACGGCATCCGCGTCGGGTCGATAGCGCCCGGCTTCACGCATACCGAGATCCTCTCCTCGATGCGGCCGGAGGTGCTGGACAAACTCACGGCGCCGGTGCCGCTAAAGCGCCTGGGGCAGCCCGAGGAAATCGCGCACGCCGTCGTCTTCATATTCGAGAACGATTTCTTTACGGGCCGTTGCCTCGACTTGGACGGAGGTTTGCGCCTCTGAGGCCGGCCGCTCGGCCTCGAGGCCAAGCGCACCACAGATGCGGCCGCCTGCCCAGTTCACACGCGCGACCGACGCCGACAGCAGGCTATCCGTCGGCCCGTCGGTATCGTTCACACCGAACCCGGAGCGCGGCATTCCCAGGCGCGCCATCACCAGCGCCTCGACCGCTTCCGCTTCGTATTCAAAGACCGTGCAATACAGTCTGGCCCGCGCTTCTCGATGCGCGAGCCAGTGCACCAGTTCGTGCACGAGAGTCAGGAATTCCTGTTCCGGACTCAAGTCCGTGCGCAGCGTGATGAGATCGCGGCATGTTCGGCCATGCACCCCTTCGGGTAAGGTGACACGCACCAAGCGAGCACCGCTGCGCTCGGCGTAGCCTTCGAGTGAACGAATATGATCGCGGATCTCCGTCACTGCCTGACCGCCTCCTTGTTTGCCGCGACCCCAATCATGCGCTTCCGGGGGCCCAGGCGTCGACTGTCGCGCCTTCATTTCTCTTGCATTGCAAATTAATCATGCAATTCTTGCGATCAAGAAATGTAAATAATTCAATTAATACCCTATAAAACTAATGATATAAGCAAATAACAAAGCCTTCCACAATTATTTGCAAAATCCTCTTGCACTGCATACAAAATGCGCTATACTGCTCCCCGTACCGATTTCACCACCCAACCAGGAGCTTAAATTTATGACCGACTCAACTTTTGATCCCAAGGCGATCTTCGAGAGCTATCGCAACGCGTTTGCGCCGGCGTTGAAGGCCCAGCAGGAAGGCTTGAAGGAAGGCCTGACGACCATTGATCGCTTTGGCCGCTACCAGTATGCCGTAGCCGGCGACTATCTGGAGTGGAGCCTTGCCCAAGCCAAGGCCGCTCTCGGCGCGCAGACCCCGGCCGAGTTCGTGTCCAAGCAAGTGGAACTCACCACAGCGCTCAGTGAGAAGCTGCGCGCACGTGCTCAGGAGTTCGTTACGCTGGCGACCGAAGTTCAGAGCACCTTTACGAGCACCGTGAACGAGGCGGTCGCCAAAGTCGCGGAAGTGAGCAAGAAGAAATCAAGCTGATGCCAAGCTACCGGAGGCGTGGGCGCTTGAGGGCGCCCACGCCGAAGGTTACACTGAGAGCGGCAATCGCAAGGCGGACAGCCACGGACAACAGCATGAAGAATCCCAAAGCCGATATTGCCGATATTGCCGATATTGTCGATATTGCCAAAGTCAAGGAATCTCCGGAAGCGGCCAAGCTTGCGAGCGATCTGCGGGCGCAGCTGGCAACGGTGACCGGCGGACTGGCCCCCGACGTCTATGTCAACGCATGGTGGGACTGGTACCTGAACCTCGTCAAGGAACCGCCCACGCAGCTCGAGATCATGCAGGACGCGATGGCCAAGGCTGTCGACAGCTGGACCTTTGCGCTGCGAGCTGCCACGGCCGAGTCGCTGGCACCGGTCGAGGGTAATGCCCGCTATGGCGCTGAAGCCTGGGCGCAGTGGCCCTTCAACGTTTATGCGCGCAGCTATAGCAATTACGTTGACTGGTGGCAGAAGGCGTGGTCGGGCGTACCGGGCGTCGCTCCCGAGAACGAACGCACGTTGGGTTTCGCCGCCAGCAATGCGCTCGAGGCTGTTTCCCCCGCCAACTTTCTGTCCACCAATCCCGAGCTGCTCGACACCACACGCGCCGAAGCCGGCGCGAACCTAGTGCGCGGCTTCGGCAACTGGCTCGAGGACATCGAACGTACCTTCGGCGGCAATAAGCCGAACGAAACCGAAAAGTTCATCGTCGGACGCGATGTCGCCGCAACACCCGGCAAAGTCGTGATGCGCAACGAACTGGCGGAATTGATCCAGTATTCGCCGGCGACGGAGGCTGTCTTTGCCGAGCCGATCCTGATCGTCCCGGCTTGGATCATGAAGTATTACGTTCTCGACCTGTCGCCAGCCAACTCCTTGGTCAAGTATCTGGTCGCCCAGGGCCACACGGTCTTCATGGTGTCATGGAAGAACCCGACCGCCAGCGACCGTGGTCTCGGTATGGATGACTACTTGAGACTCGGAATCCGGGCTACGGTGGACGCCGTGGCACGCATCGTGCCGGATCGAAAGATTCATTCGGTGGGTTACTGTATCGGCGGCACGTTGCTGTCGATCGCCGCCGCGACGTTCGCCGGCGACGGTGATAAGCGGCTCGCGAGCGTAACGCTGCTTGCGGCACAACAGGATTTCAGCGAGCCCGGCGAGCTGTCCGTCTTCATCAGCCCGAGCCAGCTCGACATGCTCGAGTCGGTCATGCAGCGCGCCGGCGTGCTCAAGAGCGAGCAGATGGGCGCGGCATTCGCGCTGCTGCGCTCGCGCGATTTGCTCTGGACGCCGGCCATCAACAGTTACCTGCGCGGAAAACGCGAAACACAGAACGACTTGATGGCATGGAACGCAGACGGCACGCGCATGCCGAGCCGCATGCATGCGGAATATCTCCGCCAACTCTACCTCAACAACGCGCTTGCCCTCGGCGAATTCCAGGTCGACGGTCGACGCGTCGATCTCGCCGGTATCCGCGTGCCGATGTTCGTCGTCGGCACCGAAACCGATCACGTGGCGCCGTGGCGATCGGTATACAAGGCGCGGGGCCTGACCCGCTCGGCCGACTATACTTTCCTGTTGACCTCCGGGGGCCACAATGCCGGCATCGTCACCGGCCCTGCGCATCCGCGGCGACGCTACCGCGTCCGCACCTGGTCCAAAGTGGGCGAGGCGCAGACGGCGCAGGTCTGGCTCGAGACGACGCAGCCTCAAGCAGGATCGTGGTGGCCGGTATGGCAACACTGGCTCACACGGCATTCCAAGGAGATGCGCGTGGCTCCGCCGCCGCTCGGATCCGCGGCGGCCGGCTACCCGCCAATCGCCGATGCGCCGGGCGGATACGTGCTGCAAAAGTAGCGCGGCGTCACGCCACTATCCCGTTGGAGCGGTGCCCGATCGGTACCGTAGTGTTTGATCTTCCGGTACAGCGCCTGCCGATCCCAGCGTCGTCGGTCAACTGATTCAGGGGCGCGTCCGCCCCCGAGGCGCCGTCAAGGCGTAATAGGCCATGCGACTCGTGCTCCGCGATCGCATCCATCCCGCGCTTTCGCACGGCTCTGCACGGGCACGGGTCAATGCTGAATAGCGAGAGTGACAAACTCCCCATTGACGGCTTTTCATGCGTGGCGTATATCAAATGAACTTCTCGATAAAAGCAGCCTGCGCCATGCGTGCAGGTGGGATCGACAATGAAACGGAGGGTACGACAATGGCACGATTGGCTGGCAAGTTTGCGTTGGTCACCGGGGCATCCAGGGGTATCGGGCGCGCAATCGCCAATGCGCTTGCGAAAGAAGGCGCGGCGGTCGCCATCAATTACCGCGTGAACGAGGCCGAGGCGCGGCGTGTCGCGGAAGAGCTGGGCGCGCTGGGCGTCAAGACCATGCTGGTGCCGGCCAACGTGAGCAGCGGTGCGGAGACCCGCGACATGGTGCAGCGGGTGGCCAAGGCCTGGGGTAGGATCGACGTCATGGTGAACTGCGCCGGTATCACGCGCGACAAGACCTTGCGGAAAATGACCGACGAGGACTGGTTCGAGGTCATCAACACGAATCTCAACAGCGTGTACTACGGCGTGATGGCGGTGATGCCGCTCATGATCGAACAACAGTTCGGGCGCATCATCAACATCAGCTCATTCGTCGGACAAGCGGGAAATTTCGGCCAGGCGAACTACTCCGCCAGCAAGGGAGGGATCATTGCGTTCACCAAAACGGCGGCGATCGAGCTTGCCAAATACAACATCACGGTGAACTCGCTGGCGCCGGGATTCACGCTCACCGACATGCTTGCCAAGGTGCCGGAAAATGTCCAGACGCAGATCAAATCGCGCATCCCCATGGGGCGTTTTGGTATGCCCGAGGAAATCGCCAAAGCGGTGCTCTTCCTGGCCGCGGATGCCGACTATGTGACGGGCCAGCAGATCAACGTGAACGGCGGCGTCTATATGTGACGTTACGGCATGTGACGTTACGGCAGGTGCCGTAACGTCATGTGCCCAGCGACGCTGCGTCCGCAGCGATGGCCCTCGTGCTCAACGTTCAACCGCGACAGCCACGCCCATGCCGCCACCGATACAAAGGCTCGCAAGGCCTTTCTTCGCGTCACGCCGGATCATTTCGTGCAACAGGGTCACGAGGATTCGGCACCCGGAAGCACCGATCGGATGACCCAGCGCGATGGCCCCGCCGTTGACATTGATCTTCGAGGTATCCCATCCCATTTGACGGTTGACCGCGATTGCCTGCGCCGCAAATGCCTCGTTGATCTCCATGAGGTCGAGATCCCGATGAGTCCAGCCCGCTTTGTTCAGGCACAGTTGGCTGGCCGGCACGGGGCCCATTCCCATGATTTTCGGATCGACGCCGGCGGACGAATAGGCCTTGATCCGAGCGAGCGGCTTCAGGCCCAATTCGCTCGCCCGGCGCTCCGACATCATCATCACGGCGGCCGCGCCATCGTTGATGCCCGACGCGTTGCCGGCGGTCACGGTGCCGTCCTTGCTGAATGCGGGTTTGAGCTCGCCGAGCGCGGCGGCAGTGGCCCCGTATCGAATGTATTCATCGGAATCGAACACGGTAGTGCCCTTTTTCGAGACGATCTCAATGGCCGCGATTTCAGCCTTGAATTTGCCCGCTTTCTGCGCGGCCTCGGCCTTTTGCTGCGACGCCGCCGCAAATTCGTCCTGATCGCGACGGGAAACGTCGAACTGTTTGGCGACATTTTCGGCTGTCGTGCCCATGTGATAGTTGTTGTAAGCGTCCCAGAGTCCGTCGACGATCATGCTGTCGATGAGTTTGGCATCGCCCATGCGAAAGCCGTCGCGCGATCCTTGGAGCACGTGGGGCGAGGCACTCATGTTCTCCTGACCGCCCGCAATGATGATGTCGGCATCGCCGCATTTGATGGCTTGGGCGGCCAGGTGCACGGCCTTCAGGCCGCTGCCGCATACCTTCCCAACAGTCATCGCAGGCACCATATCCGGAATACCCGAGCGGATCAGCGCCTGGCGCGCGGGATTCTGGCCGACACCGGCGGTGAGAACTTGTCCTAAAATCACCTCTGAAATCTGCGCAGGCTTGACGTCGGTGCGGGAAAGCAAAGCCCTGATGATCTGGGCGCCGAGATCGGCCGCAGGCACTTTCGCGATCGACCCCCCGAATTTCCCCACGGCGGATCGTAGCGCAGCGGTAATGACTACATCGTTCATCGCGTGTTCCTCCATTCTATCGTCCAGCCACTGTCAACATATTACTCGCATGGACCGTCTTTGAAACAGATAATAGTACATGCCGGCTCGCGGACCGAGAGCCGGTTGCGGTGCGTGAAGTCTTACGAGCGCGGGGGCACCGATCGTGATGCCAGTCCTGTAACTGCCGTTTGGCGTCAGGGCTTGTCGGTCAGCGTCAAATGCAGCTTCACGAGGTGCGCAACGGAACGCGCGCCCATTTTCTCCATCACCTTGGCGCGATGGATTTCGACGGTGCGCTCGCTCAAGTCCAGATCGATGGCCATCACCTTGTTCGCCGCCCCCTCGACGACCAAATCCATGACCTGACGTTCGCGAGGAGTCAGGGATTCCAGCCGATGCAGCACTTCCGCGCGGCGCGCCACCGTGTTGCGATTCTCGGCATCTTGCTTCAGGGCGTGATTGATGCGGTCGAGCAAGTCCTGGTCCCGGAAGGGCTTCTGAATGAATTCAAAAGCGCCTTCCTTCATCGCCTGCACCGCCATGGGTACATCGCCATGGCCGGTGATAAAGATGACGGGCAGCATGGAGCCTATGCGGTTGAGGTGCTGCTGCAATTCGAGGCCGCTCATGTCCGGCATGCGAATATCCAGCACGAGGCAACCGGCTGCGTCCAGCTTGAAGTTCGCCAATAATTCGCTCGGGCGCGAAAAGACCGCCGTTTTATATCCGACGGTGCTCAACAGGGTATCGAGAGCGCGCCGCATTCCGTCGTCGTCGTCAACCACATAAACCGTGGGCGCGTTGTTCTTATCGTCGGGCTTTGCCATACCTGCTCCGATCAATCCATTGCGACCGGCAAGCGGAACCAAAATCGGCTGCCGCCCGCCGGTAAATTGTCAAACCCTATCGTTCCCTCATGCGACTCGATGATCGCACGGCTTGAAGCCAGGCCGAGTCCGGTGCCATGATGTTTCGTCGTAAAGAACGGCTTGAACAGCTGTTCTCGCACGGCCGAGGGAACCCCGGCACCGGAATCGGTGACACCAGTCTCCACGGAATAGCGGTCGGCGCAGACGTCGATGCGAATCGAGGGCGTATCCGACACTCGAGCGCTGGCATCGGCGGCGTTTTGGGCCAAAGCGAACAGCACGTGCTGAATCCTAAGGCGATCGATCAGCAAATCGGGCACCGAATCTGGTACGTCCACTCTCACAGTGGTTCCGGTGCGCAGCGCGAGGATGTCAAGCACCGGCCGTAATTCGGCAATGAGATCAGGTAGTTGGCATCGAGTCCGTGCCGGCAATTCCGGTTCGAACAAGCGCCGGATGCGCTGAATGCCTTCACCCGCCCCGAGCGCCGCCTCATTGATCTGGCGAAACACGTCCAGAGCGCGGTTCACCATGGGTTCGGGCCGGTTCAGCATCCGCTCGCCGGCTTGGGCGAAGGTCGCGATCGCACCCAGCGGTTGATTGAGCTCGTGAGCAATACCGCTCGCCATTTCCGCAAGCGTCGACGCCCGGGCAATCTCCATCAATTGCTCGAGGATGAGATCGGAACCCGACCAATTATTCTTGAATTCGCCCAAGGGCCACCTCTCTTGCGCCGCCCGGTGCACCCATGGCCACACCTGCGTCCCAAGACCGGGAATTGTGATATCCTTGGCGACACTATTCAATGCACCGGCAGGTCCGTGAATGCCCTCCAAATGCCGATTGGTGCTGCTGGAGGACAATGACTCCGTGCGCGTGGCGACCGAATTGTTTCTGTCTCTCGAAGGCTTTGAAACGCGAACCGCCGCCACCGTTGCAGACGCTGAGAAACTACTGGTCGATATGCGGCCGGGCGATGTGTTCATCACTGATTATCATCTCGACGGACACCTGACCGGACTCGACGTTCTTCAGCAACTGCGCAGCGAGAAGGGCCGTGACGTTCCCGCCATCCTGCTGAGCGGCGACCTGCAGTCGATCAGGCGGGCCGTCAAGACGTCGATTCCGCACTGCCGTTTTCTCGGCAAGCCGGTCGACACCAAGGCATTGCTTTCGGCCATTGCCGAACTCAGCGGCCGAATTTTCTGAATCGCGGGCGGCGGCGGGCGCCCCCGGCGCCTACGCCGCCGCGCGCTGGGCAGGCGAATCCTCCAGCGCCCTGGCGAGGACGTCTTCGATCTTCTCGGCCCAGACGAACTCGAGCTTCGTGCGCACGCTCTCCGGAATGTCCTCGAGGTCGCGGCGATTGCGCGCGGGCAGGATGACGGTGTGAATGCCGGCGCGTGCCGCGGCCACGCACTTTTCCTTGATGCCGCCGACCGGCATCACCACGCCCCGCAGACTGATCTCTCCGGTCATGGCCACATCCGCCCGCACGGTGCGCTGCGACAGGAGCGATGCCAATGAGGTGGCAATGGCGACGCCGGCGCTCGGACCGTCCTTGGGGATGGCGCCGGCCGGCACATGTATGTGCAAGTCGCTGTTGTCCAAGGCGGTGGGATCTATCTTCAAGCGATCCGCCTGCGACTTCACCCAGGTGACCGCGGCCTGAGCACTCTCTTTCATGACGTCACCCAGCTGTCCGGTGAGAATGAGTTTGCCGCTGCCTCTCACGCGGCTGGACTCGATGAAGAGAATATCGCCGCCCGCCGGGGTCCAGGCGAGGCCGGTGGCGACGCCCGGGACGCTGGTACGCAGCGCCACATCACTTTCGAAGCGCGCGGCACCCAGGATGCGGGGTACGTCGTCCACGCCGATCGAGACACTTTGCGCACCGCCGGAAGCGATGGTGACCGCCGCGTTGCGGAGCAGCGCTCCGATCTGGCGCTCAAGGCTCCTCACACCCGCTTCGCGCGTGTAGTCGACGGTGACACGGCGCAACGCCTCTTCGGAGACGTCGACCTGGGAGGCCGTGAGGCCATTCGCCTTCAACTGCCGGGCGAGCAGGTAGCGCTTGGCGATCTGCAGTTTCTCCTCTTCGGTGTAGCCGGTGAGTTCGATGATTTCCATGCGGTCGCGCAGCGGCGGAGGTATGGCATCCAACACGTTGGCGGTTCCGATGAACAGCACCTTCGACAAATCGAAGGGTACCGCAAGGTAATTGTCGCGGAACGTGTTGTTCTGCTCCGGGTCGAGCACCTCGAGCAAGGCCGAAAACGGATCGCCTTGATGGCTGGCCGAGAGCTTGTCGACTTCGTCGAGCATGAGCACGGGATTGCGAGTACCGGCCTTGCGCATGGCTTGCGCAATGTTGCCGGGCAGCGACCCGATGTACGTGCGCCGATGACCGCGAATTTCCGCCTCATCGTGCACACCGCCCAGGCTCACGCGCCCGAACTTGAGCCCGATGGCCCTGGCAATGCTCTGACCCAGCGAAGTCTTGCCCACACCGGGCGGACCGACGAAGCAGAGAATCGGACTGCGGCCATCGGGGTTCAGCTTTCGCACGGCGAGGAATTCCAATATCCGGCGCTTAACTTTCTGGAGCCCATAGTGATCCTGGTCAAGGGTCTTGCGCGCCTGTTCGATGTCGACCGTCTCGGGATCGATCTTCGACCAGGGCATGGCCACCAGCCAGTCGAGGTAAGTTCGGGTCAGGGAGTATTCGGCGGACGAGTCCGGCATGCGCTCCAAACGCTTGAGCTCGCGCTCAGCCTGCTCGGCGGCTTCTGACGGCATGCCGGCATCCTTGATGGCCTGCTTGAGCTCGCCGAGCTCGGCCGACGAGGTGTCGGTTTCGCCCAGTTCCTTCTGAATCTGCCTCAGGCGCTCGCGCAGCACGGCTTCCTTCTGCCGTTCGTCGAATGCCTCGCGGGTCCGCTCATCGATCTGGCGCGATACCTTCAGAACCTCGATACGCCGGCCGAGCAGGGCCAGCACGCGATCCAGCCGGATCTTGAGATCGAACGTGGCCAGGATTTCCTGTTTCTCCGCGGCCTTCAGATCCATGAAGCTCGCCACCATGTCGGCAAGAGCCGGAATGGACTCGATGCTGCGGATGGCGTTGACGAGTTCCCCCGGCGCCTGCGGCAGCAGCTGCACGGCCTCCAGCGCTTTCTCGCGTAGATTGAGCCCGCGAGCTTCGACTTCGCGGTCCAGAACCGTGGGTTCCTTGTGCGTCTCTATCCGCGCCACCAGGAAGGGTTCGCGGCTGACGTAGTCCAGCACCGTGAACCGCTCTTCGCCCTGGGCTATCAAATGGTGCGTACCGTCCGCGGCCGTGATGAAACGCACGATGCTGGCGGCAGTGCCGACACGATGCAGATTCTCGGGGCCCGGCGTTGCGGCGCCGTCCGTGCCGGCAGGGTCAGTCTGCAGTAGAAGCCCCACGCGGCGCTGAGTCCGCACCGCTTCCTGAGCCGCCGCCAACGCCGTGTTGCCGGCAATGGCGATGGGTAGAACGACACCGGGGAACAGCACAGCGTTGCTGACCGGCAGAATGATGAGTACGTCTTCGGCGTTCATCGCGCTTCCCTCGTGAGCCGCAGAAACAGGCAACCCCGATCCAGCTGACGCTCAACCAGCGCGTAGTGCCCCGGCGGTAGATCGATACGCCGGCGCATCCGGCCATAGGGAATCTCCAGGCGCACGACGTTCACGCGGGCGCCGAGTGTAGGCGGCGGCACCACGGTCTCGATCTGCAGTCCGGTCGCCGTTATGTGCACGACCACCTCTTCGGCGCGGGCACCGGGCAGTGCGACCACCACCTGAAGTTCGGGGCCGTCGGCGAAGATGTCGGCCGGCGGCTCCCACACCGGATGGGTCGCCGGCACGGCCAGCAGCTCGAAAAAACGCCGATGTTTGCGCTCGGCCTCGTCGAGGAGCGCGCAGGCTTCCGCCCACATCCAGGATTTTCTGCGGTTTGAGTTCATGGTAGTTGCCAGAATGATGATCAACTGAACGTGCGGACATTTTGGCTCAGTTCAAGGGACGACGCGCCGCACAACTCGGTGCGACGGGGTGGCGAGGCGCGACGGGGTGGCGAGGCGGGCCTAGGTGACGCGCGAGGCGGGCCGGTCCACGACCCGCACCGTATAGCCGCCGGATTTCTCATCCGGCCGCAGACTGAGCAGTCCCCGCTTCTCGCCGTCGGCCAATAGATCATTGAACGACCTGAATCCATAGGCGCGCTCGTTGAAACCTGGATGCCGGCGCTTGATTGCCTGTTTGATCATCGAACCCCAGATGGGCTCACTCCCGCCGCGCTCCTCGGCCAAGGCTTCCAGCGTTTCCACGATCAGCTCGATCGCATCGTTGAGATCCGGACCCTTGTTCTCGGCAGCCGCCGTTTCGGCGGGCGGGTTTTCGGCCGACACGGCGGGAGGGCGGGCGGCGGCGGTACGGCGGCGGGCCTTGGAAGGCTCCTTGCGGACCAGGTCGTCGTAGTATATGAATTCGTCGCAGTTATTGATGAAGAGATCCGAGGTCGAGTTCTTCACGCCGACCCCGATGACCGTCTTGGCGTTTTCGCGCAACTTGCTCACCAGCGGCGAGAAGTCGGAATCTCCGCTCAAGATGACGAAGGTATCGACGTGCCCCTTGGTGTAGCAGAGGTCGAGCGCGTCGACGACCATGCGAATGTCGGCGGAGTTCTTTCCGGATTGGCGCACGTGCGGGATTTCGATGAGCTCGAACGCCGCCTCGTGCAGGCCGCGCTTGAAGTCCTTGTAGCGATCGAAATCGCAGTAGGCTTTCTTGACCACGATGTGGCCCTTGAGCAGCAGGCGCTCGAGCACCTTCTCTATGTCGAAACTCGGGTACTTGGCGTCTCGTGCGCCCAGGGCGATGTTCTCCAGGTCGAGGAAAACCGCCATGGTGGCGTCGGACGTACGGGTTGTCATTGGGAATCAGTCTACTCTATTCCCCGCGGCGCTCGAGTTCGAACCACGCGCCCGGGCTAAAACCAGTTGTAATTGAAGCTGATGCTGACTCGTTCGGCATCGACGCGGTTCGGCACCACTTCATGCCGCAGCCAGCTTTCGAAGAGCACCACGTGGCCCGGGGCGGCGGGAAATGTTCCCCACAGGCGGGTCTCGCGTTTGGCTGTGGCTTTGCGCGGCGGCGCGGCCATGAAGCGATCCAGCCGCGGATCCTCGAATTTGATCCCCGGAGTGCCCGCCGGGACGTGCACATAGTACGTGCCGCTCAACGTCGACAAGGGATGCAGATGCAGGCCGTGCACCACGTGCTTGGGCATGATGTTGAGCCAGCAGTCCGTCATTTTCAGTTCGCGCCCCTCGAGATCCCACTCCACCGCATCGGCGAAAGCCTTGACATGCCGCTCCAGCCTGCCTTGCAATGCCTTGAAGGTCGGTGAAATGCGCTGCAGCCAGTGCACCGAGCCGTAGGACGTGTAGCCGCCCGGATAATTCTCGGCGGACCATCGCCGGCCGGCCGCATCGTCATGGCGAAGCTGGCGGCATTCGTTCAGAAGCTGGCGGTTGAACTCGCGGGCTCCACGCTTCTGCAGGGCGTCGGAGTACACGAATGTCGGAAATAGTTTGTGTATCGTCATCCGGCAAGCGTAACGGGCGCGGCGCACGGTGGCAAAATACCCGCAACATGCCGCCCGCACCGCTCCCACGTCCCGCGACCGCCATTCCATGGCGGGTGGCGCCGCCCCTGATCAGCACGGCGCTGATCATGCTCGGTTCCGGCTTCTTGGGTACGCTGCTGCCGCTGCGATTCTCCGCCTTGGGACTGTCGGATG
>WNFQ01001388.1_pt1 | contig 27661 bp, 21 predicted proteins | sample 5400171 | NCBI WGS metagenome assembly WNFQ01 (sample SAMN13153356, study PRJNA577476) | soil metagenome | isolation source: 20 cm soil under Madrone tree | place: USA:California | collected 2016-06-14
CTCCGGCAATTCCAACCGCGCGCTCTTGATCGGCGACGACGAGATTGTCCGTCTTGAGTGAATAAGTCTTTCCATCGAGCGCGAGAAATTTCTCGCCATCGTGCGCGACTCGAACATTGATCCCGCCTTTTAATTTATCAACATCGAACGCATGCGTCGGTTGGCCGAGCTCGAGCATCACGAGGTTAGAGATATCGACGATGTTGTTGATCGAGCGAATACCAACGCTTTCGATTCTTGTGCGCAACCATTGCGGGCTGGGTCCGATTTTCACATTGTCGATCTTGCGGGCGGAAAAAAACGGACATTCGCGCGCAGCACTGATGATTATGCCGGACTTCTTGATGTCGATCTTCGTGTCGCGTGGGGCCGACTTGAGTTTCTTTCCAGTCAGCGCGGCGATTTCGCGCGCGAGTCCGAAATGACTGAGCAAATCGCCGCGGTTGGGCGTGATCTCGACGTCTAGGATCGTGTCGCTTGGAAAAAGATCGGTAATCGGCGCTCCGATTTTTGCCTCGGGCGACAAAATTAGGAGTCCGGCAGCGTCCTCTCCGAGACCGAGCTCGATCGCACTGCAAAGCATTCCCTCCGATTCGACCCCGCGCAGTTTGCTTTTTCGAATCTCCGTTCCGTTCGGCAATTTCGCGCCCGGAAGAGCGAGTAGAACTTTGTCGCCGACTTTGTAATTGGTCGCGCCGCAAACGATCTGGCGTTTGGTTCCGCTGCCATCATCAACTTCGCAAACCGTCAGGCGATCGGCGTTCGGATGGTGCGATGACGCAGTGACCTGTGAAACGATCACTTTGGCGATTTTCGCGCCGTGCGTCTCGATATTTTCAGTCTCGACGCCGGCGCGAGTGAGCAGATCTGCAATCGCTTCCGCATTTTTTGGAAGATCGACAAATTCGGCCAGCCAGTTAGCGGAAAATTTCATGCGAACTGGCGGAGGAACCGCAAATCGTTTTGCGCGAAGAGGCGGATGTCGGGAATATCGAATAAAATCATGGCGAGCCGATCCATGCCGAGACCGAATGCGTAGCCCGTCCATTTTTCCGGATCGTAAGCTTTGTCGCCGCGCGCTTTGTTGACCGCTTCGAAGACGGCCGGGTGTACGATGCCGGACCCGGCGACCTCGATCCATTGTTCGCCTTTCTTGAGCGCCTTTGATTTCACGTAAACCTCAAGACTCGGCTCGGTGAACGGAAAATAATGCGGCCGAAATTGGACGGCGGTATCGGCGCCGAACAGTTCGCGCATGAAAAATTCGAGCGTGCCTTTCAAGTCCGCGACGCTGACGTTCTCATCGACGTAAAGACCTTCGATCTGATGAAATTGTGCGCTATGTGTCGCGTCTACCTCATCGCGACGATACGCCGCGCCGGGCGCGATCACCCGAATCGGGGGCGGCGCGGATTGCATCGTGCGAATTTGAACTGTGGATGTGTGGGTCCGGAGCAAACGGCCGTCCGGCAAATAAAATGTGTCCTGCTCGTTCCGTGCCGGATGTTCGGGCGGCGTGTTCAGGGCATCGAAGCAATGCCATTCATCCTCAATGTCCGGTCCGTCCGCGAGCGCGAAGCCCATTCGACGAAAAATTTCGATGGAACGCTCGAGCATTTGAGTGAGCGGATGCAACGATCCACGCTCAAGCGGTAAGTAACCAGAGTAACCAGTCAGCGGGGTGGAGTACCCGCTGTAACCAGAATATCCAGTCGATCCAGTGGCTCCAGGCAGTGAGATGTCGATCTTGCCGAGTGCGCCCGATTCTTTTTGCGATCGAAATTGCTGCGCCCGTGTTTCGACTGCGGCGGTGACAGCGTTCCGGACTTCATTGAGCAACTTGCCGATGATCGGCTTCTCTTCCTTGGCGAGCGTTTTCATTTGCTCGCCCCAGGACGAAACGCTGCCGCTGCGGCCGAGATATTTCACTCTGGCAGCTTCAAGCGCCTGCTCGTCGCGCGTAGATTCGATCTCGCGCAGGGCGTCGTCGCGCAGTTGTTCCAGCGGATGCATGAAACGAAACGTGAACGTCTAACGTTCAACGTTCAATGAATTTTGTAGGGCGTTTCTGTGAAACGCCGCGGCGGCTGACACAGCCGCCCTACAATCATTACGCCGCTTTCTTTTTCGACTTCGATTTCTCTTCCAGCGCGCTCTTTGCTTGATCGACAATGGCTTTGAACGCCGCTTCATCTGTAACGGCGAGATCGGAGAGGATTTTGCGATCAAGACCAATGCCGGCCGCTTTCAGTCCTTCCGCGAAACGGCTGTAAGTCATGCCACTAGCGCGGGCAGCGGCATTGAGACGTTGAATCCAAAGATATCGAAAAGTTCGTTTTCGAGTTTTGCGATCGCGATAAGCCCAGTATTGGGCTTTCATCGTTGCGTCCTTGGCGTAGCGGAAAAGTTTCGAGCGACGTCCGCGATAACCTTTCGCTTTCTTTAAGACCCGTTTGCGGCGCGCCCGGCTCGCCGGGGCGTTGGTGGCTCTTGGCATTTTGTTTGGTTCCGAGTTGCGTCGGAACTCCTCGTTCAGCAAGCCGTTGTTCCATTGTCGATCCTTCCTACCTCGCTCGCTGATCCAGTCCCACGAACGCAGGACAGGTGGAAAGATACTCCGGCGCGGCCGGGTGCTTAAGATAGTTTGCAGCTACCTAATGACAACTGAATTCTGTGAAACTCAAACATGCGAAGCCTCGGCGGGGCGAGTGTTCTTCCGCCAAAGCAACCAAGCCACAAAACCCGTGGCAGCCCCTCCGAGATGTGCGAGCGAAGACACGGCGCTGATTCCAGCGACCTGCTCCCAAGCCCCGATGATTTGAAATAAAATCCAGAGAACAAATACAAACCACGCGGGCAACCGGATCCATTGAAACCAGCGCCAAGAATACCGAAGCAAAAATCCGAGTTTCATGTATGGAAAATTGAGTGCATAAAATGTAATCACCGCTGCGATACCACCACTCGCGCCGATACATGGGACTTGTGAGTGCGGATTGGCCGCAATGTGCGCGAGATCGCCGATGAAGGCTGCCAAGGCGATGAGCACAAGATACCGAAATGGCCGCAGAAAATTCTCGACGTCGTCACCAAAGACGAACAGGAAATACATGTTGCCGATGAGATGAATAATTCCGGCGTGAAGGAAAAATGACGTCAGAAAGGTGAGGCCATCCGAACGCACCGCCTCGGCTGGGATTAATCCGAAACGCAGGACGATTTGGTGAAGCTCGGTAAACGCGAATGCGCTCGCGCAAATGATCGCCAGGCAAAGCGCCCACGTTGCCCATGGACGGCGCTCTTGCGCGGCAGCCTCGAATTCGACGGGCAACCCGAAGAATGCTGCGATTTGCTTCCACAATTCGTCTGGCGGGCTGCTGTCGAAATCGCTTCCGCGGGCTTCCTGGGCGAGTTCCTGGACCTTCGCTATTGCGATGGCCTCGCGTACTTTTTGTGGCAACTGAGGCGGCGCTGCCGGCAGAGTACGCGGAACGAAGGTCTCAGTTTCATGCGCGTCGAACCAGACGAAGTGGCAGATGCGACAAACGTCCACCCTTACTGATGCGCTGTCGGACAGCGCAACTTCGACCATTGGATTGCCGCAGGATGGACAGCAACAACTGCCTTTTCCCTCACCGCGAATGGCGTGAAGCCAAAGTGAATTGATTGATTCCGGAGCAAATGTGCGACGCAAAAGTTCAACACCAACAGCTCGGCCCCCGCAGTTATTACAAGCCCACAAAACGCCATGCGAAGTACGCACTTGCATCAGGGGCAGTTTGCAACGCGGACAAATAAGCTTCGAAGTTGTATCTGCTTCCATTGCGACTGGTGCGTTGTCGCAATTTCCTCGCATTTGCGCCATCACATTCACGCTGGAGGTAAATGGAGTGTTTCGGAATTGCCTGCTTTTGATATAGTGAGTCAATGCATTGGCTTGGTCGCCGTCGTTTACTGATCCTGGCGCTGATCTGCGCCTTTTGGACCGGAGTGATTCTTCTCGGCTATTTCCTCTCCGCCACGCCATTTGTCTCGGCACCGTGGCGCGGCGAACAAAACTTCGAGGATTTGCTCCGGCGCGAGGGTCGAAAGACCGCTGCGCCTCACGATCTTGTTTTTCTCGGAATTGATCAAAGCACATTGCAATTGCCGCCACTGACGGCTGAAGAAGTTGCGGGCAGCCGCGCGTTTCAACTGATGACAGGGCGCCCGTTTCCGTGGTCACGCGAAGTCTGGGCGCTTTTGCTCGATCGGCTGTTTGGTGCGGGCGCGCGCCTCGTCATATTTGATTTGCTTTTTAATCCGCCCAACGATGGTGACCCAGCATTTCACGACGCGCTGGATCGTTACCACGACAAAGTCGTCGTCGGCGCGAATTTCGATATGGAAAATGGCGCGCAAGCCGTTACGCCAAACGATGCACTAATTCCGCCGCCGCAACTGCTGGATGATCGAGTCGGGTTCGTGAATTTCTGGCCGGATGCGATCGACGGAAAAACTCGCGCTGTGACTTATCGCGTGACGAACCGCGAACTCGCGGGTTTGCCGCCGCACCCCAGCGAAGAAGTTTATGAATCTCTTTCCGCCCGCGCGCTGGCCAAAATCGGCAACGGAAATGATGTGCCGCGCGATTTTCGCGGCCATATGATTCGTTTCACCGCGCCGGACGCGTTCGAACCGCGCCCGCTCTACGAGATTTTCGATCCCAAACTTTGGCATGCGGATTACGCCGATGGCGCTTTTTTCAAGGACAAGATCGTGATGGTCGGACCATCTGCGCAGGTGTTGCATGACGTAGTCGATACCCCAATGAGCCCAACCACATCGGGGCCCGGGCTTCATTTGCAGGCGATTGCCGCGGCGCTTGGCCACGAGTTTTTGCGGCCCACGCCGCCGAAAATCGGCCTGATGCTCGTGGCCGCAGCGGGGCTGATTGCGTGGTCGCTCATTGCATTCGTGCGGCGGCCGTTGCTTTGTCTAGGCGGCCTCGTTGTGATCGCTGGTGCGTATCTCGGTGCAGCGCGATTTTTTTTCGATAAGACGGGACTGCTGCTTCTTACCGTCCCAGTCCTCTCAGCTCTTATACTAAGCGGATCGTTCTCACTCGGCTTTGAATACGCCCTCGAACGCCTCGAGAAATTACGCACCCGGCGCACGCTCGAACGTTATGTCTCGAAGAATTTGGTAAAGGAAATTCTCGAAAACCCAGGCGGCTATTACAGCACGCTCCGCGGCGTGCGCGTGCCGGTGACGATGCTGTTCTCAGATCTAGTCGGTTTTACGACGTTGGCCGAAAAAGCTGATCCTGAAGCATTGGTCGCACAACTCAATGAGTATCTCACCCGTATGACCTCGGTCGTCTTTAGCAATGGCGGTACGCTCGATAAATTCATCGGCGATGCAATTATGGCCGTCTGGGGAAACGTGCGCAGCTTTGGCGTGGCGCAGGACGCCAAGAATTGTGCGCGCGCGGCGCTGGGGATGCGGCGGGAGTTGCGGCAACTCAATGAGAGATGGCGCGATGAAGGGCGAATGGGATTGGGCATGGGCATCGGCATCAACCAAGGAGAAGTAATTGTTGGCAATATTGGCTCACAGGAACGCATGGATCCCACTGTCATTGGCGACGCTGTCAATTTGGCATCGCGCCTCGAAGGTCTTACCCGAATTTACGGCGTCGATATTTTGGTTGGTGCGACCGCGGCGGAGCTCGTGCGCGACGAATTTCATCTGCGCTCGGTTGCCCGCGTCCAGGTGAAAGGCAAGACCAAACCGGTGGATGTTTTCACCTTCATCGGAGCGCGAAATGAGGACGTCGATCCCCAGCTCTTGAAGTGGCTGGAGTCCTACGAAGAGGGACTCGAAAAATTCCGCGTACGGGATTTTACTGAGGCAAAAATCTTTTTCTCACGGTTCCTCGAATTTTATCCCGACGATTTCCTGGCCAAAATGTATCTCGACCGCGCGCTTGAGTATGAACGGCAACCGCCGGATGAAGCTTGGGACGCGATTGAGGTATTTAAGAAGAAATAGGTTCTCCGGAATTCTGTCCCGCTTTCAGTAGCCAAACTCAGTAACGCGGATTAGAGAATCCGCGTGGAGCAAGCGCCGCGCAGTTTTCATTTTCTCGGTATTTGCGGAACGGCCATGGGTTCGGTGGCAGCGGCGCTGCGCGAGCGCGACTTCAAAGTCACCGGATCGGACGAAAATGTTTACCCGCCGATGTCGATCTTCCTACAAGCGAAAGGAATTGCGCTAAAAGAAGGTTATCGCGCCGAAAATATTCCGGCAGATGCCGACGTCGTGGTGATCGGAAACGCGATCAAGCGCGGCAATCCCGAGGTGGAGGCTGTGCTCAGCCGGAGAATACTTTATCTCTCGCTGCCAGAAGTATTACGGAATTATTTTTTGCGCGGCCGGCATAATCTCGTCGTCACTGGCACGCACGGCAAAACAACCACAACGGCTTTGCTGGCCTGGATCATGGAAAAGGCTGGACGCAAACCCGGTTATTTAATCGGCGGACTTCCAAAAAATTTCGGACAAGGTGCACGCCTGAATGATTCGAAATATTTTGTGATTGAAGGCGATGAATACGACACCGCTTTCTTCGATAAGCGCTCGAAGTTTGTTCATTACCTGCCGGAATTGGTCATCGTAAACAATATCGAGTTTGACCATGCCGACATCTTCAACAATCTCGATGAAATCAAGCTTAGCTTTCGGCGTTTGCTCAATATTATTCCTCAAAGCGGTATGGTGGTGCTGAATGGCGACGACGCCAATTGCGTGGACGTCGCGAAAGATTGTCTTGCGCAAATGATCGAGGTGGGGTTCTCGAAGAATTGCGCGCAACGGGTCCGCGATGTCGCGTACTCGTCGGGTAGCTCGAGGTTCAAACTTGGTGAGGAAACATTCGAGATTCCGCTCATCGGCGAATTTAATATCCGCAACGCGGCGATGGCGGCGACGGCCGCGCGATTTTACGATGTGCCGAAAACAAAGATCGACAATGCATTCAAAAGCTTTTCTGGCGTCGCGCGGCGGCAGGAAGTGCGTGGTGAAGTGCGTGGGGTGAAAGTGATCGACGATTTCGCCCATCATCCGACGGCAATCGCCAACACGCTGCAAGCGCTTCGCCATCGCTATCGCGGCCACCGTCTCTGGGCCGTTTTCGAGCCGCGTTCCAACACGACGCGGCGCGCCGTTTTTCAACGACAGCTTCCCGACGCGCTAAACTTTGCCGACGGGGTTTTCATCTCGCAAGTCGCCAAACTGGAGCAGATCCCGGAAGACGATCGACTAAATCCGGAGGTGGTTGTGGACGCGATTTCAAAAGCGGGTCACCCTGCGTTTTACGAGCAGAATGCCGACGCGATTGTCGATCGAATCGTTCCGATGCTGCGGCCAAAAGATATCGTCGCTGTTTTCAGCAATGGCGGATTCGATAATATCCACGAGAAACTGCTCACGCGGTTAAAAGAGTAGCGCATTCGTCTCGCCTGCACTGCTCTTTCGCAAGCCAGAGGCTCGCGCTACTCTTTCGCCGCCGAAGTATGATCGTGCACAATCCGCCACCCTTCTGGCAGACGCCTGAAGATGAGCGTGAAGCGACCATGCGGCCAATCTTGTGCACGTTTTAATTTCCAGCGACCCAGAACGACGGCTGTGTCGGAACTAAGCGGAGTAATCTCCAGATCGGAAAAGGTGAGCTGGCCCATTTTCCCGCGATCCGAGTATTTCTTCTTGTAACGGGCGCGGACCGTTTCCCAGCCTCGTCTTACGGCATCTTCCGAGACAAAGATTGTCGATCTTGAGCGCGCGTATCCGTTCATGAACCCGTCAATGTCGCCGCGATTCCAGGCGTCCTGTTGCGCCCGAAGCACGGAGCGAATCTGGACAACTGCGCTTGCCCGATCCTGTTCTTTCCCGAATGGTGCTGCTGAAATTGAGGAAATAGTTGTCCATGCAAGAACTACCGCCGCCGAGGTAAAAAGCACGAGCGCGATTGGGCGGATAAAATCGGCGCAGCTCGAAATTGGAACGCAAAGACGGCGAATCATTTGCAAGAATGACATTTTTTCATAAACTGTGCTCCGCCGCGTCCAGTTCGAGTTAACAAGGTTTGGTTTGGGCCGGGCGAAGCAGGTTGACCCGCCGCTCTCAATTTATTAGCATGGTCGCTCATCATAAATAACATCGTGCATCGACTTTTCTGCAGCGCTGCGCTCGGACTTGCGGCTGCCACGGCTATTTCAGCGCAGGTTGCTCCTGTCCGGCCCGAGCCATTTCCCGCTCTCGCAGCAGCGACCCCGGCGGCTGCGAATCCGACGGCCCCTCCCAGTGCGCCGGGGACGGTGCGGCTCCAGTTTCCAAATAGCGACGTCGTCGATGTGCTGCATCTTTACGAACAGCTCACAGGCAAAAAGCTGGTGATGGACAATTTTGTCCAAGGCAAGGTGAACATTTTCATCACCAAAGACGTTTCTCGCGAGGAGGCTATCAAAATCATCGAGACGAGCCTCGCATTGAACGGGATCTCTGTGGTTCCCGCAGATCGCGATATCGTCGAAGTTGTTGGCGCCGGCCAAAATCCCCGAAAAGCCGCTGTGCCGATTCTTTCTGACCTCGCTGACGTTCCGGCCGGGAACCCGGTTATTAGCTTTTTGTTCAAGCTTCAGTACGCGGACCCGCAGGAACTTCAACAAGTGTTGATGGCATATTTCCAGGGAAGCGCAGGCTCGATAAATATTCTGGCCTTACCGAAATCATCGAGTCTTTTGGTGACGCAGAACGCCGACATCATTCGCCAACTCGCCACCGTGATTGCGCAAGTTGACGTGGCGCCGGCAGAAGTGGTGAGCGAGTTCATCAAGCTCGAACGGGCTGACGCGACCAAAGTCTGCGACATGCTCAAAGATATGTTCGAGAAGGGCGGTCAACCCTCGACCCAGCCTGGAATTCGCTCCGTACGAGTGCCTCCCAACGTGCCGCAACCGGTCCAGGTTGAAAATGAAATCAGCGGAGCGACCGGCCTATCCGAAGAAGCGGTCGTAGTGGGTAAAATCAAACTCACCGCCGACGTCCGCACCAACCGCATTCATGTCGTGACGCGGCCGATCAACATGCCGTTCATTCGTAAGTTAATCCGTGAGTTTGACGCCAATGTTGAGTTTGGAAAACCGGTCACGCGCCCATTGAGATACATTTCGGCCGGTGACGTTCTTCCAGTTTTGGTTCAGGCGTTGACGGAACCAGGCGCGACAGCCCAGCCCGGCGCGGAAGCTGGAGGCACAAGTCCGTCGCCACAAGCTCAGCCGGTCCGGTCGACCACGGCAACTGTCGCTAGTCCTTATACAGGCGGCGTTTCGAGCACTTCGACTACTTCCACCTCGACGGGAAGTACGCTGAATATTTCCGAAGAGCTCGCTACGCAACCTGTGGATACTGCGCCCAAGGCGGTAACAATCGGTAACTCCAAACTGATCGCTGATCAGCGCGCGAACACGATTATCGTCCTTGGTAACCGCGAGGTAGTGGTGAAAGTCGAAAAAATCCTCGACGAAATGGACGTGAAAGCGCCGCAAGTTGCGCTGAGCACCGTTATTGGCCAGTTGACGCTCACCAACGATGAGGAATTCGGTGTCGACTATTTTGCAAAATACAACAAGAGGTTCGTGGGCACCTCGCGCAATAACAGCAATACCCAGGTGTCCACGGCACGAATATTTATGTAGCTGCTGGCAACGCGTTCGCTGCGATTGTGCATCTGCTTGAGTCCACTGGTAAGTTCAAAATCATTTCGCGACCAACAGTCTTCACAAGCAACAATAAAAAAGCTATCATCGCCTCAGGCACGGAGATTCCGGTACCGGTAAATACTCTCAGCAATGTTAATAGTGGTGGCGTGGTGAACAATGTGGCTTCAGTGCAATCGAGCATCGAGTACAAGAAAGTCGCGTTACAACTCGAGGTCGTACCGCTCATTAATTCCGAGAAGGAAGTCTCGCTCGACATCTTACAGAAGCTGGACAGTCTCGCCGGCACGACGCTCATATCTGGCAACCAAATCCCAAATATCGCTACGCGCTACATCCGGACCAATGTTTCTGCAGCAAATGGATCTACCATTGTCCTTGGCGGGTTGATTGAAGATAGCAAGACAAAAAATTACACGGGCATTCCTTATCTCTCGCGTATTCCATATGTCGGCGCGCTTTTCCGCGGTACGACATCGAACAAGATGCGCACCGAGCTGATCATTCTGATGCGCCCGGAGGTGACGCTGACGAAGCTCGATCTTTATCGCCTACGCCAAAAATCAGAAGACAGGACGCACTTTGGACCGGAGCTCGACCAGGACGACTGCCCAGATTGCCCGAAAATGGGAACTGACAAACAGCTACCACCGCCCGATATTCCAGCGGCGAAAGATATGTAATAAACTCACTTTTTATGAAAAGGATAGTTCTCGCTTTGATTCTTGGCCTGGGCGCAACCATCGCGCGTGCCGACGAGTACGATGTTATCGACGATGTTTTTCGTGCCACCGATCCATTGGCTCAACGAGACGATTACGGGCTGCTCCATCAGGGCCGCCATGTGAACGCTACAGACTTCGCGCCGAGATATCGTTGGCGCTTTGATTATTATTTTAAGGCTCCGGAGCAATTGATTATGCAGCCGGGTTATGTCGGCGCAATGCAGACCGCATAGCTCGGCGGCCAGTCAATCGCTAATTAATTTGCTCCTCGAAAGCGGGGTGCAGTCGCGCGAGGAGGCCGCGGAACTGGCACTGAACCTAAACGGCGGTTCGTGGGTGGGTCAGATGCTTGATTCCGGCAAAGTGGATGAGCAACGCTTTCTCGGCGCGATCGGAAATTTCTTTCGGGTGCCAGTTGTCTCAATTGACGCCAAGAAAATCGATCGCACGACATTGTCGATCTTGCCGAGCCGTTTCGTTTTTCAGCACCAAATTCTCCCCATCGAAGCGAAGGAGAATTCCGTGGTGCTCGCGACCTACGACCTGTTCAACTCAGTCGGCCGTCAGCTTGCATCGCAGCTCTTAAAAAAGCCGCCGGAATGGGTCCTCGTGCCCCGTGCGCAACTCCTGCGCGCAATCAAGACTCTCTACGGCATCGGCGCAGAAACTTTTGATGAAATTCTGAAAACGAACCGCGCGTTCGAGGTTCTACAGGACGCGCAGACGAGCACCGATTTGAATGCGGACGATCCAGAAGCATCCGTCGTCAAATTCGTGAACCAAATTATTCGCGAAGCGATCGTCGAGCGCGCGACTGACATTCATGTTGAGCCCTTGGAGAACGATTTGCGCATTCGGTATCGGATCGATGGAATCTTACATGAGATCGCCGTCCCACCGCAGTTACGCCTATTGCAGTCCGCCATCATCTCACGTCTCAAAGTGATGGCGCACATGGACATCGCGGAGCGGCGTTTGCCGCAGGATGGCCGCATGAATTTGCACGGGAACAATCAAGAGATCGACGTTCGCGTTTCGACTATTCCAACGGTAAACGGCGAATCGATCAGCTTACGGTTGCTCAGTCGCGGCGGACAACAATTCAACTTCGATCGTCTCGATCTGAGCAAGAAACAGGAAGGCATCATTCGCAATCTGCTCGCTCACGCCAACGGAATCATTTTGCTCACCGGCCCGACCGGCTGCGGAAAATCGACATCGTTATATTGCTTCTTGAGCAGCATTAATTCAGTGCAGCGTCGCATTATCACGATCGAAGAGCCGGTCGAGTATCGAATTCCGGGAGTCTCCCAAATCGATGTGAAACCAGAGATCGATCTCACCTTCGCAAAAGGTCTCCGCCACATTTTACGACAGGATCCGAACGTCGTTATGGTCGGCGAAATTCGCGACATCGAAACGGCAGATATCGCGATCCGCGCGGCCATGACCGGTCACCTCGTCTTCAGCACATTGCACACGAACGATGCGGTCGGCGGGATCACGCGCTTGCTCGACATGGAGGTGGAGCCTTTTCTCCTCGCTTCGGTTGTGAAAGCGTTCATCGCGCAACGACTCGTGCGCACGATCTGTCCAGATTGCGTGCAATGGGTGAACTATCCGCGCGACTATCTCGCGGAGATCGGTTTTCCTGTGAAAGAACTGGGGGCCCAGTTCCGGCGTGGTGCCGGCTGCGATCAATGCCGGCAGACCGGCTATCAGGGCCGCGCGGCCATTTACGAGATTTGTTCGGTAACCGAACCGTTAAGAAAACTGATCATGCAGAAACGCGACGGCGGCGAACTCAAGCAATGCGCCATTTCCGAAGCCATGGAAACGTTGCGGCAGGATGGCTGGCGGCGTGTCGCGCAAGGCAAAACAACTGTCGAAGAAGTAGTGCGCGTCACGCAAACCGACGAAGTCATGGCCGAGACGACCGAGGAAGCCGGGCCGGTCGTTGCTGCGGAGACGACTTAAGATCGACAATCGCTGCCGGGTTCTCGCCAAGATCGACACCGACCAGCGCGATGTTCCTCCGGTGGCTCGGGATGACAAGCGTTATTTGACGCCCCGCAATTCCCGGATCGCTTCGCCATAATCTTCTGAGTGGAAGATGGAAGTGCCTGCAACAAGGACATTGGCGCCATTCTGGATCGACAAGCGCGCGGTGTCGGGATTGATGCCGCCATCGACTTCGATGTCGAGCTTAGCGCCGGTCTTTGTTTTCCAATCGCGGGCGCGTTTGACTTTTTCCATCATCTCGGGCCGGAACGATTGACCGCCGAAACCAGGATGGACGGTCATGACGAGTAAGATATCGATCTGATCGAGAAACGGTTCGACCGATTCAAATGACGTCGCGGGATTTAACGTAAGGCCGGGACGGCAAGCAGCATCGCGAATTGCGCGCAAAGTTTTCTCGACATCGTGTTTCGCTTCTCGCTCGACATGCACGGTAATCGAGTTGGCACCTGCTTTGATAAAACGTGGCACGTAATGATCGGCGTGCTCGATCATGAGATGCACATCGATCGGGAGTTTCGTATTCCTTCGGACCAGATCGACAATTGCCGGTCCAAAGGAAATATTATCGACGAAATGTCCATCCATAATGTCGCAGTGAATCCAGTCGGCGCCAGCTTGCTGGACTCGCTGGATTTCGTCAGCCAATCGGGAGAAGTCGGCGGCGAGGATTGAAGAAGCAACGATGATTTGTTCCGCGTTAATGTTGGAACTCTAATGATCGAGGGACAACGTTCAATGTTGAAGAGTTGACGCGATTACCTGGGGTTTTAGGGTTGATACGTTTAACGCTTTGACGATTAAAGCTTGACGCCGCGGGGGTCTGTTTCATGTTACGGCGTTTCAGCCGGGTCGAATCGCGCTCGCGGCGCAAGGTTTGCTGCGAAGATCGACAAAGTGACGCGCTTCCGCCAGACTGGAAAATCTGCCAAATTAGAAACTAATTCATGTTTAACGGACTTTTCGGCTGGTTATCCAGCGACATCGGCATCGATCTCGGCACGGCGAACACGCTTGTTTACGTAAAAGATCAGGGGATCGTGTTGCGCGAGCCATCAGTGGTAGCAGTCCAAGCCGGCACGAACAAAGTACTGGCCGTAGGTGATGAAGCGAAGCGAATGCTCGGCCGCACGCCGGCGAACATTGTTGCAGTGCGCCCGCTAAAAGATGGCGTGATTGCAGACTTCGAAGTGACGGAGGCTATGCTGCGACATTTCATTACGAAAGTCCACAATCGTCGGGTGCGTGCGAGACCGCGCGTCGTTATCGCAGTCCCATCCGGGATTACCGAAGTGGAAAAGCGCGCGGTGCGCGAATCGGCGACACATGCGGGCGCGCGCGAGGTTTATTTGATCGAAGAACCGATGGCGGCGGCAATTGGGGTGGGACTTCCGGTGCAGGATCCCGCAGGCAACATGATTATCGACATTGGCGGTGGCACGACAGAAGTGGCGCTCATTTCGCTCTCGGGGATTGTTTTTAGTCGCAGCGTCCGGGTGGCCGGTGATGAGCTCGATGAAGCGATCGTCCAGTATATGAAGCGCGCTTACAATTTGATGGTGGGCGAGCGTACGGCCGAAGAAATCAAAATTAAAATTGGATCGGCGTATCCCAGCGAAAAGGAAACGAGCGTGGAAGTGAAAGGGCGTGATTTGGTCGCGGGATTGCCCAAAACGCTCATGATCACTTCGCAGGAAGTCCGGGAAGCATTGCTTGAGCCGATCTCAACAATCGTCGATTCAGTCCGTATCACGCTGGAGCGCTGTCCACCTGAGCTTTCGGCAGACTTGGTCGATCGTGGGCTCGTGCTGGCAGGCGGCGGCGCATTGCTGCGGGGGTTCGACAAGCTTTTGAGCGAGGAAACAGGTTTGCCTGTCCATGTCGCTGAAGATCCGCTCAGCGCGGTTGCGGAGGGGACTGGCAAATGCCTCAATGAACTTAAATTTTTGCGTCAAGTGGCTTCGTCAGATCGCCAGTGGCGGTAGCGACTCCGGATTGCGGATCCGTTCGACTCCGCTGCGCTGCGCGCAGGACGAGGTTTGCGAATGGGGGTTGAAGCCAGCTTTTGAGCGGGGCCGATCGCACCTTCCAGGATCTGCAATTCGGGAAATATCGATTCGGCTCGAGGCGAAATCGGGATGAGTCGCACAAATATTATCGCCCTGCTGATTTTCGGCGCCATTCTGGGATATTTTCTCAGCTTCGGCGCGGAGAGCACACGCAAATTTAAGGCCGGAGTTTATCAGTTGCTTGCGCCGTTCTTGACCAGTGGCTCTGGGCTTCAAAAGCAGATTACGTCAGTTCGCACGGGTTTGAAGTCGCTCGAACAATTAGAGCGCGAAAATGCTGCGCTGCAGGTGGAAAATCGAGCATTGAAAGCGACCAACCAGAGTTTGCGCGATGTCGAGCATGAGGTCAATCGTTTGCGCCATGCGCTCAATTATCGCGAGCGCTCAGTCTTTAAGTTGATAGCGGCCGAAGTTGTGACGCGTGATTCATCCACTTGGTGGCGCACCGTAACAATCAACCGCGGCAAGCAGGAGGGTATCGAAACTGACATGCCCGTGGTAACCGACGAAGGTTTGATAGGAAAAACAACGACGGTGAGCGACAGCATCTCGGTCGTTCTTTTGGTCTCGGATGAAAACTGCAAAGTCGCCTCTTCGGTGGAGGGAAGCCGTGAACAAGGGATCGTCTCTGGCGAACGTGTGACGGCGGGATTGAATCCACTTTTGAATTTGAACTTTCTGTCAAAGCAAGCGGACTTAAAACCTGGACAGAAAGTGTATACCTCGGGGGTGGGCGGCGTTTTTCCCTCCGGGCTGCTCATCGGCGTCGTGAAAAGTTTCCGGGTGCGGGAGTTGGATGGACAAGCCCAACTCACACCGACGGTCGATCTCTCGCATCTAGAGGATGTGTTCGTGGTAACTGGCCGAAAATGATATTCTTTTTTCTTCTGCTGGTAATCGTCCTGATCGCTCAGATTGCAGAATTTTTTATCCCGGCGCTACCCTGGCTCTACAACGCGCACGTCTACATTGTGCCTGTGATTGTGTTTTATGGGGCAATGGCATTGCCGTTTCCGCTCATGCTCGCGCTTGCCTTGTACGCTGGCCTCCTTCTCGATGCGCTGACCGTGCACGTGATTGGTGGGAAAGTTGAAATTTCAGCCGGATCGTCGATACTGCTTTACGCTGTGTTGGCTGGAATCATGCATGGGCTACGACCGCTCTTCGCCCGTGGCCGCTGGGAAGTGCATTGCATTCTGAGCGGCATCTGCACATCGTCAATAATTCTGGCGCAATATTTAATGATCACATTCCGGCGCGGCTCTCTCGTTTTTACCCGCGAAATTTGGTGGCAAATCGGCGGGCCTGGCCTGTTCGCCATGGCGATTGCACCGATCGTGTTTTGGTTCCTGCAATGGCTGGGACGGATCACGGCTTACCGGTATCTCCCTGAAAGGAGTCATTTCGAATGAACCGGCGCCGCATCCATTCGCGTTTACGGATCCAATTTCTTGCACTGCTCATGCTGATGGGCATGGGCAGCCTTGGCCTTAGGCTTTGGTGGATACAGGTGGCGCATGGGGCCGCATGGACTGCTCAACTTCGGGGCAGTTCTCAAGCAACGGTCCGGATTCCATCGGTGCGCGGTGAGATCAAGGACCGAAACGGACTGACGCTTGTCCAAAACCGGGCGAGTTATGAGGTCGACTTTTATTTGCCGGAAATGGTCAAAGGCTTTCGCGAACGGTTCGGTTCACCCCCCTTAACCGAATATCGAGCGACCATCAATGGAATGCCGAAAGACCAAAAAGAGCCAGATATTATTAAGATCGTTAACGGAGGGATCATTCCCCGCCTTAACGATCTCGATCTTGCGCGCGATTACAATTCCGGCAAGCTCCAGAGACACTATCGCAACGACACCGAAGTTCCGTTTTCCTACATCAAAGACATCGATTTTCCGACGATGGCGAAATTTTCTGAGCACGATGTCGGATTACCCGGGGTGGATATCGCGATCAAGCCAGTGCGCTCCTACGTTTACGGCGCGCTCGGTGCGCACCTCCTAGGCTACGTCGGCGCGCCTGACGATATCAATAAAGAGGAGGCAAAGAAATTCACATTTTATCAGGGTGACGTGGAAGGAAAATCGAACATCGAGAAATCGATGGATGAATATCTGCGTGGTAAACCCGGCGTGCGTTACCTGCGACGCAACGCAAAGGGAACGATCGATGGGGTTTTGCGCGAAGATCCGCCGAAACAGGGAGCGAATGTTTTTCTCACACTTGATGCGCGGATCCAGGCGATCGCCGAAGAGGCATTGCGCGCGGTCGGTCGCGGCGCCGCTGTTGTTGTCGATCCAAACAACGGCAACGTCCTAGCGATGGCTTCGGTTCCGTCATTCGACCCGAACACGTTCATTCCCAGTATCAAAGCCAAAGACTGGAAGGCGCTTCAAAAAGATGAAGCCGACCCGCTGGTGAATCGAGCCATCAGTGCATTGCCGCCTGGATCGACATTCAAGCTCATCACGTCGCTCGCCGGTCTGCGCGGCACGAAAAATCTCGCAGGTGCCAAATACAGTTGCGGTGGCGGCGTGAGTTACGGCGATCACTTTTTCCAGTGTTGGGTCGCAGAAAAACATTATACCCACGGCACACTCGGGTTAACGGACGCAATTAAGGTTTCGTGTGATTCCTTCTTCTATCAGTACGGCAACGCCGCCGGTATTCAGTCGATTGATACAGTCGGAAAAATGTTGGGTCTGGGCGAAGAGTCGGGCATTCATTTATCGGGCGAACAGACAGGCAATTTGCCAGGACCGGAATGGATGCAAATTCATCACCCGCAAGAGAGATGGTCGCAAGCGCAAACAGCCAACGTTTCAATCGGGCAGGGTTACACGCTGGTTTCGCCGCTCCAGTTGGCGATGGCGTATGTGGCTGCTGCTAACGGCGGAATCTGTTACTATCCGCGTTTTGTCGACAAAGTTTTAAACCAGGATGGCTCGCCCGCGCTCGACGAAAACGGAAAGGTCGCGGTGCTGACGCCGCGTGTGCGCGCAGATCTGCGCACTGAGATTTCACGCGAGCAGATCGATCTCGTGCGCAAAGGCCTTTGGAAAGTTGTCAACGAAGACGGCGGCACCGGCGGAGCAGCGCGTCTGAAAAATGTGCAGGTTGCCGGCAAAACTGGGACGGCTCAGGCGACGGATCGCGGCCATAAAGATACAATTGCCTGGTTTGCCTGCTTCGCGCCTTTCGAGAATCCCAAATATGTAGTCGCGGCCATGGTACAAGGTGGCGAGCACGGTGGCAGCGTTGCCGGGCCCATCGCGACCCGCATTATCGAACGCACGCTAGCGTTGGATGAAGGAAAGTTTGATATGCAGGTCGCCTGGCTCTCGCCCGCACACAAGGCTAATCCATTCCAGATGATCAAGGGGGTGAACTATGCCGGAGGGAACCTTCCGAGCGGCGACGAGGAAAATGCCGATGATTCGCAAAATGCAGATGCGCAGATGGCGAGTTCGGACGCAACGCCTGATGTAGAACCCGAAGCAGACTCCCAAGGAAAAGTGAGGCGACGGGCTCCGGTAGCGCGGGCCGTTCCAGTGGCGACGCCGGCTCCCCGTAACTTTTTCCAACGGCTCTTCGGCGTGCGTCGTCAACCTGCGCCCGCGGCCACGCCTCCGCCGCCGACGCGACGTCGTGGTACTCGATGAACTTTCGATTAGAAACTTTGCTTCGAAATTTTCCAATGGTCGCGCTTTTGGCGGCTGAACCTCTTCACTTTTATGATAGACAAGGTAAGAAAAATTTTAGGCCTTTCTTCCCGCAAGACTGGCAACAAACTCATATTGAGCGTGGAAAAACTCGAGTCGCGTGTCGCATTGCTCGAGAACGGCCGCCTGGAGGAATACAGCGTCGAGCGTAAAAGCTCGCGCAATATCGTCGGCAGCGTTTACAAGGGTAAGGTCAAGAACATCGAAATGGGATTGAAGGCGATGTTCGTCGACATCGGCTTCGAAAAAAACGCCTTTCTTCATTTTTGGGACGCCATTCCCGCCGCCCTCGACAGTGGTATCGAGGAAATTGACCGCTCGGCCAATAGGCGGCCGCGGAAACGGATTACGGCAAAAGATATTCCAAGCATTTATCCGGTCGGCTCAGATGTAATCGTGCAGGTGACCAAAGGCCCGATCGGGACGAAAGGACCGCGAGTCACTACGAATCTCAGTTTCGCGGGCCGATATCTGGTCCTGATGCCATTTAGCGATCGCAGTGGCATTTCACGCAAAATCGAAGATCCGAAGGAACGCGATCGCCTTCGCAAAATTTTGCGCGAGCTCGACATTCCGGAAGGCGTCGGCGTCATCATCCGCACCGTTGGAGAAGGACAGCGCACACGATACTTTGTCCGGGATCTGCGCTTCCTCCTCGATCAATGGGCCAAAGTGGAGCAATTGATTCGTGACCGTCCGGCGCCGTGCCGAATCTTTGAGGAGCCCGATTTAGTCGAACGGACTGTGCGTGACTTTCTCACTGAAGAAATCGATGAAGTCATCTGTGATGATCGCGAGTCGGTTAACCGGATGAACGAATTGGTTGACCAGATTTCGCGGCGGGCGCGGAACCGAATTCATTTTTATGATGGCGCGATGCCGATTTTCGAAAGTCACGGTATCCAAAAGCAGATCGACGACGCTTTTCATCGGCAAGTCTGGCTGAAGTGCGGCGGCTATATTGTGATTGACGAGACCGAAGCGCTGGTCGCGATTGATGTGAATACCGGCCGAAACAAAGGTGGGCGCGATGTCGAAAAAACAATTTTGCAGACGAATCTGGAGGCGGCAGATGAAATCGCGCGTCAGCTTCGGTTACGCAATATTGGCGGTTTGATCATCGGCGATTTCATCGACATGAAAAGCCGCAAGGACCAGCAGATGGTCTATAACCTGATGAAGGAACGGCTCAAGCGCGACAAGGCCAGGACTCACGTGCTTCCGATTTCCCCGCTTGGGCTGATAGAAATGACACGACAGCGGGCGCAGGAAAGTCTTAGCGATACAATATACGAAAATTGTCCATACTGCGGTGGGCGCGGTGTCGTGAAGACCTCGATGACTACAAGCGTGGAATTACATCGCACGCTCAATACCGTGATGCGCAAATACCAGGACAGCATCCACGAAATCCGTGTGATCCTAAATCCGGATGTCTTGAAACGATTGAAAGAGGAAGACGAAGAATTGCTCGTGGAGCTGGAGCGTCGCTACGCTGGGCGGCTGATGTTTCGCGGTGATCCCACATTTCATCACGAAAAGTTTACTATCACCGACGCTAATACTGGGGCGGAACTTAAAGCTTGACCGGCGTAAAAAAAGGCTAAAAAAATGCTTGCAATCCTTGACGGCCCACTCAAACTCGCAGGCATCCAAAGGAGTAGTGAATTTCGTTATTGACTTGAACGCTCCGAGGTGTTTGGAGTTAGATTGTTAGGGAGACTTAACCAAAAGGAGAAATAAGATGAAAAAATTAATGTTGAGCCTGTTGGGTATTGCGGCAATCAGCTCGGTTGGCTTTGCCGGTACCGAAACCTATTCTGGAAAAGAGATGAAGCAGGTGGCGATACCGCCGCCTTGTCCGGAATGGTACGCAGACAGGGAATTTAACGTCGGACTTTGGGGCACTTACATGTTTACCGGCAGCGATTGGCAGGAGGATCGCTATCTTGAAGCCGACCACGCCTGGGGCGGCGGTCTCGACGTGAAATACTTTTTCATGCGTTATATCGGTGTTGGGATTGAAGGCTGGGGAGTCGATGCGAGACAAGCACGCGAAAATACCTTCGTCGACTTGAGCGACGGGATTTTTGATCGCAGCTTTCACAACGTGAACAAGGGCATCGGAGCGGTGCTGGGTACATTGACCCTGCGTTACCCGTTCCACTGCTCACGCTTCTCACCTTACATCTTTGGCGGTGGCGGCGCGATTTTTGGAGGTGGCCAGAGACCGATCAATCAGTGGTTTCGCGAAGGGGCGGGCGGAACGGCTGTAACAGGACCCGGTGGGCTTATTAGCAACGGGGGCGAGGGCTTCGACATTTTCAAGACAGTTGGTAGTACGGAGTCTCAGACAGAGGGAATTGGCCAGGTCGGCGGCGGTCTGGAAATTCGCTTCACGCCTCATATCGGCTGGATCAGTGATTTCAGCTGGAACTTTATCAACGGTCCGAAAAATAACTTCGGCATGGCGCGTACCGGAGTTAATTTCGCATTCTAAGATCGACAATTGCACTTGCGGCGGCGGCGTCCGGACGTTCCAGACGCCGCCGCTGTTTTTCTAGGCGGTAGCCTCATCTCCTGTGAACGATGGCTCGAAAGCGTCTCTAAGAAGTCGTTCTCTCGAATTGAGTAATTCGTGTTTGCGAGCGCTTGTTCGCGCACGAAATTGTGATGATGTCGTTCATCGAAACTCTGGACAGTTTGGCCCTGAAAAAATCGGAACTTGTTCGTCGGTTCGAACACCTGATTGCTGCGAAATCCGACCAGGAACTCGAAGCTATGGCGCGAAACTCACGCGCGCTCACGCTGCAGAATTTCGGCCGAACAATGCGTCTCTTCGCGCCGCTTTACCTTTCGAACGAGTGCGTCAATACCTGTCGATACTGCGGTTTCTCCCGGGACAATCCAATTCTTCGAGTAACACTCGATGTCGATGAAGTAACCGCGGAAGGGCGGCATCTTGCTCGCCAGGGTTTTCGTCAGATCCTTCTCGTCGCGGGCGAACACCCGAAATTCGTCAGTCGCGACTATCTCGCCGAATGCGTCCGTGCTCTTGAGCCGGATTTTTCCTCGATTTCGATCGAGGTCGGTCCGATGAAAACGCAGGATTATGAGCCAGTGGTCAGTGCCGGCGCGGACGGGTTGGTGGTTTATCAGGAAACTTACAATCGCGCGGTCTACGCCGAAATGCATACAGCCGGCCCAAAGCGCGACTTTAATTTTCGACTCGATTGCGCAGAGCGCGGTTACCGCGCAGGATTTCGCCGGCTCGGAATCGGTGTGCTCTTTGGGTTATCTCCCTGGCAGCAAGAAGCGATCGCCCTGGCGGCGCATTTGGAATATTTGCTCAAACATTGCTGGCAGGCGCAAATTAGCGTGAGCCTGCCCAGGTTACGGCCCGCTGCCGGGGGTTTTCGGCCGCTCTTTTCATTAACTGACCGCGAATTAGCGCAATTAGTTTGTGCGTTACGCATCAGTTTCCCGCAAGTGGGAATTGTGCTCAGTACACGCGAGCGCTCATCCTTCCGCGACTCGCTCGTTCATTTAGGCGTGACGATGATGAGTGCTGGCAGTCACACTGAACCCGGCGGGTATACTCGACAAGGCGGTGGACATCTGCACCGCACGGTCCGCGGTCGGATCGTTGCTCCTGATTTCCAAGATGGAGAAGACCAGCTTGCCACTGGGCAATTTGAGATCAGCGACGAGCGTTCGCCGGCCGAGATAGCAGAGGTCCTTCGGCGTCGCGGTTTCGAACCAGTTTGGAAAGATTGGGACCAAGCTCTTTGCGGCGTGTGACGATTTCACTTAATGGCGAAACGGCGGAGGCGCGCGACGCGGAAACGATCGCGGATCTGGTGGAACGTTACCAATTGCCGCAGAAATCAATTTTGGTGGAGCACAATGGCCTCGCCCTACGCCGACAGGAATGGGGGGAGCGATTATTAGCCGAAGGCGATCGCGTCGAATTTGTCCGGATGGTGGCTGGTGGCTAAACGCGGTTCAGCACTCCAGTGCGCTCTTCACGACGACTCGCATTCCATCCGTTTGAATCACGGTAATTGGCGTTTGTGGCGGAATAAATTCTCCCCCGGTAACAACATCTACGACGTCATCGCCGAAGCGCGCTTTTCCGCTAGGTCGCAAAATCGTAAGCGCTGTGCCCAGCGTTCCGGGCGTAAGCTGGATTGCCGTAACAAATTGACGCGGCGCGCCGACAAGGGAAGGCCCTGGCGGATTTGACGTCATGAGAGCGAATCGACGATAAAGCCCCGTGCGCGGCAGGAAGCGAGCGAGGATCGCGATTATAATCACTGCCGCCACTATCGCGAGAAAAAGATTGAGCAGTGGAATAGCGAGCATGCGGCCCGTCGGAAGAAATGTTTCGCCAGGGTAACGATCAATCATCGCCCAGAGCAACGACGTTAGCATTAGAAAAACACCGATAACTCCGAATACGATCGTGCTATGAGCGAAAAAGAGGATCTCGATTAAGACCAGCACTATACCCAAAACAAAAAGCCCAACCACTTCCCAGCCCGCAAGGCCGGCCAGATAATGACCGAGGAAGAATAGCGCAAAACAAGTCGCTGAAATAATTCCCGGCAAACTTGCCCCGGGGACTTTGAATTCAAGATAGGCGCCGATAATTCCTCCTAGCAACAGCAATGGTGCAAGCGCGGTGATCCACAACGCAACTTGCTCGAAGCCGCTCGGGTCGAGCGAAACGATATTGCCATTGAGTCCTGCTTTTTGCGTTAGATCGACAATCGAATTGGCGATGCCATCTGCCAGCAACGGTTTTCCGTTGATCCGCTCCGTCGCCTCCTGCGCATTCAGGGTCAGAAGTGTTCCCCTTGGATGAATCAGGCGTTCCCCAACTTTTACCTCCTTGTCTTTGTTCATAAACGCTTCGCCAACATCTGGATTGTGGCCGTTACGAATGGCAGAACTTCGAATCAGAGCCGACCAATACGAAATGGTCTTATCCCGCTCTGTGGCGGGGAGGTCTTCGCCAGTTGGTAGAACCGGGGCCGCTGCGCCGATCGCGCTCACTGGCGCCATATAGATATGTTGGGTCGCGAGCGCGATAAGCGAACCAGCCGAACCCGCATTTGAGTTGATAAATGTGTACGTGGGGATGGTAGCGCGGTTAAGCGCGCCCGTTATTTCTGCGGCACTATCGAGGCGTCCGCCGTAAGTATTCATTTCAAAAATGATGGCCGACGCCCCGCTGTTTTCGGCTGCCTTTTCGGTTCGACGGAGAAACGTCAGGAGCGAAGGTGAAACTTCGCCGCGGAGAGGGACCACAACCACATCGCCTTTATGAATGATGTCGCGCGCCTGAACTGTCGCTTGCAAGCAGCAAATTAAGGCGAAGATCGAGAATATTTTTCTCCTATTTGGAAAGCAACTGTGCACCGCGTAAGTTTGACATCGCTTCCCAAGCCAAACGAGCGAAAAATCGAACACCTCATGGGAACAATCCCATCCGAAACCATCGAACAAATTGCCGCAGCGAATGATATCGTCGAAGTGATTAGCTCCTATTTTCCGCTGAAACGAGCAGGGGCAAATTTCAAGGCGCTCTGTCCATTCCATCAGGAGAAAACGCCGTCGTTCCATGTTAGCCCGCAGCGACAAACCTTCCACTGCTTTGGATGCGGTGTGGGCGGAAGCGTCTTCCGTTTTGTGATGGATTATGAGCACATCGATTTTCCGTCAGCCGTACGCAAACTCGCGGCCCGCGGCGGCATCCCGGTGATCGAAGAACGGGGGCCAATCGGGGCCGAAGATCGACACATTGAAGCTCGCCACCTCTTGTTGCGGGTTCATGGGGAAGCTGCCGCCTGGTTTCACGAGAATCTGATTAAGAGGAAATTCGCGGAGCCGGCGCGAAAATATTTGAGAGACCGCGGGATCACGGCAGAGATCGCAAAACGATGGCAGCTCGGTTATGCGCCTGAAGAATGGGATGCGTTTGGCAGTTGGGCCCGCGGGCGCGGCTATAACACGCGCGATCTCATTGCAAGCGGTCTGGTCAAAACCAGGGACGATGCAGATGGGAGGCCTGGTCACACGTCATACGATCGCTTTCGTGGGCGAATTATGTTTCCGATCTGCAACGACGTTGGTGAAGTTATCGCGTTTAGCGGACGTGTCCTGCAAAGCGAAACAGAAAGCGCAAAATATCTAAATTCGCCTGAGACCTCGCTTTTTCGAAAGGGCAGCGTCCTTTTTGGTCTCGACAAGACCAAGCGCGCACTGATCGAGGCGAACTGCGCGATTGTGTGTGAGGGCCAGCTTGATTTGATCAGTCTGTTCGAAGCAGGCATCACGAATGTCGTCGCGCCGCAGGGGACCGCGTTTACGGAGAGCCAGGCGCGGCTTTTAAAGCGGTTTGTGAACGAAGTGGTTCTTTGTTTCGATGAGGACGCTGCAGGGAAAAAGGCGGCTGAGCGATCTCTCGATGCACTGCTTCAAAACGATTTGATCGTGCGCGTTGCGGAGATGCCCGCTGGCGAAGATCCTGACTCGCTCGTCCGGCTGGAAGGAAAAGATGAATTTGAGAAACGCGTCGCGGCGGCATGCGATTTCTTTGACTATTGGATAAAGCGCGAAGTCGCGACTACGGATTTGAATTCGTTAGGGGCGAAGATGCAACTTGCGCGCAAAATGGCTGAAACGATCTCGCGGGTGCGCGACCCGCTTTTACGCGGCGAGGTTGTGAGCAAAACGAGCGCGCGGCTTGGTGTCTCCAATACGGATTTCGAAACACTCCTGCCAAAACAAAAGCGCGAACAGGTTCCTGCATCGGAACCTCCGCGCTTTCAGGCTTCTCCAAGTCCTCGCCATGATGTCGCAATGCTTTGCCTACTGGCGTTGCGAGATGAGACAGCGCGAGAATTTCTTCGCGGGCAGAACTGGCGCGAGATTCTGGAGCAAGTGCCAGATGCGGAAATTTTAGTCCGCGTTCTCGAAAGCGATTTGCGCCCAACCGAGGCAGCCTCGCTCAATACTTTTATGGCCACTCTCTCCCCGGCAGACGAAGGACTGGTTTCTTCGTGGTTGTTGCAAAAAATGCCGCCTAATGCCGGAACGATGGTGGGGAAATGGTGGCTCGGCGTTCGTCAAAGCGTGTTGCGCCGTCAGCTCGAAGTGGCGAAGGACCGAATAAAACTTCCGCAGCTCAGCACCGGCGATGTAGTGAATTTGCAGAAACAAATCCTTGACCTGCAAGAGCAACTCCACGAGCTTTCCGAGCCTGCCCGCGCGGCCGACAATTAGTTGTCGATCCCGGACGGTAGATCGAAAGTCTCAGTCAAATCCTTAACCGCACAATCTTGGCCAGGCATTCGAAACGAAAGGGAGGCATTCGACGGTCGTCGCCGCGACGACTTAAAACAAAACAGCTTCGCCGTCGTTCAATAACAAAGGCTTCCGTGCTCCGACACAGCCTGAAGAGACAGCCAAAAATCGCCGCATTCAAGCCCAAGCGTATTGTTCTCGTCCGAGGACGGCGACGCCGTGTCGAACCGCGGCCGAAGCAGCAAAGCGAAATGACTGTGGCGCATCTGCATTCGGCGATTGAAATCCAGGCCCGCATTCGCGAACTGATTAAACTGGCGAAAGAACAAGGCTATCTCACATTTGACGATCTGAACGAGGCGTTGCCAGAGGGGATCACCGCCGCCGACGAGCTCGATCTCATTCTCACCCGGCTGCGCCGCATGGAGATCGACATTATCGAAGCTTCGGAGGTGGATCGCTATAAGGACGGGAAAAAAGACGCAGAGGAAGAGGAAGAAGAGGAAGAGAAACCCGAAGCCAAGCTCGATATTCTTGACGATCCGGTGCGGATGTATCTCAAGCAGATGGGCCAAGTCCCTCTGCTGACCCGAGAGCAGGAAGTGGAAATTTCCAAACGGATTGAGGAAGCCGAAAACATGGTGCAAAAGCACATCAACCGGTTTGGCTTTATTGCCCGAGCACACCTTGACCTTGCCAGGAAACTTGCCGAGGGCCGCGAAAGGTTTGATCGCGTCATTCTCGACAAAAAAATCGAGAGCCGAGAACGTTACATGAAGAAGCTTCCGCGCTTGTGCAAACAGGTGGAACAATCGAGTGCCTCGATTACTCAACAATACTGCCAACTGCGCAACTCTTCAAAAAAACAAACAAAGAAGCTCAGATCTGTGCAGAGAGCGATCGCTTCGCTGCAAAGGTTTTACCCCCACTTCTATTTCAAGCAGAAAGTAACAGAAGAATTTGTTCACCTAGCGGATGAGGCCTATCACACGTCACTCTATCTTCAAACCGAGTTAGCGAAACGTCCGCGCGAGAAGAGAAAACGCTTGCAACTCGGGAACAGAGTTCGCGACTTGGAAAAGAACCTGTGGCTTTCGCTTGGTGAATATGCCGAGCAGTACCAGGCGCTGAAAGGTTGGATGCGCCAGGCATTGCGAGCCAAGACCGAAATGGTGGAGGCCAACCTTCGCCTTGTTATTTCGATCGCAAAAAAATACACCAACCGCGGTCTCTCGTTTCTCGATTTAATTCAGGAAGGGAACATGGGACTAATGAAAGCGGTCGAGAAGTTCGAATATCGGCGCGGCTACAAGTTTTCGACGTACGCGACATGGTGGATTCGCCAGGCCATCACACGATCGATCGCCGATCAGGCGCGCACCATCCGGATTCCGGTTCACATGATTGAGACAATCAACAAGTTGATGCGTGTGCAAAAACAGCTCGTCCAGGAATACGGTCGGGAGCCTACGCCGGATGAGGTAGCGGAAGAGGTACTATTGCCGGTGGATCGCGTCCGCGCGGTCTTAAAGATGGCCCAGCAGCCGATCTCTCTCCAATCGCCCGTGGGCGAGAGCGAAGAAACCAATTTTGGCGATTTTATCGAGGATAAGGGCGCCGAAAACCCGAGCGATATGACGGCCATCGTTTTGTTGAAGGAGAAGATCAAGGACGTGCTCGAGACTCTGACTGAACGCGAGCGTCAAGTGCTCGAGCAACGCTTTGGGTTGGTGGATGGATACAGCCGAACGCTCGAGGAAGTAGGCCGGCAGTTTCAGGTCACGCGGGAGCGCATTCGCCAGATCGAAGCGAAAGCGCTGCGAAAGATGCGCCATCCGACCCGTATCCGACAGCTTGAAGGTTTCCTTGAGGCGCCTGAACTGTAATATCGGGACTTTCGGAATTCTTTCCGAGCGCAACTTTCAGAGCTGCAATCAGTTCAATTTCACGGAGACAATATGAAACGTGAAGATGACCAGGAATTGTGGGACCTCCTCGGCCACACGGCCGAGCCCGAGCTTTCGCCATTTTTCGCCCGCAACATTGCGA
>WNFQ01000415.1_pt1 | contig 27617 bp, 25 predicted proteins | sample 5400171 | NCBI WGS metagenome assembly WNFQ01 (sample SAMN13153356, study PRJNA577476) | soil metagenome | isolation source: 20 cm soil under Madrone tree | place: USA:California | collected 2016-06-14
CTCCGCGCGGCCGCACAGGACGCCGACGGGGAGCCCTCCGGCCACCGTTTTGCCGTAGGTGACCATGTCGGCGCGCACGCCGAAATACTCCTGGGCGCCGCCCGGTGCGAGGCGGAAACCGACGAAGACTTCGTCGAAGATCAGCACGATGCCCCGCGCGCTGCACTCGGCGCGCAATTCCCGGAGCCATGCTGCATAGGCGTCGCGGTCGAAGTGCGCGCTGCGTCCGCTGTCGATGAGGGTCGAGTCGCCGGGCGCACTGACGTTCGGATGCAAGGCCTGGAGAGGATTCACCAGCACGCAGGCGATATCCCGCCGATTGCGCAGCACCCGCAGGCTGGCCTGATCCATATCCTTCAAGGTGTACGTTTCACGGGCGGCCAGTGGATTGCCGACGCCCGGCTGCACGTCGCCCCACCACCCATGGTAGGCACCGCAGAATCGCACCAGGTGAGTGCGCCCTGTGTGGTAGCGCGCCAGGCGCACCGCCTGCATGACCGCTTCGGTGCCCGACATGTGGAAGGAAACCTCATCCAGACCCGAGATCTGCAGCAGGCGCCGCACGTTGTAGGCGGTCACCGGATGGTATGCGCCCAGCACCGGGCCCAGGTCGCGAACCCGCTCGGCGCCGCGCTCGATGCACTCCTTGTAGAAGTCGTAGCCGAACACGTTGACGCCGTAAGACCCGGTCAGGTCGTACAACCGATTGCCGTCGAGATCGGTGACGGTCACGCCCGAGGAGGATTCGAGAAACGTGCCCCCCTTCAGGTGTTGCCGCACGTAGCCGCTGAATTGAAACGGCACCCGGTAGCGGGAAGTGAACTGGAGGTCGGACACCCCGTCGGCGATTTCGCCGGTGAGCCCGGTCGTCTTTTTGAAGCGCTCGGCGAACAACGTGCTCAGCCGCCGGAAGCCGGCGCGCCGCGCCGCGAGGATGTCCTCGGGCGCCCCGTCGGTACTGAAGAACCGGGACTCGCCGTATTCGTAAAACGGCACCAGCGACGCAAAGCGGCGTGCCATGCGAGAATGCCCGGCCAGCGAGCGATGCTTGGCGCGCGACAGCTGCAGCCGCAATTGCAGTTTGCGCAAGCCGATGACGAGCACGAATCCGGCCAACATAGACAAAATTATCGTCGTAATCGCCGTCTCCTCACGTTGTCCTCTAGTCGGAACCAATCATGAACGATCGACACTTCGAGCTTTTCCGTTGTTCATCAATAGATTCCGACTTGGCGGCGCACTCTATTGCAAACGAATGACACTGAGATGACTGCAAAAGCCCTGATCTCCCGGATCGTTCAGCAGGAGGACATCAACTTTCTGCTCACCAACCGAATCCCGCGCAGGCTTCTGACGCAATTCGTGGGGTGGTTGAGCCGGGTCGAGCAGCCTTGGGTCGTCCGCAGCTGTATAGCCCTGTGGCGGCTGTTTTCCGATCTTGACCTGAGCGAAGCGAGGGAGACGGGCTTCAAGAGCGTGCACGACTGCTTTACCCGCGAATTGCGCGACGGCGCGCGTCCGATCGACCCTGACCCCGGGGTATTGGTCAGTCCCTGCGACGCGCTGGTCGGCGCCTGCGGCACCGTGTCTCATGGGTCGGTGCTGCAGGCCAAGGGGTTCCCTTACCCGCTCGTGGATCTTTTGGGCGACGCTGATCTGGTGCGTTGTTACCAGGGCGGGCAGTACGCGACGCTGCGGCTGACCTCGAGCATGTATCACCGCTTCCATGCTCCCGCTGATTGCCGAGTGGAGCAGGTCAACTACATTTCCGGCGACACATGGAACGTGAATCCCATTGCGCTGAAACGGGTCGAGAAGCTGTTCTGCAAGAACGAACGGGCCGTCATTCGTTGCCGATTACTGCCGTCGGGCGCAATGCTGACGCTCGTCCCCGTGGCGGCGATCCTGGTCGCCAGCATGCGTCTACGATTTCTCGACGTGCTGCTGCACCTGCGCTATCGCGGCCCCAATGTCATTCCCTGCGACGTGGGTTTACGCAGGGGGGAGGAAATGGGGTGGTTCGAGCATGGCTCCACCATCATCGTGTTTGCACCGCAGGGCGTCCGTTTGAGCGACGGCGTGCACGAGGGCCATCGCATTCAAATGGGCCAGGCCTTGATGCGGATCCATTGAGGGTCGCGTAATCGTTATTACACGAACTCCGTGTATATTGTGAAGGATCTTGATCTACGCGAGTTCGATCATGAAGAACGTCACCATTACTCTCGATGAGCAAACCGCCGCCTGGGTGCGCATGGCGGCCGCCAAACGCAAAATGAGCGTATCGCGTCTGATAGGCGATCTACTGCATGACCGCATGCGTGAGGCGCGTGACTACAACGAAGCGATGCGGCGCTTCTTCTCTCACAAGCCGTTCAATTTCCAATGGGTAGGGGGGCGCCGCCCCACGCGAGAGGAGATACACGATCGTGCACGAGCGCGGGAAGATCTGGTGCGCGAGGAATCGGCGCGACAGGAGGCAAAATGAGTGCTCCGGTGTTCGTTGACACCAATGTGTTCGTGTACGCATCCGACAACCTCGAAACCGTGAAGCAATCACTGGCCGAGCAATGGCTCGAGCGCTTGTGGCGGGAACAGAGCGGCCGCACCAGCGTGCAGGTGTTGAACGAGTGCTACTGGAATCTCACGCGCAAGATCAGGCCGGCGCTGCCTGCGAACGACGCCTGGGACATCGTGCACAGCCTTTTCCAATGGAATCCGCAGGCAATCGATATCGATGTGTTGACGCGATCCCGGGAAATCGAGCGGCGCTATCGTTTGGCGTGGTGGGACAGCCTCATTGTCGGCGCCGCGCAGGCGCAGAACTGCCCGCTGCTGTTGAGCGAGGATTTGCAGGACGGAGCGGTGTACGGTGGGGTGACGGTCCGAAATCCGTTCAAGCCCGGAGTATCGGAAGCTGCCGCGGAATATGCGCTGGCTCCAGTCGCGGTCCGCCAGCATCGATCGAGAGGCAGGCCAAAGCGACCACAACGGTCGCTGAGTCTTCGCTAGGAGCGCCACCATTAAATGCGCGTTTCCGCGGAAACGTGCTTCCTGGTGCGCGGAGAGTGTGTGGGAGCGACTATGTGGGAACTGAAAGGGAAAATTGCGTTGGTGACCGGTGCGACATCGGGCATCGGTCGTGCCATCGCGCGCGAGATCGCGGCGGCGGGCGCGCAATTGATGCTGACGGGCCGCAATCAGGCCGCCGGTGCGGCGCTCGCGGACGAATTGGGGGCCCGTTTCACCGCGGGCGACATCGCCGATCCCGCTTTTCCCGATCGCTTGATTGCCGAGACATTGGCGGCCTTCGGCGCCCTGGACATCCTCATCAACAACGCCGGGATCACCCATCGCGGCAGTATTCTGGAGACCAGTGACGATGATTGGGCGCGCGTGATGGAAGTGAACGTGACGGCGCTCATGCGCTGCTCGCGCGCGGCCCTGAAGCACATGGTGGCCGCCCGCAAGGGCAGCATCGTCAACATCGCGTCCGACTTTGCGGTGGTCGCCGGCCAGGGCGAGGCAGTCTACTGTGCTTCAAAGGGGGCGGTGCTGCAGCTCACCAAGGCCATGGCGTTGGATCACGGACCGCAGGGTGTGCGCATCAATGCCGTGTGCCCCGGCGATGTCGAGACGCCGATGTTGCTGGAGGGCATTCAAACGCGCGGCGAGGGGATCGCCGCCGGCCTGGCCCGCAAGGGTGCGGCTTTTGCCTTGGGAAGAGTCGGGCAGCCGGCCGAGGTCGCCAAGGTGGTTGCCTTCCTCGCGTCCGATGCCGCGAGCTACGTCACCGGCGCGGCCTGGCTGGTCGACGGCGGCAATACGGCGGCGTGAGAGCCCCAGGGGTCGGTCCGCCCTCAGGTACCCATGTCTCCGGTGGTATAAATCGTGACGCGCCAGCCGGCAACTCAACCGTGTAGAATGCGACCCGTGCGTTCGCCGCCACGGCCGCCGGCGCGGCCCAATCCGATATGGAATATCTTGGAAAAATGACTATCGAGGTTACCGCCTCGTGGCGGGAAGATGGCGGCCGTGCGTAAAGAAGAAGGGCCGCGCATGATCGTTGGAGTCACCGGCGCCACCGGTATCGTCTATGCAGTTCGGTTGCTGGAAGTGCTTCGCGGACTGCAGATCGAGACTCACCTCGTCGTGACCAAACCGGCCGAATTGACCGTGGAGCACGAATGGTCCGAGCCCATCAAATCGATCCGTGCGCGCGCCGACGTCAATTATAAGATCGGCGATATTGGCGCCGCCATCGCCTCTGGATCGTTCCGGACGATGGGCATGATCGTGGCGCCATGCTCGGCCCGGACCGTCGCGGACATTGCCAGCGGCACCACATCCAACCTGCTGACCCGTGCAGCCGATGTATGCTTGAAGGAACGTCGCCGCCTCGTGCTCATGGTACGCGAGACTCCGCTGCACACCGGGCATCTGAAGGCAATGCTGGCCGCATCCGAGATCGGCGCGATCATCGCTCCGCCCGTACCCGCCTTTTATGCGAAGCCCGCGTCGCTCCAAGACATGGTCAACCATTCGATAGGACGTGTTCTGGACTTGTTTGATCTCGAGAGTGGCTTGGTGGACCGCTGGACGGGTCGCGGCACCCGGTCGGACCTCATCTGACCCACAGGCCGCTTCGCCGCGGCCTGCTGCAGTGCGAGTGCCGAGGCGGTCTCGACCGCCTCAGGGTCAGATTTCGATACTTGGGACACGACTGAATACTTCCTGTACTCTGAAGATGGCAGAGCTGGTTTCTAGCTCACATGGGACATTGGGGGATCGAGCCGTGATCCGAAGCCACCGGCTTTGGACCGGTAGAGTATCACCCATTGCGAGATGTGCCATGATTGAGCTTCGTCACCTTAGCCACCTAGTGGTCGCGTGTGAGCATGACAATCTCACCCGTGCAGCGACAGATCTCTGTGTCGCGCCCTCGACGCTCAGTGCAAGCTTTAAGGCGCTCGAAACGGAGCTCGGGTGTTCGCTTTTTAAGCGATCTGGCTCCGGACTTTACCCCCACACCAGCGGGCGTTGGCTTTTCAGAGCGGGCCTCCCCTTATTGCTCCTGGAGCGCCACGTCCGCCGCCGGCTTCAAGGCCCGGATGAACCCACGGTGCTCTGCATCAACATCGGGTTGAAATTCACCATCGGCCGGGTCAGCAAAGCCCTTTTGCGTGCGATCGCTGAGACGGAAAAGCAAGAGCCGCTGCTACTGATTCACCCGATCTGGATCGACGATGACCCCGTTCCCTTTGACGGAGGGTGGCCGGAGGATGTGGGCCTGAAGACTGGGGAGATCAATCTTCAGATGGTTCCGGCAGGGGTTGATCTTGCGATGGACGAGGTGGCCCTCATGCGCGACCGCTGGGTGCTGGCTTATCGAACGGCCGGCGACAGTGCGGTCCCGCCTGACCTCGCTTCGAGAACCGTCTACGTGCCGGCGGTCTCGCGGGGGCTATCGGAAGCTGTTGAGGCGCATGTGGCCGGATGCGGTTTCGTTCGCGTGCGCCTCCTATCAGACCATCCAGGCTCTCTGCCCCGCCTGATGAGCGAGCACCCTGAGGGGGCGTTCCTCGTTCCCGCGAGCACCCTTAGCAACCGTCTGGGGCTCATCAATACATCATCGACGCCCCTCCATCCCGCTCTGAACACGACCCTGATCGGTCGTGTTGATCCAACCAACAGAGCCGCAACGAGCTTTTTGGACCGGCTCAGACACGCCTTGGCGGAGCCTGAAGGGACGACCTCGTTCGCGCCGGAACTCACATCTCGCCGCGTGCGGTACTTCAATCTTACCCATAGGCTTAGGTCCGTCTCTGCTGCGGCCCGGCTTGCCAATGTTGCGCAGCCTGCGTTGAGCGAGCAACTCCGCAAACTCGAGCTCACGCTACGAGCCCGGCTTTTCGATCGTCGAAATAGCGGCGTTTCTCCAACCCCTGATAGCGCGCGCTTCGCCCCGGTGTCGCAGGCGCTCGAGAATGGGTTGCACCAAATCAAAGTCGGGGCGATGTCCTCCTCCCCGACACAGGATCGGCGATTAGTCCTCGGAGTGCTCCCGTCCGTCAGCCAGCATGGTCTGCTCATCAACCGCATCGCCGAGGCGCTCATGGCGTTGAAGGCTCGCCATCCAGAGACCCGAATTACCGTGCAAGAAGCCCCCAATGGCACACTTCAAGATTGGGTCTCACGGGGGAAGGTCGGGCTGTCGATCGTGGAGACAGGACCGCCGCAGCTTCCCCGGCTGCCCTTGGGCGCGTCCGAAGAGCTCGCGCTGATTGCCAATCCGCACTTCCATGCTCTGGCGCCCGGCCCATTCGACTTCGCCAATCTAGCCAAACTGCCTTTGGCGCTTCCGACGTCGCAATTTGGTCTGCGCCAACTGTTGGATTCTGCGGCGCGCTCGCAAAGAATCGAGCTTCGCCCGTGCATGGAGATCGACGCCCTGTCGATGTTGATCGCGATTTTGCGGCAGCAGCCAATCTGCACCGTCTTGCCGCCCTCCGCAGTCCGCCGCGAACTCGAAAGCGGCGAATTGACCGCTCATCCGATCGTGGGGCCGTCCGTTGTCCGGCGCCTGTTTGTGATTTACTCAGGCGATCGCAGTCTGACGGAGCCCGAGCGACAATTCGTGTCCCTGCTGAGGGAGGGGCTTGCTGAAGAGCAACGCTCGCGTGACGACCGTGAAACGCCAGCCGTCATGCCAAATCCCGTTCTGGCCGGCCGGCGGCATATCAGCCTGGGAGCGCATTGTTCGTGCGGTCGATTTCCAGTACCGCCTCCAATAGAACGGCCGTCCCCCCGACGATAGCCGACTTGTCAGCCCATTCATCGGGGGTGTGGCTCATGCCCTTGAGACAGGGGACGAAGACCATGGCTGCAGGGCAAATGCGACTCATGAACGCCGCGTCATGACCGGCTCCGCTGGCTATGTCGACGTGCCTCAACCCCAGCTGATTTGAAGCTCGGATGAGAGTGCCTCGGAGATTGGGATCACAATCGGATGCCGCGCCATCAGAAAGGATCAGAAACCGACTTCTATCCACGCGAAAATCGGCGGCGACCGCGGCGCTGAATGCATCGATGTGGTTGCTGAACCGCTTGATCGTGTCCGGATCCGAACTGCGAGCGTCGATGACGAGACGGGCGCGTCGTGGAACAACATTGGAGCTGCCCGGTTCGACCTGAACAATGCCGATTGTCGCGACGAAGTACCCCCCCCCTTCGAGCGCTAATGCATCAGCGACGCGCCTTACCTCCAAAAGCGTGGCGGCTGCGGGCACGGCCGCGTCGTGCCGCAGGTCCATCGGGGCCGTTCCTGCGTGCGCCGCCTGGCCTTCAAAGATGATCTCGATCCGACGGATGCCAACGATGGAGGTCACGATGCCGATATCGATGCCGGTCGCTTCCAAAACCGGGCCTTGCTCGATGTGCAGCTCCAAGAACGCGATGATGTCGCTTCGTACCGCGTCCGCTATGTGATTGGGATCGCCGCCAACCCCGCGTATGGCCTCGTCCAGCCGCTCCCCCGCGGGATTGGTCATCGCCAGCATGTGGTGATCGAGGGCGCCGCTCAAGCCGCGGCTCCCAACGCAAGAGAGGCCAAAGTCAGTCGGCTCCTCCGCCAAGCAGTCAATGACCTCGATCGTGTGCCGCAGACGCTCGCCGCGCTCCTTCAGCACCCTGGCTACCTCCAAGGCCGCAACGACCCCGGCGATCCCGTCAAAGCGCCCTCCCCGCTGAACCGTGTCACTATGCGACCCGAGCGCGATCACGGTGGCGAACGGCTCCTCTCCTTCAAGCCTGCCGATTAGATTGCCCGCAGCATCGACCCGGGTCGTCAGACCGGCCGCTTGCAATCGATCGGTCAGAAACTTTCGGCCCTCCAGAAACAGGGGTGAAAACGCCCGTCGAGTGAAAGGTTTATCAGGCTCGGTGAGGTCCGCCAAAGCCATGAGATCCGACCAAAGACGGTCGGCAACGACCGGGAGTGCGCGCGTCACGACTAGGCCGCGAGCGACAAGGGACGCAGAAATTCACCTTGGCCGGGTTCGGCGTGGACTTTGCCGCCGCTCGACACGCACGTCCCGCGGAGAAAGACGGCTTCTGGTCGGAAGCCGATCTCCATGCCTTCGTACGGGGTCCAATCCACGACATTGGCGCCGCTCGCTCCCCCGTTGTAGCGGTAGGGGTCGCGGCGCATGAGGACGACATCCGCATCGCGCCCGGGAGACAGGGCGCCCTTGCGTTCTCCGAGCCGGAAGAGATGAGCTGGATTGCTCGACAAGACGCGCGCCGCATGCGTCAACGGCAGACCACGTTTGTCCAGACCGGTTAGAAGCATAGGCAGCAAAACCTCCAGACCAGGAAGTCCAGAAGCATTTTTCAGCATATTGGGATCGTCTTTACGGTCCAAAGACCAACTGACATGGTCGGTTGAGACGACGGTGATATTACCGGCTGCCAGATGGCGCCATAAGGCTTCTCTTTCCACGGCCGGTCGGATGGGCGGATTGACTTTACCGCGTCCTTTTAGTCGTTTGACGTCGTTTTCCTCGTCCAGGACGAGGTAATGAATGCAGGCTTCGATGGTCGCTTCGAACCCTTGCCCGCGATAGGCTGCGGCAATGTCATAGCCGCGAGAGATCGAACAATGGACTATGTGCGCCGCGCACCCGGTCGATGCGCCGATCTCATAAACCTGCGCTGTGGCAAGCGCTTCAGTAATGGGGGGCCGGGATCGACCATGCGCTGCGTAGTCGGTCGCCCCCTCTGCTTCGATTTGGCGGACGAACGCCCGTACCATTTCGTCATCCTCGTTGTGAACGCCCGCCATCAAGCCATGGCGGGCGATCGCGGCGAAACAGGCGTGGAGCGTCTGCGGCGGAATGCGCGGAAAGCGCTGCGGATGGGTCCCGAAGGTTGAGAATTTGAACGCCGCAGCGCCGGCGTCCACCAGCCCGTCAATATGCCGGGCGCCATCTTCCGGAGCAGCCGTCGCATAGAGCGCAAAATCGACGCGGGCCTGAGCCGCCGCTTCGTGGACCTTGTCCAGGAACCGTTCAGGTGTGCAGATGAGCTGGCCATCGTCGTAGGGCATGTCGACGATTGTGGTCACACCTCCCGCCGCGGCGCTTTTGGTGGACCAGATGAAATCCTCTTGACCTTTCTGGCTGCGGCTATGAACCTGAGAGTCGATGGCGCCGGGAAGGACGAGCATGCCGCTCCCGCCTTGCCGTTCACCCGCAGGAGCAGGGCCCTGCCCGACCCGCTGCACGAGGCCGTCCGCCGCCAAAACGTAACCGTTCTCAATAATTCGATTGGGCAGGACAATGTCGCCCACAAAAACTTGATCGCGCATCTTATTGTTTGCCTCCTACGTTTCTCTAAGGGGAATGGGAACACCGCCCAGACATTTAGACCAAGGCAATTAGGCGAATGAGGAGATCGGGAAATCGAAACGGACATCTAAATCCCGAAGTCCCCGGACCGGGCGACAGATCCGCCGCTTGCCCGTCATGTTAGGTCCTTATCCAAAGGCGCTGATCCGCCGGCAGGTTTTCCGAGAGCCACGCCCGGGCGGCTTGGAGGTCCCGGGCGGGCGGCGCCGCCTTTTGCGTTCCCTCCGCCCTGTCGGCCGGCCTGGCCGTCGCGTCGAATCCAATTTTCGTCACCATGCCCTCCGCTTCCATGGGCTCAGAGCGGTCAGCGCCCGCCCCTGGAACGAGCAAAATATCTCGCTCGAGCTTCATCCGGTTGACCCTGGCCCATTCCACGGCCGCCGGATCCCAGGGTTCGATGTCGGCGTCGACGACGGTCACCCGTTTGACGATGCTGACCGCCGCGAAGACCGCGAACATTGCGCGGCGCGCCTGCCCAGGCCTGGGCTGGTCGATCTGGACCACCACGTCCGTCCGCCCCGCGCCCGCTTCCGTGACCGCAACATCAATCACGTTGGGCACCACTGCGCCAACAGCCTGAAGAAGGCTGGCCGCAATGGGCAACGCTCCAAGGTAGATGTGCTCGCGGTGATAGCCGGGCTCGATGACCTGGAACATGGCATCCGACCGTTCCGTCCGCGCGGAGAATGTCGCCAGGCAACCGGGTCCGTATTGCTCGTACATGCCGTGATATTCCGAGACAAACCCCTCAGTGACTGGCTTTCCCCAGTCAATCGTTCCTTCGAGCACAATCTCTGCGTCAACCGGCGCCTTCAGATCGACGGTTTTGCACTGCGCAACTTCGATGGCCTGTCCCAACAATGCGCCTGCACACTCCAACTCATCATCGCCCAACCCGAGATAAAGGCAGGCCGCCAGCTGAATGCACGGATGCGCCCCGATCACCACGGCAATTTCCAACGACCTTCCTCTTTCAGCGGCTCTGCGCGCGAAAACAGCCAAGTGATGATTGGGCGCGATCCCGATCATGGCGGTGTCCTCATCAAGGATCGCCAGCCGGGCATAGGAGGCATTGCCCCGTCCGCTATGGGGGTCTCGTGCCAGGATGACGCCGGCGGTGATATAGGGGCGGGCTTCGCGCTCAAAGAAGGTTGGCGCCGGAAGACCAGCCAAGGGGGCAATGGTGCGCACGACTTCCTGCGCAGCGCCCGGCGCAACCTCAACGGGCTTGATCGGATTTTTGATCGCGTGGTGAAGTGCCTTGGAAATTTCGCCTTTGCCGACGCCCAAAGCTGCGGCGATGCGAGCGCGACTGTTGAGTATGTTGCCGATCACCGGCATCGTTGCGCCGATCACGGTCTCAAACAGGACCGCGGGGCCTGTATCGGTGAGCGAAAGAAACGCTGAGAGTTCATATTTTGGATCGACCGGCTTGTTGATCCTGAGAAGTTCGGCATTTTGATCAAGCCGGCCAAGGAATGTCCGAATGGACTGTTCATCGCGCATGGTGTTCCTTTTCTGTGCGCCCCGTGCGCCGGATTGCGGGTTGTTCTCGTGCTGTATTAGAAGCGGCGCCGAGGACTTTACGCAACCCGCTCAAAGCGCATCATGCTTTTTTATCCCCCGCTTCGGGAAAATGAACGAGCGTCGCCGGCGGAAGCCGTGCAGTCTATCGTCATCGATGGCAGAAGGACTAGAACACCATGAGCATGTTTCACCTAGGTTGGTTCCTCGCTCCCGGGATCACGATTCAAGGCTGGAAGGAGCCTGGATATAGCGCCGGCTACGACTGGACGAAGCCCGACATTTTCCAGGATTGCGCCCGCGCACTCGAGCGTGCCTGCTTCGACTTGATCATCTTGGAAGACACCTCTGCAGTGCCTTACACCTATCAAGGCAGCATGGACTATTACCTGAAGAACGCCGCCATGACGCCCAAATTCGACCCCGTGCTGCTGACGCCCTATCTGGCGGCGGCGACCAAGCACATCGGCTTGGCGCCGACCATGACCACGACGTTCTACCCTCCTTGGCTGTTGGCCCGGTCACTATCGACCATGGACCATTACAGCTCCGGGCGGATTGGTTGGAACATCGTTACTGCGACCAGCGACGCCGCCGCGCAAAACTATGGATACGACAAGCAGTTCGAGCATGATCTGCGCTACGACATGGCAGACGAGTATATCGACCTCGTCGGCAAGCTCTGGGACGCCTGGGAACCTGACGCCGTCGTCATGGATGAGGCGAGCCATACATTCATCGATCCTTCGAAGGTCAAGGCGGTCCACTTCGAAGGGAAGCATTACAAATCGCGCGGCCCCCTGAACGTGCCGCGTTCGCCGCAGGGACACCCCGTGTTCGTGGCGCCGGGCGGCTCCCCGCGCGGGCGGAAATTCAGCGGACGAAATGCTGAAGTCGTTCTCGCCGGCGGCGCCAATATCGCCGAGATGAAAGATTATCGTGACGAAGTTTTAAAGCACGCCGTCGCCTACGGACGAGATCCGAAAACCGTGAAGACGCTGTTCACCTGCGTTCCGACGGTCGTAAAAAACGCCAAGGACGTCGCGGACGTCAAAGAGACTGCGTCAAAGATGCGGGCGGCGCATATGGAACACGGTCTTGCGGCCATCTCCTTTCTGTCGGGTATCGACTTTTCCAAATTCGATCTTGATGCGCCGGTCGGAGAGATCAAGACGAACGGAATGCAGACGATACTGCGAACATTCAACAAGTTCGGACCGCAAGCCACTCTGCGCCAGATCATGACCGCGCCCAACGAGGGCGGCTTCAGCGCGTTGATTGGCACCGCCGACCAGATTGCCGGCCAGATGCAAGAAGCGATGGAAGAGATCGGAGGCGACGGGTTTCTGATCAGCGGCCACTTCAAGCCCAGTCATCTCGCCACCATTACCGATGAACTCGTTCCAGTCCTGCAAAAGCGCCAGCTCGTGAGGACGGAATACGGTCACGAACAATTCCGCGACAATTTACTGGCGTTCTGATCAAACGTTCCACCCGGGGGGATGGGTGGAACCCCTCGCCTTCCTGGCGGGGGCTTTAGCGGGCTGGCGGTACGACGGTTGGATGAGCCGGTACCGGAAAGCGCCGTATACGGCACATGAATGCATTGGCACTTTGTGTTCATCACAAAGTGCCGCGAGCCTGCTTTTGCGCGGAGAAATAGCGCTGAGGCTGCGGGATCTGATACGAGAGATTTGCGCGAGCCATGGCGTGCAGATTGTGAAGGGCACGCTGTCCGGATCGGACTTTAGTCGGCTTCCAGCCGACGGACCAGGCGGCCCGGCGGTTTGCTGATGTTCTGACATTTGACCACAACTAGTATGAGAGGGATGTATGAAAGTGAAAAGACCACCGGGTTCGGTGCCAGGGATACCAATCCTGACGGCGTTGCTGATAACGTTTGCCCCGCCGGGAAAATTGCTCGCCATGCCGGCCGACGCAGAAGCGGCGGTTGGCGGCGGCCAATCGCAGGACGGCGGCGCACGGGCGCGCGGCGATCAAGCACTCGATGACGTGCTCGTCACGGCGGAGCGCCGCGCGGAGAGCGTGCAGGATGTGCCGATCAGCATCACCGCGATCTCCAGCGCCACGATCGAAAAGTTCGACATCCAGGATTTCTCGGACTACGCCAAAGAAGCTTCCAATCTGTCGTACGGCATGGGTGTCGGCGGCGGCGGCGCGAGTTTCGGGGCGGGCGTGGTGGGATCGGTGGGCGTCTCCATTCGCGGCATTTCAGGCTACAGCACGACCGCTTTCTATATCGATGATACGCCTCTGCCGGACTCCCTGGACCCGCGCGTAATCGACATCGATCACATCGAGGTGCTGCGCGGACCGCAAGGGACGTTGTTCGGCGCATCCTCGATGGGCGGAATGCTCCGTGTCATCACCAAGCAGCCGGACCAGAACACATTCAGCGGTACGGTTGATGTCCAAGGCTTCGACTTGGCGCATGCCGATGTTCCCGGCGGGGAGGCCTCCACCGTGCTCAACGTTCCGCTGGCACAAGACTTGGCCAGCGTGCGGCTGTCGGCTTTCGAGAGCTATACGCCCGGCTATTTCAAGCGTACCTATGACGATCCGCGCGCCCTCAATGTCACCGGCCAGAATGTTTCCGGCCCCGCGAAGACCGTCAAGAACGTGGGTGCGTCGAACGAAGAAGGCGTGGGCGTCACATTCCGTGTAACGCCTGTCGATGGATTGGTTCTGACGCCGATGCTGCGCTTGCAGAACAAGGTTGGGCATGGCTTTCCGCTCGCCGATTACAATGCCGACAACCTTGTCCAGCGACGTATCTTGAATGAGCCGGAATCCTACAGCGACAAGTTCTATTTCGCTGCTTTCACGGCGAGCTATACCGTGCCGTTCGGTCGCTTCGTGTCCTCGACCAGCTGGCTCGATCGAAGATCTTATGACCGGGAAGACGGTGCGGATGCCAACAGCGAGTTTCTGTCGCCCGCGCTGCTATTGGCGGCGCCCGGACTCGGGAACATTGGAAACAAGACATTCACCGAGGAGGATCGGTTCGAATCGAACTTCACATTCCCCGTACAAGTGGTGGGAGGCGTGTTCTATCAGGTCGTGAAGAGCAGCTATCTGAACAACGTCACCATGCCGGGTCTCTCTGCCGAACCCGGTAGCTTCTTCGATACGGACATTCCGTGGAACTTGGTGGCCAAAGATCGCAATACCCAACTGGCCGGCTTTGTGGGCCTGACCTACACTCCTTTCGCACCCCTGGAGATCGCCGCAGGCGGCCGTGAGACCCGTCTTACGAGCTCGACCTATTCGTTTTCGAGCGGCATTTTTGGCGCCGGCTTGGGGCAGACCGATGTCTCCGAGAAGTCGTTCACGCCGCGCTTCTCGGCGAAATACCACTTCGATCCTGAGACGATGGTCTACGCAACGGCTGCCCAAGGGTTTCGGGCGGGAGGCGCCAATGTACCGCTCGGCACGGCATGCGGTGGCTATGGCTTCAGCACCACCGACCAGGTACCGTACGGCAGCGATACCTTGTGGAGCTATGAGCTGGGCATCAAGGCGTCGCTGTTCGATAATCGCCTGGCGCTGAGTGCTGACGCCTACCACATCGATTGGAAAAGGATTCAGCAAACCGAAGTCCTCTCCAACGGCGCCAATGGCTGCTTTGCCGCCCTGACGCTCAATCTGGGTACCGCCCGTAGCGACGGCGGCGAAATCGAGGCGACTGCGCGAATCACCGATGGGCTGTCCGTGCACTTGACCGGCGGCTACGAGGACGCGAAACTCACGCGGGTGAGCCCTGGCACTGCCTACTACGTGGGCGAGCCCTTGAGCGGGGTGCCGAAATTCACCACCTCCGCATCGGTGGATTATGAAATTCCGCAGGAATGGGGCAAATACTTCGTGCGCTCCCAGTATAGCTACACCGGAAAGAGCATCAGCTATACGGAGGTTTCCACGGGGTTGCCGCGCCCAGCGTATGAGTTGACCGACCTGAGATTAGGCGCCGCCTACCGCAACTACAACGTCACCGTCTTCGCAAAAAATCTATTCGATGCGAGACCCAACTTGTCCGACGAAATCGCGGTGAGCGCGCCCGCCGGAAACCGATATCGCTACTCGGTCGGCCTCCCGCGCGAAATCGGAGTGGATTTCCGCTATAACTTCTGAGGCGCCGCGACCGGTGGCCGGCGATCCGAAGCGCGCTCGACATACCGCGATGTACGCCGCGATTGACTCGACAATCTCGGCGTACATGCGGCGCAGCGAGTAACGGATCGATGATTCAGGACAAGGGCCTGCCAACACTACATCTAGTGTTGGCAGGCCTTGGTTCGCGCCGACGCGCAGATCAGGCGGGGTTGGCCATTACGATCCATATGGCGGCCGCAAGTTCGATTCTGCCGTCAACCAGCTGCGGCTTGAAGAAGGTCCGCAGCGTTTCCCCAACCACACCGCGAAGGTCATCGCCGGCGCCGGCGCCGGCGTCGAGATTTCGAGCCACGATCCCAAACTCCATCGTTCTCTTGACCGCACCCTCGACCCCGCTTCCCGAGGCCAGATCCATCACCTGGTCTATCTTTATGAATGTCGGCTGCGCAAATCCGGCAGCGGTCAATATACGGCTGACCTTATCGGGATCGGCAAACGCGAACGGGCCGGGAGCGTCCGGGTCAGGCGGCGCCTGGTTGGGGAAATGCATCGAGATGGCTTCGGCAGGCGCCGTCAGCCAGGGGTTCTCTCCTGGCGATCGCCAGCAGGCAAATACGAGTCTACCGCTGGGTTGCATCGCCTTGCGCAGATTCATGAACGCAGCCCTGGGATCGCCGAAAAACATGACGCCGAACCGGGAGAAAACAAGATCCACTTGTCCCGTCGGAAAGGAAAAGGTTGCAGCATCGGCCAAGACCGCCCTCGTGTTCGGAAAGTTGGCCAATCGGCTCTGGGCCTCCCTTAGGATCGGCTTGGAAACATCCACGGCGGTTACAGCTCCGCTTTCTCCAACCGCTTGCGCCAGGGCGACCGTGGTTTCACCACAGCCGCAGCCCACATCGATGACGATCTCGCCGGGCTGGGCGTTGGCTTCACGAAGCACGGCTTTGCCGAAACCGCCGAGCATCGCGTCTCTTATGTTCTGCTGCGCGACCCATCGTTCCCCGCCGACGCCGCTCCAGAATTCCAGTTGTTCCGAATTTAAGGCGGCGACGTCGGCCATTGTGAAAGTTCCTAACGTAGATGTGTGCAGGACAGGGGACTGCAGGGCAGGGGGACTGTAGGGTAGGGGACAGCCGCGAAGGCGACCAATCGTGGAAATCGAAAGCGGCCATATCAATTCACGCAAGCGCGAGGCGGTGCTCTGTTTGACTTGACGCCCCCACCGCGACCTGCACAGTATGTCTCTCCAGGGGGGTGGCCGACCAGTGTCGCCCCTCCGGCCTGACCTGAGATCGCGCCGCCTGGAAAACATCGTACCTCTGGTAGGGTCGAGTGGAGTAAGAAATGCAGCGCCGGGATGTTCTAATCGGATTGGCGTTCGGCGGACTGGGCTTGATGGGCGGCTGTTCCACGCCTGACCGCGGAAAGAAATCAAGCACTCTACGAATAATACACGCCCAAAATCTATCAAATCTCGACCCCATCTTCACCACTGAGCCTGCGACCAAAGACTTTGGCTATCTGACCTATGACCAACTAATCGGTGTTGATGATGCCTTTGTCCCCCGCCCCCAGATGGTGGAGGGCTGGTCAATCGAAGACGACGGGCGAACCTACGTGTTCAGCTTGCGACCGGGATTGAAATTTCACGACGGCGAGCCAGTTCGATCGCAGGACTGCATCCCATCGATAAAACGCTGGGGCGCGCGTGACGGCTTTGGCCAAATCGCCATGAGCTTCATCAGTGACTTTGAACTCGTCGATGACAATCGGTTCAAGATCAAACTGAAACAGCCATTTGCGCTGTTGCCGGACGCCCTTGGCAAAGCGACGTCCTCGGCATGTTTCATCATGCCTGAGCGCTTCGCGAAGACCGACCCGATGAAGCCCGTCACCGAGGCGATAGGCAGCGGCCCATTCCGATTCCTCAAAGAGGAATGGGTCTCGGGCTCTCATGCAGCGTGGGCTCGCTTCGACGGATACGTCCCCCGCAAGGAGGCGGTCAGCGGGATCGCGGGCGGTCGCATTGCGAAGGTCGCCCGCGTGGAGTGGTCAATGATCACAGACCCGTCGACAGCGATGGCGGCGTTGATCGCGGGCGAACAGGATTACTGGGTCGTGCCGCCAGCTGAGCTGATCCCGAGTCTCAAAGCGGATCCCAATATCCGCGTCGACTCGCGGCTCAGTACGGGCGGCTACCTGATGATGCAGTTCAATCATTTGCAGCCGCCCTTCAATAACGTAGCGGTGCGCCAAGCCGTGGCGATGGCGGTGGATCAGAAGGTCTTCATGAAGGCGGCCGCCAGCGATCCGGCCCTTACGCAGGCGTGTTACGGTGTCTACCCCTATGGAACGCTTTACGCCAGTGAAGCGGGGGCCGACATTCTCAAGGTGGCTGATCTGCAAAAGGCGCGCGCGCAACTCGCAAAATCGGGCTACGCGGGCGAGAAGGTTGTTTTGCTTGCACAACAGGATGGGTTCCTGGCCCGGCCGGGCCAGGTCGCCGAAGATATCCTGAGACGAATGGGCATGAATGTGGAGTCTGTGGTTCTTGACGTCGCATCCATGTCGCAACGTCGCTTGAATAAATCCTCGACGGACAAGGGCGGCTGGAGCGCCTTTTTGACCGCGTGGACGGGCGGGGACATCCTCAATCCAGCGGTCAATCCCATGTTGAGAGGGGTCGGGGAGACGGGATTTCCTGGTTGGGCCACGGACCCAATCTTGGAAAGTTTGCGGCATAGATGGGCTGCATCTGTCGACGCCAACCAGCGAAAGGACTTGGCGACGGCCATTCAGGTTCAGGCGCTGCAGACGCTCCCGTACGTGCCGCTCGGCTCGGTTCGGTTTCCAACAGCCTATCGTAAGGAGCTGACCGGCGTGTTTCCCGCGCCGGTGGAGGCCTATTGGAACATCGGTAAGCCGGCCTGACATGCTGGGCTACATTTTGCGCCGGGCAGGCATGGCGATCCCGGTCATGCTGGTTGTCGCCGTGGTGGTGTTCAGCCTGCTCTACTTCACGCCCGGCGATCCCGCACTGATTATCGCCGGGGACCAAGCAACCGCCGCTGACATTGCCAAGGTTCGGGCAGCGCTCGGGCTCAACCAGCCGGTCTACATCCAATTTTGGAGGTGGCTCGCCAGGATCGCGCATGGTGATTTGGGACTGTCGATCTTTACGGGGCAGTCGGTCCGTCACATGATTTTCCAGCGATTGGAACCGACCTTATCGCTGCTCGGTCTCAGTGTCTTGATCTCCGTCGGCTTGGGCGTTCCGTTCGGAATCGCGGCCGCCCGCCGCAAAGGCGGATTTGCCGACCGCTTCCTTACGGTTTTCGTGATCAGCAGCTTTTCTGTTCCCATCTTCGTAACGGGTTATATTCTGGTTTTTGTCTTCGCAAGCCGGCTTCACTGGTTACCCGTGCAGGGATTTTCCCCGCTCGAGGCAGGGATTGGCGCCTATCTTTCGACGTTGCTGTTACCGGCGTCAACCTTGAGTTTCCTCTTTTCAGCGCTGATCGCGGGCGTCACGCGAACCAGCATGCTGGCGGTTCTCTCCCAAGACTATATTCGCACCGCAGCCGCCAAGGGCGCGGGGGAACTGCGGATCCTCTTTGGCCATGCTCTGAAAAACGCCGCCATACCCATTGTGACCATCATCGGCAGCGGTGTCGCCACGCTCATCGGCGGTGCGGTGGTGATCGAGAGCGTCTTCGCCATTCCGGGGTTGGGGCGACTGACGGTCGACTCCATTGTGCACCGCGATTACCCGGTGATCCAAGGCGTCGTCCTGCTGTGCAGCGCCGCCTATGTGGTGGTCAATCTGATCGTGGACGTGAGCTATGCCGTCTTGGACCCGAGAATCAGGTATTGATCAAAGCCAGCGATATTGCGCCGCCGCGTTCACGCCTCCTGAGAAGCAAGGCATTGGGGATGATCGCGCTGATCCGGCGCTCTTCTTTCGGTAGATTGTTTGGTTGGGAACTTCTATTGGGCGGCTTGTTGCTTCTGGCGATGGTGCTGCTGGCCGCATTCGCGCCGCTGCTGACCAATTTCGACCCAAAGGCGCTCGACATGGAAGCGCAACTGCAAAATGCCTCGCATCTTCATCCCCTCGGAACAGACGAGCTCGGACGCGATCTCCTGGCACGAGTTCTCTATGGCGGCCGAATATCGCTCGGAATCGGGTTTTCCGCCGCGCTTCTGTCTTCATTGGCCGGGGCGATCATTGGGTTGATCGCGCCTCTGAACCGTCTCCTCGACGCTCTTTTGATGCGGGTGATGGATGGGATCATGTCCATTCCGACGATTCTGTTGGCGATCGCGCTCGTGGCCGTGTCAGGCAGTTCCATCCAGAATGTCGTGATTGCCGTGGCAATTGTGGAAGCCCCCCGGATCGCCCGCATCATCAGGGCCGAAACATTGGCGCTGCGCAACCGGCCCTTTATCGACGCCGCAACCGCATGTGGATCGTCCACCGTGAAGATCATATTTCGCCATCTTCTTCCCGGCGTTCTGCCTCAACTCCTCGTTCAAGCGACGTTCGTCTGGGGCGGGGCGATGATGATCGAGTCCGGCTTATCCTTCATCGGCGCAGGTACGCCGCCCAGCGTGCCCTCCTGGGGCAACATCATGGCCGATGGAAAGGCGCTTTGGCAGATAAAGCCAAACCTCATCTTCTACCCGGCGGGATTTCTGTCGATGTCGCTTCTGGCGGTAAATCTGATCGCCGAAGGGTTGCGCAAGTTGTTGAGCCCGCACGAAGCCCGTGGCCGCTGAGATGCCTTTGCTCGACGTCCGAGAACTCAACACGGTCTTCCCCGGTCGAAGTGGGGAGATCGCCGTCATCCGCGGCCTATCCCTTCACGTAAGCGCGGGAGAAACCCTGGCAATCGTGGGGGAATCAGGATCCGGAAAATCCGTGACGGCCCTTTCGATCTTACGACTATTCAAACCCGGGCTGGGGACGTCGACAGGGGAAGTTCTCTTCGAAGGACGCGATCTACTCCGCGCCTCCGAGGAATACATGCGAAAACTTCGGGGCAGCCGCATCAGCATGGTGTTTCAAGACCCTATGTCGTCTCTGAATCCCGTTCAGACCGTCGGGGCGCAGATCATGGAGGCCGTTCGTCTGCACCGTGACATCTCCCGCCCGGGCGCTCAGGCGCGCGCGCTGGATTTATTGAACCTCGTCGGCATCCCTGCGCCGAAACGCAGGCTGAAGGAATATCCTCATCAGCTTTCAGGGGGCATGCGGCAGCGGGTGATGATCGCGATGGCTTTAGCCTGTGATCCGCAACTGTTGATCGCGGACGAGCCGACGACGGCTTTGGATGTTACGGTTCAGGCTCAAATTCTCGCCTTGATCCGCGACCTCCAAGCCAGGAGTGGATCTGCCGTCATTCTCATCACCCATGACCTTGGGGTCGTTGCCGAATTGGCGGATCGCGTTCTGGTCATGTATGCGGGCCAAAAGGTGGAGGAAGCTGACGTCGCGACCCTCTTCAACAATGCCCAGCATCCCTATACGCGCGGCCTCTTGGGCGCCCTGCCGCGGATTGGCGGCGCTCCTGGCGGTGCGCCTGGACGATTGATCGAGATCAAGGGATCGGCCCCGGCGCCAGGCACGGCTGAACCGGGCTGCGCCTTCAGTCCCCGCTGTCCCCATGCCGCGCCCATCTGTCGGCGTGAACAGCCCGCTCTGGCGACGGGCCCAAGCGGTCAAAGCGTAGCGTGTCACCTGGTCGAACCGGCGAACTTGAAATGAAACCGCTGCTGGAGCTCTATAACCTAAAGAAAGACTTCCCGGCTCATGCCGGGCCCTTCGGCTTCACGCGCAAGCACGTCCGTGCCGTAGACGACGTGAGTCTTTCCGTTGCAGCCGGCGAGACACTTTCGGTCGTTGGTGAGAGCGGATGTGGAAAGTCGACCCTGGCGCGGCTGATTCTGAGACTGGTGCAGCCGACTTCGGGCCAGGTGTGGCTGGATGGGTGGCGCATCAACGATATGCCGACGCAGCAGTTGCGCAAGCTCCGCGGACGCATGCAGGCGGTTTTCCAAGACCCGAAGGCGAGCCTCGATCCCAACATGCGCATACGCGATATCGTCGCCGAGCCGTTGCAAAACTTTGCGATCGTTCGAGGAAGCAAGGCGGTGGATGCACGGGTGTCCGAACTCCTTGTGAAGGTCGGCTTGCCACGCTCAGCGATGACGCGATTTCCGCACGAATTTTCGGGGGGGCAGTGCCAGCGCATCGGGATAGCGAGGGCTTTGGCATCCAACCCGGACCTCATCGTATGCGATGAAGCAGTCTCGGCCCTGGACGTGTCCGTAAAGGCGCAAATGGTCAATCTGCTCTCAGACTTGAAGGCGGAATTCGGGATGGCGCTGCTCTTCATCAGCCACGATCTGGGGGTCGTCGAACACCTGAGCGATCGAGTGGCCGTCATGTATCTGGGGGCGCTCGTTGAAATCGCCGACCGTGAGACGCTGTTTGCGCGTCCGTCGCATCCGTACACCAGAGCCCTCCTGAATTCGGCGCCGGCGGCGGATCCCGCAAATCGGGGCAAAGCGATTCCTCTGCGGGGTGATCCGCCCAGTCCCATCGACGTGCCGAGCGGATGCCGCTTTCATACGCGATGTCCCTACGTGTTCGACCGGTGCAAAAGCGAAGCGCCCGCGCTTCGGGCCCGTAGCGGTCAACAGTTCGCCGCCTGCCACTTGGATGAGTTGCCGCCCCTGGCGTAGCCCGTCCGCCCTCGCGCAGCGAGCCCATAGGTCGGGGTCGCTTCGACCCCGTAGATCCGCGCGTAGCGCATCACATAGGTCGGGGTCGCTTCGACCCCGTAGATCCGCGCGTAGCGCATCTAAAGAGGCCGGCGATGCCTGGTGAGCGTGGCGGCAATCAACGCCAGCACCGCCATCCGCACCGCGACCCCGTTGTTCACCTGTTCGCGAATGACGGAACGCGGTCCGTCCGCCACCTCCGACGTGATTTCGACTCCGCGGTTCATGGGTCCAGGATGCATGACGAGCACGCTGGGCGCGGCCAATTTGAGGCGTTTGGCGTCCAGGCCAAAATCGCGGAAATAGGCGGCGTCATCGAGAGAGGCGCTTTGCGCCATGCGTTCCTTCTGAATGCGCAGCATCATCACCACATCGGCTCCGGCAATGCCGTCCTCGATGCGGGTGAAGCGCTGCGCGCCGCGCAGCTCGCCCTCCGCGGGCAACAGCGCTTCCGGCGCCACCACACGCACATCCGTGGTTCCCAGCGTCGTCAGCGCCTGATGGGCGGACCTGACGACGCGCGAGTGTTTGATATCCCCGACGATGGCCACCTTGAGCCCCGCGAAGCGGCGCTTGTGCGTGCGAATGGTCAGAACGTCGAGCAACCCCTGAGTAGGGTGAGACAGGTGCGCCTCGCCCGCGCTGATCACCGACACGTGCGGGGCGACATGGTCGATGAGAAATTCCGGCATGCCGGCTTCCGAGTCGCGGATCACGAACACATCGGTGTTCATGGCCTCGAGCGTATAGATGGTGTCCAGCATGCTCTCGCCCTTGGCGCGCGAACTCGAGTGCAGGTCCAGGTTGACCACGTGCGCGCCCAATCGGCGGCTGGCGAGGTCGAACGAAGCACGGGTGCGGGTGCTCGGTTCGAAGAACAAATTGGCAAGGGTAACCCCGGCAAGTTCGCGGCCTTCATAGGCGGGCTGTCCCGGAAGCCGCCGGTAGGTTTCCGCGCGATCGAGAATCGCCGTCAACGCATCGCGGGTCAGACCGTCGAGCGTGATGAGGTGGCGCAGGCCCCCGGCGCTGTCTTGTTGTGAACGCATGTGCGCCTCATGTTGCTTCGCTGAACCAACGTTCGAGGATGACGCAGGCCGCCGCTGCGTCGACATCGGCTTTTGCGACGCGGCGCCGGCGCAGGCCGGACTCGCGAGCCGACTTCAGCCGTGCTTCGGCCTCCCTCGACGAATACCGCTCGTCGACCAGCACCACCTGCAGCCCATGGCGCCGACCGATTTCGGTTGCGAAGCCGCGCGCATCGCGGGTCTGGGTACTGTCGGATCCATCCACATTATACGGTAGCCCGACCACGATCAGTGCCGGCTGCCACTCCCGCAACAGTGCATCGATCGCGTCCCAGCGCGGTCCTCCCGTGCCCGCCGGTATGGCGTCGAGGGGCGCAGCGGTGCGGCTCACGGTGTCGCCGCACGCGACGCCGATGCGCCTGGAGCCAAAATCGAACGCCAGCACAACCCGCGGCCCGCCGGACGCGGCCTGCCCGGTGGAATCGGCGGGTTTGGGCGCGGCCGGCTCAGGTACGGCCGGTCCCTCGCGAAGGCGATCATGGCTCCTAGGCATTGCCGCTGATCGGGCTGATGCGCGACAACTCCACTCCCAGGAGACGCCCCGCGGCCAGCCAGCGGGACTCGAACGGCAGCTCGAATATCAGGCCGGGATCGACGGGCGCGCTCAGCCAGGCGTTCGCCCGGATCTCGTCTTCCAGCTGCCCGCCGTCCCAGCCGGCATACCCCAACGCGACGACGGCTTCTTCCGGCCCTTTGCCGAGGGCCATGGCCGCCAATATGTCCCGCGACGTCGTGACGTGGATGATATCGGACACCTTGAGCGTCGAGTCCCATTCGCCGCCGGCCCGGTGCACGACGAAGCCTCGATCGGTCTGCATCGGGCCGCCCCGCAATACCCGGCGTTCCCGCAAGGGTCCGGTGGCGAGTTCGATTTCCAGCTGCTCGAAGATTTCGCCCATCCGCATGGGCAACGGCTTATTGACGATGAGTCCGAGCGCGCCGCGCGAGCTGTGATCGCAGACCAGGGCAACGGTCTGCGCAAAGTTAGGATCGCCCATCGCCGGCATGGCGATCAACAACTGATTCGTCAGATAGCCCGATTCGCTAATGTTCAGGCTCCGAATAAAGGACACCGCTGCCTTGCGAAGCCCCGCCGAGGAACTGCCACTCGTACGCGATGCGTATCTCATCGTGCTTGACGGTCAACTCCCCCGGAAACGGATCGAAGGGCGCCGCGAGCTTCAGGATCCTCATGGCGGCCTCGTCGATTTCCTCATGCCCGCTGCTGCGCCGGATGACGGTTTCCAGGAGCCTGCCGTCGGACCCGATGGTCACTTCGATCACCGGCGTGCCGGAGAGCTTCCGACGCCGCACGACGTCGGGGAAATTCATCGTCCCCACGCGCTCGATCTTGCGGCGCCAGCCGTCCAGGTAAACGGCTACGTCGGATTCCCGCGTATCCGCGGCGATCCAGAGCTGCTGCCTCGCCTCGCCGCGCATGCGCAGCTCGACTCCGTCGCTGTTGGGGGTCATGGCGAGGTCAGGCCGTTTCTCGAGCAACACGGGCAGCCGGGATGGCACCGAAGCGGCCGTGGGCGAAGCGAAATACAAGATCTTCTGCGCCGGCGCGTGCGTTGCGACGAGTTCCTCATCCCCCGCCTCGGTGCCGGCCTGAAGCGCTGCGAGCCCATCGCCGCTGGGGATCCCTGAGCGCTCGACCGGCATCAGGGACGATTTCGGGATCAAGGTGCGCTCGTGCTTCAAGGTGTTGCCGGATCCCTTCTGAGTGCGCTCGGACAGGTACTGTGCGTTCGGGTTCTTCGGCACACTGGGTGCTTGATCGTTGACTAGGACGACTTCCAGGGCCGGTGTCCCGTCGCCGTCCCCCTTGCCGCCCGGTGAACTGAACGTCACGCCCAGGATCACGATCCCATGGATCAGTGCCGCCAGAAAGCACGTCGTCAGCATGCGGTCGTTCGGGGGCGGCAGTCCGGCCCGAAACATGTCACCGGCCTCATACATGTCGGAAGTCACGCAGCGCCCAGATTCCCGTGGATGGCATCCACCAGCATCGCTCCAATGTCGACACCGTGCTTTTTGTTTAGTTCGCGGATGCCGGTCGGGCTGGTGACATTGATTTCAGTGACGTAATCGCCGATGACGTCCAGTCCGACGAAGGTCATGCCGGCTGCCTTGAGTTTGGGGCCGATTTGCGCGCACAGCCATCGGTCGCGGTCATTGAGGGGACGGCTCTCGGCCCGTGCGCCGGCGGCCAGATTGCCGCGGTTGTCGTCCGGCGTGGGTACCCGCACCAGGGCGAAGGGGACCGGCTCCCCGTCCACCAGAATGATCCGGCAGTCGCCCGCAGTCACGATCTCCGGCAGGTAGCGCTGCACGATGGCGTAGCGGGTGCCGTAGCCGGTCAACGTTTCGAACACGACATTGCGGTTCTTGTCGCCCTGCTCCAGGACGAATATCGAGCGCCCTCCCATACCGTCCAAGGGCTTGCACACGGCTTTGCCGTGCTCCCGCAGGAATTCGCTCATGTCGCGCATGTCGCGGGTGATGAGGGTGGGTGCGCAGCACTCGGGAAACCAAGCCGTGTAGACCTTCTCGTTCATGTCCCGCAGACCCTGCGGGCGGTTGCACACCAACGCACCTTGGGTCTCGGCGCGGTCCAGAATGTACGTGGTGTAGATGTACTCGGTGTCGAAGGGCGGATCCTTGCGCATCAGGATCACGTCGAATTCACCCAGTTTGACGTCTTGGGTCGTGCCTCGCACAAACCACGTTGCGGCGTCATCGAACACCTGCAGAGGCGCGAGACGTCCCCAGGCGATGCCGTCGCGCAGCCATAGATGCCTCTGTTCCGCGTAAAAGAGTTGCCAGCCGCGCGCCTGCGCCGCCAGGAGTATGGCCAATGTGCTGTCCTTGGCGGGCTTGATCGATTCGATGGGGTCCATGACCACGACGAGCCGGACTCGGGAAGACATGCTCATTCCTTCTTGAGAACCTCTACGACTTCGCGGCATTGCAGGTCAGTGTCCTGTCTCACCAATACCTTACTCGCTGCGCCGCGTCTTTTCGCGCCGGGCGGCGTTGCGCCTCCTCGCCCGTACCCTTTTAATATTACCTCGTCGGCGCGCCTTGCCCGGCACGAAAATCCGCGGGCGGATCGAGCAAGGTATTGGTGAGACAGGACACTATCCCACGCGACGCCGTGGGTAGCGGATCGCTCTCTTGAGGAAACTGTGAACTGCGCCACCGTTGTTTGCCCCCGCTTACCGCGAAATGTCGACCCCGTACCGTGGCTTGCAGGGCCCGGATATGTTAAAAAGCCACAAGATTCCAGTACCTACGGATGCGTAGCCTTTAAGTCCCTCAAGGTCAGATTCATGGATAGCATGATCACTACGGCCAAGCCGAAACTCACGGGACTCAAAGTTCTCGTGATCGACGACAGCAAGACCATCCGGCGGACCGCCGAAACCCTTCTGACCAAGGAGGGCTGCGAAGTGTTCACGGCCGTCGATGGATTCGACGCTCTTTCCAAGATCGCCGACCACCAGCCGGATATCGTGTTCGTGGACATCATGATGCCGCGCCTCGATGGATACCAGACTTGTTCGCTGATCAAGCACAACAAGGTATTCAGGCAGATCCCGGTCATCATGCTGTCGAGCAAGGACGGATTGTTCGACCGGGCCCGCGGCCGCATCGTGGGCTCTGAGCACTATTTGACGAAGCCGTTCACCAAGGACGAGCTGCTGGGCGCGATCGAAGCTCACGTCGGCAAATGACGGAGAATGCAGGAATGGCATTGATTCTCATCGTTGACGATTCCCCCACCGAGGTATTCGTCATGCAGAAGGCTCTCGAGAAGCACGGCTTCAAGACTGCCGCGGCTGAGAATGGTGAAGAGGGAATTCGCAAGGCGAAGGCCATGAAGCCCGATCTCATCTTCATGGACATCGTCATGCCGGGCGTGAACGGATATCAAGCCACCCGCATGCTCATCAACGACCCGGAAACCAGGTTGATTCCCATCATCATGGTCACCACCAAGGGCCAGGAGACGGATCGCGTGTGGGGCCTGCGCCAAGGTGCGGTGGATTATCTGGTCAAGCCGGTATCGGCGCAGGCCTTGGTCGAGAAGGCACAGGCCGCGCTGGCCGTATGACGAACACGATGAGCGGGACCGACTCGAGCTTGCGCAGCTTGCGCGACCGTCCGTTCGAACTGCTCAAAGAACTCGAGAAGCGCAGCCGGGACGTGACCGCGAGCAGCGTTCCGGAAGCGAGCGCCGGCCGTGAGTGGGTGGGTGTGGCGTTTCGCATGGGCGGCGAGACCTTCCTGGTGGCCCGCGAGGAAACCCGCGAAGTGTTGGGCTACCCCGCGGCGGTCACGCGCATCCCCGGCGCGAAGAGCTGGGTGAAGGGTTTGGCGAACGTTCGCGGGCAATTGCTGCCGATGCTCGACCTGCGGCAATTTCTGGGCAGCGGAGCGACCGCCTCCGGCCGCAATACCCGGGTCGTCGTTGCCAACCATCGGGAAATTCCGGCGGGACTCATGGTGGACGAGGTACTGGGGTTTCGGTGCTTTGCGGAAAACGAGTTCAACGCCGAAGCGCCGCCGACGGTGATCCGTTGCGACAGCTATCTTGCCGGTGCCTTTCGCCGCGGGGGCGAGGTCTGGCCGGTCTTGAGTTTGAAGAGTTTGGTCGAGAGCCAGAGCT
>WNFQ01001233.1_pt1 | contig 27599 bp, 27 predicted proteins | sample 5400171 | NCBI WGS metagenome assembly WNFQ01 (sample SAMN13153356, study PRJNA577476) | soil metagenome | isolation source: 20 cm soil under Madrone tree | place: USA:California | collected 2016-06-14
AGCGCTTTAAGAAATGGGGTGTATTCGGAAAAGCCCGGCCTGGCTTGATGAACTTCAGCCGAGGGGCCTTTGATATTGTGCCAACGGGCGGCACAGGCTTGAATGCCTTCAGAATCAATTTCCGCCGTCAGACAAATCTCGTTTTCGATCTCGGCGGAGTCGTCGAGTTTTATCCTTCAAAAAAGATCGTCTTGCGCGCCGATGTCGGCGACACCATCATCCGCTATCCGCAACGCACAGTCGATTATGTGACTCTTGACCCGACGAGCGGCGGATTTCGGCTGGATTCATTTACCAGTCCGTCATTCAATCATCGCACTGTTCAGGTCATCGCCGGTATAGGTTTTCGCTTTTAGATGAAATGAATCCGCAGATTTCACAGATTACACCAGGCCTGATGGATAATCGAATCCATAAGCGAATGCGTTTTGCAGTTCTGTCTGGGGTAATCTGCGTAACCTGCGGATGATCGATCACTCCGGACAGGCAGCGCCCAGGCGCGCCCAGCCCTGGAACCGGCGGGCGAATTCGTCATGAGGCATGGGCACTGGCGCGCGGCCTTCGCCGGGATTCCAGCCCCACATGACCAGTTTGTCAGAGGTAACGTGCTCGACGATCTGGGCAATGCTTTTGCCGTTGTTCTGTTTGGGATCCTTTATCTGGCGGCAGATTTCGCCCGGAGTCTTTCCTTCCCAAATCATCGGCATTCGGGCCGGTGGCAGATGCCAGTTGGGTGCGCCCGGCGACATGTTCAGGCCGGCTACATTCTGTTCCTGGTGACAGGCGCTGCACTTCTGGCTGAACTTGCCATGTCCGTCTATGCCGCGTTTCACATTCTGCGTATGAATGTGATTGTCGTCGCCTTGTCTGGGAAAGTCTCCGGTGGCGTGGCAATTCAGACAGCGCGGATGTTTGAGCACGGGAATAATTGAAGTGAAGAGTTCACGGGCCTTGGCATCGTCTTTCTGGAGTGATTCATCGGTCCATGAAGAGACCGGTCGAGCAACAAGTCCAAGCGCGATCATGAAAAGAACGGCGATCAGAAGTTTGAGTTGTGATTGATCTCGGTTCATCGTTCCATTTCAGAAGAATTTGAAACGCAAAGGTCGCAAAGGTTAATCGCAAAGTATCGCAAAGGAAAACTCTGCGCCCTTTGCGGAAAACTTTGCGTACTTTGCGTTAAAAAATCCCCTCACCCGTCATCCCACCAATCCAATTGGCAGTTTCCGCACTCGCTTACCGGTGGCCGCAAAGATCGCATTCGCCACTGCTGGGGCGACTGGCGGCACGCCGGGCTCGCCTACGCCAGTAGGCTTTTCCGTGCTCGGCATTATGTGAACTTCAATCTCAGGTGCTTCATTCATCCGCAGCATCGGATAGTCATGAAAGTTCCGCTGTTGCACCCGGCCGTGATCCAAAGTGATCTGATCTTTCAAAGCGGCGGTCAGGCCGAATATGATCCCGCCTTCGATCTGACCTTTGACCGTGTCCGGATTGACGACCTGTCCGCAATCAACCGCGGCAACCACCCGATGCACTCGCACCGCGCCGTTCTTGTCGACAGAGACTTCCGCTACCTGCGCCACATAACTATCAAACGAGAAATGCGTGGCGATTCCGCGACCGCGGCCCGCCGGGAGCGGCTGGCCCCAGTTTGCTTTCTCCGCGACGAGTTCGAGCAGGGCGCGCATTCGTGGTTGTGCGGCCAGCATGGTGCGACGCAACTCGAATGGATCCTTACCGGCCGCATGGGCGACTTCATCAAAGAAAGATTCAACCGCGAAGCCGTTGTGTGAATGGCCGACCGATCGCCACCACATAACCGGCACACCGATCCTTGGCGTGTGCAGATCGACCTGGAGATTCGGAATTCCGTAAAGCAAGTCCGCCGCGCCTTCGACCGAAGCCGAATCGATACCGTCTTTGATACCAAAAGCTTCAAAGGCCGTTCCTTCCATGATCGACTGACCGACAATCGTATGGATCCAGGCAATCGGATTACCTGACACATCGAAACCGGCTTGCATGCGGTCGTACCACATCGGGCGATACCAGCCGCCGCGAATATCGTCTTCGCGCGTCCAGACAACTTTCACCGGCGCCTTCAGGGCTTTCGCCACAGCCACCGCTTCGACGATAAAGTCAGAGGCAGGATTCGCGCGGCGGCCAAAGCCACCACCCAGGAGCGTTGTGTGAATCTGCACCTGCTCAGGCTTTAAACCTGCGACGGCCGCGGCGGCCATCCGGTCGATAGTTTGAAATTGAGTGCCGGTCCAAATCTCGCAATGATCGGACCTGAGATCGACCACGCAGTTCAAAGGCTCCATCATCGCGTGAGCCAGATAGGGAACCTCGTATTCGGCGCTGATCGTCCTGGCCGCACCAGCGAGGGCGTGCGCCGGATCGCCGACCTTGCGCGCCACCTTTCCCGGCTTCTGCGCCAGAGCTGCATATTGCTGGCGCATGCCGACGGTGGACAGATTAGCGTGAGGCCCTTCGTCCCATTTGATCTCGAGCTTGTCACGGCCAAGCTTGGCCGGCCAGAATCCATCGGCAATCACGGCCACGCCGCTCGGCACTTGCAAGACGTTCCTTACGCCCGGCACAGCCCGCGCGGCGTCGGCGTTAAAGGTTGCGACCTTGCCGCCAAACACAGGTGACCGGGCGATCACTGCGGTAAGCATCCCAGGAATCTTCACGTCAAGACCAAACTGCGCCGTGCCATTAACTTTCGCGGGAGTATCGAGACGGCGAGTGGCCTTTCCGATCAGTTTGAAGTCCTTTGGATCTTTTAGTGGAACGTCCTTTGGCGGTTCGAGCTTCGCGGCCGCGTCGGCAAGTGAACCGAAGGAAGCACGTTGACCGTTGCCCGGCCCAATGACAAAGCCTTTCTCGGCGCGCAAGCTACCGGCATCGACGTTCCATCTCTGGGCGGCCGCGGCAATCAGCATCACGCGGGCGGTCGCTCCTGCTTTGCGAAAGCGCTCCCACTCGGAAGCGGTGCTGGTGCTGCCGCCGGTCATCTGAATTCCAAACGCGGTGTGATTGTAGGCAGCATCGACCGGCGCCGATTCAACCTTGATTTTGCTCCAGTCAGCTTCGAGTTCTTCGGCTAGCAGCATGGGCAAAGACGTGTACACGCCCTGGCCCATCTCTGATTTGTTAACTATGACCGTGACCGTTTCGTCGCTGCCGATCCGCACAAAAGCGTTCGGCGCGAATGGGAGCGCAGCCTCCGGGAGCGCAGCCATCCCTGGCTGCGGTACGCCGGCATCTCTGCCGGCTCCCATCACCTCCGGTAGATACAAACTGATCAGCAGCCCGCCGCCGGCTGCGGCGCTGACTCTTAAAAACGAACGTCTTTTAATTTCAATCGTCATGCTTGACTATCGGGAAGAATTTGTTCCTGCGACCTTCTTCGCCGCGTAGCGTTGAAATGTTTATAGCCCGGTTGTGGAAACATTAACCAACTCCGCTAGGAGCGCAATGTGTGCCGCCCATAAATGGGCTAACGGAAATCAATTTAACCTCGGTGCTATAAACATCTCATGCCTACGGCACTCAGACCGCTCGCCATCCACAAAGGTTCTGACCTCAATCGCGAAAAACTCAGGTTTATCTCCCGCCCCGCTTCATTTCCGCCGCCCGATGAATCGCCTTGCGAATTCGCGGATATGTGCCACAGCGACAGATATTCCCCGTCATCGCTTCATCAATGTCTGTGTCCGTAGGTTGAGAATTCTCCGCCAGCAGGACGGCCGCGCTCATGATCTGTCCCGACTGGCAATAGCCGCACTGCGGCACGTCGATCTCAATCCAGGCCTTCTGTAAAGGATGACTCAGATCAGTCGAGAGGCCTTCGATGGTTGTGATCTCTTTGCCGGCGGCATCGGCGACACGCTTGACGCACGAACGGATTGCTTCGCCATTCAGATGGACTGTGCACGCGCCGCACTGCGCCATGCCGCAACCATATTTGGTCCCGGTCAGCGACAGAGCAAAGGCGTACTGGGATCAACGTCGACGTTCCTCGTCTTGCCGTTAACCTTCAGAGTAATCACGCGGACACTCCTTTTGGGTTGAGTGGCATGCGCATCTTGCGCATGAATCACGAGTCCAGAGGCCTATGCCGCTGCGCTCTTATTTCGAGGGATGTTGTGTATGCTATGCTTGCTTTTCGCTTGAGTCAAGAGTCTTCTTCGGTTGCCTTTCTCTCACACCGTTTCTATCATTCGCCTCATGGCGAGAAAGGCAAAAAGAGAACCAAAGACAAGTAGCAAGCTGCGGGCTAACCCAGAAACGATCCTTAGTCATTCCGATGCGGAAGCCGGCGAACTCTTTAATCTTGCCATTCGCGTGGAAGAGCTGGCGCCCTGGCGGTGGATGGAAGAGACCGACCTCATCGGCATTGAGAATCCTGAGACGGGCGAGATTGGATTCATCAGCGTCATGGGCAGCGTGGAAGAGTACGAAGCCATAGCTGTTTATCTTGGGGCCGAAGGCTTCTATGGCTTCATCGATTTTGTCGAAGACGATACCGCCACTGCCGATCGGCTGGTTGAGCTTCCTCATCTGCAAGCGGCCTTCTCGGAACGGAAATACCTGCAGAAGCAAGATCGCGATTTGATCAAGTTCTGGGGATTGAAATCCAGCGGCGCCAAGGTCTGGCCGATGTTTCGCAGCTATAGGCCGGGCTACTTTCCATGGTTTGTCACGATCGCCGAAGCCCGGTTTCTAATTCACGCCCTCTCACAAATTCTCGATGTAGCCAGGCGCGTTCGTGACGATGTTAGGCCGTTTCGTCCTACGGGACGAGTTGAGAAGGACGGATACCTGATGCGCGTTTCGCGAAAAGAAGGATCGCAATTAGTCTGGGAAGATCAGGTCTGGCGGATCCCGAAACCATCCGGACCAATTCGCACCGCCATCGATGGCCATGTGTTGGAATCTTTGAAGCAAATTTCTTCGGCCAGGCTTGATTTGGAAGCGGACTTTCTTCTGTCACCGGCAAGCATCGGCAAGCGTGGCCAAAGACCACTCGCCGTTTACACATTGATGATTGCCGACCATGATAGTGGCTTCATTTTTGGTTTCGATGTAATAAGCGTGGAAGATTCGCCATCCGCGATGCACGCACGAATTCCAAACGCCGTTGCGAAGATACTCTGGCAAAACCAAATCGTGCCGCGCCGGCTGATTGTACGTTCGGACAGGTTGCGAAGTTTGCTGAAGCCTCTGGCGCAAAGTTTGAATATCGTATTGAAATACTCGCACGAATTACCCAGCATCGACGAAGCTGCTAAATCCCTGGGTGAATGGTTGCAAGGCGGGATGACTTAGGATAATCGCATCCGCATGCATAGAGGATTGATTGGATGCCTCCAACACCGAAACCCAAGGACGACGAGATCAAGGTTTTCATCTCGAATCGCGATTCAACGTGCGATGAGTGTCGTGAAGATCTCGGTAGGAAAGCCTGGATTACACTCGTCAGAGACACAGGCGCGCTTTGTCTCTCGTGCGCTGACCTGGATCATCTTGTCTTTCTGCCTTCAGGCGATGCCGCCCTCACCCGCCGCGCGCGAAAGTATTCTCGCCTGTCAGCCGTGGTCTTGAAATGGAGCCGTGCTCGCAAGCACTACGAACGCCAGGGACTGATGGTTGAAGAGGCTGCGCTCGAATTGGCCGAGGGAGAGTGCCTCGCAGACTTTGAAGTCAGGGAATTGCGAAAGGAACGCGAGGCCGAACGGCGAGTCGGGCTCGATCAAAAGTACGTAAAGCAATTCGCCCAAGAGATCCGCGAACTCTTTCCCCTCATCGAGACTGGCAGAGATCAGATCATCGCCGAGCATGCCTGCCGAAAATACAGCGGTCGCGTTGGCCGTTCGGCCGCCGCCAAGAGCCTGGACGAGAACGCCATACTACTCGCCGTAATCGCCCACATTCGTCATCGCGAAACCAACTACGATGAACTTCTCGGCAGAGGTTGGGAGAGATCGGACGCCAGAAGTGCCGTTGCCGACCACATTGATGAAGTATTGAGTCGCTGGCAAGGAGTGAGCGCGTAATTATTGGATCGCTGACACATTCCAAGCATTCGCCTTAGAAAATGCGCTTAACGCTGTGCGCGGTCTCACTACCAACGCGAGTGAGGTAGAAAAGGTTGGTTGGCATAGCGGCGTGGGCTGCGACAAGTGCAGCACTCGCCGTGTCTCCCAGGAAGTATTGGCCTGAATCAGGTTCGACAGCTACAAACTCGCCGACATGGGAAGGCTCAAGGATAGACACCAGCCTTTCGCGATAGGTGCTCTGTCCCCGTTCGACCAGATCGTCGTTCGCCGTCGCCGGGTTTGATTTCAGAAGTGAACTCATTAGAACCTCCGGCACATTCTAGCACCGACCTATGCCGGGGCAACGTTGGTTTAGATCATTAGAAACCAAATAGGGCATGAACGGACGACAGTCAATAACGTCTAGATATGACTTGAAATAACGAAAAGGCTTGACATGTTGCATTGGGATTGTTAAAAACCTCTCGGCGCAGATCGAGGGCTCGATTATCTTACGGTCGAAGGAGTCTTCCGATACACTCTATTTTAGTTGCCAGCCTCAACTCCTCCTCCATGAACCAAAATCCGTTTCAAGCCTCCAACATTCACGACTCACGTTTACTGTGGGCTCCGGCTGTTCATCAGTTCTATGAAGAAACCTGTTATTATTTTCTGCTGCGCTTGGAGAATCCAACTGGCGACGTCGTTGGCACCGTCGGACATCTCTTGGCCAGGGCACTAATCAGCTCGTTCTGCATTTATGAGCTGTTTGGATATTACGACGTCCTCGTCAGGATATGGGCGACTTCACGCAGAAGAAATAGGTTCATTAAGGTTCTTGAATCTAATAGACATTTCATTGAGGATGCGAGAGAATTCCAAGCATCATCAATTCTTTATCTATGGGCGAAGAACCAAAGCATACCCAACCTCGAAGTGGCGCAACATGCGCGAGAGGTTACAGAAGTACGCCAATCAATCGCAACTCACGAGGCGGTTAACGAGGAAACCCTCGACAGAATTATTTCGCTTGGTTTAGCCCACAAACTCCCTGCACGGGAAGATTCTTACATTAAGGTGTACATTGCGCTGTCCCGAACACCAAGGAATTTGGGAGAGAAACACGAAGCTGAGTATGTTCAGAAAATCATAGAAGACGCAAAGGCTCTATTGGAAGACGTATCGATTTATTCAGGGATCGGCTTTGCAAATTATCTAATCAAGGCCGTGGTTTCTGAGTTCTCCAAGATCGATAAGATCACAACCACACTCTTGGCTCCTTTACTCCAACAATTTCAACTGCGTCCGATGACTCTGATTATCGCCAACAATGACGCACCTCAGTCAGATGTAATAGATTCAGAAGGTGAATCTTCCCTCGCTCTCTTCCATATCGAGTTGGTGCTGGGAGCGGAATCCGCGAGTTCCATAAATAAGCTCTCAAGTCAAGAAAAAGAATCGGTGGCCAGCATCTTTAATGAGTTCAATGCTCTCTTAGGGACCCCATTTGGAACCGTTTTTGAGGGACTCCTAAAAGCACGACTACAAGAGGACGCTTTCCTTCTTGGCGAGAAGCTAGTTGTCATTCTGAGAATCGAAAGTCTTCTTCGTCAGTTTTTGCTTGATCTTTACAAGAGCAAGCTTGGAGACGAGTGGTTCAGTATTGTGAAGAAAGCGGCATCTCTTTGCGGGGTTGCGAGTGACAAGAGTCCCGTGAAGGATTACACTCTCCATGACTTTCTTGTTGTTACGGACAAGCTCATTGCAGAGGGTACTATGTCACGAAATAATGTTGAGAAAGTGCTGGGTCTTGGCTGGAAAGCTAAGCTCGATGAAGTAAAGGAAATTCGCAACGACTTCGCCCACGGAGCAATTTTCCAGACTGATTATGTCAAGGGAAGATGGGAACACGTGGCTCGCTCGGTGTGTAAGGTCGGAGAAATTTATAATGCTTTGTCAGCAAACTATGAGGTGTCCATTTTAAGTTAGGGAAAAGAGAGGAGAATCTATGTCAGCACAACCAATCGGACGACCCTACGATCTGAGAAGGCCGATTTTTGAGTTGATCGAAGGCAATGGAGCCGAGGATTCTAGCTTTGAAACTAAGGATCTGCTCAAGAGAATTCGCGCTATTGAGCTTCAGACGGCCGAGATCCGGGAGATATTGCAATTGTCAACGGAGGATACTCATAAGGATATTGAAACTTCAGGGGTCAAGTCACTTTGGAACGTATTTTGGGCCAGCCAGATCATTGGATTAGCCAGTTTGGTTTTCGCTGAATTAGTAACCGGTTTGGGACCTACTAGTAAATCTAACCTTAAGTTCCTGGGCTTAGGCCTCACGTTTATCGCACTCGAGTGTGTTTTTTTGGCCAAGCTAAGAGAATGGCGCGGAGCTATGCATGGCGGAGAAAAAGACATACCAGCGGACGTCTAAGAAAGGTGTCTCCGGTACACTATCAAACCTTCAGTCCAAAGTTGAGAAAGCGAAGGGTCGATCGCCTCGAAAGAAGGACCCTTATGCCGCCGCGGTATTGACTGCGGATTTCGGAGGCGTTGTTGGGTTGGCAAAGATAGTTGGCATCTCAGGTAGCTACATTTCAATGGCAATATTTGTGGTATTGATGTCGTTGTCTTTGCTGGTATTCTATCTTCACTCCAAGGGTCGGTAGAGACACTCTCCTTCGGAATCTCAATTCATTAAAAGAATAATCGCGTCCGCAAATTCATCCGTCGTCGAAGTACCGCCGATGTCGCGGGTGCGGACTTTGCCTTCTGCGAAAACTTTCAGCATGGCGCCTTCGATCTTATCGGCGGCGGCGCGTTCGTCGATGTGACGCAGCATCAAGATCGCGGATTGCAGGAGCGCGGTCGGATTAGCGATGCCTTTGCCCGCGATGTCTGGGGCTGAGCCATGCACGGCTTCGAAGACGGCGCCGCTGTCACCGATGTTTGCGCCCGGCACCAGGCCCAAGCCGCCAATCAACCCAGCGCAGAGATCCGAAACAATATCACCATAGAGATTCTCGCACAGCAGCATGTCGAACTGTTCCGGCCGCATCACCAACTGCATCGAGGCGTTGTCGACGATCATGTCCTGAGCTTCAATCTCGGGATGAGTATCTCCGACTTTGTGAAAGCACTTCAGAAACAGTCCGTCGGAGAGCTTCATGATATTCGCTTTGTGCACACAGGTGATCTTCTTGCGGTTTTCGCGCACCGCGTAATCGAATGCGAAGTGAGCGATGTGGGTTGAAGCCTTCTCGGTAATAATCTTCAGGCTCTCAACCACGCCGGGAATGATTTCGTGCTCGAGACCTGAATACAAACTCTCAGTGTTCTCGCGCACGACGACCAGATCGAGATTCGGATTACGGCAGGGAATATTCGGCAATGCCCGAATGGGCCGCAGGTTGGCGTAAAGATCGAGGGCTTTACGCAGGCCGACGTTCACGGAAGTGAAGCCTTTGCCGACTGGCGTCGTGATCGGACCTTTAAGCCCGACCTTATTGCGCTTGATTGACTCGAGCAGTTCTTCCGGCAAGGTTGAGCCGAATTTATCGAGCGCCTCCTGGCCGGCGACGTGCCTTTCCCATTCGATCTGAACACCCGAAGCTTCGATGATACGGACCACCGCGGAAGCGACTTCAGGGCCGATGCCGTCGCCAGGAATCAGTGTGATACGATGCATAAAATCAGTAGGCAGTAAGCAGTGTGCAGTAAGCAGAACTCGTTATTTAGTCCGCGACCCGCAGAAACCTTATCATCTGTCGCCCGTTTCACGGGCTTTGGGCTCATTCATCGACGCATACCCAGCACTGAAGTGCTGGGCTATTTTCAAGCGTCCGCTTCGCGGACGTTATGGCAAGCGCTGCATGACTCATATTGATAAAATCAAAACAAGTTCAGCATAAGATTTCGTCCTATAACCGACAACCCACCATTCTAAGTCATGTCTGTGAACAAAACATCCAATTCTAATACAACCGCCGAAGTCATCATCGTCGGTGGCGGTGTAATTGGATTGACAATCGCTCGCGAACTGGCGCGGCGCGGCGTGCGCGAAGTCGCCTTGATTGAACGCGGCCAACCGGGCGCGGAAGCGTCCTGGGCCGCCGGCGGCATTCTGGCGCCACAAGTGGAAGTCGATCGTCATGGCGACTTTTTTCAACTCGCCTGTGCCAGCCGAGATTTATTTCCCGAGTTGGCCGCAGCGCTGAAAGAAGAAACCGGTGTCGATGTTGAGCTGGACACCACCGGCACTCTCTGTCTGGGTTTTACGTCAAAACAGGAAGCGGAACTGCGTAATCGTTACGAATGGCAGCGGGGCGAGGGTTTGAAGGTTGAATGGCTGACCAGCGCTGAAGCTCTTCGGTTGGAGCCGGGCATCTCAGACAAGATCCGTTGCGCCTTGCGCTTTCCCCGCGACTTCCAAATCGACAACCGAAGATTAGTTAGTGCTTTGGTGAGGGCGAATGAAGAGTTGGGTGTTCGGGTGATGCCCGGCTTATCCGTTCACGCGCTGCGGATCGAAGATGGAAAAGTCCTCGGAGTCGAAACCTCAAACGGGATGCTTTCCGCGCCGGTGATCGCGGTTGCCGCGGGCGCCTGGAGTACGCTCATTAACTCAACGGTGATGCCGCCTTTTCAAATCGAGCCTGTCCGCGGGCAGATGCTTTGTTTTGAAGCGCGACCTCAAATCGCGCGGCACGTAATCTATAGTTCGTTTGGTTACCTGGTGCCGCGTCGCGATGGACGCGTGCTGGCTGGATCGACTGAAGAGTTCGTCGGCTTTGATAAGCGAGTTACCAGCGAAGGCCGCGACGCGATTAGATCGATGGCCGTGGAAATTGCTCCCGGAATAGCGGCTTTGCCAGAGATCGATTCGTGGGCCGGCTTCCGGCCGCGGGCCAAAGACGGGTTGCCAGTGCTGGGACCATCAGCAGAAGTCGCGGGCCTGTTCTACGCTACCGGTCATTATCGAAACGGAATCCTGCTGGCGCCCATCACCGGCAAAGTGATTGCGGATATGATTGTTGATCGGATTATGCCGCCAGGCATCGGGGCGTTTTCACCAAGCCGGTTCAGTCCGATTTGAGACTGACCCCATGCCGCGCGCTTGCGCGCGGTGCGGACGAGCCGTCCACGCTGCCAGGAACAAAAACTCTATCTCACCGGCTCGCGCAAAACTATTTCGGCGGCTTTGCGGGCCGTGGCCGCGGCTGCCGGATGGTTCTCTCGCAAACCGGCAACCTGCAACAGAGCTTCGCCGGTCCGCGACAGCAAGCGCACCAGGTCTCCTTCTTCAGCTCTGGTCTGGTGGACCAGAGCGATCCACTCGGCCTCGCCGGTCCAAAGCGCGGCTGCTGCAGCGGCCGAGAAATTTATTCCCGGCGCGGCTTCAACGCCCCGCTTCCATTCCTCGGTCGATACATCAAAGGCCACCTCTTCGAACTTTACCAGCAAACTGACAATCGCATCGTCAAGCTCCAACTCGCCATAGTCGCGATCTTCGTCTGCTGCGATTGCCGCGATCAAGGCCGCGGCCCGAATCGGATCGAGGGCCGCGAACAGTCCGCGCTGCAAAGCCTCTCCGACCAGCAGTGGACGATCGACGCGTAAGTCCGCCAACCACCGGCCGCGATCCGTTACCTTCTCAAGTTCGAAATCCAGATAGCCAAAATGATTTAGCACGCGGGCGCAACGCTCAAACGGTTCCCAGACTTCCCGCCGTAAGTGTTCGATTTGCCGGTCCGCCTGTTCGATGCCGGCGGCTTCCGCTTGCAGCGGCCAAAGGATCTCGCCGTGCGAGCCGGTCAGCGAATCGATCAGGTCGTTAATCAACTTAAGCGCAGATTCTTCTTCGCCGCGGGCCTCGCGCAGCCGGGGCTCAGGCAAAGCGAGTTGGGCGCCCCGCTGATGTATCTCATCAAATGCTTCCTCGAGCTTGTCCGGCTGCGTCGAAAAGACCGGCGCGAAAACCCGGCCCACGCGTTCCAATGAAAACGACGCCGTCCGGCCATCTTCGCGAATGCCCGTCACGCCATCTCTGCCGCGCGCCGTGACGATGGTGAGGCGTTTACCGCTGCGACCGGTCGCCACCACACGGCCGGGCTGCACCGTCTTCTGCAGCCAGCGCAGCCGTGCTTCGCGGCGTGTTTGCGGCGCCGATTCAAGCAGCCGCGAACGCGCGCTCGCCAGTCGTTCGAGTCCGCGAACTGTCGTCACGGGCGTTTTCATAGAGGCGAGTTCGAGAGCACTACGAATGCGGGTTTCGTTTTCGCCGCGCATTGTCTCCAGTTGGCGGATCCGCGGCAGCAGATTGCGATGGGCGAAACTCTTTTCCGCGATCCGGCGCACCTGCGCAAAACTTCCAAAGGCATCGAGCAGATTCAATAGCGACGTGTAGGTGGCGCGAAACTGGCTTTCAAGATCGTCGGGCGGCGCGCTGAGCAGTTCCGCAATCCGTTGCGGATTTTGATGCGGTCCCGGGGCAGCGAGAACAAACCCGACGCGATCTTTCCCGCGTCGTCCGGCGCGACCAGTCATCTGCTGCAACTCAGACGCGGTGAAGGACTGCCATCCGTTGGAGCTGCGCCTGTCGGCGACCGTCACGACCACCGTGCGTGCGGGAAAGTCGACACCTGCCGCGACCGTCGCAGTCGCGAAGATCGCATCGAGCAAACCGGCGCTCATCAGCTTTTCGATCACCAGCTTCCAGTCCGGCAGGTGACCGGCGTGATGCGCAGCGACTCCGGCGCCAACGATTGCGTCCCAGTGGCGATGCTTGCGAATTTCGGGATGCTGCTCGACAAAGCTAAGCATGAACTCGCGGCGCGCGGCCCGTCGCTCGTCGGGCGCGGCACGCAGGCTCAGGGCGGCCTCGGAAGCAGCCTCGTCACAACGCCGGCGAGTCGGCAGGAAAATAATTGCCGGCAGCAAATTGTACGAGCCCAGCGCCGCGAGCAAAGTCGCGGGGGGCATTTCCGGCATGCGCAGTTTCATGTCAGGAGCTTAGGTCTCCAGTCTGCGGATCACATTTTGCGAGGCCATAATATCCAAGGCCCGATTGACTCCTGCCAAACACAATTAGTTCACAATTTCTAAAACTTAGCGACATATAGGCGGCGTAAGAACGCGAAACCCCCACACCCAACTCATAGCTTTCTAGGAGGAAAGTAACATGCTTTGCCGAAGACCGATATTCGTTCCTTTGCTCGTGCTAATCGTCGCAAGCCTGCCACCACCCACACGCGCCCGTAAAGAGTAGCAGGTCTCTTACCAGGACCGGCCGCTCACGATTTCCACAACCCGAGTTAACCGGCCTGATGGAAAAATAGCTTTTAAGCTGACCGGGCGGCATGAAAGAGGAGGTAAGACTGTCCACCTTCGCACTACTACAGTAAGAGATGTTGGTCGTCGACCACGACGGGACCCATAGGCAGCAAGTATCCAGGAAAAGCATTATTGTCGCAGAATTCAACCCGAACGCCCGTGCAACGCTTCTCGTCTACGCAACCAGGTCAAAATCCAGTTCCGGTAGAAGGGGGCGAGGATCCGGGGTATCAGTACTATTACTCCGAATCTCAAATGACAAAATCCGACGGTATCGTGATGATCGAAGCTGTATATCAATATGAGCAATCAGCTAATCAGAACGTGCTCTCCTTCACCATCGGTGGAGTCACCATCACCCTTGATCTAAACACGCAGGAGGCGCTGCCGATTTCTGACGACGATCAGCAGCGACTGGAGGCGTGGGGGGCGAGTGAAGACGCGACCCTTGTTCGTGACACGTCAGTAGCCATAATTGATCAAGGAGCACAACAGCCTTTCGAAGTCGTGCAGAATTATTATGCGATTGCAATTCTACTGGACACTATTCCTGGAACCGCCATGGGACCGCGAATGAACAGCCCTGCAAAGAGTGCACTGCACCACGCGATCAGTAAATTAAACGCGCCGAGTAACACGCTCTCAAAACCCTGCTCAGAGCCTATGATTACTTCTGTCAATGCCGTTGCCACGAAGGCAACTACGACGCCCCTGATGGCGACCGTCGTTCCACAGTGTTTCGGGTGTTGCGGCGTGGGTTGTCATTGCATCACCGATAGGTATGGGGCTGCGATTTACGGAACGCCATGCGCCAATCATGATTCTTGCGTTGGTCAGTACGGTTACGTCGGGAGTCCGTGCTGGGGGAAACTGGCGAAAGCTGTCTTGTATACCTGGTATCGGAATACCCGTTGGGGTGCATACTTCTACTACCAATAGCGAAATTGTCGGGGTGTGCAAGTCCCGATCTAACCAGCTTCCGCCTTTATGACGATGCAGGTACGACCACGAGACGTTCGCTGGAGGTTAGCTGCATTCTTGTGTAGCTTCGTGCCGATTTTCGGTTTTATGCTTCCGTTGCAGTACGTATTGGGCGACGATTCTCGCCTCGTGGTCCCGATAACCGCTGCGAGCTATGCTGTATTGGGGGCGTTCCTCGGTTTCTACTTTCCCGGCTCGGCTTGGGAAGCTGCGTTGTGGTTAATAGGTCTGTTCATTGTGTTAGCAATTGCCAATGCCGTTTTTGTAAATAATCCGCCACCATGGGTATGGAGCAGAGAGATGAAGGGACTCTTGGAGTACGGGTCTTTCGTTGCGGCGGCAGTGTTCGGTATAGGATTCGGACGGTTTCTCAGAAGACGGTCCAATACAGATTTGTCACGGCCACACAAGTAGCATTATTCCCTCAACGTTTCAATCCATGAAGCCGACCGACATTCGCGCGAGGATTTTCGCAGTAGTGACCGGTGTAGCATTATTTTTATTGCTAGCGTTTGCGACTGAATCACAGCCCGGAAGGTCTTTGCTGATGCTCTTTGCGTTCTATATCGGAACTTACAGCCTTGCTGGTATCGCGATAGGTTTCATCTGGCCCAACAGCGGCTGGAGACTAGGCCTATACCTATTTGCGGTTTGGCCGCCGGTCATTCTTCTAAACTTTCTCTTTAGTGATCCGCCGCCTGTCATACATTGGAAGGAAGAGCTAGTGGGCCTCTTTGCGTATTTGCTCATTCTTCCCGGCGCGACATTTGGAGCCTGGGTAGGGTCAATAATCCGACGACGACACACCTCCAATCGTGAATCGCTCGGAGTCAAACGTCCATTACGCCGCTCTTGATCGCCTATAACGTTCGCGATCGTTTCGTTTGTACCTTCGATAGAAACGGGTCGTGGTATTTTTTGGAAAAAACCGCCAATGCCCGCTAGGGAAGCCCACAGCTCGTCGGGTTCGTCGCCGTTGTGGGCAAGGACACTGAATGACCCATTATCAGATCCTTGATCTTTCTCTGATCTTGTCGACAGTAACGTACCGCTACAAGTTGCCCTTGCTTCTGCGCGGGCTTCGGGCACTTGTTACTTACCATCGTCTTGATCTCCCTCTCCCCCGTGGCGCGCGATGGCGGTCGCTTTGATCCTGCTCGCTCAGTCTCGCGATTTCAGAATTCAATTTGCCGTTCTGATTTAGCAGTGACAGCAGACGCTTATCGGGCATCAGGAACGCTGCCCGCAAAGGGACTGGCCGCGCGCCGGGGCGGGTGATCACTCCGCAGCGCACGCCGCGGACCTCGGCGATCCAGCCGGCGAACGCTTCGGCGTTTCCAATCGTGGCTGAGAGCAGCAGCATGCGAATTCGTGGCGGCGTCAAGATGATCGCTTCTTCCCAGACGTGTCCACGTTCTTCATCAGCGAGATAGTGCGCTTCATCGAAGACCACCAGATCGGCGCTTACTTCTTCACCGCCGCGCAGCGAATCGAACAACTGGTTACGAAAGATTTCAGTCGTGCCTACGATCAAGGGCGCATCTGAATTCTCTTTGCGATCGCCGGTAAGTATGCCGACACGGTCGGCTCCGAACTCTTCGCTGAACTCGGCGTACTTGGAATTCGTCAGGGCCTTGAGCGGCGTTGTGTACCAGGCCCGCTTGCCCAATTCCAACAGACGCCGAATTTCTTCGCGGGCGATCCAGGTCTTGCCGCTGCCGGTCGGCGCAGTGACCAGGACGTCTTCGAACTCCAGCGCCGCGAGCGCCTGCAGCTGAAACGGATCCGGTTTGAGCGGCGCGGGTTTCGGAGTGCCGATTCCCGCGAGTAGTTCGCGAAGTTCGCGACCGTAATTTCCGGTCGAGGCGGGCAGGGGTTCGGACCTGCCGGCGAAGCGCTTCTCTCCAACAGGCAAAGCTGGATTGCGTGGTCCCGATTGGTCGCGCATACGCGCGGGCGTGGGGCGATCGCGCGCGCCTCCTTTGCGTTTGCGTGGACGATCCGAGCGTCTCATATAGCCATTGTATGGCAAGCATCACTTGAGACATATCCGGGGTGGCCAGTTTAGAGCTCAAGCTTTAGAAGAGTGGGGTAATTGTGTGTTGCTACCCAGTCGGGCGTGATGCGGGGCACTAGCCCGACCGTTAGGGAGGGCTCAACTAATGCGCCTCGGAGCCCTCCCTGACGGTCGGGCCAATGCCCCGAAGATTAGCAACTCACTTTTAACCCACTACCAGCCTTCGCTGCCGCCGGCAATCCGCAACCTGGGCTCAATCTCAACTAAACACATATCGATAACGCTGTCGCGTCTGAACTCCTTGAAAAGTTTCGCTTTCCGCCGTAGCGGTTGCGGCTAGCCTTGGCGTGCCTTAGTATCGTCAATAATCGACGACAAATTTAGAAAGGTGAATTTCGCAACGTAACGCGGGTTCGATGCGTCCAAGAGGTCGCTATTTTATTAAGGGAATGCTGGATTTTACTGAAACAGACGGACTTTTCGGAAACTTTGAGATTAATCGCGAACCATTCTGGCCGCGAATTTCGTGGCTGCTCGCCGGTTCCGGCGTGTGGCACCTGGTAGTGGTGGCCGCCGTCATCCTGATCCCGCCCGTGCGCGACGCGCTGAGTTTGGCGGCGCTATTTCAGGGTGCGGGATTCGTCGATAAATCCTACACCAAGACCCACATCGAGAATGAAGGCGACATCACCGAAATCACTTTGGAAAAGTTTCATTACCCGGAAGGATACTTTGCGGTGGATCAGCAGGGCATGCCAATCGAGCCCTTTCCATCTCCCTCCCCCGTTCCATTCAGACCGCAGGTGTTTTCGCCATCGCAACTGGAAAATCCATCTCCAACACCCGCGCCGATCGCAAATCCATCTCCGTCGATTGCCGCGAACGGCACGCCGACACCGACGCCCAGCGCGGAAGACGAGAAGGCCAGACAAAAAGTTGAAGAAGAATTGGATAGGCTGGCGGCTGAAAACGGGGTTAGACGTCCCAAAGAAATAAACACGCGGCCATTCAAAGATTTACTGATCGACGCTAAAAAGAAAAAGGACAGCGGCGAGCTAAAGCTCGAGGGACAAATCGAAATTACCGTTGAAGCTGATCGCGACCCTGACGGCAAGCTCAAGAATGCGAAGGTAACCGACAAACGCGGTGACAAAAAGCTCGAGGCGGTCGCGCTGGATTTTATCTCGGCGCTGAGTGACAGCGGCGTGCTGGATTTTCTCGAAGGCACTAAACACCTGCGCCTGATAGTCAGAATCGACGACAAGACCGTCGAGGTAACAGCTTCCACCGAAGTCGAGTCAAGCGAGAGGGCCCGCACACTTGAACGAACCTTTAGCGGCATGATCGTGCTGGGTCGCATAGCGAAACGCGGGAAGGACGAAGAGGTCTACTACAACCATACCCAGGTTAGCTCGCAGGACAAGGAAGTCAGCGTAAAGTTCTCGATGCCACGGTCGGAGATGGGCGCGATGCTTTCGAAATATAGTGCAGAAACAAAGTAGCGACTTCAGGGCTATGAGTGCGTCCTAATTTCACGGCGTTTAGAGTACCAACTTCAGATGGGTTCTTTCTCGCCTACCAAAACCCGACTAGAGTCGGGCAGTGTCCTAATCTGAGATGCGGAATCCGGGTAGTGGCATGGTCTTTGTCCGAACTGTGATATATATGCATTTTATGGACAATAAAACTCTCGCTAGAATCCTCTTTCGCGTTCTTGGTGTGTCGTATTTGCTGTATGGCGTCTTCTACGCGCCTTATGTTCTTTTCACCGCATCCTACAACGGTACATTCATAATATCTAGCCTTGGTGTTCTGACCTATGTCGGAGCTGGGATTTGCCTTTTCTTCCTAGGCAGACCCTTGGCCGCTTTGGTCGTTAAGGGCTTAGACCCCACCAGAACGCCGCCGCCGCCACCAACTTTCAAGAATTCATAACTAACAAGAGGCTAGCTGCGGCTCAGATTAAGACACTACCTAAAGTCGGTACTCTAAACACCGTTTATTGAAACAGGAACCCCATTGAAGGGAAAAATGAGAGGCATTTTCGTCATCATTGGCTTGGCGCTCTGCTGCGTAATGTTTTCAAGTTGTGCCGGCCGGCAGCAACCGGTCGCCCAACCGGCCAGTACTCCGAAAGAAGACAAAGCCGAAATCAAGTTAACCAGCGCCGCTTTGAAGGATGGCCAGTCGATTCCCGCGCCCTACACGTGTGACGGCGTCAACATTTCGCCGCCGCTGGAATGGAGTGGGCTGCCTAAAACGACAAAGACCGTAGCGGTCGTCGTCGACGATCCCGACGCGCCCTCGGGCACGTGGGTGCATTGGGTACTTTACAATCTTCCGGCAGACAACATTGGCCTGGTCGAGAATGTACCCGCGAGCGAGAATCTGAAGGCCGGCGGATTTCAGGGCAAGAATGACTTTGGCAAGATTGGGTACGGCGGCCCTTGTCCACCATCAGGAACACATCGCTACTTCTTCAAGATTTATGCCCTCGACAGCGAGTTGCCCTTGAAAGCCGGCGCGACAAAAGCGGAATTGATGAAAGCGATGGAAGGACACATCGTTCTTGAGGGTCAGCTAATCGGAACCTATCATCGTTAGCGTTAAGGAGCGAGGCATCGAAGGAGCGCAGGCATCCTGCCTGCGGTTCGCCGGCATCCCTGCCGGCGTCTTACTTTCAGATGCGCGCAAGATGCGGGCGAACCGCCGACAGGATGTCGGCGCTCCCTTCGTACGCGCGAACTGCTAGTTGATCGTCGCCGTCTTTACGCAAGTGATCGCCGGCAAGCCTTCGGTGATCGTCGTCCACGAATTGCCGCCATTCTTCGATGCGAATAACTTTCCGCTGCGCGTGCCAAAGTAAAGACCCGTCGGATTGTTCGCGTCTGCTTTCATGTTGTCGCGCAGGATGGTTTCGAACGCGTCTTTCTGTGGAAGGCCCTCTGTCAAAGCCTCCCACGATTCGCCGGCGTTCTGTGTGCGATAGACGCGCAGCTTCGCTTCCGGAGTACAGCGAAACTCATCTGACTCGATGGGAATGATGTACGCGGTGTTCGCGTCGCGCGGATCGATCTCCAGCGCAAAGCCAAAATCCGAGGGCACGCCGTTAGCGATGTCTTGCCAACTATCGGCGCCATCGTCACTGCGATAGAGACCCCAGTGGTTTTGCAGAAACAGGCGCTGCGGATTAGTTTGGTGACTGACGATTTTGTGCACGCACTGGCCCCACTCTGGATATTGCTGGTCGGGCGGCAGGAATTGCGCGCGGACGCCTTTGTTTCGCGGTTGCCAGTTCTGGCCTCCGTCGTCGGTGCGATAAACACCGCCGGTTGAGATGGCAATAAACAAGCGCTGGTCATTTGAAGGATCGGGAAGAATCGTGTGCAGACACAATCCGCCGCCGCCCGGCTGCCACTGCGTCCGATGGGGATGATCGAACAAGCCGCGCACGAGCGACCAGGTCTCTCCGCCGTCGGTTGACTTAAAAAGCGCGGCCGGTTCCACCCCGCAATAGAGTGTGTCGGGCTCGCTCGGATGACCTTTGGCGATTTGCCAGATCTGCTTCAGCGAGACGTCGCTGGCTTCGGGAAACTTGATGTTGTATTGCTCCGGGTTGCTCCATGATTTGCCAAAGTCATTCGAAGAACTCAGAAACGATCCCCAGAACGAACTGTTCACCGCGGCCCACAGGCGCGAACGTCCATTGCGCCCGTCGTAAGCCATCGAGTAGACGCTGCGTCCGGGAAAGTATGGCCCGGCTTCTTCCCATTTCTCTCGCGCGGAATCTGAGCGAAACAGAAAGGCGCCTTTCATGGTGCCGACGAGCACCAGGTTGTCGCCGGTCTTGACGTTGATTTGATTTGGATTTGGCATTCGCGAACCCCCGAGATGAATTACGACCAGTGGGCGAGATTATATAGAAAGAATAGTCTGTCCAAAAGTAAACGAGGAGATTTTCGGTGAGTTCTATTGGGCTACGCTGCCCTTGATCCGAGACAATGTGAATCGCAATCGCAAGAATAGTGAAAGGTCAGTTCCGGCAGCGCAAGCTATTTAATGATCGTTGTCATTGTCACCATGACGACGCCAATCTCTTTGACGTTTATGAGCTTCTTTGCCGGCACCAAAAAGAATAACGCCCACTTTGCGCGCCACGGGCTTCTCGTTGTCCCCAGACGGCGCCAAATCCGCGGCGACCGGCGCAACCCTCGGCGGTCGCCGGGATTTTCGCGGAAAGTTATCGCTGATTTTGACGCTGGGAGCCGGCGTCACCGCGCTGGGCGTTTCTAACGGAGATTGGCTTGCCACCGGCGCGGCCACCTCGCCCTCCGGCGAGTGTGCCATACCCTCAAGGCGGAAAAGGATTCCACCGAAGGCAGCACTCAAAAATGTCGCGACCAAGACGGCCGCGATAAAAATTAACTTCGTTTTTAGTGAACCCCGGACGGTTAATTGCCGGCCCTTCCGTGCTTGATTTATGGCCAAAGGCTCGACCGGTTGTGCGGCAGCTATCATGGCCTCGTCAAATTGCGGTGGCGGGGGTATAGGAATTTCCGAATTCTGTTCCAAGGCAGTACTGCCTTTTCGGTCAGATGTCATAACTATTGATCTCAACTAATACATTCATTCGATTCTCTCTCTTTATATGCAAGCCTTTCGCCGTGCCTGAGCAAAGCAGTGCATGGCAATAGAATCTTCATAGAAACAGTGGGACCTGTGCCGAGCACAACGCGACTTTGCTCTCGGCGGAGCTTCATGCTAAAAGAGGCACGCAAACCCCATCTGGCTTTATCTGGAGGAGAATTGATGTCGCATCGCACCCTAAAGGCGGGGTTCTGCCGCCGGTCTCTGGTTTTGTCTTTCGCACTTCTGGCTATTGGCTCTCTGTCGGTCAAGTTCGCAGGCAGACACCTCATGGTCGCCGCGCACGCCCAAATTGCGAATGGCGGCAACCGCTTATTACGGACACCAACGGTGAGCGCGACGCAGATCGCGTTTGCTTATGCGCAGAATATCTGGGTCGTACCTCGCGCCGGCGGGTTGGCGCGCCGCGTCACCAGTTTCCAGGGGCAAACTTCCAATCCACATTTTTCGCCCGACGGAAAATGGATCGCCTTCAGCGGCGAGTACGCCGGCAATCTCGACGTCTACGTGGTGGCGGCGGATGGCGGCGAGCCAAAGCGCCTGACCTGGCACCCGGGCGCCGATTTGGTCCAGGGCTGGACGGCCGACGGAAGAGCGATCATGTTCTCCTCGACGCGCGCGACCTGGTCACCGAGCGGCGCGCCGCGCTTCTGGACCGTACCCGCGGAAGGCGGCGTGGAAGAACCAATGCCTCTGCCGCGTGGTTACCAGGGAAAAATCTCCGCCGACGGCAGTCACATCGCTTATCGCATGAACAATTCGTGGGACGAAGAGCGCCGCAACTATCGTGGTGGTCAGAATCGTCCCATCTGGATTGTCGATCTTAAAAGCTACGACCTGGTTTCGCCGCCCTGGACCGATTCGAAAGACATGGATCCGGTTTGGTCGGGTGATTCGGTCGAATTCATTTCGGATCGCGACGGGGTAGCCAATGTTTGGGCCTATGACACGCGTACAAAGAAACTGATGCAGTTAACTAAGTTCACTGACTTTGATGTGAAGACGATGGACGCGGGCGCTGGCGCTGTGGTCTTTGAACAGGCAGGTTACATTCACGAGCTTGATCCCAAAAGCGGCAAAGAGCACGTGGTCAACATCACCGCCACCGGAGACTTTCCCTGGATGATGCCGCGTTGGGAAGATGTAACCAGCCGCATGACTAATATGGGAATCTCGCCGACCGGAAAGCGAGTAGTCGTTGAAGCGCGCGGCGAAATTTTCACCATTCCTTCCGAGAAAGGCGACGTGCGTAACCTCACCAACTCGAGCGGCTCAGCCGACCGCGATCCGGCGTGGTCTCCGGATGGCAAGTTCATTTCGTATTTCAGCGACCGGTCCGGTGAATATCGTTTGTATGTCGAAGCGCAGGATGGCCTGACTCCGCCACGTGAAATCATCCTCGATCATCCGACCCATTACTACACTTCATCCTGGTCTCCGGACTCGAAAAAAATTCTATTTACCGATACAAATCTCCACGTCTGGGTGCTTGAGGTGGCGACCGGCAAGGCAAAGATTGTCGGTAACGATCCCTGGATGGTGCCGCAACGTACGCTCAATCCTACCTGGAGTCCTGACTCGAAATGGGTGGCGTATTCCAGCCGTCTACGCTCGATGTATCACGCAATCTTTGTGAGTAACGCCGACACTGGTGAAACCAAACAGGTGACTGATGGTCTGGCCGATGCCGTCTGGCCCGTCTGGGACGCCAGCGGTAAGTATCTATGGTTTCTGGCGTCGACTGATTTTGGTTTGCGCTCGCAATGGCTCGACATGACTTCGTACGATCATGACGAGAATTTCGGACTGTACCTGGCGGTGCTGAAGAAGAGTGATTCCAGTCCGCTGCTGCCGGAAAGTGACGAGGACCGCGGAGTCGGCACTGGCCGTCGCAGCCTGCCGCCCGGCGTCTGTGCCGGTGACATTCCGAACGCCGCGACCGATTCCACCCCGCCGGAATCACAATCTCAGACGCCGCGCGGCCCGCGTCAACCCGTAACCACGCAGATCGATTTCGATGGTTTGCGGCAGCGCATTGTCTCTGTCGCCGGTGTTCCTGAGCGGCAATACTCTGAGTTGCATTCCGGCGCCGATGGCACTGTCTTTTACCTGGAGGCGCCGGCGCGAGCACAGAGTGGCGGTGGTGGTTTGGGCGGCGGCGCGGGCAGCGAGTTAATCCGCTATCGTCTTTGTGATCGGCGAGCGGCGACCTTCGTCAACGGAGTTACAGCGTTCGAAGTCAGCGCGGACGGCCGCAAATTGGTGTACCGCTCCGCGGGCGGCGGCGGGGGAAGTAATCCGGGCGCCGCTGCCAGGCCTCCAACTCCATCGCTTTTCATTGTTGACGCGGATCGAACGCCGCCCCAGCCGGGCGCTGGCCGGCTCAACGTTAATCTGCGCATGTATCTCGATCCGAAAGAAGAGTTCAGACAGATCTTCAACGAAGGCTGGCGCAATCAGCGTGATTATCTCTACGTGCCGAGCCTGCACGGCACGGACTGGGCGAAGGACAAAGAGATGTATGGAGCGATGTTGCCCTTTGTGATGCATCGTGCTGATCTGAATTATTTGCTGGATATGATGGGTTCTGAGATTGCGATCGGTCACTCTTACGTGCGCGGCGGCGACATGCCTGAGGTGCCGCAATCCCCGGGCGGACTTCTGGGAGCTGACTTCTCGATCGAAAATGGCCGCTATAAAGTCAACCGAATTTACGACAACGAGAGTTGGAATCCCGATCTGCGTTCGCCGCTGTCGACGCCAGGCGCGACGGTAAACGTGGGCGATTACATATTGGCAATTAACGGCATTGAATTGAAAGCGCCCGACAACATCCATCGCCTGCTTGACGGAACTGCGAATCGTCAAACATCGCTTACCATTAACGACAAGCCGACGATGGAGGGCGCGCACCACGTAACCGTCGTGCCGGTCGCGAGTGAGCAGGCCCTGCGCACGCGTGCGTGGGTCGAATCAAATCGGCGGCAGGTCGAGAAACTCTCAGACGGCCAGCTCGCGTACGTCTATCTGCCGAATACCGGACAGCCCGGCTATACGAGCTTTAATCGTTATTACTTTTCGCAGCAGGACAAGAAAGGCGCGATCATCGACGAACGCTTCAACGGCGGAGGCTCGGCCGCGGACTATATCATCGACGTCCTGCAACGTGACTTTGATGGTTACTTCAATAACGTTGCCGGAGATCGTTATCCGTTCACCAGCCCCGCTGCTGGAATCTGGGGACCGAAGGTGATGATCATTAACGAGATGGCCGGGTCTGGCGGCGATCTGATGCCCTACATGTTTCGCTATCGCAAGATCGGATTGCTAGTCGGCAAACGTACCTGGGGAGGGCTCGTGCATACGGCCGACACGCCGGTATTCGTTGACGGCGGATCGATGATCGCTCCGCGCGGCGGTTTCTTCACGCGCGAGAACCGCTGGGCAGTTGAGAATGAAGGTGTGGCTCCCGACGTCGATATCGAGAACTGGCCCAAGGACGTTGTCGCCGGTCGCGATCCGCAGCTTGAGCGGGCCGTGATGGAAGCGATGCGGATGCTAAAGGAAAGGCCCGTTGACCGGGCTACCAAAGAACCGCCGCCGCCGACATGGGGCGTGCGTCCGAAACAATGACCGCTTCCTGTTTGTGGTGACTCATCTGCGAGTCATCTCCGTTAGCTTGTTCCGAACGAGCACATATCTGGTTTTGCCCTTAATGCTGGGGCAGCACGAAGGATCGCGTTTCGCGTAAGCAGTCGTATCAAGCAGGATTACGTTGTCCCGAATCGACGTGAGTTCAATCGATCGCCGACTCTTGCCCCCTACCGGCGCATGCGCCGCGTATACGAGACGCCCGTTCCTACGCAGGAAAACCGCCAGGTATTGGACATAGTTATTGGTTCCGTTCTGGCCCTCAATCGTGAAAAGCACTGCTGTGTCCGGAACGCCATCGTGATTGAGATCGCCAATGATTAGCTTTCTGACACCTTCCGGCTCAGAGCCGTCTTCCTTCTCGGCCTGACCAGCGATGAACTTGTCGATTACCGCAGCGTCACCAGACTGTGCGTGGGAGCTAAGCGAAGAGAAGCAACCACAAAGAACCATAATTGGTAGAACGAGCTGCGCCGATTTTCTCATTAATCTTCCTCCTGCCATCAAAATGATCGAGCACATGATCCAATGACAAAAGTTCTTTGAAGGCAAGTGCCGGCGCAATTCGTTCGCTGTCAACTCGCTTTCGGCCGGTTCGCGGTAGATGTAGCTAATTCCGGCGATCAGGCATAGAATGCCGAGCTGAAATTACGTGTTCTTCCAATCCAATCCACATGAAAGGAATTTCCCCCCATGAAATCTGGATTCCGAAAACAAACGCTTCTACTTTTTCCAGTCTTGCTTGGAGTAATGCTCTCAACCCAACGCGCAGCTTCCGCACCCCCGTTGCCGAATCCTGTGCTTTACTTGATCGGCACTGAAGCCTATCAGGCGGGCGGCAAGCAATTCATTCGCTATGAGTACGACGTGCTTAACAAAGACAGTTATCCGGCGGAGATGTTTGCGGCTGCCCCGGCGCTGCCGCCCTGTGGAGCTAATACCAAGGCTTCTCGTACCTGGGTGGACATTTTCGATTCGCGCGGAAAGCGTCTTTACGGATTTTGCGCCTTGGGCAAACCCAGCGATCTTGGCAAGCTCTGGTTTGCCCTGGAACCCAGTGTGGTGCCGCCAAGCTACGTCTACATTGAAATAAACGACCGTCAGACAAACACCAAATATAAATCGAATCTGGCTGACACGACGCCATAAACCAATCAACGCTCCAACAGCCTGAGCGATCACAGGGCACCTCACAGCTTTGACTTCAAATTGCGCAAAGGCAGAGGCGCGGCCCATAAGAGCACCGCGCCTGCTGGATTCTGCAGAGAATCACCTGCAGTTTGAAGGTTAAGTTCCGGTTGGAATTCCCTGCCTACCTGGCGGCTTGACTATTTAATTAGAATTATTATAATTCTAATTCATGAAAGTTAAGACCAATAAGTCCGCAGCGAAGGGCAAGCCCGGCAACGCGCCGGCGCTGACTCGTCAGCGGCAGGTCGTGCTCGACGTGGTTCAGTCCGGCGACACGCATCCGACCGCGGCCGAAATTTTTGAAGCTGCCCGCCGGAAGATGCCGGGGATCAGTTTCGCTACCGTCTACAACTCTTTGCGGTACCTGAAACAAGCAAGTCTAGTGCGTGAAGTGGCTTTTGGCAGTGGCGCGAGCCGTTACGATCGGGAGACAGAGAGACACGATCATGCGATATGTTCCGCGTGCGGGACACTGGTCGACTTCGACTTACCGGGCACAGTCGGTTTGATCCGCTCAGCGGCCCGGGCGTCCCGGTTTAAGGCCGAGTCAGTTCACCTGACACTGGTTGGACTTTGTCCCGGTTGCCGTGACCGGGAATAGGATTTTGTTTCGATTAGTGCCGCGGGACCTAATCTTCGCGGCAAGTAGTTTAAATTTCGAGGAGGAAAAATGTCAGCAGCAATAGCAACAGCATACGAAAGTGCACAAGTGGGCAAACCAGCGCCCGATTTTGATATTCCATCTACCAAGAACATCGAAAAGCTCAACGAACCGGTCAAGCTTTCGGACTATAAAGGCAAGTGGGTCGTTCTGCTTTTCTATCCATTGGACTTTACTTTTGTTTGTCCGACTGAACTGACCACGTTCAGCGATCGCTACGCGGATTTCGAAGGCGTCGGCGCCGAAGTGGTTGGGATCTCGACCGACTCGGCGTTTTCGCATCGCGCCTGGTTGCAGACACCACGCGACAAAGGTGGCGTCGAAGGTTTGCGATTCCCGCTCGGCGCGGATATCACGAAGAAGATGTCGCGTGATTATGGCGTGCTGATCGAGGACCGGGGCATCGCCCTGCGCGGTTTGTTCGTGATCGATCCTGAAGGAGTGCTGCGATACAAGGTCGTACACGATCTGAACATTGGACGTTCAGCCGAAGAAACCTTGCGCGTCATCCAGGCCTTGCAGACCGGCGGGCTATGCCAGGCGGAATGGCGTCCGGGCCAGGAAACGATCAAGACGTAAGAGTTCGAGAGGGTTTTACCCCCTCTTCGTTTTGGGAGAGGGCTGGGGTGAGGGACTACACAGAGAGAAGGTATTTTGTTTTGTCGCTCAAGCCCTCACCCTGACCTCTCGCAGAGGGAGAGGGAATCTAACTCAATTGCCCAGATGATAACTTGGAGATCTAGTGTATGCCCATGAGAATTGGAACCCCGATGCCGTCACTCGATGGCGCGACCGAATGGATTAGCGGTTCGGCCGAGGATGCTTTGAAAGAGACAGAAGGCCATCCGGTGCTGCTGCATTTTTGGTCGCTCAGTTGTGGGATGTGCAAAGAGAACCTGCCCCGCGTGGCCGAGTGGCGAGAAAAATACGCGCCGGCGGGATTGCGGCTGATTGCGATTCACATGCCGCGTTATCCGGCTGACACCGACACGAATGCGGTGCGCGAGGCAGTTACTCAATACGGAATCATCGATCCCGGGGCCATCGACAACGAACACAAGTTACG
>WNFQ01000416.1_pt1 | contig 27590 bp, 35 predicted proteins | sample 5400171 | NCBI WGS metagenome assembly WNFQ01 (sample SAMN13153356, study PRJNA577476) | soil metagenome | isolation source: 20 cm soil under Madrone tree | place: USA:California | collected 2016-06-14
ATTTATGGTGCTTTGGGTCACCTGGGCCGCCAGCCGCCGTGGCCTGACCCCGACACTGACCCCGACCTGGAGTATCGTGACATACGCTGCGGAGAAAGTGTCGCATTATCGAACCCAATTTGACGCTTTTTTAATATGAGCCAACAACTGATACTGATACTAATATTTCACATGTACATTCCGCCATCACCAATGTCACCGCGTCGCTTGGTCTCTGGCTGTTGTAGTAATAATCTGTCACCCTGCCAATGTGTGGGGGCTCGCACTCCGGAGAGCTCTACAAGACATCCGTGCACCTGTCGCATCATAGTCTCCGACCAGAATGAAAAATTCATATCCTCAGAGACGTGAGACGATGAAATGTCATTTCCCCGAGGTAATGGGGTGAGTTGTGAAGGCAGGAGAAGGAGTACCGCATCCATTTGAGACGTTGGAAGCGCTGCGATGGATGCGAAAGCCGCAGAGGTCGCTTGGATGAGGTTAGGGGGTAAAAATGGGATAAGAAAAGAGCCCTAGTGAGACTTAATTAGAGACCTTGACACAAGGTATCATGTGCTTACCGGCGCCGTCTTGCCATGCGTGCGGAGGTAGCGCACTGGAGCACGAGAAGCCTCGAGTGGTTCAGAGCTGATGTACGTAGGGGCTGAATACACATCTAGAAGCAAAAGCCTCAGCTGTGCGTAAGCATAGATTGAAGAGGGTCAGAAACACGATTCACTGCTTGGGATTGTAGGTACCGATGATCGTCTCGGCGTATGGACGCATTGCCCATGTGGGTAGGGTCTTGGAGACTTCTGATACTATAACTGCCACATCTGACCAGGAGGGTAAGAAAATGAATCCAACCTTAGCGTGCTCGATCAATTTGGTCAGCTCGAAGGAAGATGAAGGCGAGTTACTGTTGAATCATCCACCACAACCGCTGCTCGCTGCTCGCCGAGTTGTGCTCCCTGAGCCCAGGCCTTCCCAGCCTCTCCTAATGCAACGATAATTGTCTCAACCGATTTTCCTGGATGTGCATTGCCTTGGATGGTGATCTGCGCAGTTCTCTGTACTAAATGACGCGTGAGCGGGTTCAATTGATCTTCGTCGTCAGATTCATAAGCGTATCGATTTGCGGATGTGTCGCTAAGAAAATCTACGCTCTGCGGAACAAGTAAGTGCTATTAGAGGCTACGTGGTAGATGTGGTGTAACAGCTACCATAGTAGAACGTTGATGCTGTCAATTTGACGGGGTCGAGAGAGTGGCAAGAGGCGCCGTGGGCCGGGTGGACCCGATAGTTAGAATGCCTTCACGGAAATCGCGTGCTACAACACCACCTCGAGGTGCCCATAAGTTCGTTCTCCAACATCACGAAGACACCAAATCTCACCTGTGCATGCTACTATGGCATTATTGTATAATGTCTTCCGTACTTCATATGATGACTCGGATCCTGGCGGACCACCACCCGGTTCTCCTCCCACCTGTGCGCCTTTTCTGATCTGTCTTTCCCTGCCAGTCTTACTGTTTATTTTGTTATTAGTAAAGTACGAGGGCCCATGGTTGTCTACTCAGATAACGATTTCGTCATCTATCGGCGTGGCTTCCCTCTTTATTTTCTCATACTGTCGGACTCGATGGCCTCTCCTTTTTGCACCAAGGACTAAGCTAAAAGGTACTTAACCTCGATGTCTTTGTTGAATTTTCTTTACGAAGAGCACCTCTCAGGGTTCTCGCCACATGAAGCACACGCACACGGCGCCTTCTTTGGTTGGATTCTCCCTACCCTGAGGGTATCTGAGTACTCGGTGCTTCAAATCGTCGGCCTCGATGCTGCTGTAGTATGTTACGTTCAAGTTGGGTCGTGTGGGGTACACTATCTGATGCCTCAGCTAGCTCCTATCCTTTTTCAAGATGTCGTTCTATCTATTCTCTTTATGCTCGGCATTTGCGGTCACGATCCTAATGCCCGTTAATCTCAAGGTATGAGTGCCTCCCGTCATTGTGAATACCTCTCAACTGGATAAAAGAATAACATCGGTATCGGAGATGAAGACGATGACGACCCGGACTGGACGACGCTCCTACTTCCAGACAAACCTTCTCGTAAAAGACCTGACTGGTTTGACCTAGTATCAGATGCCAATTCGTACCTCTCTCTGCACCTAGTATTCACGTATCTGTTCACCCTTCTCTCCTTGCGCCTGATATTTCTGAACTACAAACGATTCGTCAAAACAAGACAGCTCTTCTCACTTCAGCTCGTACATTCCATCGCTGCACGTACGATCATGGTAACTGGGCTCCCGCCTCATCTACGCTCAGACAGGGTCCTTGCTGAACATTTCGAGAACATGAAGTTAAGTGTGGAGAGCGTTAGCATTTGTCGCGAAATTAGCTCTTTGGAGCATCTCATCGAGGCACGAACGCACGCTCTCCTCAAGCTGGAGAATGCCTGGGTTCAATACGTTGGCAATCCAAGTACTGTGGAAACATATGACCCATCCGATCACGCAGTAATGGGGGATGGAGATCTGATATCAACAGAGGCACAGGTCCCTAATCACTTTGTTGTTCCACATCATAGACGACCAACGATACGTCCTGGATGGTTCTCTGGGCGCGTGGACGCTATCGAGTTCCTTGAGAAGCGGTTTTTAGAGGCAGATGAAGCGGTCAAGCGTCATCGTCGCACAGGGAGGTTCAAACCGATGGATGTGGGGTTCGTCACATTCGAAAAGATGTCCAGTGCAGTGCGTGACTTCTTGACCTTCGACGTAAAATGTGACTGATCATGGCTGTAGCAAATAGCCGCCCAGATCGTGCATACATCTACACCATTTCAGCTGGAAACTTGCCTTGCACCGGAGCCTCGTGACATTGTATGGGCAAATGTTGGCTGTTCAGCTGGTGCCCTCCGCATTCGTGAGGCCATCGCCCTCGGCTTTCTCACGCTTCTGTTCTTCTTTTGGGTCATCCCTATCACTGGCCTTGCGAGTTTACTGAGCTACAAAGAGATCAAGAAGGCTATGCCTCAGTTGGGTCATCTTATCGATGGTAACGAGAAGATCCGCGCTATCGTACAAAACTCTTTGCCATCTGTGGCTTTGATCACGCTTAACGCATTCCTACCATTTGCGTTAGAAGGTCTGTTACTCTTCTCCTGAAATAAGCCCGAGAGTTAACGTGATACAGCTATTACCTATGTGCAGGGATTTCGCGCTAGGAGTCTAATTGAATACTCCCTCATGAAAAAGTGCGCTCCCGACTTCCGATCACGTCAGCAGAGAATAACTCATGATGATAGATATTTTCTATTCCTGCTCGTTAACGTTGTGTTCATCTTTCTATTGGCGAGCACCTATTGGCAACTTGTGCGAGACCTAGCCAATTCGCCGGCTAAAATCCCTGAGAAGCTTGCTCAAGCTCTGCAAATGGGGCGTGCGAGGTCAGGAGATTCAAAACCCAGTGAAGCGTTGATGCTCATGATGTCCGGACAGGCACTTTTTCCTCTCTTACGTGATCTTGCAAGGTGGGTAGCTTATCCCTGCAAATCCTAGCGGTGCGAAGTTGAAGTCTGTCAGGTCTCGGCATCATGCCGTTACAACTCCTCAATCTGGGTATCATAATACCTCGGGTTTTCTTCCGCCTACTGATGACACGGACGCCCAGAGGTAATCGTACTATTGCCTGCATCTGACGTTTACTCAAATTGTTTGAGCAGATTTTACCGAGCTAAACGCTCCTCCTGTGATCAACTACGGCGCCGTATATCCACAGGCTATCCTGATATTTGTGATTACCCTCCTATACAGCATTGCGCAACCACTCATCCTGATATTCGGCGCCGTTTATTTTGGTGTCGCATACCTTGTGTACAAATACAAACTCCTTTTTGGTGAGCGGGATGCACACTTCCCCTATCCGTTTATAATATCTATGCAGTGTTCTACAAACCGTACGAGTCCCAAGGACAGGCTTGGTCTATCACCTTCACCCGCTTAATATGGGGAGTTGTCATCTTCCTCATCTTCATGTCCGGAAACTTCGTCTTGAAGAGATCTTTCGTGCTCTCGTTTCTCGTCGCGCCTCTAGTCGTCTTCACAGTAACCTGGTCTGTGTACATCAGCAGATCATTCTCCGGCCTCAGTAAATACGTCAACTTGAGCGCGGTATTCGAGGTGCAACGCGGAGAAGAGACAGAAGACGTTTCACGCTTGCGGGCAGGACATCCGGTGACTTGGTCGCAAAGGTCCATCTCGTTCATCACGTTTTTGTTGTCGTCGCTGATTCGTCTCTAGCAATCTCAATAGACGTAGATACGCTCAGAATGATGACGTATTATACGTTGCCCCGGAGGACGATCGCACGGACTATGTTTGTCCTATTCTTGGCAAGTGTCGAACATCGTTGATATTTTCCCATTAGTCGCAACCCCCGATGGCAAACTGGTACAACGGCGTGCTCAAGTAAGTGAGATTTATGTGTAGTCTGCACTTACTAAGAGTGCTTTAGCACGGGTAAGAAGCGCTATGGACACCCAGCCTTGACGGGTTTGCTCCCTCAGCCATGGTTACCTCTGAAAAGAGGGGAAACTTTGGTCAACTCCCAAAACACAGATCGTACGGGACGGAAGTCTGATCAAGCAGTTGTACTTTCACTCCGTAAACGATACAGCGTTGTTAGAAGGGGTGGTCGCACATCTACGACAGCAAGACCCACCACGTCGAGGGCTGCTCCGATACAGGACAGTGTACGGGGTTCAACTGCTAGCTCTGGAGAATTGGGCGGAGACGTGACAAACAACCCATGGCAGGAGTCAACATCGGATCCATCAAACGTTTCCCAGTTGCACCACACGATCAATCACAGGTTAAGTTACGACTTTGGTTCCGGCGTTATAGTGCTACCGGACGACGGAATTTGGCTCGACGGTATGGAGAGCGACTCAGAGGACGATGATGGAAATGGGGATATTGCGGGAGGCCAGGCAACGCCGGAACGTGCTGTGCCCGAAGATGATCGAGAATCTGGCAGTTCAGACGGACAGACAATCACTGGATTGTCGAGAACGCGATACGGAACTTACTTCCATCACCCTGAACGCCGCTGGCAGTCAGTCCCTGGGGCATTTCCCACTAGTTCATGAAGCATGTATTGTACCCCTTTTCATTACGCTAATGTTACGATCTAATTAGTTTCTTCTCTCCTTGCGATCGCTTTGGTATCAGGCCCGGAATACTAAGTTAAGGAGTCCAGGCATTGGATCCTTGTCTGTATCAATCAATCATTTATTGTAGGGCGAGGCGCGGGCTTTACTGATCAAGTTTCCTTTCTAGTCTGGGGCTATATTTAGTAGGCGTGTACTTTTTGGTGTACTTTTTGGTGCTGCGGGGTTCGCAATGCCGAGATGCCCAAGCATTTGTCTTACTGCGCTAAATCTTGGGAGGCCGCCCTAGTAAGGTTCATTTTCGTGCGCCCCCTCGTATGGGGGTTAGTGTAGGACTCAGCGTTGTTGTTCCTTTCCCGAAGGATTGCGCAGGCCCACTACTTAATTGAGACGTCATGGCAGTAACTAATTTGAGGGAAGGTTACGGATGCTCTTGAGGATGCTATCTCGAGCGTCCGTGTGTATGGAGATTATTCTGTGTCGTCTCCATTCTCAACGAAGCTGCGGGGCCGTGACTCGGATTGAGCTATTAGCGGCTACAGTACGTCTTAGCTACGGCGAACCTGGATATGCAGGCAGCCTTAATTCGGTTTAAGCCCGATTTTTAGGACCTGCGCTGCGTTTGCCGCCTGACAGGCCAATTGTTCCGTTCCTATGGTCTCTGGAGACTACCCTTATCATTGTCTTTCGGGGTGTCGGTGGCAATGTCCTGCTAGTCCCTGTGTGACTCAGAGAGGCCGAGGTAAGCCCTGGATAACGAATTGAAAGTAGAGTCGAGGGAGCGCGCGGTGCAACTGTCCCTGGAAAGGACGAGACAGGGCATCATCACACACATCAATTGCCGTCATGCATGTACAGTACAGTATATGTCAACGGGAGAAGAAGTCGACGGCGATGATCTACCACAGCATTGCGCGCACTGTGCTAGCCATGCACTAGAACAGAGGAGCGCAATTGTGGGAATGCCCTTAAGCTGAGGAAGAAACGAAACTGAAAGTAGAACTTGAACGAGTACCAGTACTGAAGAACCTGTTCTCACTATGAGTATTTCACAATGTAATCCAATCCAGTCGGCGAAATGCCGCAATCTGATTGGTCGGTCGAGAGCAACTGAATTGTAAAACGTGTCTATACGGTGAGGTGATGATTGTGGGATAATTATATAATATAATAATCCAGCGCACGTTGGATCTCGGTGATCTCCGAGTCGGTAACGGAACGGAATTGAAGTCATGGTGATGATGGTAATCGATTTGGTCACTCAATCAGTGCTCGTACCTGTTCAACGTCAAGCTAACGCTCACCATTCAAACCTTCACAGTGGAATACGGTAGATGGTTTTCCTAATTTCCGGCGTCACTTCGAATCAGGTTTACTGTATGCCCGTCTGCCAGTGGATCTTACTGGCAGACCAGACCACTGGCAATTGGAATTCCTTTACTCGCGTCTCGATTTTGTACGTTATCCGATCCTTACGTTGAGCCGACTTATTTCCTATATACTCTAGCAGCAACAAGAATTCCGGAGTTTGCAAAACGGCGGGAGCGGTCACTCTTTCTGGCAACGAGATTGAAGTGGTAGTCACCTAACGCCGCGCCTTCTCCAGTACACCCGGCTGAGACTACTTTGTATGGGCCCGGCGCAAGCAGACACAGCCTTCTAAAAAGTGTGCCATTGTAATGCAAGGCACTCAAGAAGCATGGCACGGCGCTGGAGCTGGACGCCGTTTTTTTCGCCCTCTTCAAGTGCGCTCGGCTCCATCGTCTCCGAGTCCCTGGCGTCATTCACCTCAAACCGGTGACAAGTGCGGACATCCTGACTGGAAGCAGCGCCACTTCCGCACACCATCAATCCCCTATGATCCCATGACCCTATGGCCCAGGAAGCAGAAATGCAGACTCGGAATGGAATGCATCCTGTGTATTTGTCTTGCAGTGATTACTACAGTAGTGATCCCTGCACAAGCCTAGCTCTATGAAGACCAACTGTGATCATATTTCTATTGTTTCACAATGCTATATGCATACGAGGCACTGGCACCGCCATCGTTTGCGGCCTAGGCTGAATGTTCACGGTGACAGTTTCTCGGGGCTTCTCCGGCCCAGTATAAATAACCTCGCCATCCTGAGTTACTCAATCATCTCCTCGCACCATGTCATACAACCAAGATCGTGAACGTTCGGGACCCGGCTATGGGTCTAAGCCTAGGTAAAACGTCCCTGCTAATGTCAAAAAAACAACATCTGACGATAATCTAGCCAATACGGGTCCTCAAACCCTGGTACTTATGGCTCGGACGATTCTTACACCAGTGGTACCAAGCCGCCTGGCAGCTACGACTCAGACAAGCCACGCGACTACGGTTCTGGCACCACCGACTCTTATAGTGGAGGTACCAAGCCAAGCTACGATGGGAAGCCACAACCCCCCTACGAATCGGACAAGCCAAGTGGCTATGGTTCCAGCACTACTGATTCATACAGTAAGCCTCCTGGCAGCTACGACTCAGACAAACCACGCGACTACAACTCTGGTACCACCGACTCTTACGGTGGTGGCACCAAGCCTCCCGGAAGCTACGGTGGCAAGCCACAACCCACCTACGACTCGGACAAGCCAAGTGGCTACGGTTCCAAAACCACTGATTATGGCGGCAACACCAAACCTGGCAGCTACGACTCAGACAAACCACGCGACTACGGTTCTGGCACCACCGACACCTATGGTGGAGATACCAAGCCCCCTGGAAGCTACGGTGACAAGCCGTACGACTCGGACAAGCCACGCGACTACGGTTCCGGCACCACCGACTCCTATGGTGGAGGTACCAAGCCCCCTGGAAGCTACGGTGACAAGCCGTACGACTCAGACAAGCCACGCGACTACGATTCCGGCACCACTGACACCTATGGCAGTGGCACCAAGCCTCCTGGAAGCTACGATGGGAAGCCAAAACCCACCTACGGCTCGGACAAGCCAGGTGGCTATGGTTCGGGAACCACTGAGTCGTACGGCAGTGGTACCAAGCCACCTAGTAGCTATGACTCAGACAAGCCACGTGACTACGGTTCTGGCAAGCCCTCTGGAGGCGACGATGGGAAGCCACAACCCACCTACGACTCGGACAAGCCACGCGACTACGGTTCCGGTACAAAGCCTCCCGGAAGTTACAGTCACGGTGGCAAGCCGCATCACACCTACGACTCGGACAAGCCAAGTGGCTATGGTTCGGGAACCAAGCCACCGGGTAGCTATGACTCAGATAAAAAGTCACGCGATTATGGTTCGGGCACTACCGGTTCCTACGGCAGTGACACCAAGCCTAGCTACTAGGACAGAAGGCGAGGTTTCATCCTGTGAGTGTGCCCAATGCATCTTGATGGATTCTGTTTAAATGGTGTTGTAGGACAAAGACTTTTTGAACTACGTGTATTGTAGGATTGTCTGGATTCGGTGATAAGCTATGGCACAGAATGAAAGGACTTATTTTTGTCTCTGGAACTGCGAGGAAGTGGTTGCCCACTCGTTGTGGTCATAACAAATGAATTAAGCATCGAGTTTACCAGGAACATGGGGTAGCTCGACCAATGGTCGCATGACTACCTAGGCAGGTGATTACTCCCCGATCTTTGATCCATCCATGCAAACGTCGAGTGTCACCCGGTTATAGCATAGCATTTAACGGCGGGTGTAGACCTCCCACCTTGAATTGTTGTCTTATTCGGGAGTGCGACATCACTGACGCAATCCATTCATATCTTCAAGACTCCGGGCTACTCAGTGACTAGTGATTGCATAAACTCCCCTTTGACATAGCGCAGTAGGATACCAAGTATGTTCGCGACGTTCCATGGAAAGTGACCACTCCCAATACGTACATAGGCGCATAATAACCCTTGCTAAAGGATCATGTCTTGCAGGAGCTTGTATCATCCGACAACACTGGCACACCACTTTGCAGTGTTCTCCTTGACATGGCAGAATACCTACCACCACGACGAAAGTCGTAACCCTCACGGTACGGTGGATAGGGTCTTTTCAGCTCTGATTTGCTATCGCCTATGTTACCTGCAGTTGCACAAAAAAACTATAAGGAGTTCTTCAGCGACGCGCCACCAGAGGATCTTGAAACTCCGAGAGTTAATTAACTACAGCAGGTGAAGGAACATCTTTAGCCTTTTCGCGACGACAAAAGCGTTTAGAATACCTTTAGTCATCAAGGGAATACCTGAATTGGCCGCAGTGTGTTGGCTGATATCATCGAGTACCACTTGTGCTACAACCAGCTCCTATTTTAATAGGTCGGAGATAGGGAATCCAGGACAAACTGTCGAAGTTAACGCTTTAAACGCTCAAGAATTCTTGCATCCCATGGAGGCAAAGAGATCTCAACGACTCCCCAACATCCTGAGAGCTGTATTAGCTAACCCAAGAGCTGACCTATCCACAAAGGACCACAATCGCAAATTGATATACAAATCATAGAGGTTCTGCCAAGGGTTCTGCCATGGTAGTGTTTCGAGAATCTGGTCATGAAAACAAGTGCGACAACATCTTGAGATAACCTGTTAGTCGTATGGGAGACGATGAGGGAGAACGACAAGGCGAGTCACATTTGGACCATGCCAATCAGCGGCGGCCCGGATACTATTCCAGTGACGGCATACGGGCTTAGTAGGCTTAGTTGTTCGGAAGCGGCTTCCAACTTGAACCTCACATACCGGCGACCTTAGGTGTAGAGCAGTGTAACTACAGTATGAGATTATTTTACGGTGCTGTAGGTGCCAGTTGGTGCAGAGACTCAGATACAGTCATATCGCATCGCAGGCATATCACATTCATTTGACCCCGCTCCGTACTTCAAGTCCTCGGGTCTTCCACTGAGCGTATGAAGATATTAATCAACGTTGATACAGTCTTGTTTGTATTGTACTCCTTTCTGCGTTTCTTTATCGCGTGAGCAGTGCCCGCACTACTGCCAATAGAAGATGAATTTCTGCCAGATGAACCAGGCTATCGGCTAATGGGGTTGAGCGCTGAGCAAGGGCCCGGTCACCGGGAGTACGAGATAGAAGGAAAAAGGAAATATGAGTAGAATCAGCATTCTTTGTCCCGTATCAAATCAGACGTTTCTATGGGTACCCACAGCATTTATTTGTACCTACACAGGTATCAAGGCGTTTACACGCAAACAGTTGCGATGCAGTAATACTGCATATGATTTTCTGATTGGTATGCCAGAATGACGCCACTTTTCCGCCAAAAGGCCCTGCGGTCATGCAGGGGAGACGTTGGAACCCATGAACTGCACCATTTTATGTACAAAAGCGCGACCAACAACCGCCGATGCCAATAGGAATGCAGTGGTTTCTTCGAGTCCCCCGGGCGCTTGGGCAATCGCCTTTTTGCACAACAGGTGGCCATTATATGCCGCGGAATTAAAAATCCTGATGTAGTAAGGCAAGGGAGGCATTGAACCGGAGAAGTACAACATATGCCCGGGTCAGCACAGACGAATCTGAAAGCCGCGGGCTGTGTGTGCGTAATTATTGTGATAATTAGACCGAGTATATGAGTTATCTCGGGACTTTTCCAAGTCCCAAGTCTCATCAAACTAGTCGATACAAAGGACGCGTTTCAGGGGGCTTATGAAAGGAGAAATCATTTGTAGGATGGCGGAAGAAACGCGACAGTTCGGTCAAAAGCTTTGGTGGAACGCAGCTGAATCAGATGAGACAGAGCGAGGGTCACGCATTGGTACTACTCCGGAAAAGTTGACCGAGACTGTGTGGCGGTTTGAAAGAGCTACAGACTGGATGGCGGCCCTCTTAGCCTGTGTGGACTGGATAGAATGCGGACAGCATCCTTTGAAAATACATAAGATAGACCGCTCCAAACCGTTGTCGTGGCTACAGTCCACCTAAGTTGCATAATAAACCCTCGTTCTGTATGCAATGTCGTAGAGGACTTACTGCAACCCTTTCAAGTACAGACCGAGGCCAACAGCCGCGCCAGGCAGGAGAGGACTTATCGTTGTAGAGCCCAAAAGGAGAAGCTGAAGCGCTGTATTGACTTTGCTAATTATTGTAGGGTGCACTTCCGCAGATGGTATTGAGAAGTCCCAGTAGCGCCGAAACGTTTTCTTGAGAGAGTTCAGTGCGTGAGACACAAGGGTATTGTGGTATGCCTACCGGATGTGGAAGCGACTTGTATCGAATGTAAAACGCAGACAAAGACAACAACAAATCACGACCAACAATAATGGTGGCCAGCGGGACTGGGTTCAGCATGGGAATGTAGTCTTTTCTCAAGGACGAATCACTAACAAGGAAGCAGCTCTTGCATCGTCAATGTAATGACAAGTGTACCAACAAGTGCTTTATCCGCGGCAGGATCGAGGATGGTCCCAAGAACCGATGTCATCTGGCACTTGCGGGCCAGAAAACCATCGAACTGCGACACAACGCATCATGAGAACAAGAGGTGGAGAACCGCCTCGGAAACTCACCCAGTCCGTAACTCCAGCATAGAGCAACAGGCCTGTCGCAGCAGCATAGTTGTCAGACAGAATCGCCCACCCTAGAGCAGGACAAGCGACAATGCGTGAGACAGTTAAGAGGTTTGGGAAGGTGTAAATGTTTTCGCGTTGAGCGAGTCTTTGATTTTGCGTATGTTTAAAGCGGTGTATGGACTGCAGTGAGAAGGTGATTGTCCGAGAACGGGCATGAAGAAAGAAAGAGCGGCGGATGATACCTGGGGCGAGTTGCCCTGGTGTGAGCATGAGCCACGGCAAAGCAGAGAGGCGATAGACGCTGTGCGGAGACGGGTTGACACGTGACAGGATCGCTTTTACATCCTAAACCACCAGGTTAACAACATGGCTGTTTTATACCATGTTATACTAGCTTTGGTGCCAGTGCTTGTTAGCCTGTTGCTCCAACCATTGCATTCACCCCATGCCTTCTTGCTTGAGTCAAATACTACCCATTACTCGCCTCGCATCTTACTTCTTACAGCACATCCCGACGACGAAACCTTCTTTTTTGGACCGACGCTCACCTCCCTGATACCTTCGCTTTCGGCTCCAGTTTCTGCAAGCTCGGTGGAGAAAGCTTCGGATACTGTAGCTCTTACATTCCCACAAGTGTACTCTCTATGTCTCTCTGTCGGCAATGCAGATGGATTGGGCAACATACGAAGGCGTGAACTTGGAGATAGTCTTGATGTTCTCGGAGTGGCTGAGGATAGACGTTGGATTCTCGACAGATCGTATGTTTCCTAGTCATGTCTTGTGTTGTCTGACACAGGCAGCTCACGAGAATAAAGGGAATTTCAGGATGACATCCACGTGAGGTGGGATGCCGATCTCATAGCAGATACTGTCTACGAATATGTTTCGGCTTACAATATTTCAATTGTGCGTTCCCTACTCAACACTACATCTCTTATTGCTGAGAACCCCGTCCTTGGCATCCATAGATTTTGACCTTTGATCCGCATGGGGTGTCTGGCCACCCGAATCATTTCTCTCTATATCATGGCGTATCTCGTCTTCTGGCCGCGTCAATGGCGATTAGATACCCTTTAGTGGCGTATTCTCTCGAAACAAAGCCAATCATCATCAAATATACTGGAATTCTCGCCCCAATGCTGATCAAGTTGAAAGTTATTTTCTCCAGAGCTCTAGATACTTTGGTAAACGGTACCAAGGGCAACAAGTCGGTTTTCTCTGCCCGACCTGTGTTTGTCGCAGGGATAAAAGAATACCGTCGAACTGTGATCGCCGCCTTGCGGCATCAATCCCAGCGTGTCTGGTTCCGCTGGTTGTATATGGTATTCTCCCAGTACATGTGGGTAAACGAGTGGGAACGCATCCATGCCATCGCAGACAGGAGGACATGATCCGAGGATCAAAACCTCCGTGAGTCGGCACTGGCCAATTTGTTGGGTTGAAGTCTTGGTTGATGAGTCATGTTCACCTTTTGCATGTTTAGCTTATATAATCATTGTGTATCACGTGTGTTCGATTATTCAAGTTCTTGGCGTGGTGATACGTGCTGCTTGCCAAGCACATGGAATGTTACGATATACAGTGATGAGGCCAGCTGCAATTGTCTTCACATTTCGTTTCTCCAGTCGTCGACATAGCCTGGCACCACTCACCATCACCTTGCGAAAGCCCACTGCGGCCACGTATTCTCCATGGGGTTCAGTGTCAAAGCGAATATTCTCCCATAGCGCCTTTCGCCAGAACTCATCTTCTGGTCCCGAAGCGAGTAGACATTCCAAAAGTGACGCCCAACCTTGTCTGCGTGAAAACGAGGTCCGTTGTGAATGCTCCCAGCAATGGAAGGTGTTGAATATGGGTAAGGATCAAGGGAGCAGATCACCACTTCTGGACGCGACGCTCACGGCTTTAATGGGCATCGGAATCGGTGAGCTACAATTTTAGACAACGCGCTTGTTTTATATCGATTCTTCTACCACATTACTGGTTTGTCATTCAACTCGCGTCGTTCGGGCTGTTGTGTGAAACGTCATGATGTATGAGGACGTGCGCTGACCTTCATTCACTCCCTACCTTCTCCGATGTGCACACATGACAGGGATTCGCGGTTAGTGAACCGGTCGATTTCTTGGGTCGACAGCCCGAGACGTCTGGTTAAGCTACGTGACCTCTTACTTTCAAAATCGTGTGAGTTTACGCGTTCTTTCTCCAACAACACTGCTGCGAACGCTGGTGTGCGGAATCTTTTTTTTTTTGAGCTGTTTCTCTGATATTTGCTCCGTCCATGGCACTCATTCCTAGTTTCTCATAGCCTTCGTGGGCGGTATGGTGTATTATGCGTGGTACAAGAAGAATGTTTTAGATAAGGTATCTGCCGTCTAGGTTGAGGCACCTGATACTAATTATCACGTAGATCGAACGAGCCTTCCAAGGAGGCTACGATCCTGCATTGGAATTAGCCGTTCACGCAAAGAAGTCATTGGAAAATCGGCACATGGCGGATGCCGTCCCCGAAGTCGGCGTTGAGCATGACTCCTGGACAAACCATCTGCGGCGGAAGGAGCAAGACGCCCTCGATCGTATTATCCATGGAGAAGAAGCTGGCCATTACTATCTGATTTCCGGATGCAAGGTCTGGCCTCCGTGTTTGTCCTTGCATTACTTACCAACTTCCACTTTTTGCAGGGGACTGGAAAGACGACCATGATATTAGATGCAATGCAAACCAACCAGGCAGAAGGCGTCGCCATGTGTGACGCCCACCCCGATCTCGAGGTTTTCCGCCTCCGCCTGGGAAAAGCATTGAATTATGAGTACAGTGAAGATTCACAAACAGGCCTTTTCTCGCGAAGAGATCCACGAGAAGGTGAAATTTTTTCATCACATTCCCAAGCCCTGACTGACTGGAGTATGATAAAGGTGGCCCTGGGCTCGATATCGAGCGAGGTATGTACATTCGTACTTTGAACAAGACTCGCCAACGTGATTGTCGACGTCATAAAGTCATGAACAAGCTCGAGAAAGTAGCACTTCGATCTGCAAAGAGGACAGGAAAGCCGCTTGTCCTGGTGCTCAATAACGTACACCTCTTCAACAACGATGACGGTGGCAAGGATATGTTGCTTCAACTGCAACAACGGGCTGAATCTTGGGCGGCTAGCGGTGAGTGATGTCACTCTTCGGAGGGTGCTAATACTGACGGATGTTGATAGGTACTTTAACGCTTGTGATGAGCTCGTGAGATTTCTATTCTCCATGTCGGCGAATTTATGCCAATTCTCGTGCGCTAGGGATGATTTCTGGCCGTATACCATACTTCGTACGTTCCTTTCGGAAGTGACAGTAAACACTTCTCACGTGATTTCTTCTCCAGGAAAGAACGCGAGCCGCATGAATGTGAATGCTTGTTTCTGCCCATTTATGTGCGATTTTAATCGTCACGAGGTTTCAGGTCTTGACTGTCTATGACTTGACCCCTGAAGAAGCGCTGGGTGCTTGTAGGCGCATGCGCCGCTACGTCTCACTTCCCATACCAGTCGAGGAAACCTTAACTCAGGCTATATCTCTCCTCGGCGGCCGACTAGCATACCTTAATCGCGTTTCTAGAGCCCGTGATATGGTGGAGATGGTGCGTCACATGTTAGCCGTTGAGAAAGGGTGGCTTCTTGGTCGAATTGGCCTCATCCAAGACTGCGATGATGATGTGATGGACGAGGTGCGACTTGCCAACGTTGACATTGGACTAGTTTGACACTGTATTAGCAAAAATGGAGTTCTTGCACCTGGTTACTCCTACGCGAATTTGTGAAGATTAGACAGGAGCAAGAACGACAGCTAGAAGAGGCGATATCGGGCGGCAAAGAAGTCTCGCGGCTTCACGACCTACCTCTGCCTTCAATACCACTTGCAAGTCAATTCCTGTCTCACCCAGATCGCGCTTCGTTTACATTCTTTGCAGTATAAATGTCGCCAAATAATGACGAGAGCCGACTTTTTGGAAGGTACTGTATATCTCATCCATACCTGCTGTGACGCTCGACTCAACGCTATTCCAGAACTCGACAGAGCTAATATAATCTCCATAGACGTGAGTTATGCATAATCGCGATTCCTGGGCTTCGCTGACTTTCGTCATAGATCAACCACGACGTCAGACCTGATTCTATGCTGATTCTCCAAGCAGCACGGGAGGTGGTCGAAGAAGAGGGGTTTGACGACTTGTTAGACTCTGTCCGGGAGCGTATTGATGAGATTGAGAGCTTACACAGGACAAGAGAGTTGACGGTATGCACGCGTGCATTGCTCAATAATTCAATCTCACGAAGACTTGCTTAGTTTAAGGACGTTGATAGCGGAGACCGCATCCGCCTCACTGTAGACAAAGGCGGGGCACGCTTGGTAAAAGATTAGCGGTCCGGGCGAAGGAAGATATCTATATCTCAAGCTCTTTTTGGTGGCACAGGTGATGGTAAAATGATAATGTTGCTAGAGATTGCCACAGAGGACTGTCGGGCTACATCTTCATTAGTTCCAGCACGAACTGTTGTAACGATGACGTGTTGAAAACAGAGCACAAGGAAGTGTTGCGATGGTCAAGGACAAACTGGTGGTATAAACTACGTAATAACACTTTGATTCCATCGAGAGAAGGCAAGCCTGAGTACGCACGAGGTTGATAAACTCGATACGGGGTGAAATAAGATCTTCGTGGAGATGAGCTGCTTGAGTCTTGTGTAACGCTCAGGCTCAGGCTCGCCAGTGACTCGGATGTGTACCTGTACTGTAGTGTATCTTAGCTACGTTGACAGCGGCGCAACGAGTAAATACGAACTAGCGTATCCAGGGGACGAAGAGACAGATGCCATCCACTGATTGGCGAATGTGAAGTGGCAAACAATATCCAAGCGAGGCTGCTTCGTACCTTCCCCTTCCATGCACTGCCAGTGGCAGTTCTGTCGGGTTAATTGGCTACAATTGGTTATCGTTGTCTGCGTTTGCTTGTTTTTTCGGCTCCTGCCAACTGAAGCGATTGCAGTTTGCCGCTGCATCCTCTCTATTTCAGAACCCACATCTCGAGCGGACTGTAAGGTCAAAAAGGACCTTAAAACATCTACCAGTGTCTTCTCACTCATTATTTCCGTCTCTGCTCGTTGCCTATGCCATCGACCATCTACACTTCTCCGTCTCCTACCTTCCACCTCGCATCCGAATCCCTATGGACTTTCATTTTTCACACCACCCAACACTATTCTAATCTTCCTGCCTTTATTGAAGACGCGACAGGTCGCGTCCTTTCTCGCGCAGACCTTCGTAATCTCTCCTTGAAGTTTGCTCATGGCGTCCGTACCCGCCTCCCGCAAGACAGCCGCCTATTTAGGGGTGATACCGCCATGATATTCAGCCCCAACAGCTTCGCGTGGCCTATTGCCCTCTTGGGACTCCTCGCTGGCGGCGTGCGCTCCACACTGGCAAACAGTTCCTACACCCCCACCGAGCTCGCATTTCAGTACAATGACAGTCGCGCCCGCGTCGTCTTTTCTCACCCTGACTTGGTCCCTGTTGTGTTTGCCATGTTCAAGTACAACGGTGTTTCGGAGGATGAGGCCCGACGTCGACTGGTTGTACTTGACTTCGGCGGAAATGGCGCTGAAACTGCTCGTAAGGCGGGTGTATTGGAATTGGGTGACCTCCTTGGCCATGGCGCTCTCCCTGAGGAGGAGAAATTTATTGGTTCTCAAGCTGATGAGACTCAGTTGCTCTGTTACTCCTCTGGGACAACGGGAAAGCCCAAAGGAGTCGAGGTGTGTGGTTCATTTTGGCCTCGGATTGGCTGATGTGGCTCCAGACGACGCATAGAAATCTCACCTCTGTTTTACCCATGATCAAGGCCACCCATGTGCCCCTTCTTCCTCACCGAGATGTAGCACTTGGCGTTCTCCCTTATTATCACATTTACGGTACGCGATGCCACCGTCATGTTTTCTGTATGTTCGCCAACACATCTCCCAGGCGTCGTGACGCAAGTGTTATATCCCCTTTTTTGCGGCATCCCCATGGTCATCCAACCCAAATTCGACCCTGACCAGTTTTGCCGATTCATCGAGCGTTACAAGGTCACTGTGAGCTACGTCGTTCCACCGATCCTTCTAGCCTTGGTCCATCATCCGGGTGAGACTGAACTTCTCTCCACGTCCCACTTGAGTTAATTACCCGCACAGCCACAAACAAATACGATTTACGCTCCCTTAAGTTATTGACATCAGGCGCAGCTCCTCTTAGCGCAGGAGTTGTAGACCTGGCTGTTAAGAAACTCAGGTCTGTTGGTGCAACAGTTGCCATAAATCAGGGTCTCACATACTTGATCGTTTTGTTTCCCACAAATCTGACGCACTCGCCCAGGTTACGGCCTGACTGAGACCTCACCTGTAACGCATCTCCTTCCGGAAAAAGACTGTCTCCGCAAAATTGGAAGCATTGGCATACTCCTTCCGAACCTTGAAGCTCGCCTCATAGTTAGCGATGAGGACGACATCGTTGATGCCGCACCGGGCGAGCCCGGCGAGCTCTGGGTTCGCGGTCCCACAGTGATGAAAGGATATCTAAACAATCCCACTGCCACTGCCAACTCGGTCACTGCAGATGGGTGGTTCAAGACGGGTGATATCGCCGTCAGAGACGATGAAGGGTACTATAAAATTGTGGACCGTAAGAAAGAGTTGATAAAATACAAGGTAGGTCTCTAACCAAAGCATGAATTGCTATTTAACACTTGCATTTAGGGCTTCCAAGGTGAATTGGGAGACCACCGCTCCTCAAGCCAACTGACATTGGTATCTCTGCAGTACCACCAGCTGAGCTGGAAAGTGTTCTCCTCCAACACCCTGAAATTGTTGACGCTGCGGTGATTGGCGTTGACGACCCTGCACAGGCTACCGAACTTCCTCGGTGAGCCGACGTGTCACTCGTTCTCTTTTCCACTAATCATGGATTGTAGAGCTTATATTGTCCACAAAGCTGGCACTACTAATGCACCCAAATCTTTCCCCAGAAACGTCCAGCTGTGGATCGAAGCAAGGGTCGCGAAGCATAAGTTCTTACGCGGTGGTGTCGTTATTATCGATGCTATACCGAAGAGGTTTGTCTATCTTTGGTCATGTTCATTGCAAGCGCTGCAGGTAACATTTACAGTGCGGCGGGAAAAATCTTGCGTCGAGAGCTACGTGAGCGAGCGAGATTGGAGTTAAGAATGAACTCGAGTCACAAGACAAAACTATAATCTGTTTCAATACGCCGTTACCAGATAGTAGTACAGTGTCGTGTAATAGGCTTTCCTTCAAATCTGATCCTTCGCACGTGACCGTCGTTCTCATGTTGTCGGCAACATGGCATTTGCATCGCTTTTACGCACAAATCAACGATAAGTTACAACACACATGTCACCCCCAGAACTGTATCTTGCTATTGATTGCGGGGGTACCAAAACCGCTGCTGTCTTGTGCGCACCAGACGGAACGATACTCTCTAGTGCATTAGGCGGAGGCTCAAATTTCAGTTATCTGGGCCTTGATGCTTTCCTCAACCGCATCGCGGAGGTGACATCCTCCGTATTGTCGACTGCGCTGCGGTCGCCAGTCACCATAACACCTCCTAATGAACCCAAAACGCGCATCACCACCCCACCCTACTACCTTCGTGCAGCATGGCTGGGCGTCGCGGGCGTGGACTCTCCCTCAGCGATCTCTCTCCTCCTCCCTCACGTCTCGGCGTTGCTCTCTGTCCCCGTCGAGCGGCTAATCGTTTCCAATGACACACATCTCCTTGCTGCGCCGCTCCGCATCTTACCAGACGTACGAACAGCCGTCGCGGTAGTGGCTGGTACCGGAAGCATCGTTGTCAGCTTCCGCGAGGGTACGGCCAATGCGCCGCTAGAGGGCCTCGCGCGCGTCGGCGGTTGGGGCTGGATCCTCGGAGACGAAGGCGGCGGATTCGACGTCGGGCGCACGGCCGTCCGTGCTTTGCTCGCACAGCAGGATACGGAAACTACAGGTGTCGCCGTCGCACGTGGCCCATTGAGAGAGAAGCTTCTCAAAAAATTCGGCGTCAATGAAGTGATGGACTTGTTGGGAGTTGTCTACGCGCCCGACTCAGCCAGCCCGTTGCCGCGCGAGGGCCGCCTTTCTTCCCTCTGTCCAATCGTATTCGAAGCAGCGTTCGAGGATGGCGATCCCCTTGCAATCGAAGTAGTGAGGGACTGCGCACACAAGCTCGCCATGCAGATAACGGCGGTGCTGCAGTCTTCTGAGCAGGAAGTTCGTACTCCTCCGATCCTCTGAGTTACTAGGATTAATCATATTGATAGGAGCACCCTCACAAGATCCGCGCGGATTCGAGTGTCTTATGCCTTGGGGGTTCCTTGTGTGGTGTCGACCGCTACCGTGAGCTTGTCCTCTCCATATTGAAGGAAAATGGACAGATTTTCAGGCATGTTGAGGTTGTTGCCGACGCGGCGGCGGTGGGTGCACGAGCTCTGGTTGCCAGTGCAGCATGAGCGTGGAATGGAGAGTATCAACTCGAAACCACCTTTCGTGGGCTTGAGAGACCTTTTGGATATACTGTTACTCAGGATGACTGGGAAGTCTTCAACAGGGCATGTTGCTTGTTTAATCTTTGCCTACGAGTGGTCAATCGCGATTGGAGTGACGATTCTCATGATCCATGCCTCACATAGGTCCTCAATGTGTTTCGGAACTCGACCACTCCCGAGGCTCGTAATTCGTTCATGTACAAAACGTGATATCTTGGGACCTCTGACAAGCTTCTTGAAGCTTGTCACTATTGCCCTGTTGTCGCCGCAATTCGCCCATGGCAACTATTTGACAACAGGCGCGCTGAACTTCGAAGTGATGACCAGACCAACCTATGACATGCTCTCGCCAGATGACACTTCAGTGACCTTTTCTACGCCTTGCCATACCCTTAGGCCTTAAACTCACCTATCGTGTAGCCATGATAGCTGAATATGTGCGCGGCTCCTCCATTCCCGAGCCAGTCGTACATAACAGCACTCCGAGCCAATTCCCTTCAGCCCGTATAGTGCAACATACTGATGCCCGACTCGATCGTCTACACCATTTTCGCTCTTCGGGCATCTTCTACCGCGCCAAGATATTTCAGCCCGACATCGGCAGAGCGGTTCAGTGCGATCCTGGTGGGATCAATGGACGCCATTGACGTTTCATAGGACCACTCGCGAGAGCGCCATAAAAACGAGTTCCCCTGTATCAGGGAAATCAAGGAACAATGACTTACTGCATGCCTGCTCGACTGTGATGTTCCGAGCGAACGGTGCGGGACCGGATGATTCTGTCACAAATTGCGCAGCCAGCGGATCACGCTCCCGGGGGCAAAGTACGTTTTGCACAGCTACCCAGATGAAAATTACCTCGAACACCAGGAGCCAGTGACCACTCGCGTCCTGTCCTGTGATATATCGTTTAGGCTACGTGACAGTTAAAATGACGTAGACGGCCGTTTCGATGGCGGCAATACATTTCTGGGACCCCAATGTCCGTGATATGTTCAAATTTTCCGCAAATAGACATCCATTCCAGGGCGCGGTGTCGGGGCCTAGTAGGTGCCTCTGTTATTGTTTCCCGAACCAGAGAAAGTTCACTACGTTCACCACAGACTTTGGATCGGAAAATGAGTGCCTGCAATTCAATTTGCGCATATCAATATGCTCCGTGGGGCTACATACACAAGTAATAATGCAAGTTTTTACGGATATGATTCTTTACATCACGGAGGCCAGGATTCGTTCAATTGCTCATACACGGGCTACAAAGGCCAGTTTCTTGCAGTTGTTTTCTGCTCGCTAGTACTGGGACCAATACACATCGGCGTCGGGAGCCCTAGAACTGGTGCCTCATCATATTGTATCGGTGGTGCGGGGCCGGAACTTCATGCCAGCTGCACCGAGTCCAAGGAGTTCAAGTTGTGCCTTTCGCGGCTTCGTCGGCTGTTTCATTCATTCCTTCACCGGAAGGGGAAATATGGATATGGATGTTGTAATCATCAGTACTAGTTCTTAACGCGCTCAGTTTAGTTTCGAAACAAGCGTGCATCGCAAATCAAGTTTTCACGCACACAATAAGCGACAGGTTGGGAAGGAGATACAAGACCGGACAGTTTCAGTCAACCCTGCACATGCTGTAATTATGAACCTGGGCATCCGGTGATGCAGTCATGCGATGGTGGCAACGGGTGGAATGTACCTTACGTGAGCCACCTTTATCACCGCGCCAACTGAGGAGATTGTTGAGACTCAGTTCAGTAACTGCCCTTCGAGTTAATTGTTTTTTATTTGGGTTTCAGGTGATGGCTACTCCATGGGCATGTCATCCCGCCGGTAGCCCTGTAAATCCCTACTTGCGCGAGCTGAGGATATGGTCGTGGGCATTGTTGACTTGCTGGGAGACGAGTCGCTGGCTGACAAGATGTCTGTCAAATTGATCAAGTCCAACCAAAAGCGCTCCTTTCTCTTCAATTCGGCGAATTTGATTGCAGACAAATAATATCATGTAGAAAAATTCGTTACAGTAATATTGAATACAATACCGTACTAGCAGGCCTGGCGTATGTTGACAGACTTTGAGTTCGGCATTTCCCATTTCCGTGTGTGGGTGGGGTCGCACGTTGTAAACGGCATTGTGGCCCTTTCGACAGCGGTTTAGTTAGAACCCCGGGCTTCCAACATCATCAGACTTTGAGATCCAACCCTCAGGCCGGGGGCGGATCTTAGTACCCTGGCACTGCCTCTCATTCTGTGCACCACTGTACCCGGATCCTATCCGAGTCTTACTGCCGCTGTCGCCAAGTGACTGGGCTAGTGGATATTCAATCTTACAGTATTCTTTGGCTTGTCTTGAAATATGTCCTGCCATTCGTCAAGCATCCAGTTCTTTGGCGGATGGAATACTTTGTCCGATGTAGATGTGTGATCTCCGTGATATTGGCCCTCTACCTTGTCATATTTACCCACGTAGTGACCCTCCATATCGTGAGGCTACTACGTGCTAGTGACTCCTGGAAACGGATCACTGGACTAATAAGTTGCACACAGCCAGGTGACAGTACTATGAATGCGGACCGGATCAATTTCAGGTGTCGCCTCATTCAGTTTGAATAATCGCTACTGCGGTTGAATGATATAGTTACGCTGTTTGGGACGAATGCCGAGCGCTGATATTCATTCGGAAGAATCAGGAAGAATGCCACATTTCCCGCTGGAATACCTCCGCTAGTGCAAGTGTCGCACGTTCTTGCACGCGGCTGTCGATATGGGTTCGACCACGTCATCGTCCCGTTTGTTGAGATGAAATGGCGCCGTAGAGTCATCAGCGTTGACAACTAGACGGTCAGTCCGACTGTTTCGCTCTGTCGCTAGTTGCTCTTGCTCTAGATGTTGTCAAAGAAGCGGAATATTCCGTTAATCCATCGAACGAATATTTGGGAGTAACTGAAGTTGCCTTGAGATAAAATAAACCGGTTGGGTCACATGTGACATCATGTGACATCCGTAGTGTCGACGTCAGCCTCGTCGCGGTGTCCTCGACGGTTGTTCTCCTGCACGGGTCACTCCTACATCCTGTCGTCCGACTTATTTCAACCTTGTTTGTTTTCACGTGCACCCATTCTCTGTACATCTAGATATATAACATGGGTGGTGCCGGTACGTGTCCCTATCAGTCACGAACGATGATTTGTTCATGTATTTTGCTGTTACAGGCTGGCTTTTCCTCTTTGCGGTGCTCATGGCCGCAGGGTTACTGTTTACCATGGTCTTTTTCGTATGCGTTCATTTTTCGTCACCCACAACCTGTTCGACTGAGCGTCTGGGCGCTCCACGCAGATCATCATGTTCTCCGACCTGGAGTGCGATTACATTAACCCCATAGACCTGTGCAATAAGTTAAATCAGGTGCATATTTCTCTTTTCTCTGACCTGAGTTGTGTATTTAATGCGTTTTTTCAAAGTTTGTCCTCCCCGAGAACATTGCACATGCTTTTTTGACAACACTCTTCCTGATCTCTGGGCAATGGACTGCATTCCTCCTCAATGCACCACTACTAGCATTTAATGTCAACAAGTACGATATGTTATTGGTTGTTCTCTGCTCCGTCCCATGATCTAACGCACACACCCAAGAATACGAAACAAGAACCACATGTACGACGCGACGGAGATATTCCGCACCCTCTCGGGGCATAAGAAGGAGAGTTTCATCAAGCTCGGCTTTTACTTGCTCTCTTTCTTTTATTATCTCTACCGGTATGTGGTCATGTCGTTTAGCGGGCAGCGTCCTTACGATTGTCACTTCAGGATGATCGTTGCCCTTATTTCTGAGAGCGAATAAGTGGGTTTGTGTGATTACCTATCTCGTACACTAAGCCGACGGAGTGAGAGTGGTGCCTATCATGGCGGAGGCAAACGAATCGGAATGCTGAATGCTGTGTCCCTCCCCGATCAAATATGGCTTGAAATGAGATTGGGGCCTGCTATATCTACTTTTACTTGCTTGTTTTATCATCACATTCCAGAACGACTTGCATGAACTACTGCTTTCAAAAAAAAATTTCCCGAGCAGAGATCAGTAATAGTAGTGATACACATGAGTACTAAAAAAGGGGATGTAAAAGTGAGTGCAGACTCTGCAGAGCCCGAAGAAATGCACAACTATGGTCAGTACGTGTCGGCGTTAGCTGACTTGGAGCATCAAACCAGGCAAAAAGGTTGCGTAGAGGACCAACAGCCTTCCGCACTCTAGTCTACATCCATTTTTCCATCTCCGCCTTCTCGACGTCCTCCCCCACCACGACGCCCACGACCCCGACCCCGACCGCGGCCTCCTCGGCTGGACGATGACGGGAGATATTCCTTCGGGTCAGCGCCTGGCGGCGCGACCAGTATATGGGCACGGGCTGCGGCCTCAGGATCCCGGGAGATGATATCGTCTGAGCGCGATTTGCTTCTAGTTGGAGTTAAAAAGCCATTACTACTCCCTCAAACGACAGTATGGGAATCACTCACGAGCCGTTATCCGCCTCCATGAGCGCATCGACGCTGCCTTCTACTACGCCTATGCTCAAACGCCCGCTTAGGCTGGCGTTGACACCGCCCACCACCCGCACGCCGAGGGTTCGCCCGTCCGCGACTTGCTGGTCAAATACGCGCACAGCCTCCCGAGCGTCCTTTTCTTGCTTGTAAGTCAAACGCACGGCAACATCCCCATTCCCGGGCGTCTGCTTCACGAATGACTGTGTAATAGGACCACAACGCTTGAAAATGGCCTGCATAATTGAGCTCAGTACTGGGGATTTGATAGTAGGGAAGTGAAGCATTGGGTCACGCTCGTGCAGAACTACGATTATCCCACACTTCGCACAACCAAAAGAATATGATTTCATTGTCACTCACCTCCACATCCTCTGCGGTCGTCCCTTTCACAAGACCAGAGACTTCCACAACGTTTCCCCGTGTGCTCGCACCGCGAATTGATAACTCCTTATCCGCACCTAATCCTGTTGCCTCCTTCAGGGCCTTCACTGCGCCTCCGAAATTCATCTTGGGCGGGGTGTCCCTTGATGGGGCATCCAGGCGGTCAGATAAAGACTTTCCTGGTTCGGCACCTTGTTGATACATGTCGTGCCTCCATGGGGAGTTGATGTCGCCTTTTGGTGGACGTGTATAAGGAGCTGAACCAGCGCGTCGAGCTTTTGAGCGCACGGGCCCAACGCCTTCGCTCGGGTCTACGTTCATGCGTTCCAAGAGAGACGCCATGGCGAAAATGCACCTGGAAGCTGCGTGTTGGGTGTTGAGAACAAGCGGTGATTACGCAAAAGATGAGGGAGCCCGGCGGCAACGCCTCAGAGCATGGCCGTGACACTGAATCCGCCCGTCACGCTTATTTAAGCGGAGCTTGAATATTGGTCACCATTCGCTGCGCACGTCGCACACGCCTTGAACACGAACAATCAATCATCAAGAACAACATCCATGGCTCGTAATCGTCATTCGGCACGTAACCTTAAACTCACTTCCACTAGGAAAGCAAAGCACCAGGGATCCCAGGTAACCGCCGCCCGAGAACGCCAACGGGCCAGAAGGTCCTCTGTGTTTGCACGCGCTGCACATCGTGCTAAATGCACACAGTGGGCTCTAATTGCTCAGCAGACCGCGCGTATTGTCATCGGTGATGGCAAGTACGTAGAGACACGGCGTGTTCCCGTGGCTTCTACCCTTGCTAATGCGTCTGAGACCCCACAGGCCTCGCCCGTGGACCCCATAAAGACCTGGCACATAGTACACGATATCTCCGCACAGATTCGCCACTCCGTCCTTTCAACGACATTTTTTCCTCCCTCCCACGATTTCCCAAAGCCTATGGCTTCCGTGGACGCGCCCACCTTTGAGTTCTCCAGACGCTCAACCCTTTCAATCGTCCGCCGCCTATATCTTACAAATCAGCCTCCGACCCAATCCCCGTATCGTGTGCACAACTCGAACATTGGGGTTCTCTCCCCCCTTTCTCGACGTCCGGGGTCCGGCTTCTTGGGCGGCAGCTCGAGTTTCAATGCGGTCCTTGCACGTTCTACATCCCTTATTTCATCCCTTACCTCCACCATTGCGCATCCCTTTTTTGCTTCGCTCAGAGAACGAACAAGGCTCGCGAACCCTGCAGCGGCAGCGTTGTCCACTGATGCATTGCTTTATTCACCTTCTGTTGTAGGCCTACGTCGCGATGATGCAGATCACTTCGAACTTACGAATGACGATTTCGACGGTGAACTCGACGCCATACCAGCGGATCCAACTACGAAGGATTTGGAAGCTCCTCCTGCTGTCAATGCCCAAAACCAACGAGCCATGGGCGAATACGTTGCCCCTTATTTTATGAACGTGGTATCCGCGGCTCCTATTCTTGCTGGTGCATTTCGGTCCTTCTCGCACGCGTCTTCGGAGTTCGAGTCGGATTGTCTTCTGCGACAGGCCGTGAAATCCCGCATTGCCAGGGCTTTACGTCTGTTCGCTGCTCGTGGCGATACCACCTTGGTCCTGGGTGTCTTCGGATATGAAGAAGGCACACCGATCGTCATGATTGCCCAGATATATGCTGAGCTCCTCGCATGCTCTCCGAATCCCGGAGATGTTACCGATGGAGAGTTTAGAAATGTCTTCCAGAAAGTCATTTTTGCGGTGCCGGCAAAGCTTCACTCTATGTTTAGGAACACTTTCGAAATGCGGATATTTGAGGACAAGCTCATTCGTTCATTGGAAAGCTGATAAGTTTCACGCGATCACTCGGCTACGTGCCTGTATACGTCACTGTTCTATCTGTATTTCTCCCTAGATGTAATTTATCCTTTTTCCTAGAATATATATGATGATGGGACGACAACAAATGCTTCCGCGGTGTCTTAGTTTCCAACTTTTTTTTGGCGAATCAGTAATCAGTCGTCGGGCCAAACTGGCCAGTATTCAACAGTCGCTTGTGGATGCCACAGATAGTAACGCACGCGTACAGGATAGACGTAGGCGTCTGCTCCTCGTGTTTGACGTTTGACGTGCTTGACAGCTTCACAGTTTGACTTTTCGTGAATGGCTTATGATCCGGCTCGTTGATAGACTTGAGTGAGAATGCCCTTTGGATCCGCGGCTGAGATGCCGTCTACGGCTGGTTGCGGACGCGATTCCATACCACTGTCAGTCGGAACGCCACCCCATCTTGTGAGGCCGCAATATAGTTGTTAGGCGCGCGCCTACAAAGTGGACGATGACCGAGAAAATGAGTTCTGTACTGAGTGTACCCAACACGTCGGAGGCCCACGGCCGTTGTTGGAAAAAAAAGAGTTGGCACGTGGTGCTAAG
>WNFQ01002194.1_pt1 | contig 27571 bp, 21 predicted proteins | sample 5400171 | NCBI WGS metagenome assembly WNFQ01 (sample SAMN13153356, study PRJNA577476) | soil metagenome | isolation source: 20 cm soil under Madrone tree | place: USA:California | collected 2016-06-14
TGGTGAGATTGCCGGCCCCATCCGCTGTAAATCTTCCCACGGCCGCAAAAACAGAGGAGACGCTTCCATTCCCGGTGATCCCGCTGAAGGCAAATGCGTAGTTGCCATTCAACTCGGCGTCGTTGTTCACTGCGGGATTGGTCGGGCCTTGGCCTTGACCCGTCGAGGCCGCGCACTGGCCTAAGCAACCGGCTGCCGGTGTCTGGCTGGCGCAACCGGCTGCGTATGTCGCAACAAAAAGCAACGCGAAACACAAGATCAGCCGAACATTTAGCTCACACATCTTTCCTCCCCCTATTGGCTAGGCAATTGAATTTCTGGCTCTCCTTGAGAGCGTAGGGCCCTTAACTGAGGCGCCCGGGAGGGGAGGGCGCCACGCGTTCAACCAGCGTTATGCTCGCGGCTGTCGCGAGAAACACTGAGAATTCGCACTTGCGGAGCTGCACATTTCCAGAACGTTGAGTTCCGGTGTGAGGTTCTCAAGTTCTTGTTCACACACCATGAATTAACTCACGCACCTTTCCTACGCGCTTCTGACCATACGGGTCACCAGATCGCCGTTTGATATACCGAGGAAGAGAGAAACCGATAAAAATGTTAAGCAAAGAGTCTGACGAAGCGCTCGGCTTCGCGAATCACGGTATTAACCCAAGGGTTGCTGGTTCGAGCGCTGCCTGGATGTTCCGAAGATGAGAAGCCACATGACGTGAGCGGCAGACGTTGCCCAAAAGCCCGATCGCTGGTTTTCCATTCTCAGTGCGCGTTGCGGCGTTCAGCGTTGGCGACGCGCGGCGTTCTCCACGCGGCCGAGCATTTTGTCGAGTTCGGCGCGGTAGAAGTACCGGCCGTTCACGATGACACTGGCAATCTTCTGTGTGTTGGCAATGTCTTCGAGAGGGTTGGCGGAAAGCAGAACTAGGTCGGCGAGCTTTCCTTTTTCGACGGTTCCCATCTGGTCTTCCATTTCGAAAAAGCGCGCGGGATTGATGGTCGCGGTTTGCAGCGCTTCGAGAGGAGTGAATCCCGCAGCCACGAAACGCTGCAATTCCTCATGAAGGCTGTAGCCCGGGAAAATATGAACACCGGCGGGCGTATCCGTTCCCGCAAGAAACGGCACCCCGGTCTTGTGCAACATCCCCACGACCTCGAGTTCCTTCTCGACAAATCTCTTTCGCATCGCCAGATCGTCCGTTCCATATCCCTGCGTGATTTCGTCCGTGAATCGCTTCCAAGTTTTGGTTTCCCACGACGCAGGCACATATTTCACGCGCGTGTCTTTGCTGAAATCGCTCGCATCGATCAAATTCCCACCGCGTTCCCACACCAGCGTCGGGCATTGCCAGGTCTGATTTTTCGCCAGAATCGAAGCCAGCGAAGCAGCGCGCGCTGGATCGTATACGGCCAGGAAGCGCCCTTCCGTTTTGTTCCCTTTCAAGAGGTCGTCCTCGGCGGGGGAACTCCCTTCAAAAATGCCGATGAGATGCTCGAAACTTTTCATTCCCGCTGCGGACATCTCGCTCGCGCGCACCGCATCCGGCACGTGTCCTTCGAACGGTATTTCCTGCTTCTTGGCTTCTTCCGAGATTGCGAAGACCGCGTCGCGCGGAATCAGCGATTGCAGCTTGATAAAATCGGCGCCCCGGCGCTTGAGATCCGCGACGGCGCGATGCGCATCTTCGGGCGTCGCAATCGCTACCGAGCTTGGAAAGCGCGGCTTCGGCCCATCCAGCATGGGCCCGGGGGTGTAAATGCGCGGACCGATCAGCCGGCCCGCTTCAATTTCGTTGCGCCACCCCTGCACGATGTCCAACTCGCTGCCCATGTCCCGCACGCCGGTGACGCCGTTCGCGACAAAGAGCGGCAGCGAAATATCCTGCGCGCCGGGAAACCAGTCGCCGAAAACCAGATGCACGTGCATATCCCAGAGCCCGGGAATCAAGAAAAGGCCGCGGCAATTTACGCTCGGCGCGTTCCGCGGATATTTCGCCAGCTTGCTTGGCCCCACCGAAGCAATGTGATTGCGCTCGAGGATTACGGTTTGCTCGGGTTGCAGTGCGCCCGTTTGAACGTCGACCACCGTCACATTGTTGAGCACCAGCAGATCGTCGGCCGCGGGCTTCTGCGCGTGGAGGGGCTTGGAGGAAAGTAAAACAATCAAAAAAAGAATGCCAGAGTGAACGGCAAAACGTAGGCGTATATTCATCGCCACGAATACTATCTGTTTTGCCGCCGGAGTTCACCTGGAAGTACTTCGCAATACGTAGCGTTTCCGGCGATTCCGCTGATCGCTTCCCGAGAGTATGATGAGGGAGGTTCCCGTTTGGACGCTAGGGACCATGCGCGGAGAAGTCCAATGAAGAAAACAAAGGTAATTTGCGCAACGATTTTGCTGAACGTGGGCGTTGCATTTGCCCAAGATAAACCGGCAGAAGCGCCGCACGACATGGCTCACATGCAGCACGGCACGGGCCATGGTGGGTTCATGCAGGGGGGCATGCACCATGCGGTCGCGAAGGGAGTCACGCTGGATGCGAAAGTGGATGCGGCGGCGCATACCGTCACGCTGCGCGTTGGGCCGATGAATTTGCCGGCGCACACCTCCCACACGAAAATGCCGCAGCCGCCGGATCTGGTTTGGGAAGTACCGGTGGACGGCTGGCTGCTCGCGTATCACCCGAAACTCGTGGATGCGAGCGGCAGCGTGGTGCCGGGAACGGTGCTGCATCATGTGGCGTTCTGGAACGAGAATCGCGCGGATTTTCTTTGCCCCAACAAGGAAGAACATATTTTCGGCGCGGGCAGCGAGATGACGGACTGGACCGAAGTGCCCGGTTATGGATATCGCGTGCAAAAGGGCGAAAAGATCCGCATCGAGACGATGATGTACAACCCGACGGCCACGTCCTACGAAAAGTCTTTTCTCGAAGTCGTGATTCCCATCCAGGAAACGTCGGGAGACGCGAGCGCCGCTGCGCCGCGAAAAAATGTTTATCCCGCGTGGATGGATGTGACGTCGTGCGGAAATTCGGGCTATGACCTGCCGGCGGGGAAAAGTGAGAAAACCGGAACGGTGACGGTGAAATACGACGGTGTGCTGCTCGGAGTGGGCGGACATTTGCACGACTACGGAAAGCAGATCGTGCTGCAGGATGTGTCGCGCAAGGAGACCGTGGCGATACTCGATGCGAAGGCGGACGCTGAAGGACATCTTGAGTCCGTGCCTGTGAAACTGTTTGTCCAGGATGGGGGTTACAAATTTGCGACCGGCGATGTACTAAAAATTTCCGCAACGTATGACAATCCAACGGGGAAGCTGCTGCGCGACGGAGCAATGGGCATCGCGGTTGGATATTTTGCCGCCGTCGATGATGCGAAGATGGCGGCGCTGCGGCGGAACTCGAAACCGGCTCACGATATGGCTGGGATGTCGCACGAGCACTGAGAAGAAAGTGAGCAGTTGATCAGTGGACAGTGGTCAGTGGAAGAGAACAGCAGGGCCTCGCCGCGATGCTCCTCCCCGATCGGATCGGGGCAGGCGGGATAGAAGTCCTTCCTGGGGGAGCAAGAGAGATTCACCCTCGGGAGTCTTCGCTGTTCAATCTGTGGTGCGCCTCGGGCCATATGGTGTATCTGCTCGGATTCCTGCCTTCCGGGTCACCTCTTGCATGACGTCAAACGCCGTGATGGAAAAAGCAACCTGATTGACTAATCTGAGAGGCCTGCATGCGCGATCTCTGTTTTCGCTCGCCGCCGTACGTCCGATGACCCTGTTCTACATGCAGCGCGTCTAAGCACCCAGGTGTCTTCCCATGCGAGAGCCTTCTGTGGAGGCGGACTCACCACGCCGGAAAACCAGGACTCTCGCTTGTTCTATAGATAGAGGCGCGATGCGGAGGCTCAATTGAGTGACGATTCCGTACCCCTGGCCCTACCGCTGTTCCGGTTGGCCGCCGGCTCCTCGGAGGTCACGACTCTGTATCGCGAACTACGCAAGCCCCTGCTGCGCTACCTGGTCTGTCTCGGACTTACGAGCGACGAAGCGCAGGATGTGGTGCAAGACGCGTTTCTCAGCCTGCAACGGCATCTGGCTTCGGATGGAACACAGGAAAACATCCGCGGCTGGCTGTTTCGCGTTGCCCACAATCAGGCTCGGAATCGCCAGACGAGCTATCATCGGCGATTCAGTGAACCGCTCGACGGCGAAATGGATTTTTTGGCGGGCGACGCGACGCCGGAGCAACGGATACTTGAGAAAGAGAAGTTCCGGCGTCTCGCAACCGCGATGCGACTGCTGACGGAGTCCGAACGGGAGTGCCTCCTGCTAAGGGCGGGAGGCTTGCGTTACCGTGAAATCGGAGAGGTCCTGGGAATAGCGACGTCCACGGTGGGAGACACTGTGGAGCGCGCGATCAAGAAGTTAGCGGAGAAATGCAATGTGTGACGTTCAAGCGAAATTAATCGCCTGGCTCGACCGCGAGCTTTCGTCAGACGAAGCAGCCGGCGTGGAACGCCATATCGAAGGGTGCAATGAATGCCGCAGCCGACTGGCAGCGTACGAACAGGTGAGTAACACCTTCGATGTGTACTGCGATGCCGTAATGGCGGCGAAGATGCGTCGCCGGGTTCCGCGCTGGGTGCCTGTACTTGCGAGCGCTGCTGTGGCCGCAGTCGTGATGTTTCTGGCCTTCTCGCGGACCCACGTCGAGCCGCCCCCGGTTCTCATTCCGACGATTACGGCTGCTTCTGTTGCGCTCCCCGCGCCTCCTGAGTTGGAGTCTGCGCCACGCAAAACGATCCACAGGCGCCAGCCGGTTGCACCCGTCCAGGTGCGAGCTGCGAAATGGCAGCCGATGGAGACTGCCGTGCAAATTGCCATTCCAGCGGAAGCGATGTTTCCACCGGGCGCCATGCCGAAGGGAATGAATTTCATCGCGGAACTGAGTATTGCCCCGGACGGATCGGTAAGACAGGTCCGCCTGCGGCAGTGAGTTCGTTGAGTTAAAAAAGGAGAGTCATCACCATGAAACGCGCATTGCTTCTTGTTCTCGCAGCCGCATCCTGCGCCTTCGCGCAAGAAAAGGGGAACGTCATCTATCAGACCACTGGTGCCGTGGGCGCCGTTGCCTCGGGCGGATTCGACAAAGCCTCAGGTCCTGTACTGGGTGCGCCGTATTCGGCCACAATCACGAATGAATCCATCCAGACTCTCGCGGATGGCAATCGCCTCGTGCAGACGAGCACGGGAACAACCGCGCGCGATTCGCAAGGCCGCACGCGTCAGGACACGGTCCTGCCGCCAATCGGGAATTTGTCGGCGGCTAATGCGCCGCATCTGATTTTCATCCACGACCCAGTCGCGCAGACCTCCTATACCCTGAACCTGACGGAAAAGACGGCGCAGAAAATGCCCGCGCTTCCTCCACTTGCAGGGAGTACCGCGGGCGTGGCGGGCGCGACAGTCAGCATGAGAGTCGTCGAAGGGAACGGACCGCCGTTACCTCCGCCCGATGCCATGCTCACGACCATGGCTGCTCCCGCGCCAGGAGTATTCTTCGAAAAACATCTGATTACGAGTGAGCAGGCTGAGGGGAATTCAGAGGACCTTGGTTCTCAGACCATGGAAGGTGTCATCGTGAACGGGGTGCGGACGACACACACGATTCCGGCAGGACAAATCGGAAATGACCGGCCCATCACGATTGTTACGGAGGTCTGGACTTCGCCCGATCTTAAGACCGTGGTTTACAGCAAGCGGAGCGATCCGCGCATGGGAGAACAGACGTTCCGCCTCACGAACATCGTGCGCACGGAGCCGAACCCGTCGTTGTTCACCGTGCCGGCGGATTTCAAGATCGTGGACGGCCCGCAGCCGATCTTCTTTCGGACGAAACAGTAACAGCGCAGCGCAATCCAGCGAGCCAACCCGCGCATGCAGTGAAGAGAAGAGCGGGAAACGGAACGGGGAGAGACGGAGGCGGAAAAGTGGTCAGTAAGTAGTGGTCAGTAAGAGAAAAAAGTGAGTAGTGGTTAGTGGGCAGTGGTTAGTAAAAGAGAATAGAGGAGCCTCGGCGCGATGCTTCTCCCCGATCGGATCGGGGTAGGCGGGATAGAAATCCTTCTTGGGATATGAGGAGAGATTCTTCGCTCCCGATGGTCGCTCAGGACAGCTGTCCTCGTCAGGCACTTGCGGTCGTGTTACCAAAGCAGCTTAAGGCCGAATTGGACCTGGCGCGATGTGGTGGACGTGCTGGTAATCACGCCAGCCGTTGGCGAAACGCCCGAGGGAGTGAAGACAACGGCATTGGGCAGATTGAAATTCGCCCGGTCAAGAAGGTTGAATATCTCCGCCCGAAACTGAAGATTCACACGCTCGCGAATCCGCGTGTCTTTCAGCACGGAGAAGTCCCACGTGGCCAGACCCGGCCCGATCAACGTGTCTCTTCCGACGTTTCCATAGAAGCCGCCATTTGCCGCTGTGTTCGCAGGCGCCAGAAAGGCATTGGGGTTAAACCACTGGCTCGGGTTGCCAAGAATCACCGGGCCGGTGAAAGCTGGATTCGCGAACGGGCGCACCGGATTCCGCGTGTCCCCATTATTCGAAGGGTTGTAGCTGAGCTGCGGCGAAAACGGGAAGCCACCCTGCAATGTCACGATGGAGTTCACCATCCAACCGCTCGCCGCCGCGTTCCCCAATCCCACCAAACCACTAAGAAAACGCTTCCCGCGCCCGACCGGCAGTGCATAAGTCGCATTTGCCACCGCAACGTGTCGAACGTCGAAGGTCCCTAAGCCCCGATCCGAACGCAGGTTGAACGGATTCGAGGCCAGCGCCGGTCCGCCTCCCGATGTCGTGGCATTGAGCGAGTCTCCGTCGTCGAGAACCTTCGAGAACGTGTACACTCCTCGAACCGTTAAGCCTCCGCTGAAGCGGCGATTCACATCCACTTGCAGCGCGTTGTAGGAGCTATCTCCTTCCGAAAACCACGTCCACGTGTTGGCGATCGCGGGATTGGCCTTCGTAGTTGTGGGCACAAAGTATGTTCCCGCGGGCACAGGCGTGTTCGCTATCCCGGCGGGAAACGTTGCGGGATACGTTGCGGGGCACGGCGACGCGGGGCAGATCACAGGAAAAGGCTCGTTCGCATCAATGCCGATCAGTTCGTGATAACCGTGTGAGCCGACGTAGCCTACGGTCAGCGACGTGTTCGGTGAAAGCTGCTGCTGAATCCTCAAAGAATAGGAAATCAGCGTCGGCGTCTGCATATCCGGCTGGACTCCTCCGGGGATGAGCTTCGCCGTCGCCGGAAACGGCCCGGCAGGGTTGATCGGGAGCTGCGACACCGACAACGGCGTCGTGAACGTTGGATTGAAGGGGGCATTCTGATCCGCGCGGTATCCCAAAGCATCCTGAAGATCGTTATACATCCCGAATCCCGCGCGAATTACGGTCTTCGCACTGACTGGACTCCACGCCACCCCAATCCGCGGCTGCGGCAAAAACTTTGCGTTATTCACGGTAAACAGCGAATCTCCGACGCGCGGTTCCGTCGAAATCACTCCATTCGTAAACGTATAGTTCGAGGCGCGGCCGTGCGCCTCATTCCAGCCGGTCGTAAACTCATCCCGGAAACCGAGCGTCACCGTAAGTCTCGGGCTGATTCGGATGGTGTCTTGCACATACCACGCGCCCAGCAGCGAGCGCCAATTCATCTCCGTTGGCGACGGATCGAATAAGAAACTGGAAATCGTTCCCTTCAAGAACGTTTGCAGGCTGGTGAACGTCGCTTGTCCAAACTGGCTCAGCGCAATTGTTTCGTTCGATTGAAATCGCTGGAACCACACGCCAACTTCAAGTTGATGCGGCCCCCGCGTCAGCGTCACGTGGTCCTCGAACGTATATAGATTTCGCGCGATGCTCAGGTTGCTTCCGTTATTGCTTCCCGCCAGGCCGAGCTGCGCTTGCGGATTCGACGCTGCACTGCCTCCAACCACAACGGCTCCCACCGGATGTCCGATCAGGAACCCGGGAACGCTTGCCGACGGCGTCCCCGGGGTCGGCTCCCCCGTAAAGAAGTAGCCCGCGCGCGAAAGTCCCACTCGCGCACTGTTCGCCAACGCGGGCGAGAAAACGTGCGTCTCCTCCAGCGACACCACCTGTTCCCGCAGAGTCATCACGTCGCTGCTGAAAGGATCGAGAGGCGTGGCCGTGAAGTCCTGGCCGTCGTCGACGGTGTAAATACCCGAGAGCGTATCCCGCTGCGAAAAGATGTGGTCGACTCGCGCGGTCCCAAAGTCTTCTCGAATCGTTTGCAGGGGACTGCTGAACACTTCGGCGATACCGCAATTGATAGGAGCAGGACAGGTGCCAGGAGCAGCAAAGTCAAGGTCCTTCGCAGTTGGCGTGGGCCATAAATTCAGGAGGGGCTGAACGCTGGGAGCGGCGTTGGCGCGAGAAGTAAGGTCCGGAACGAACGCCGCGGAAGTCTGGTGCAGGCTCTGTCGAAATCCTTCGTAATTTCCGAACACAAACGTCTTATCTTTCTGGACCGGCCCTCCCATCGAAGCACCAAACTGGTTCCTCCGAAATGGTGGAGCATCCTCTTGATCGAAAAAATTTGGCGCATCCAGCGCGTTGTTGCGCAGAAACTCGAACGCCGTTCCATGCCATTGATTCGTTCCCGATTGCGTCACAATCACCACTTGCCCGCCGGGCCGCTTGCCGAACTCGGCTCCGTAAGAGTCGCGCAGCACGTTGAATTCGCGGACCGCGTCCACGCCCAGGAGCATCCCGCTCGTTCCTCCCGGCTGCATGTTGTTCTCAGCCGCGCCGGTAAACTCCACTCCGTTGAGCAGAAAAAGATTCTGCTGCGGCCGGTTCCCGGAAACAGCGAAGTTGTTTCCCGTGGTGGAATTCGAAATTCCAGTCCCACCCGTTTTCATCCAGGTGAAATTCACGATGCCCGGATTCAGCGGCAGGAGCAAATCATAACTTCGCCCGTTAAGCGGGAGATCCTTCACCTGCTGTTCCCCAACCAGGCCGGAGATATCTCTCGTCGTCGTGCTTATGATGGGAGCATCCTCCCTAACTCTGACCTCCGCCTTCACCGCGCTTACTTGCAATTTCAAATCAACGCTTGCTTCCTGGCCCACGACCAGGCGGATCCCGCTGCGGATCGCTTCCTGAAAGCCCGGCTTGGTAACCGCCACTTCGTATTGCCCCACCGCCAGCCAAACAATCTGATACCGCCCTGCATCATCGGTGATCGCGCTTCGCGCTGCTCCTGTCTCCGTGTTCTTCGTTGTCACAGTCGCCGCAGGAACCGGCGCCCCCGATGGGTCCGTCACGATGCCTTTGATGCTCGCCGACACTTGAGCGCGGGCCGACGGCAAACCGGACAGCATCGTGAAAAGCGCCAGTAACGTGAGACGTCGCTGTGCCTCATTAGACCGGACAGCACGACGTCGACTATCCGCAAGAGAGATTCGCCCCATTGTCGACAAGGAATTCAAAGTCATTTTGGAATCTCCTCGAAAAACAGAAGGCCGGCCCGCGGGCCGCCAAGTCACCTCATCCAGACCAGCCGCCACTCGGTGAATTAACAATTCAATACGGTTCGTACCGTTATGTCAAACCGACTTAATCCGACTAAAATATGGGTGAATTTGCACGAATCGCCGCTTCAAGAATCGTTCTACGCGCCGGCCCACAGTCGATTCACGAGACAATTCTCTTCCCTCTGGACTCCTCGATTGACGAGGCGTATTCTTTGCTCCATGACTCTATCCGCCCGAAACCGTCTCGAAGGGGAGGTTGTTGAAATCCAGTTCGGCGGTGTCATGGCTCACATTTCATCGGCGCTGCGCTTCGTGACCACGCTCTCAATTAGATTTTTCCCCGCGCGCATGACCATCAAGTCCACTGAAGTGATGTTGGAAAAGAATTGAGACGCACCTCCATCTCCAGGGTCGAAAGAAAAGTCCCGACAATGCATCGCAACATCCGAGCCTACATTAATTCCGCACCGCGCTCTCTCTAGTAAATCAAAGCGAAGAAAGGGCGCAATGACTTGCGCCCGTACATAGGCAAATTCGAAGAGCGGGCGGGGCAAGCCCCGCCCCTACAAATTGCTCACGCGAAACGTTGGCGTGAGGTCTACTGCATGTGCAGCGTGAACTTCGGGTGATAGAGGACGCGGCGAGTGGCGGGCGCTTCGCGCATAACCGTAGATAACGCGCGGCATCCAATTAGTGAGGTAGAAGTTAACGAGCACTCAGTAGAAGTACGGGGCATTGGATTCGGCCGCGCTCGCTTCATTCTCAGCCGCCACCGCTGCTCGTTCGGGCCAGATTATCCAACTAGGCGGGAAGTATCATGAAAACTGTAAGGGGAATTGTATTTGCGCTGTGTGCGGCGCTGTTCTGCGCCGCGCTCGTCCCGGGTGCCAGAGCGGACCAGTGGGACAAAAAGACCATCGTCACGTTCAGCATGGCGGTGGCAGTCCCCGGGCACGTTCTGGCGGCGGGGACCTACGTCTTCAAACGGGTCAATGGCATAGCCGTGGAGCACGTCGTGCAGATTTGGAATGAAGATGAAACCGAACTCCTGGCAACGACTCTGACGATTCCTATCACTCGCACTCATGCGCCGGCTCGATCCACATTTGAATTTGAGGACCGGGTGGGCAAGTCCCCGGTGGCCATCAAAGCGTGGTTCTATCCGGCAGACAACACGGGAGAGGAATTCGTCTATTGCCGAACTTCCGATAGCCGGTAGGGGTTGCGCGTTCCCACAGCTGAATCGGGAAATTCCCAGTTCCTGTAACGCACCAGCGGCGGGGCTTCCACCAAAAAAAAGTGGGAGCCTCGCCGTTTTTTTTTAGCGGCTCATAACCCCTCGCCGGCACCATAGGCGCGTGCGTTCGGTGTCGCGCTAACGGCGCTTATCTAGAATGAGAAACGATTATTCCGCGCCGAGGGGGAGGAAATACTGGGTGCCTTTGACGGGCTCTTGCAGGCGGCGGAGGAGGAGCTGAAGGTCTTCGCTGCGCTCGACGAAGTCGATGTCCGAGGTGTTGATGACGAGGAGGTCGGAGGCGGCGTAGCGGAAAAAGAAATGTTCGTAGGCGCGGGCGAGTTCCTCGATGTATTCGGGGGCGATGTGGGATTCGTCGCGGGAGGCTTTTTTGGCGATGCGGGCGCGGAGGACTTCGGGCTTGGCCTGGAGATAGATGACCAGATCGGGAGCGGGAATGTCCGCGGTGAGCGCCTCGTAATAGCGCTCGTAGAGCTTGAGCTCGGCGTCGTCGAGATTGAGATTGGCGAAGATGCGGTCCTTTTCCATGAGGAAATCGGAGAGAACGGGGCCGGGAGCTTCGACGGCGAGGGCTTCGCGGAGACGCTTCTGGCGCTCGATGAGGAAGTACATCTGGGCGCGAAGGGCGGAGCCGGGTTTTGCTTTATAGAAGTCGGCGAGGAAGGGATTGTCCTCGCAATCGTAGATACGGCGTGCATGCAGGCGCTCGGCGAGGATGCGGGCAAGAGTGGTTTTGCCGACGCGCAAGGGGCCTTCAATAACAATGAAGCGTGGAAGCTGTGGACTGCGCTGCGGAACGCGAGCGCGCTTGGCGGCGGAGGAGTCGTTGCCGGGCATCGTTTCGTTTGACCGCGCGCGGCTTGGCCGGGGTCAACAGGTGGATTATAGCAGAGTCGCGGCAAGAGTTTCGGCTTGTCTCACGGCGCGGCGGCGCTGGGAGAGCGGCACGGCCAGGCCAAAAATGTAGAAACATTTTCACATTTTGGCCTAGTACCGCCGTTTGAGAAGAGGCAAACGGAGAGGCTAGAGAGGCGTACCACACAGAATGTGACCAATGGGCCAGTGCCACCTGGCCTGTTGTACAGTATATTGACCTCATTGCAAGTGGTGACGGACTTGCAGAACCCACGGGCGATACTGAGGTGGCAAATGGTCATTGCAGCGCTACTCTTGATCTGTTCCGTCCCGCAGATGGACGACGCGGCGAAAGTGGCTAACGACTCTCCCGCGGTTGCTTCCGATAGCGCGACAAAAGATTCTACTCTCGCCGCTTCCCTGCCCTTCGCGCCAGCACCCAAGGTGAAAGCCGATGCGGAGCCGAGCGCTCCGAGCGCGGCGGCGCAGCCTTTTCAACCGATGAAGCCGGTGATTATCCGGCCGCGCGAAACGCCCCGGCAAAGAAAGATCTGGTATGGCTTGGCGCTGGCGGGAAGCAGCGGCGCGGCCTTTGACGCGTGGTCAACGTACCGTGCGGTTTCCGGCGGCTACGGGCGGGAGGCGAATCCGTTCCTGCGCCCCTTTGCAAACTCAAAAACGATCTATGCGGCGACGCAAGTGAGCCCCGCGGTGCTCGACTACCTGGGCAAGCGGATGATGGTGGGCCAGCATGGCTGGATGCGGAAGATTTGGTGGCTGCCGCAGACGGCGGGCGCGAGCTTGTCGTTTGCGTGCGGCGCGCATAACGTCGGAGTGGTGCACTAAGAGTTCTCTCAATCGCCCAAGCGGAAAGCGTCCCGGTGAACCTCCTCACCGGGACGCTTTTTGTTGTGTGCCGAGCAGGGTCGATAGCTTGGAGGTGAAAGTCCTCTACCCATCTTGATGGAAGAGAAGGGTTAGTGAAGCGCAAGGGCGTCGTCGCGAGGTGAGGTCTGAAAGAAGCGTGGAGCAAACACGCGAGCCGATGAACAAGAACTGGATAAGAGGCCTACGGTGCCGGGCGAGCGAGCAACTGATCGCGAAGCCCACATCCATCAAAAGCACTGGTGGTAAATCCAGCGGTTGTGCGTGGAAGGCGATCGAACTTACCTCGGGAGAGCTGCTGCATGTCACGGAATCGTTGACCCTGAGGGTGGTGGTGTGGCAGGGGCGAGCGGGCGACCGCTCCCCCCTATGCCGATTTGGGGCGAAGATGTTTCGAAGACGGGCCGCAAAAAAAAAAGAGCGCGAAAACGAAAAAGTACTATTGACCTCGACCATTTGCAGGACTAACGTTGTAGTCTCCACCCCGGGCCAATTAATTCTTCCAGAGCGAGGCCAATCATGACCACCAACATTGCCCCCCACCCCTTGGATATCGCGGCACAAGAAAGATGGGAAAGATTGCGAAGCCACAAGCGCTTCATCTCCCCTTCATCTCCCGGGTGAAGCTTCTTGTTGAGTGGGAACATGGCGGAGCGAAAGAACGCGCCAACGCCGTCACGGTGGACGTGAGCCACTCCGGCTGCATGGCGGTGGTGGGAGCGGACCTGCCGTTGCGCAAACTCGTCCGGCTGATCCATGCGGAGACGGGCCGCAAGGCGGAGGCCGAGGTTGTCTGGCGCAGCCATGAAGCGTGGGATGCTGGCTTCGAATTGGTTAGCCCGGATCCTTCGTTCTGGGGTCTGCACTAATCGTCTGCACGCCCCCTGATTCGAATCTACTGAGGCAATTTCTCCTTCGGTAAGCTCTTCTAAATCGTTTCGAGATTCTGGAAACCGTTGTCTTTTTGACGTAGTCCTTTGTCACGGCGACGGGACCCGAGAGAATTGCGGGAATGCTCTTGTTCCCGATGGATATCGCAGCAGTAGTCTTGGCGGCATCTCCATTCGCCCCTGCCACCGCCGATTCGGCGCCCAGAAAGAGCTCTAATTTTTTGGTGAGAGCAAATGATCGAGTCGTGGCGAGATGCGTTCCGCGAGATGCGCGATCCAGAGTGCCGCAAGAATCCCGGTAAAAACGTCCATGGTGTAATGCGCGCGCAAGATCAGGACCGTAGCCACCTCGAAGAAGACGAGCAGGACAGCGGCGGCTGTGAGCCAATTTCGGTGCAAGCGAGATAGCTCAATCGCCCCGAAAACCGCGATGGCGGTATGTCCGGAAAAGAAAAAATCGTTGGCGACGTGATAGGTCACCAGTAGCGAGGGGAACCCGGGATAGTGCCAGATCATGTTCGCTGGCGGAGGCAACGCGCAGATGGCCTGCATCAATTGACGCAGAGTCATGAGCAGGAACAATCCGAGGAACGGGCGAACGCTTCCGCCGAAGAGCCATCGTCCGATGAGAAACAAGCCCAGGGTGTCGATCACTGCGGAACTCACGATGAGGAGCGCGTTGGCGGCTCCGGAATTGCGAGCGAAGTAGGAGTTGAGTCCCGCGGTCAGGTTCTGGAGCGCATCGCCGATACCGGATCCAGGAGCGGTTCGCGCGCCAATCAGTGATTGCGTCCAGAACCAGAGCGCGAGGACAATTCCAGCCACAAGAAGCCGAAAGAGCAGGCCGCGCCGGTGGCCGGAGTTTTCGGCCTGTGTCATAGAGCCCTTTTGATCGCCAGTCAAAATTAAGCTATTCGTGGAGCATGTGTTGCGTCATCTCCAGCGCCAATCCGCGCGCTTTGCGCAAGTCGAGCTTTCCGGTGCCGAGATATGGAAGCGTCTCGATGCGCAGGAACTGGTCCTTCCGTGGCCGCCACAGGGCGGGCAGGTCGCTCTTTCCCAGTTTCTCGAGGCATTCTTCCAAGTGAGGCTCGTCCAGCGTGTGCAGCACGACGAGGCGTTCGCCTTTCTTCTCATCGGGCACGGCGGTGACGACAAAGGTCTGTTCCGTGGCGCCGGCCAGTTCCTGCAGGAGGTCCTCGACTTTGATGTGCGGCACCATCTCACCGCCAATTTTGCTGAAGCGGCTCAAGCGGTCGGTGATGCGCAGAAAACCATCTTCGTCCAATCTCGCGACGTCCCCGGTGTTGTACCAGCCGTCGCGGAGAACCTCGGCGGTTTTTTCCGGCTTGTTGAGGTAGCCGCGCATGATGTTCGGGCCGCGGACGAGCAGCAGGCCTGGCTCATCCACCCCAACCGGCTGCAACGTGTCGGGGTCCACGATCTTCACCGTGATTCCCGGCAACGGGTGGCCGATGCTGCCGCGCTTCGCCCCGACCTGGCGGAACGACGCCGCGCGAAAATCGATGGTGTTCACCGTAACCGCAGGAGAACATTCGGTGCAGCCGTATCCTTCGTGCGGGCGAATGCCGAAGTGATCTTCGAAAGCTTGTGAAATGCGGTCGGGCAATTTCTCCGCGCCGGCCATGACGAAGCGCAAGCTGCCGAAATCTTCCGGGGTGCAGCGGCGCGTGTAGGCATTCAAGAACGTCGGCGTTGCGAGAAGCATGGTGACCGCGTACCTGTTGACAAGAGCGCCGATGACGCGCGAATCGAGCGGATTCGGATGAAAGACCACGCCGATGCCCGTGGCGGCGGGCAAACACAGCGTACCCGTGAAGCCGAACGAGTGAAAGAACGGCAGGATGCCCATGATGCGATCGTCGGCGTGCAGCATGAAAACCTGGTTGAGCTGCTCCACGTTCGAAACAATATTGTAGTGCGTGAGGATGACGCCCTTGGGGTCGCCGGTCGAGCCGCTGGAAAAAATAATCGTGGCGATGTCATCCAGCGACGCGGGGCGATCGCAGCCAGCAAATTTCGCGATGGCCTTCGCTGGCAAGAGGCTCGCAGCCAAGGCGGCGGTGACACGTTCACCGAAGCCGGGACCCTTGGCTATGTCCTCGATGAAAATCGTTTCGCCGGGAGGCTGGATCTTGACCTTCTCCAGAAAGACCCGCGCAGTGACTACCGTTTTCAAGTTGCACTGTTGCGCACAGGAAGCCAGCGTTTCATTCGAAACGGTGTAGTTCAGGTTTACGGGCACCTTGCCCATCAACATTGCGGCGTAATTCACGAGCGCGCCGGGCACCGAAGGCGGCAGCAGGATACCGACCATTTCCTGGCCTTGCCATTGCTTTCGCAAGCGCCGCGCGAGCACGAGGGCCCCTGCCAACGCCGAAAACCAACTCAGTTTCGGCCTCTGCCCGTCGGCCATGGCGAAGCGGAAAGGGTGCCTCCGCGCCGAGTAGATGAATGATTCGGGCAACGTGTGCATGTGCTTCTTGCGGCGCGCGAAGGCTTCTGCGCCGAGATCCTGCACCGCGCGGCGGACTTCCTGCGAAGACGCCGTCGGAGGCAGCGGCTTTCCAAAGGTGACTCGCACTGGGTAAGGAATCTGCCGCGGAAATTTCCAAAGAAATCGCCCGCCGGCAAAACTGAAAATCGAGCCCCACACGCCGTCCAGATTCACGGAAACGATGGGCACGTCGACGCCCTTGATGATGCGCTCCATGCCGCGGCGGAAGGGCAGCATCTGGCCGATTCGCGTCATCTGGCCTTCCGGGAAGATGCAAACAATTTCGCCGTTCTTCAGTGCGTCCGTGGCCAGGCGCAAAGAATGGATCATTTCGCGCGGCCCTTGGTCCGATGCGATGGGAATCACACCCATGATTTTGGCAAACGGTTTTACGAGCGGGTGCTCGTAAGAGCCCTTAAACATAATGAAGCGAATCGGACGATCGATCGATGCGATGAGCAGAACCGCGTCAGCCATGGAGACGTGATTGGGGGTAAGCAACGCTCCGCCACGCGCCGGCACGTTTTCCCGCCCTACGACGTCCAGGCGGTAGAGTGTGTTCGTGGCAATCCAGAGAAGAAGTCGCAGCAACGAATCAGGTAACAGCCACAGCACATAGGCCGTTGCTCCGAGCGTCGCAAGCGCCGACCAGAAGAAAATTCCGCCCGGCCTGAGGTGGGCAAAATGAGTGGCAGCGTAATACACACCGGAAGCAGCGCCTATGCCCACAAAAGAAAGCCAGTTCGCCGTGCCGATGACGACGCCCTTCTTGTCTTCTTCCGGCCGGTGCTGGATCAGGGCGCTGATGGGCACAATAAAAAATCCCCCGAAGAAGCCCAGTGCGGCCAGCAGCAACAACACAGCGCGGAACGACAAGTCCGGGATCGCGAGGCAAAGTCCGAGGACTGTCATGCCCAATGAGCCGAGAGGAATTAATCCATACTCGATTTTTCCGCCCGAGAGATATCCCGCGGCAAAGCTGCCAAGGCCTATGCCGATTGCCACTGCCGCTTGAAGGAAACCTCCCTGCGTCGAGCGAATATGCAACACGTCTTGCCCATAGATAAATATGTTGAATTGCAGCAGCCCGCCGACGAAAAAGAAGTAGGTGTTGCCCACTACCGCCAGCCAAAGCACGCTGTCGCGGCGAATCACTTTCATTGGCGACCAGACGTCGATCAGCGAGGTGAGATGGAATCTCTTGGCGGGGTCGGCTGCGGGTGCGCGGCTGATTCCAAAGCTCCAGACCAAACCGACAGTCGTAAAACCGAGCAGCAGCGCCCCCGAATAGACCTCGCGCCCGTCGAAAGCCTCGGCGAGAAACGAACCGCTCATGCTCCCGACGATGATGGCAAGGAAAGTCCCGAGCTCGAGGACCCCGTTGCCCCACGAAAGCTTTTCCGGCGGAAGCAACTCCGGCAGCAAACCGTACTTGGACGGACCGAAGAGTGCTCCCTGCGTGCAGACGAGAAAGATCGCCGCCAGCGCCAATTTCAGATTTGGTCCCACGAGCGCTGCTGTCGCGAACAGCATGACGCCCACTTCAAACACTTTCGTCCAGATGGTGACGCCACGTTTGCTGAACCGGTCCGCCAGATATCCGCCCGTCAGCGAAAAGAGAATGAAGGGGGCCGCAAAAAGCACGCCGACAAGCAATTCGAGCTGGTCACGCTGTGCCTTGTCTTTTTCGACCGCAAGAATGAGGTAAATGACGAGAAATTTCAGCGCGTTCTCGTTGAACGCGCCCTGGAACTGCGTAGCGATCAGGCTCCAAAAGCCGAGCCGCCACTTCTTTTCGGGCGCGGGGATGGAGAGGTTTTCGTCAGCAGGCATGCACGCTCACCCAAGCGTTGCGATTAGAACGTAAGCAATTCAATTAGTCTAGCAATCCTAATCGATCCAAAGGGCAGGGCCTCCGGCGCCTGTGCCGAAAACGAGACGCCGATGTGCCCAGCGCGACCGTTCAAATTCGCGATACGATAAGCTTCGCCAAAGGGGGCGGAATGAACGCGGAGCGCAGAACTCAGACGGTCTTGATTACCGGTGCCACGGATGGATTGGGGAAAGCTGCGGCTCTCCTGCTGGCTGAAAATGGCTACCGGGTATTCGCCGCGGGGCGCTCTGCGGAGAAGCGAGCGCAGCTTGATGCGTGGGCGAACGAAAAGAGACTGCCGCTCGAAACTCTCGAGATGGACGTATGCGATGACGGTTCCGTGCAGCGGGCGGTCACCTCGGTCTATCAGAAAACGGGCGCGATCGACGTGCTGATCAACAACGCGGGACTGGCCTATATCGCGACCGTCGAAGACATGACCATGGAAGACTGGCGGCGGCAGTTCGAAACCAACTTTTTCGGTGTTGTGCGCGTGACCCAGGCGGTGCTCCCGAAAATGCGCGAGCGGCGCTCCGGCCGCATCGTCATGATCAGCTCGGTCTCCGGACTCGTGACCCCGCCGACGCAAGGCGCTTATAGCGCCAGCAAACACGCCATGGAAGGATTGAGCAACGCGTTGCGGCACGAATTGTATCCCTTCGGAGTCAAGACCATCTTGATCGAGCCAGGATACATCGTGACGAATATGCAGCAGACCGCCGTGCAAGTAGCTCAGCCGTACCAGGAAAAGATCAAGAGCGGGCCGTACACCAAAGTGTACGCGGGCTCCTGGTCAGGCGCGAAGAGCAGCCGCGCAAAGTCGAAAACTACACCGGAAGATTGCGCGCGAGTCATTTTGAAAGCCATTCAAGTACCCGTGCCCCGGGCGCGCTACGGAGTAACCCCGCTGGCCACAACGCTCAAATGGGCTAAGCGTCTCCTCCCCGACGGCGCCATTGACGCGATGATCCGCAGAAGGTACGGAATCACGCGCGAAGAGTGAGCGAGTTCACCTCTGCAATAAACGTCGGCATGGTTTATGGTGTCCCTACGGATTCGAAACCTGGAAGGAAAGACTGTTCTCACGCTGTTCCTGCCACATCTTGGACCACGCCTCATGAACCGGGCTTTCAGCGTAGTCGGCGGCGGCTTCTGCGCCGGTGAATTCGATGGCGTAGACGCCGCTGAAGTCCTTGATCTGATTGCGCGCGGTTTTCAGCCACACGTTCTTGATGCCGGGAATTTTTCCAGCCATGTCCTTGATGCCGTTGATGGCGCGTTCCCGGTCGTAATTCGAAACATTATCCCTGAATTTGTAAACGACCACGTGCAGCACCGTTTTTGGCTGGCCGAAGCGGTTCTGTACTGGCGCGCTGCGTCCGTGCAGCGAACCTGCGGCAACTCCCGCAACGAAAATCGCCGCGCCCAGCACAATCTGCGACGCGCGTTTCATGGCTGACGTCATCTCTTCCTCCACAATAGGAACCCTGCCAGTCTATGCAAGCCACGCCGGGCGAAGCAACTCGCTGTAACAACGGAACGCAGTCGCTCCCCCAAATGGTTTGACGGAGCAGCGGCATGGCCGTTACGCTCCCAAGGCAGATTCATCGAGGGCGGAATGGATTGGCCGGGCAGAAAATCACAAGAGCAACAGGCGGAACCTAAGGTGTTGCGGCCGTTTCCACGCATCTGGATTGGTTATCTATTGGGCTTCGCCACGATGATTGCGGAAATGATCGCGCTCAAATTGCATCCGGAACTAGCCAAAGAACCATTGCTCATACCTCCTTTGTATCTGTTTCTCGCGAATTTTATCAGCCTCATCTATTGGCTTGTTTGCGTTTATGAGTATCATGTCGTCCTCTCGCAGGCGACGGCCGGCGCATATCCAATTAAGCCTCTGCGTGCGGCGTGGTTCCATCTGATTCCCATCTATGGCTTGTACTGGATTTTCAAATGGCCGCGGGAACTGGCCCGCTTTGTGAACAGCCGCCTGGAAGCGCCGTTAATGAAGCCCGATCGAACGGGGTTGGCGGTATTCATCGCGTTTACTGTGTTTCTTGCGCTGGACCGCGGACTTGGCATGATTCTGCTCTTCTGGGCGGCATCGTATTTGTCGCGTTGCCTTCGCTTCGCGCTGGCGGCGAGGCCGGCATCGCCCGAGGGGCAACTGCCTTCTTCGTGAACATTCGCTCTGAGGAGAGTAAATGCAAACAGGGATACGCTGGATCTTGTCATTCTGTCTAGTCGCAAGCTGTGCGCCTAGAGGGCGAGCTCAAGGTCAGGATCAAACAAAGCAATTGGCACACGACATTTTCAAGCAGCTCATTGAGATCAACACCACCGATTCCGTTGGCAACGTGACGACCGCTGCGGAAGCGATGGCCAAGCGTTTGCGCGACGGAGGCTTCGCCGAAGGCGATATCAAGGTCGCGGGACCCAATGAACGGAAAAAGAATCTCGTCGCGCGTTTTCGCGGAACCGGAAAACGCAAGCCCATCCTTTTCATCGGGCACCTTGATGTGGTCGAAGCGCTCCGATCGGACTGGACCACCGATCCTTTCGAATTCATCGAAAAAGACGGCTACTTCTACGGCCGCGGCACGCAAGACATGAAGGAAGGCGACGCCATCCTGGTTACCAATTTCATCCGCTTGAAAAAAGAGGGATATCTGCCGGACCGCGATCTGATTCTCGCGCTAACCGCCGATGAGGAGGGCGGCTCTTCCAACGGTGTGGACTGGCTGCTCAGGGAACATCGTGACTGGATCGAAGCGGAATACTGCATCAACCTGGACGGCGGCGAATTCGAAAAGGACAAAGACAAACGGCTGCTCGCGGGAATTCAACCTAGCGAAAAAGTCTACGCGGATTTTCAATTCGAATCGCTGAACCCCGGCGGGCATAGCTCCGTCCCCAGCCCGGACAACGCCATCTATCACTTAGCTGGCGCGCTGTCCCGGCTGCAATCGTTTTCCTTCTCTACAAAAATCAATGAAATTACGCGGAGCTTTTTCGAACGGAACGCGGCGCTGACGACGGGGCAGGTTGCAGCGGACATGAAAGCCGTGGCCAAGCAACCGCCGGATCCTGCCGCAGTGCAACGGCTCTCGGCGTCGCCCTATTACAATTCGCTTCTGCACACCACGTGCGTTGCCACCATGCTTTCCGGTGGTCATGCGCCAAACGCGCTCCCGCAAACCGCGCGCGCCAACGTCAACTGCCGGATTTTTCCGGGGGAAGACCCCGAGGAAGTACACAAGACACTCGAACGCGTGGCGAACGATCCAAAAGTCAAAATCACCATTGTTCCGCAACGCACTCCGGATGGAAAGGTAGTGCCTGTCGTGCCGGTGCCTCCGTCGCCGCTGCTCCCGGAAGTGACGCAGGCCATGGAGAAAGTCTTGAACGTCACCTGGCCCGGCGTTCCTCTCGTCGCCACCATGTCCACCGGGGCCACCGACGGAAAGTACACGCGCATCGCCGGCATCCCAACGTACGGCATCTCTTGCATGTTTTTTGACATCAACGACAATCGCGAGCATGGAAAAGACGAGCGCGTCGGCGTGCAGGATTTTTACGACGGCGTGGACTTCAATTACAGGCTGATGAAAGAACTCTCGTCGCCGCGATGAGGAACGCGCTGAAGAATCAAAAGGTGGCGAGCAAAGGAAAACGGCCCGGAGAAGAGGGCTTCCCCGGGCCGAACCATTCGTAACGGTTAAATTGGCTTACTGCGGTTTGCCTGGCGCGGATGCGCCGGTTTTCGGGTCGGTCGGGGGTGCCGCCGCGCTCGCGGCGATGGGTTTCGACGCATCGGCGCCGTAACGCGTCAGGTACGGCATGAACGGGGTGACTTCGAACGGCATCTTCTCGCGTTCCGCGACCGTACCCACCGGCTTGCTCTTGAGGAGATCCAGCTTGTCATTCCACGGATCCAGCTTCACGCGTCCGCCGATCGGCAGCGCCGCGATCATCTGCGGATTCTGCTTCTGATCGACCGGTATCGTCGACTTGAGGTCGGCGATCACCGGAACACGATTGCCGAGGTGCCCGCTAATCAGGTTCGGAATCTCTTTCTGGCGTGTCGAGAGCGCCGTCAGGAAAAGTCCCGCATTGCCGAGCTGATTCTTGTAGGGAGAATTGTTCAGCAACTGCATTGCTTTGACGCCTGCGGAGTTCTCCTCATCGGCAGTGCGCTGAAACCCGAAGTGCCGGAAGGTTTCCTTGTCGTCGATCAGCAATTGATCAAAGAAAGCATAGCTGGAATCGAGCCGGTGTCCGAGAACGACGTGGCCGAGTTCGTGTGCAAGCATGGTGGCCAAGCTGGCCTCATCGGGAAGTACGTCGATCAAGCCGCGGCTTAGCACGATGGTATGGCCGACGGTGTAGGATTCCAGCGTCGTGGTTGTCATGACACGGCAGCGAACTTCGGGTTGGATATCGAGATTGTTGGTAACTTCCAAGTTGTTGATCACCGTTTCCAAAACCTTGTCGACTTCGCCGCGCGGCGCGATCAGGCCGATGCGCTCCAGGCGATCGACGACGTTATCTTCCGCCTGGCGGTCCCAGGAACGCTGCGCCTGAATGGGTGTCAGGTCGTTCGCCGTCTTGGTGTCGTCCTGCACCGGAGTCTCGATCAGAATCTTGCTGAGTTCCTGCTCCTGGCTGGAGCGGCCGAGGTTGTAACCCCACAGCCGCGTCTGCGCCTTGAAGTCCAGCTTCTTGGCCAGGGCATAGTGCAAATCTCGTTCCTCGCTGTATATGAAGGAAGGCATCCACTGGCCCGGTTGCACATTGGTGCGCCAGCTGTCGAAGTGAAAATACCAGCTCGAGTGCCCGCCGCCGCCGTAGGCGCCGTTAAACCGGACAATATTGTAATCCTGATCTTCGACCCAGATGCGTCCAAGGAACCGGCCCTTGCCGGACTTGTCCTGAGGTGTGACGTCGAACACCAGGCAGCGCACTTCGCCGAGGAATTCCCGGCGCACGTAATCGAACTTGTAGTGCTGCTTGTCGAAGCCGTTCGCGTCGAGGAAGATCATCTGCAGGAAGCCGTCCGGCAGGAACTGCATCGCGAAAGAAAAGAAGTTGCCGATGGAGCCGATGATCTTCTTCCCTTTGCTGTTGGTGTCCGTCAAGGAGACCAGCGAGACGCCTTTCGAGAAGTCGGCGCGACCGAGGAAATACTTGTCGCCGGCGGGTGCGTAACCAAGATCCTTATCGGGCTTCAAGTTCTGGATGTACGTCTCAACCAGCGGCGAATACTGTTTGATCTGCTGGTTGGCCCGGTTTTCGTTGGTGATTACGCGGTCGATGACGTCGTCCATGGTCCGCGGACGATCGGCCGGATTGGGGGCGTCCGTGGCGGCAGTGGCGCCCAGCCCGCTCAAGATCAGAATGAAAATAGTAGTTACTACCTTACGCATTTTCTCTCTCCCCTCAATAAGCCAAACGGAATTCAATTCGAACGCGAGCCGGGAAATCCACCGGCTGACCTTCGCGCCTTGCCGGCTTGAACTTGATCTGCTGCGCTGCCCGGGTTGCTGCTTCATCGAGACCGTGGCCCAGACCGCTTACGACTCGGTTCACCTGGACGCTGCCGTTCGCCAGGAACACCATCTCGATAACAACGTCACCTTCTATTTTCAGACTACGCCCTTCCGCGGTGTACTGCGGATGCGGTTTTTCCAAGATGTCAACAGGGGTGGTGGCGCTTTCGGTCGACGCTTTCTTCTTGGGTGCCTCGGCCGCGACCGTTTGATCCGCGAAGCCGGTGGACTGCAGCGCGCCGCGCTTGGCGCTTGGCGGAGGATTCGCCGTGCCGTTACCGAAGCCCGTGCTCGCCACCGTGCCGCGAATTCCTTTATCGCCGCCCGTTCCGTTGCCGTATCCCGGTCCACCCGGCAATGTGGGCAAACCAAGACGATTGACGTTAGTGGCTTTGTTCGGATCACCCTTACCGGCGATTCCGTTCGGATCGCCGAAGCCGCCGGTTTGCACTTGGTTCACCGGGGCCACGACGGTTGGCGCAGCTGCGCTGCCCGACCCAAGATTGCCGACTTTCACATCTTCTTTCGGCCGCCTCGGTTGATTCTTCGGCGCATCGATTTTCGCTTGCTCGAAAACCGGATTGAGTTCCACGGGCTTCGCATCCAAGGTCTTTGGCTTGGGTGGCTCTACTTTTGCCGCGAGGAAAACGTGCGTCTGTTTCGGATTCAGCTTCACCGGTTCAGGCTCCACCGGCTTTGGTTCCGGCGGCGTAACTTTGGCCTTCACTTTCACCTTCGGCGGCGGTGGAGGTGGTGGTGGTGGCGCAATCGGGATTTCCGTAACCGGCTGCATCAACTCCGTGACACGTAAATGTAATGCCGTTTGCATCTGCGTCGGGAAGATCAGAGGAATCATGAGCAAGAAACCAAAGATCGCCAGTTGCGCGGCGGCGCTCAGGCCAATGCGGTCCCAGCGTGGCTTCGGTTCAGGGAGCAATGCAAGTCGTGCCGGAACCGATCTGGTGCCGATGGCTTTCTTCCACGCCTGTGGATCGCCTGTACGGCCCCGCCTTGACTCAAAACCGACGCCCATCGATGTCTTACGTGGTGGATCTGCAATCATGGTTGTCATCCGCGTGCCGCCTCGTGAAATTCCGGCTACGAAACATGGGCGGCCTAGGAGTCCCTAGCGCTTCCAAGTCCGCAAGCAGAGTAAGAAATGCGCTCTAGCGGTACCAGAGTACTGGGGAGGCTGACGGAGCCCGAATAGGACTTTCGTACTAGCGTCGCGAAGTCGCTAATGCTCCCGCGAGAGCACCGCTGCGCACCCAGTTCTAACCCGGCGAGGCAGTTTCAGTTGCGAGTCTGGGGACGCAACACCCCCTAGGATACCGCATTTCCAGGCGGGGTTGTCCGAGATTTGCACACCAATTTCCTTCAGCTGGGCTTATGCTCTAGGATGCAACTTGTGGCCCAGGCGTTGGATCGTGTCTATCGGTGGCTTCGACCCTCTCGCTTCAAAAATGACTGAAGACGCGCCAAATCGTGACGGTGGGAATCCATTGGTGGATCCTTCCCGGCCGCTCGACGGCCAAACCTCTCTCCTGGAATGGTTCTACGCCCAGTCGCAGGCAGGCCGCTGGGGAGTTCCGCGGGAAAAATTTGCGGCCGCGCTCGAGCGCAGCGCAAAGAAGGCCCTGACACCCGGAGCTGTGACACCGCAACAGCTCCAAGACTATCTGGGCGCGTTGCATCTCGAAGATCTGGCCCTGGCTACCGCCTGCGCCGAAGGAGACGAGGCGGCTTGGGAGAATTTTTTCACCAGGTACCGCGCTTACCTGCGCGCGGCGGCGGCCGCGATTCTTCGCTGCAAAGCGGGTTCCGCGGATGCCTGTGATCTCGCGGATTCCCTTTTTTCAGAGTTGTACGGATTGGCGGGCGGCAAGGGCGCGGAACGGTCGCTCTTCCGTTACTTCCATGGACGCAGTTCGCTGAAGACCTGGCTCCGCGCCGTTCTTGCCCAGCGGCACATCGATTCCATCCGTGCGGGCCGGCGTTTCGAAGAGCTTGGCGAGGATGAGACCGGCGATGAACGGCAGAAGACGCTGCTCGGACCGCAGATGCAGCCTGGCGATCCGCATCGCGAGCGCTACGTCGCGTCATTCACACGGGCATTGCAGACGGCGCTCGAACGCCTCGAACCACAGGAAAAGGAGAGGCTCCGCCTCTATTACGCCGAGGAAAAAACACTTGCGGAGATCGGACGGCTGCTCGGGGAGCATGAATCCAGCGTTTCGCGTCATCTGGACCACGCGCGGCGCGATTTACGGCGTGCCGTGGAAGATATTCTTCGCCACGGTATCGGGGCGGCGAACGGTTTCGCGGTTCAGCCCGGACTGAGCGACGCGGAGATCGCTCTCTGTTTCGAATACAGCGCGGCGGACAACCCCCTCGATTTGGAAAAATTGCTGCCGCGCTCAAAATCGCCGGGCCCGGCACCCGGAAAGCGGACGTCGTGACCGCGCGTTGCAAGAAAGCTATGGAGTTTCGTTCTAAGGATGGAGAAGATTATGGCGGCTGACGAACGCGATCGGAGATTTGACAAAGCGCTTGCCCGCCATCTGCGCTCCGCCGCGCCTGCTGGTGAACCTGCGAGATTGCCCGCGGTCCCCGCCTCGCAGGGCGGTGCATGTCCAGATTCGGAGACACTGGCGGCCTATCACGAGCGGTCTTTGCTTTCCGAACAATTGAATTCCTTAAAAGAACATATCGTGGGCTGCGCGCATTGCCAGGCCCTTCTCGCGCAACTCGAAGCCACGGACGGGATTTCACTGCAAGCCGCTGAGCAAGAGGAAGTCCTCGCTGGTAAGAAATCCGAGCAGGTCATGACTGTGCGGAACCTCGAATCGTTCCCCGCAGCCGCTGCTCCGAGCCAGAGCCAACGCGCGGCGGCAGCGGCGCCACCCCAGAAGTCACGCCGGGCTCTTCTTCTGAGGGGCGCGCGCTGGCAGTGGCTCGCTCCCGCGGGAGCAATTGCCGCAGTGCTACTCGTTTGGATCGCGCTACACGAAAACCAGCCCTCGCCTCTTCCAAGCTTGAAGGAAGTCCAAGTCGCGACGAGGCAGCCGCCCCCTCCACCCGCACCGTCGGTTTCGACAGGGGCACAAGCCGTCTCTCCGTCACCGAAGGTGGCCCTCAAGAAGCCTCAATCCGCGGCCGATGAATTTGCCAGCGCGAATACCCGGAGCGCGGCGGAAGCTATGAAATCGACCGAGAAGCAGCAATATCTAGCGCGGGCTTCACCTTCGAAACCGTTGGCCGATCAAGAGAGCGGCCTGCGAAAAGATGCAGGGCGCGACTCCTCCGTTGATTCGCTGCGCGCCGAAAATCAGGCCGATCTCGACTCCAAGACTGCGTCCCGCGCAAAGCAAGAAAACGCTGAAGCGCAAATGCAGGCACAAGCCGCAAATGTTCAGTCACAGAATCAATCCAATTCCAACTCTGCAAAAATACCGGGTCCGGCCCCACTCGGCCAGGCAGAGCCGAAGAAAATGAAGGCTGCGTCTGCCGCACCGGCGGCTCCTCCTTCACAGCCAGCGGCAGTTGGCGGTGTTGCATCCAGCTATAACGGCTCCACTTCCTTGGAAGTCGCACGGGAGATTTCCAATCCGCGTTTGATCTCACCGCCGGGCTCAAGCGTCATTTGGCGCGCCGGCCGGAGCGGTCTTATCGAGTTCTCCAAGGATGGCGGATCCTCCTGGTCCCGGCAAACGAGCGGCGTGCTATTCTTCTGACTACGGATGGCGGCGCGCATTGGACATTGGTTTCTTCACCGTTGTCGGAGGATTTTGGCGGTATTCGCGCCACCGATGCGCTGCACGCCACGATTTGGAACGCCCGGAATACCAAGAGCTTTGAAACCAGCGACGGCGGCCTGACCTGGAATCGCGTCCCGCATCCATGATCTGGAAGGCCCCAGCCCGAATTGTCCAGTGCAAGAATTTTCGCCCCCATCGTTCTAAGAGAGAAGGCAAATCCAGATCGAGGTGAAAGTGATGAAGATCCCCGGGAGTCAGACAACGACTCGGCTGTTTTGGATGATTTCCGCTCTTGCGGTTCTCGCCGCCGGCGCGGCAATTCTTTATCCGGCGGCCCGCGGTAACAAAGTCTATGCCGCGCAGGAAAAGGACGCGGCCCGTTCCACGGCCGGCGATCAATCCACAAGCCTGAACGATCAGACCGATC
>WNFQ01001333.1_pt1 | contig 27560 bp, 27 predicted proteins | sample 5400171 | NCBI WGS metagenome assembly WNFQ01 (sample SAMN13153356, study PRJNA577476) | soil metagenome | isolation source: 20 cm soil under Madrone tree | place: USA:California | collected 2016-06-14
AGCTCCTTTAAAATCGATCGTGCCCGAAGGCCCGATCCGTGCCGCTTGACCAATGCACTAAACGACAGGGGCCCGCGTAGACTCAAGATTTTCGGGGATCCGGAGGAGTCAGAGAACTTCGGGTCCGTTTTCCAGGCCGATAAGATGCGCAAGGTCTGTGGCTGTCGCTCGGACATCACCGATGTCTCTCCGGCATGCGACGACCGAAGTTGGCTCACGCGCTGGCGAGTGAGACCACTGCGAGCCGCAATCGCACTGGGACCCGGTTGAGGGCGACCGGCCGACGCCGCCTCTTGCTCGACGGCACGGATGAACGCCTGTTCGATCAAGCGAGTGAACTCACTCGCCCCGATTTGCATCTCCATCGCGAGCTGTGCGAGAGGCGCCATGACTTCTCCGACCGCCCCGGTGACCGCCTCGTTGATAGGACCGCTCATGGCCACCTAATGACTCGGCCGCTATGGCCCGTGCCCGTGAGTCGCGGTCGTTGCATACCGGGAGTGTGCTCGTGATCCCTTCCCGCTCGACCCCAGTACCCAACGTGCTTATTGGTCATTCAACCCTCGTGCGTCTGGCGTGCCCTGAAGCCATCTGCAACGGTGTGCGTCACTGCGCTGCTGTAGGTAGAGGTTCGCGAGTACGCGTACCCGCATTTCTGGCAGCTGACCATGCCCTGTACAATGCTGGGTGTAATCGTGCGGCGTCGCGAGCGGATTTTATTTTCCTGCAGCAGTTCCTGCGCGCGCGCAAAACTTTCCTCGCTCACGAGCACGGGCACCGGGATCTCGATCCAGTCTGCGCGTGGCCGTTCGTGAGAGGCGCTATCGCGGGATGCCACCCCACCGCGAAGGCGCAGCGTGCGTGTAATGCGCTTACGACTGGCAGCGCGCGTTTTTCCGAACGCTGCCGCCCCACGATAGGCCGGGTTGCGCAACATCGCCCAAATGGTCGAGCGTTCCCAGCGCGCGCCTTGTTTACGAGTGGGAACCGCATCCGCATTGAGCCGACGCGTTATCTCGCCGATACTGAGATTTTCAACCGTGTACATCTCATAGACTTGCCGAACGATGCTCGCCTCCGCATCAATCACCTGATACAGCGCCAGAGCATCCTCGGTCTTGCGGATGTACCGATATCCGTAGGGCGCGCCACTGAGCACGCTCACTTCGCCCGATTTGGCGCGATGGCGCTTGCCACGTCGCGAGCGCTCCAGGATTTGCGCTCGCTCATACTCGGCGATCATGCCCTGGAACTGAACCAAAAGGTGATCTTCGGGGCTCGTGCCCTGCGGGGCGTTGACGAACATCGTTTCAACCCCGTGTTTGGCAAACTCCTCGATCAACAGGATTTGGTATGCGTATTTGCGGCTCAGTCGGTCGGGCGAATACGCCAGTACGGCTTGGATTTGACCCTCCGCAACAAGATCCCGTGTGCGCTCAAGTCCCGGTCTTTCCAGCTTGGCGCCGCTAAAGCCGTCGTCTTCGAACACCCACTCGTTCGGCACTTCCAGCCCGTGCGTTTGGGCGAACTGGATCAGCGCCGCTGTCTGGCTCGCAATCGTGCGTTCCTCGCGTTGTTTCTCCGAGGACACTCGGGCGTAAATTGCGGCCATCTTCATGTTCCGTTTCCTTGGCTCGGATGCGACCGATCAGGCGTTCCCGACTGGGCACCAAAATGTCGTAGGCTTGCGCGAGCTTTGACTCGAGCAGTCGATCAAACCGATAGTCCAAACAGACTTCAAAGGCGGCGTGTCTTGCACGCCGCTCAGCCATGCCCTTTTAATGCGTCTAAAAACGCGTCCAGCGCCCGTGTGACCAATGCGCCGATCGTCAGGCCGCTGCGTGCGGCATGGGTACGCAATAACCGCACGGTGCTCGGCGGGAGCTTCAACGTGATGGGCACGGTCGGCTCCGTGATCTCCGCCGGCGCTTCTAACTGCGCAGCCTCTTCGAGATACCGATATGCTTGACGGGCGGACAGGTCGAACTTGGCGGACAGCATTTGCGCGGCTTCCGGCAATGCTACATTGCGCTCCAGTAGTCGATACGCAGCGTTCAACTGCCGTGCCTTGTCCGCTTTGGTCGAACGGGTCATATGTCGTAAACATATTACTTCTTGAGACGCAAATCAACCAATGGAGTACTTCGCCCAGCCTGTAATCACCCGCTCAAACTGAAAGTTACCTTTTGCGTTCAGGGAGTAGTCAGCCCCATTTTATCAAACGCTTTTCTGCACTACGCGTTCGATTTGTGGATGACGCGGACATACCCGGACCTTCCGTGGTGTCGATATGCTGATGACGGGTTGGTCCATTGCCGCACCGAGTCGGAGGCCACGGCCCTTAAAGCCGCCCTTCAGGTTCGACTGGCGGAGTGCCACCTGGAACTGCATCCGACGAAAACAAAGATCGTTTATTGCAAAGACGGGAAGCGAAAAGGTACCTATCCGAACGTCAAATTTGACTTTCTTGGGTACGGTTTTCGGCCTCGTCTGGTCACACGTGTCCGGGATAACACACTGTTTTGCGGATTCAATCCGGCGGTCAGTGTCTCGGCGCTCAAAGCCATGCGAGCGACGATCCGGGAGCTGAACATCCGTCGGCAAACGCAGCGATCGTTGAAGGACATCGCCGAGTTGCTCAATCCGCTTCTTCGGGGGTGGATCGCGTACTATGGGCGATTCGCACCATCGGCGCTGTATCCTGTGCTTCGATACGTCAATCTGACGCTCGTGGCCTGGGCCATGCGGAAGTTCAAGCGCTTTAAAGCCCATAAGATCCGAGCGGGCCGGTTCTTTGAACGGCTCGCCAAGGAGTGTCCGGATCTTTTTGCTCATTGGACGGTCGGTATGAGCGGTGTGTTTTGCTGATGGGAGCTGAGTGAGGCGAGAGTCTCACGCTCAGTTCTACGAGAGGCCGGTGGCTTCCGCCGGCCTACTCAACCAGGGTGCTGCCGTTCCAGGGAGCCGACCGCCTGGGGCTAGTTGATCGCTGGGAGCGTTTCAGCGAGGCGAACAAGCCGCATTGATCCTGTGATCTCCGCCGATGGCCTGCGTGCTGTAACGGGACGTGTGTGCGAGTTGGGGCTTCCGCTGGCGGTCGGAGGCCGCATCGTTAGTGGTCAGGCTCTCCCTTAAGATTCTCGGGCGTCGCTTGGTCGATCTCGTTTGCGATCCTGCGGATTGGGACGAGTGACGTTGGTCGGCTTACGTCGCGGCGTCCGCCTGCCTGTGCTATGCGCCGCTTCAACGCCGTACGAACCACCCCGGCGTGCATCGGGAACTCTGTCCCCTATCTCGAACACTCAAGATCCAGCAGCGAAACGAGCCAATTTTAGTTCGTTCTTCCGTTGATCATTTTTTAGCTAACTTTAGGCGGTTTCCAATCACAATCCATAATGAAATTTCATAGCATGAAACCATAATTTAATATGATTGACGCACGAACATTGAGCGTCCATTATCGCTCAAGCCTTCAACCGAATTGGCGGTAGTCCCGAGATGTATGAAGTGGGGAATCTAAATGAGGGTGGGTTTACTTGTAGGTGTCTGCGCTGGACTGAGGGCCACGACCTATAGATGTTGTCGGCATCGAATTAGTTTGTAACCCGATCGGCTAGCGGTTCGCGTCGCCGCTAACCGGCGCATGTTGTCCGTATGACAAAACGACCTGTTACGCATGGCCGACAATACAAGCCTCCCCGCTGTGCTCGAAATGTCGGCCGCTATTCAGGCCCGCAGCACATGCGACAAGGGATCACCAAGAGGTGGTGAATACATTCGTGGCCAAGCGGCCCCCGATTAAAGACGAATGACGCCCTGGCATCGTGGAGCCTGCAGTACGCCTGCCGGGAAATGATCAAGAGGGAAAATTTTGCTGGCTGGTACATAGGAGTAATGATGACTAAGAACGAGGTCTCGCACTACGATGCGGTGGTGGTGGGTGCTGGCGTTACCGGCATGTACATGGTGTACAAGCTTCAGGAGTTGGGTTTTTCCGTTCGCGGTTTCGACACCGCCAGCGATGTCGGCGGCACCTGGTACTGGAACCGCTATCCCGGCTGCAGGTTAGATACCGAGAGCTTCGCCTACGCTTACTTCTTCCTGGCCGGGATTACGCCCGAGTGGACGTGGAGCGAGCGCTTCGCTGGCCAACCTGAACTGCTTGCATACGCACGCTATGCGGCGGACAAGATGAACATCCGCAAGAACATCCAGTTCAACACCGGGGTCATTTCCGCGACTTTCGACGACCAGTCGAATATGTGGAGGCTAAGTCTCGATGGTGGGAGTTCGGTGACATGCCGCTTTCTGCTGACCGCCGTGGGCCTTCTGTCCGCCACGCGCCTTCCGAAGATAGCGGGGATCGAGAATTTCAAAGGTGTGGCGTTCCACACGTCACGCTGGCCGCGCGATCCGGATGGTGGCAATGAGGGGCAGCCCCTCGATATCGCGGGCAAGCGGGTCGGTATTATCGGCACCGGCGCGACGGGCGTTCAGCTTATCCCGCAGCTCGCGAAGACAGCAGGCGAACTCTACGTGTTCCAACGCTCGCCGAACTGGTGCACGCCGCTGCGCAACGGGCCTCTATCGAGCGAGGAGATGGGAAAGATCCGCGCCGATCGCAATGAGCTTCTGGAGTATCTCAAGACGACACCCGTTGGATTTCCTTACAAGCCGTATGAGCGCAACGGGGTCGACGAAACTCCGGAGGCGCGCGAAGCCTTTCTCGAAAAGCTGTATTCAACGCCCGGCTACGGCATTTGGCTCGCCAATTACCAGGACATCATCGTCAATCGGCAGACTAACGACTTCATCGCTGATTTTGTCGCAAACAAGATCCGCCAGCGCGTGAAGGATCCGGTGGTAGCCGAGAAGCTAATCCCCAAGGATCACCCTTTCGGCAGCAAACGCATCCCGATGGAGACCGACTACTACGAAACATACAATCAGGGCAATGTCCACCTGGTCGACATCAAAGAGACTCCGATCGAAAAGATGACTCCCAAGGGGATCCAGACGACCCGCGAGGAGATAGAGCTCGACATCGTCATCCTCGCGACAGGATTCGATGCGATCACCGGCTCGCTCGATCGCATCGACATCCGCGGCAAGGGCGGCGTGAAACTGGCGGATACCTGGGAAGATGGCCCAATCACTTATCTGGGACTCCAAGTGAAGGGTTTTCCCAATCTTTTCACCCTTGTGGGCCCGCATAACGGCGCAACCTTCTGCAATGTCGGCGTCTGCGGTAATCTACAGGTGGAATGGATGGCCGATATGCTGACCTACCTTCGTGACAACGGCATCTCCTATGTCGAGGCCAGGGAGGACGCGCAGAAGAAGTGGACCGACGACGTCTACGCCGACTTCGAACAGACGCTGCTTACCCAGGGCAACGCCTGGTGGGTCAAGATCAAGCAGCACGCAGACGGCACCACCACCCGCCGCGCGCTCGCTTATATCGGCGGCGGCCCGCGCTATCGCGAGATCTGTGACCAGGTCGAGAAACAGGGTTATGCTGGGTTCGAGCTTCGCCGGACGACCGACGCGTGACCGGTGCGTCGTCGTGAACACGCGCCGCGTTGATCCTCACGCACGCCGTGATGCGTGCAGCGGTGGCAGAAAGCCTGGAAATCTTCACCATCACTGGTGATCAACGCCTGCCAGCCGTCCACGGCATTTCACATAGACTGGAAGGCCGAGCTTTCAGCAGGCCAACCCGCTAAATGGTGTCGGAGTCGTAATATCCTATTGCCAAGCTCAAACGTTCCCGGCACTCAGCCATAATTCTTTCTATAAGTTCGGAGACCCTTGGGATATCGTCGATCAGTCCAATTGCTTGCCCAGCCCAGATAAGACCAGAGTCGATTTCGCCGGATTCCAGCGCATGCCGACCTCTTGTTCCGGCGACAAGCTGCCGGATATCTTCGTATTCATATCCTTCAGCTCTGTCTTCGATTGTGGCAACCTCCCTTGCGATCTCATTGGAAAAAATTCGTGCCGTGTTGCGCAACTTTCGGAAGATCAATTGAGTGTCTCGTTCCGAGCCTTTGACAAGTGCGTTCTTAATATTCTCATGGATCGGGGCTTCTTGGGTCAGGCAGAACCGTGTCCCCATGTTTACGCCCTCGGCACCAAGGACAAGTGCCGCAGCCATACCCCGACCGTCGGCAAAGCCGCCGGACGCCACCATGGGAATCTTCAGAACACGAGCAGCGGCGGGAATCAAGATAAGTCCGGGAATGTCATCCTCACCTGGATGGCCTGCACACTCAAATCCATCAATGCTTACCGCATCGACACCCTTACGCTCAGCCGACAGTGCGTGGCGCACGGCCGTGCATTTGTGGACGATCTTGACGTCCGCCGCCTTGGCCTTGGCAATGAATTCAGCGGGATTGCTGCCCGCCGTTTCGAGAATCTTTATGCCGCTCTCAATGATCACGTCGAGATAGGCTTTATATGGAGGGGGGCTTGCAGTAGGCAGAATGGTAAGGTTCACCCCGAATGGCTGATCGGTTAAATCGCGGCAGCGCTGGATCTCTTGCCGGAGCGCTTCTGGTGTCGGCTGAGTGAGTGCGGTCAATATTCCAAGCGCACCGCTGTTTGATACCGCCGACACGAGCGCAGCGCGCCCCACCCACTGCATGCCCCCCTGAATAATGGGATATTTGACACCCAAAAGATCGGTTATTCTCGTACGCATTGAGTAGGGACACCCTCCATACCAGTGATGAAATGAATCAGTCATTGCCACCATGGGAAGAAGGGCGGCAAGGCAGACGCGCGCCTATTCAACGTACCTATGCCCCTCGCGCCGCAAAAATATGATCAGCGGCATCGCGCGAGGCTGGTGACAGCTGACAGTGTTTATGACGTTGCAGGAAGAACGTATGGCAACCTAGTTGGGGCAGGTTCTCACCCATCGCTTCCTTTGTCAAACGTAAATGAACAATAATTTCAATAAATGAAATTAAAAATATCTGATTTTGATGAACATCAGCCTGCGACCCCAGACTCTTGGATAGAGCTATTCTGGTGGGTAATAAATACTGCGGGAGCGACGACCGTAACCGCCGAGGACTCAAACCGATCTCTAAGATTCTCATCTCGCATACCGCGGCAAGAGGTTGCATGCTTGCCGCGTCGACGACCGCCACAGTCACCGGCATGAGGCCTCAGGTTACGCCAACTACATTGCGCTCCAGGGTACTTAACCCTTTCCTTTGACTGACGGCTCCCCAATTCCCACAAATATCGTAGAATGATATGCTTATGGTCTGGCATCCCGCGCGGCGAAAGGTGGCCGACTGCTCCCGATGTTCGCGCTGACCTCGGCCAAAATGCAGAGGACGTCTTCGGACGGTGACTGTGGTAAGGTATTTTGCGCTCGAGACGGAGCCTTATGAGAAGCAATTAAAGGTGTTTTCTTTGCGACGGATGATTGGCCAGTATGCCCGCATTTAAACCCGTAACCGCCTTAGTGCGCGGTCTTTTGGTGCTGAATGTCGTCAGCCGACGCAAGAAGGCTAACGTGCCTGATATTCACACGGAAACAGGACTGGATAAAGCAACGATCATCCGGATGCTGGAGACACTAATTCACGCTGGCTACGTTGCGAAGAATGGAATCGATGGAGCTTATGTCCCGACAGGCCGCACCGCGGACCTGAGCTCAGGCCTAAGCGTCCATGAGCGTGTCGCTGACTCGGCGGGCCCCATTATATCAGCCTTTCACCGCGAAGTCGGATGGCCATGCGATCTTGCCGTTCTCGATGATGACGCGATGTTTCTCGTATATGGTAGCAATGAGCGAGGCGCGTTGCGCGTCCAGCGGTCCGCCGGATCTCGCACGCCCTTGTTAATGAGCAGTCTTGGGCGAGCGTACCTCGCGAACTGCGAAAAGAACGAACAAGACCGCCTAATTGCCAAGCTTGCCAAAGTACCCGGCCCGGACACGCAGCCAGCGCGGCATCCTGTGGAATTGAGAGCGCAGCTCAAGAAAGTGCGCTCTCAAGGATTCGCTCTGAGCGACAAGCAATATGAGGCGCGCCAGAATTTTCCGACACTTCGGGGTTTTGCAGTTCCCGTCCGTGATAGCGGTACGGTTTATGGAAGCATGGGGATGATCATGCTCCGTAATTCCGTATCTCTGCGCGACGCCGTGCAGAAATATCTGCGGCCGATGCAGAAGACTGCAGCAGAAATTGCTCAACGGCTGGCGGAGCATCGCTAAGATGATGCGAGTACGTCAATCGACTGTCCGATGGGCTGCGCGAGGTTACTGATACTCGGATAATTCCAGGTGCCGTGAGGCTTGACAGCCGGCCGAGCCACGTCCTTGAGCGCTGCCGCCCGGATCAAGCAGTCTCATCGACCAATCGAGGCAGCCAGTCAGCCCCCGGGGGCGGGCATGACGTATAAGGCCACTCGATGGTGGTAAAGGCGTTATTCGCCTTTAAATACGGGGGGTCGCTTGACCAAAAACGCCGCCACCGCCTCGTGGTGATCCTTCGTCGTATGCGCGATGGCCTGCATGGAGGCCGACGTTTCAAGCACGACCGAAAGGCTGGAATTGTGGGCAGTGCGTAATAAACGTTTGGTCATACGGACAGTATGCGGCGGATTAGCGGCGATGCGAAGCGCCAGCCGATGAGCTTCTGCAAGGAGCGCCTCATTTTGCACGACCGCGGAGACTAACCCGCAGGCCAGTGCCTGCTCGGCCGTCAGAGCATCTCCGGTGAGGGCCATCTCACATGCTTTTGAAAATCCGACGATCCGCGGCAGCAACCACGCCCCTCCGTCACCCGGTACGAGCCCAACCTTCACGAAGCTCTCGGCGAACTGGGCGTTTGGTGCTGCAATACGCAAGTCGCACATGCATGCTAAATCACAGCCGGCGCCGATAGCCGGTCCATTCACCGCGGCTATGACGGGAACCTCCAGGGCTTCAAAAAGCAAGGGCAATCGCTGAATCCCGGCACGATAGTTTCTCCAGGTTTGCGCGGGTACCCGATCGTTGATTCCGCCGGACTCCCCCATTTTTTTAAGGTTGCCGCCCGAGGAAAACGCGCGTCCCGCCCCAGTGAGCACGACCACGCGAATTGACATGTCACGATCGGCGTCGGCCATCGAGTCCAGCAGCGCTTCGAGCATGTCGTCGTCTGAAATGGCGTTACGTGTCTCCGGTCGATTCAACGTAACGCACATGATCCCATCGACCACAGTGCGCAGTACCAAATCTCCCATTTCTCTCTCCCTGCCGAAGGCCAAGTTCACGAGCAATGAGGCCGCGGAAGATTTCCCGTGTTTGTTACATTAACGATCTAAATTCAAGATGTATGTGTTCATTATCTCATGTTGGAGTTACAATGGAGAAACCCTGCTAGCGGTGCCGTTCGGATTCGCATAGGTGTTGCCCACTAGGATGATCGATAGTGCAAACTGACAAGCGCGCTTGTATTGCGGGTGCGTTCGAACACCCGACCCGCTTCGCAGCGGAGCGGTCGATTGCCCAACTGCACGCCGAAGCCGCTGCCGGCGCTCTGGCTGACGCGGGGTTGGGCGTCAAGGACATCGACGGTTACTTTTGTGCAGTCGATGCACCTGGCGGTGCGACCTCAATGGCAGAGTACTTGGGTATCCGGCCTCGGTATATAAACTCAACCGAATTGGGTGGCGCCTCGTATATCGCGCATGTAGCACATGCGGCCGAGGCCATCGCGGCACGACGCTGCGACGTAGTGCTCGTTACGCTCGGCGGACGCCCGCGCGCCAGTGGGACCACGCCCGTAGCTTATCCGCCGGGTGCTCCGGAGGCAGCATTCGAGCTGCCCTACGGGCCGAACATCCTTAATCTCTATGCGATGTGTGCCATGCGCCACATGTACGAATTTGGGACGACCAGTGAGCAACTCGCGTGGGTCAAGGTGGCAGCTTCGCATCATGCTCAACACAATCCAAACGCCATGTTGCGCAAGATCGTTTCTGTTGAGGAAGTCGTGAACTCGCCGGTTGTGGCCGACCCGCTCCACCGACTCGATTGCTGCGTCGTAAGCGATGGCGGCGGCGCTCTCATTGTCTGCAGGCCAGAAGTGGCTCGTTCGTTAAAACGTCCTGTTGTTCGCGTGATCGGTGCGGGTGAGGCGATAAAGCATGGCTCCGGAGGACATATCGACATGAGCTATTCGGCAGCGGTGTGGTCCGCACCTACCGCGTTCAAGGATGCCGGCGTCGCACCGTCTGATATCAGGTATGCCTCAGTCTATGACAGCTTCACTATTACGGTTGTGGTCCAGTTAGAAGATCTCGGATTTTGCAAGAAAGGCGAGGGAGGCCGCTTTGTGGCTGACGGCAACCTGATCTCCGGTGTGGGCAAGCTACCGATCAACACGGACGGCGGAGGCTTATGCAACAATCATCCGGGCAACCGCGGCGGTATGACAAAAGTCATTGAAGCGGTCAGGCAATTGCGAGGGGAGGCCCATCCGGCCGTGCAGGTAAAGGACTGTAATCTTGCACTGGTGCAGGGTGTTGGCGGTTCACTTGCGACACGTCATAGCAGCGCAACGCTCATTCTCGAACGAGCTTGATCCCATGAACAGCGCGAATCGAGTTATCAAGGCACCTGAAGTCAGTCCCGAGACGAAAGCGTTTTGGGCGGCCTGTAATGCGAAGGTCCTGTCCGTCGGTCGTTGCAAGAATTGCGCGGCTGCCCATTATTATCCCAGGGCGCTATGCCCATTTTGTCTGAGTATCGATACCGTGCTTGAACCCGTGTCGGGCGACGCTTGCATCTATTCGTACTCGGTGATGAGATCCGCGCCGGAACCCTATGCCATCGCCTTCGTCACCCTCGCGGAGGGCCCGACTATCATGACTAACATTGTCGATTGCGGCTTCGAGCGCATTGTGATTGGGGCAGCAGTAAAGCCTGTTTTTAAACCCGCTGAAGATGGCCACCTTGTGCCGATGTTTGGCTTGCGCGATTAGTCGCAGATACCCTCTATTGCTATCGGAGAATCTGGTTTATGAACGAGGCTTACATCGTTGCTGCGTTGCGGACCGCTGGCGGAAAGAAAGGCGGACGGCTAAAAGACTGGCATCCCGCCGATCTGGGCGGATTTATGATTGATACCCTGCTCGATCGGGGCCCGGTAGATCCACAATTGATTGAGGACGCTATATTTGGATGCGTGAATCAAGTCGCCGAGCAGGCAGCGAACATCGGGCGGCAATCTGTTTTGGCGTCAAAGCTGGCGGAACGCGTTCCCGGTACCACCATTGACCGGCAGTGCGGCTCATCGCAGCAGGCCCTTCACTTTGCTGCACAAGCCGTTATGAGCGGGGTGATGGACGTGGTGATTGCGGGGGGAATCGAAAGCATGACGCGGGTCCCTATGGGATTGAATACCGCCTTTCATTCCCTCCACGGCCATGGGCATTACAAAGGTCCCCGTGTCACCGCCCGCTATCCTGAGGTTACCGCGTTCAGTCAGTTCAGCGGGGCTGAAATGATGGTTTCAAAATATGGCCTCGATAAAGCAGCACTGGACCAATTTTCGTTGGAAAGTCATCGAAAGGCAGCGGATGCCACAAATGTAAACCGATTTGCCGCAGAAATTGTCGCGGTTCCAATTATTAATGCGACCGGTACGAAAGAGCTTCATGACCGAGACGAAGGAATTCGATTCGATGCGTCTCTGACTGCGATTGCAGGCGTTAAGAAGCTATCGGACGCGGGAGTGTTGACCGCGGCCAACGCTAGCCAGGTATGCGATGGGGCTTCAGGAGTCATTGTCGTTAATGAGCGAGGGCTTAAGGAAGTCGGTTTAGCACCCCTGGCTCGAATTCATCAAATGACTGTGCTCGGCGGAGATCCGGTGGTGATGCTCGAAACACCCATCGAAGCGACGCGGGTGGCGTTGAAGAAGGCGGGGATGGCGGTTGCTGATATTGATTTGTACGAGGTCAATGAGGCATTTGCGTCGATTCCACTCGCTTGGCTCAAGACTCTCGATGCGGATCCACAGAAGCTCAATGTCAACGGTGGCGCGATCGCGCTCGGGCACCCGCTTGGCGCTTCCGGCACGAAACTCATGGCAACATTGATCCACGAGCTTCGCGCGCGCGGGGCGCGCTATGGGCTTCAGACGATGTGCGAGGGCGGCGGGCTCGCCAACGTAACGATCATCGAACGCATATAAAATCGCGTAGATCAGCTTGTGAAGACAGACTTGCGTTACGACCTGCCAGTCGGAATTTGATTGAAAGGCGTACCTTTGTCAGCACGAAACTCAGGCGGTAGCCCGAGGACACGCTCGGCGATGATGTTCCGGAGAATCTCGTCGGTGCCGCCCTCGATTCGAGTGCCCGCCGAGCGCATCAGCATCGCCTGGAATCGTCCCGAGTCCGCGGCCTCTGATCCCGAGAGGACGCCATATTGCGACTGCAGATCGAGCGCGTACATTGCGATTTCCTGCATTGTAGTGCCGGCGACGAGCTTGCCTATCGAATTCTCGGGGCCGGGCATTGCGCCCCTCGACAGCGCCGAGATGCTGCGGGAAGCGGTGTGTTTAAGTCCACTGTCTCGGACAGCCCAGGTCGCAAGCTTGGATCGCACGGCCGGGTGGTCGATAGCTCTCCCCATTTCTGTCGGTAGGGTTTCGCATAGGGCCAATAATTCGGGGAATCCCGTGGGCATGCCGGCACCGATGGAAAGTCGTTCATACATCAACGTGGTCAGCGAAACGGTCCAGCCTTTCCCCACCTCGCCGAGGCGTTGAGCATCCGGAATTCGCACATTTTCCAAAAAGACTTCGCTAAATCCCGAACCCGCATTGATCTGTTTAATCGGCCGATATTGGACGCCAGGCGATTTCATATCGAGGAAGAACATCGTCAGCCCGGCGTGTTTTGAAACATTGGGATCGCTTCGCGCCAGCAGGATCGCGAAGTCCGCGAGGTGCGCTCTGCTGGTCCAAACCTTCTGGCCATTGATGGTCCAATTCAATCCCTCGCGCTCGGCACGGGTGCGAATTCCAGCTAGGTCCGACCCGGCCACCGGCTCCGAGAAGAGCTGGCACCAGATCTCTTCCCCGGCGGCCAGTGGCGGCAAAAAACGTTCTTTCTGGCGCTCGGTCGCCCATTCCATGATGGTCGGGCCGCACATTCCAACGCTGATTCCGAACAGTCGCGAGAGTAACGCGTAGACGCCTTCTTCTTGTTGCCAAATGATGCGCTCAATCGGCGTGGCGCCACGCCCGCCGTATTGCTGTGGCCAATGAAGGCACGCCCATTTGGCAGCCTGCTTTTTTTTCTGCCACGCTTTTGATGCCGCGACGACGTCAGTGCTAATTAGCTTAAGGTCACCGAATGCAGCGCGGCTGAGTTCGTCAAATAATTCATTGGGCGCGTTGACATCAAGCCACTCACGTGCCTCGCGACGGAAGGCAGCCTCCTGAGAACTGTCATTGAAATCCATCAGAGAATTCCTGCGAGGGAGGCACCGTTCATGCCCTGATCGGCGATCGAAGCTGATCAATCAGTCGATCTTCCCAGCTCAAAATGCTGCCGAGGTTGATGGCGAGCAGGTTCGAACGTCGGTAGTATAGATGGCAGTCGCTGTCCCATGTGAACCCCATGCCGCCGTGCACCTGAATGTTGTTTCTCGAGCATAGTTGGAAGGCCTGCGTAGCACTTATTCTCGCCGCCGCCGCCGCTTGTGGAAGCTCCGCGGCATCGGTAGAAAGGGCCCAAGCAGCGAAATAGGCATTCGAACGGGCCAGCGTCGCCGCAACATACATGTCCGCCAACATGTGTTTCAACGCTTGGAACGATCCAATCTGACGGCCAAATGCGCGTCGTTCGAGGGCATAATCTCGCGCCATCTCCAGTGCGCGATCCGCCCCGCCGATCTGTTCGAACGCAAATAGTACTGCAGCGCGGTTCAACATTTCTTCGATTTGGGGCCAGCCTTGGCCGGTCTTTCCGATGGGCGTCGCGGGAGCCGTATCAAACGTCAAACGCGCATGGCCGCGGGTTGGATCAATCGTCGCCACGGGGACGCGATTCACGCCGTTTCCGGAAAGCTCCACAAGATACAAGTCGACCAGACCCCCCTCGTTGCGAGCAGCCACGATGCAGATGTCCGCGATCATGCCATCGACGACTGGTAGCTTAGTCCCGGTGAGGTGACCGTTCGAAACGTAGCAGTCCATCCGACTCGCTGACACCGCGCCGACTTGTTCCGACAGCGCGAAGGTTCCAATGGACGCACCACTCGCCAGCTTGGGTAACCATGCCCGCTTTTGCGCTTCGCTTCCCGCTTTTAGCAAGCACTCGGCCGCGAGATAAATTGACGACGAAAACGGAACAGGGGCTAACGATCGGCCTAATTCCTCCGCAATGACGCACAACTCGAGGTAACCGAGCCCCAGGCCCCCGTACGATTCGGGAATCGCGGTCCCCATATAGCCGAGATCCCCAAGTCCTCGCCATAACTGTGGGTCGTGTGTTGCTGCCGCATCCAGCACAACTCGCACCGTGGATCGGGAGCTGTTCGTCTCCAGGAATCGACGTGCATAGTCTTTGAGCTGCTTCTGCTCCTCGGAAAAGTCGAAATCCATGATTTCCTGTCCCGTTAATGCTTAACGATCGCCATGCAGGCGACATTAAGCCAATTAATTTGGTTAGGCAAGCCAAATAGTATTGTAAGCCGAACCATATCTATGGGATAGTCCGCCCAGGGGAGCTCGGGTTCTCCTCGATTCCGGAGGCATGAAATGGCGAAATTGTGTGAGGGACGGGTGGTGCTCGTCACCGGGGCAGGCCGCGGCATTGGGCGCCAGTACGCGCTCATGTTGGCTGCCCATGGGGCGAAGGTTGTGGTTAACGATCTTGGCGGTAGTCGTGACGGCAGTGGCACCGATACTTCGCCGGCGCAGCAAGTAGTCAGAGAGATTTCCCAGGCTGGCGGGAAGGCCGTGGCGGACGGCAATGACGTCAGCAGCTGGAGCGGATCCAAAGCGATGATCGATACCGCCATCAACGAGTTCGGTCAGCTGGACGTACTCGTGAACAACGCCGGCATCCTGAGAGACCGAATGTTGGTGAACATGCAGGAGGCTGAATGGGATGACGTGATGAAAGTGCATCTCAAGGGCACGTTCGCGCCTACGCATCACGCCGCTGCCTATTGGCGGGACCGGAGCAAGCAAGCCGGTGCACCGATCGATGCTCGGGTCATAAATACGAGCTCCGTCTCCGGCATCTACGGCAACGTCGGTCAATGTAACTATGGTGCGGCGAAAGCGGGAATCGCCACGTTCACCGTAATTGCATCGCGCGAATTATCACGCTATGGCGTCACGGTGAACGCGATCGCCCCTGTGGCGAATACGCGTTTGACCGAAGATCTGCGTGAATACACCGAGGAAGAAAAGCTGCGGCGCGATCCTCGTTGGATTGCGCCCGTCGTGACATGGCTTGCCAGTACGGAATCCTCCAGCGTAACCGGCCGTGTCATCGAGACAGGGAATGGAATTATTGCGATCGCCGAAGGCTGGCATCGGGGTCCCACGATCGGGCAAATTGCCGATCCGGCTGCTGTAGGCCCGGTGTTGGCGGATTTGGTGGCACGCGCTCGTAAAAATGCCGGTATCAATGGCGCGGATCTTGACTGAGATGTAAGCACCGGGCCATCGGCTGTCGGGGCGGGTAGAACATGGCAATTTCCCTCGAGAAAATTCTGGCCATTCGTGCGGGCAACGCGCCCTTCGCCTATAGCGACCGCGAGAGCTTGCTTTACTCACTCTCCATCGGGTTGGGAGAGAACCCGCTTGATGAACAGGAATTGCAATTCGTAACGGAATGCGACCAACGGCCTCGAACGGTCGCGACCATGGCGACCGTGCTGACCCAATTTGCGGCGCTTAGAACGAGCGGCATCGACTATGCTCAAGTCCTGCACGCGGAGCAGCGGCTGACGGTGCACCGGCCTATGCCTCCTGCCGCCGATATTCTCGCTGACTACGCGGTTCTGGGCGTGGTCGACAAGGGGCCTCAGAAGGGCATCCTTGTCTACGTTGAAACTCGTGTGCGTACCGCCTCAGACAATCAGCCTCTATACACTACCGGCGCAACGATCATGGCGCGGAACGACGGCGGGATCGGAAGCGGCGGGATTTTAGCTCCCGCGGTCCACCTCATACCCAATCGCGCCCCTGATCGCACGGTAGCGATCGGTACTCGTCCGAATCAAGCGCTGCTTTATCGCCTCAATGGGGATCGTAACCCTTTGCACTCGAGTCCCGCGGCTGCATCTCTCGGCGGGTTCCAACGACCGATTCTGCACGGTCTATGTACCTACGGCATCGCCTGTCGGGCCGTATTGGCAAGCGTCTGCGAGTACGATCATACCCGCATTGGCCGCTTTGACGTGCGGTTTTCATCGCCTGTCTATCCGGGAGAATCCATTGCTACGGACATGTGGATCGACGGCGACACCGTGTCGTTCCGCTGTCGAGTGCCGGAGCGCGATGTCGTCGTGCTTAATAACGGCCTTTGCTTGCTCGTACCCCCGGTAAGGTCATGACCATTCGTATGCCCTCTGTGAACCTATGAACGAAGACACGGATAAAGCCCACGCTTCAAACTTCGCACCTGTTCGCGCCATCGCGACAATATCCCGCGAGTTCGACAAGGTCTCTCGAGATGCTCCAATTAGTATCACTCAATACCGATTCATGCTCTACCTCAAAGATGGCCCAAGACGAGCGGGAGAAGTTGCGGCGACCAGCCTGGTCACCAAGGCGACGATTTCAGGACACATAGCGATTTTGAGGGACAAAGGCTGGATTACGGCCGAAATGGAACCGATCGATCGGCGGGTTACCCGAATAGTGCTGACAGATGCCGGGCGAGCGGCGATGAAAGCTTTTGAAAACCAATTGCTGGACTGCCTCACGGCGTTGATTCGACCTGAGGACCGTGAGCGGGTGCTCCTCGACCTCACACGCCTCTATATGGCGCTGTCAGCCACGCGCGAATCTCGCTATGTCGACTTTGAATCGCCGGCCTATCAAGTCGTCGTGCCATCTGCCGATTTGGAATAATGAACCACAATCAATACGGAGCCCGCGAAACGATGCCTCTCAAGAAACCGATCGTACCTTATCTAAAGCTCTCCGATTCCGCGGGGCCGTGTCTTGAAGGGCTACGTTGCAGCAGTTGCTATGCGGTATTTATCGACACCCGGGAAGCCTGCAGTAAGTGCTATGCGCGCGGCGCGCTGGTACCGTTCAAGCTGGCGAGCACCGGCAAGCTCTACAATTGGACGATTGTTCATCGAAACTTCCCAGGTATCAAAGTTCCTTTTATCTCGGCTATCGTCGACCTTGACGGCGGCGGAACTGTAAAAGGCAATCTCATCGACATCGAGCCCGACCCGTCGAAACTCACTTTCGACATGCCCGTCACCGTTGTTTTTTCTGCGGTCCCGCAAACCGACGCAACGGGATCCGAATTCATCAGCTATTTTTTTATCCCTTTTTTTCAAGAGCGTAGAAACCAATGAACGACGTCTATATCGTCGGATCCGACATGATCCGGTTCGGTCGCTTTCCTGACAAAACTGTACCCATGCTTGGCGCTGAAAGTGCGTTGCTCGCACTCGATGACGCCGGCGTGTCGATTACCGATATCCAAGCGCTGTATTGTGGCAATCAACTCGAAGCCAAGGCGATGTCGGGTCAGCGCATCTTGCACCTCGTCGGGCAGACGGGTATTCCCGTCGTAAATTGCGCCAATGCCTGTGCTACAGGCGCCACCGCGATGCGTGAAGGCTGGATGGGCATCAAAGCGGGGGTGTACGACCTGGTCCTGTGCGTCGGCGTCGAGCAGATGGGCAAAGGCCTGCTCGGGAGTCCGGTTGCACCGAACGGTATCCCCGTTGAAGGCTTGCTAGGTTCCGGTACCATGCCGGCGGTGTTTGCCATGGTCGGCATGGAACACGCACGAAAGCACGGGACAACCTTCGAACAATTTGCGCAAGTCTCGGTCAAGAATCACTATCACTCACAATTCAACCCCAAGGCGATGTACCAAAAGGAAGCCTCGCTTGCGGAAGTCATGGGCGCGGAGATGATTGCCTATCCCAACACCAAGCTCATGTGCTCAGTCAATGTGGATGGCGCCGCGGCGGTCGTCTTGGCCTCCGAAAAAAAGGCTAAGGAGCTGGGGCTGATGTCCCGCGCGGTGAGAATTCGCGCCTCCATACTCACTAGTGATCCTTACTCGGAGCGAGATCTCGTCATGCACGACTTCAACGCCTGCACCAAGCTTGCGGCACGACAGGCGTACGAAACTGCGCAACTTGGTCCCGAGGATTTGGACCTTGTCGAATTGCACGATTGTTTCGCAACCGCTGAGATAGTCCACTACGAAAATCTCGGACTCGCGGAGGAAGGAAACGGAGCCGAACTGCTGGAAAGTCGCGCAACATACAACGGGGGACGAATTCCCGTGAACGTGTCCGGCGGACTGCTTTCCAAAGGACATCCGCTCGGCGCGACAGGAATCGCCAACGTGTGCGAAGTTGTTGCCCATCTGCGCGACGAAGCAGGGGCACGCCAAGTGAAGAATGCGCGGATCGGATTGACACATGTCGTTGGTATCGGCAGTGCAGCATCCATTCATATTCTCGAGAAAGCCTGACGTAGCCCCTCAAACTCCTTTGAGGAGCTTATGCAATGACGACGATGGCGACATCATCGGTCACTTTCCCGAGTTATACCATTGCTGCTCGAAAGGCAGCGCTGCAGGCGGCCGACATCGTGCCGCTCGTGATGGTATTGGTGCAGTTTACCGGCGACGCAGACCTCTTGGATCGCTGTGCACCGTATATCAAAGGCCCATCTGACGCGCAGCAGTCTATCCCGGCCGCGTTCAAGCACGAGATTATTTGCCGGCTCTTGACGGTCCTCGATCGGTATTCGAACGGTGAACTCGAGATGCCGAAAGTGCCGAACGACACGCTATTCGCTCGGATGATGAGTGTCGCCGTCGGTCGACCGGTGTCACCGAAGTACGTCGAAATCATGCGCGACGATTTTCAGTGTGGGGAAAAGGACGCAGGCGGCCTCCTTTGGAAGCGGCCGCCAGACCGCGAAAGACTCGAGCGATTCCGAGTCGCAATCGTGGGCGCCGGCCTTTCAGGAATTGTTGCTGCAATTCGATTGAAGCAAGCGGGAGTCGCCTTCACGATCTTCGATAAAAATTCCGAGGTCGGGGGCACTTGGTGCGAGAATCGCTACCCCGGCTGCGGCTGCGACACGCCTAACCACTTTTATTCTTACTCATTCGAACTACACCCAGGTTGGTCCGAGTATTACTCCAAGCGCGACGAGCTATGGAAATACTGCCGGCGCTGCGTCGAAAAATATGGCGTCGCTTCGCACTTGCGCCTGAACACCGAAGTGCTGGGGGCACAATACGACCAGAAAATGCATGCCTGGCACGTTACCTCGCGATCGCCGGGCGCACAGTCACTCGTCGAGTCGTACAATGCTGTCATCAGCGCCGTTGGGCAGCTCAATCGCCCTTCGGTCCCTTATATTCCTGGTGCCGAGTCCTTCGACGGAACCGCATTTCACACCGCCCGCTGGGATCCTAAAGTGGCGGTGGAAGGCAAACGGGTAGCCATCATTGGAAGCGGAGCAAGCGCCATGCAGGTGGGTCCCGCCATCGCGGACAAAGTGCAACATCTTACGATCCTCCAGCGCTCTGCGCAGTGGATGATTCCAAACGCAAACTATCATCGCTCAGTCACCGCGGAGGTACAATCGGTCCTCGCGAACGTGCCTTTCTACAGTCGCTGGTATCGGTTTCAACTGTTCTGGGCCTTCGGCGACGCCTTGCACGAACAGCTGTATATAGATCCGAACTGGCCGACACCAGACGTTTCGCTCAATAAGAAGAACCACGACTTTCGAAGCTTCGCTTTGTCCCACATTGAAAAGGAAGTCGGTGATGACCCGGAGTTGATGCAAAAAGTGGTACCTAACTATCCGATCTTCGGCAAGCGTTTGCTGATGGACAATCGATGGTACAAAATGCTCAAGCGCCCCAACGTGAGTCTAGTGACAACCGCCATTCGTTCAATTGATCGCAGCGGCATCGCGACGGAAGAGGGCAAGCATCACGACGTAGATATCATCATCTACGCGACTGGCTTCCAGGCGCAGAAAATGCTTGTGCCCATGGAGATCATCGGCCTGGGAGGTGAGCGACTGCACGATCGCTGGGGGGATGACGATCCCCGAGCCTATCTGGGCATCACCGTGCCGGGATTTCCGAATCTGTTTATCAGTTATGGGCCCAATACGAATTTGGCTCACGGTGGAAGTGCAATCTTTAATTCCGAGTGCCAAATTCGCTACACGATGCGCGCCATCCAGTTCCTGATCGAAAATGGATATAGCGCAATGGATGTTCGCCAAGATGTGCATGACCAATACAATCAAAAAGTCGATGCTGCAACCAGTCGAATGGTATGGGCGCACAAGGGTATGACGAACTGGTACAAGAACAGTAAGGGTCGAGTGACCCAGAATTCCCCTTGGAGCATGGCCGACTACTGGCACATGACCAAGGAGCTAAATACCGACGATTATAATTTCGATAAGAATTAGTATGCGGTTGCGATCACATTTCATCGTTCCACAGCGCTTTCCTCTAGCGGCACACCGGGATTTGTTTGTCCGATAATCCCGCCTAGCGCACGTGCCACCCGCTGTAGTGGTTTGAGGAATTGTTTGACGCCATTAGCTTCGGTGACGGCGCTTCTAAGCATTAATATATTGATCGAGGCATAAATTCGTTCCTTGTCGCGTATAGGGACAGCCAGACCCCAAATTGCCCCCTGATACTCCTCCGCGCTGTAGCTCGGATCCATCGTCGCAAACCCCTGAGATCTGATCTGAGCAAAGCGCTCCTCCAGGACACCGGGCTTCCTCGCGAGTTTGTTCCGGGGCTCACCCATCGTCGCCAAATATATGAGGACACGTTGGCGCTCCTCCGCACTGCAAAATGCAAGATATGCAAGCCCGAGCGATGTCACCAATATCGGCGCGCGATATCCCGCCTCGCGCCTGAAGTACAGTGGGCCATGCTCGCGACTGGTCTGGGCAACTATCATGCTGTCCCCACTATGAATGCCGATATCGGAAGGCCAACCAATCTCTTTACGAAACTGAGTAAGTGTCGGCGTTGTTGCTTCGCCAATACGAGTCACGACATCGTAGCCTTGACTCAGCAACAACGTGCGCCCGGTGGACACATAGGAGGACCGGGCCGTCTTCGCGACGTAGCCCGAGTCAATCAAGGTCTCCAACATGCGGATTACCGTGGCCTTGTGGAGTTTTGTTGCCTGGTGAATTCCCTGCAAGCTCATGCTCTTTCCACGATTGATAACCTCTAACACCTCAAGTCCACGCTGAAGGGCCGTCACCGGCCGATATGATGTCATGCTCTTTTATCCTTCATTTTCCCCTCGGTTCCGACTGACAGGATTACTAATGCTACGTTACCGTCAAGGTCCGAGGCCATCCGCACGGCTTCTCGCGTGCACGACACACATGAAGCAATGTTACCATGAACTTTGGCCCGCCAGTCGGGCGGCTTTGTGCGGATAGGGTTTCATTTTAGTCAATTCTCCTGAGTTTCAAATGGCCCGGCCAGGCAAGTCATGAGTAAGCGACTGTGACGGTCAACTAGATTGGGCGTGGTAACGGGCCCACTTAGCGGTTACCTCATTCGCACACAACACCACAAGTTTATCTCCGCGAACGACGTGGTTGACATCCTGCGCGCTCAGTCAGCCCAATCGAAACGGCTACTCTTAAGGCATTTGACCACATTGCAAGCGGGCATCGCAGCGCGTCTGTTGAAACGACTAAATTAATGATGCCAGCCCTACCTCGGTGTTGAACGGTACATCACGATCGATTGTTTTGGTGATGAAACGTCAATTCACAATTGTTTCGGGCCCCTCGCGGTTGTTTTGCTGCCAAGCAGGAACCATACTTCACTAGATGAAACTATGGTTCATTCATGTTGACGTATCGCCTTAGAGCGCATAAGGTGTGTACTAATAGACGTTGCTGCAGAATGCTGGGGGACCATTGGAGCGTGCTCAAAGGATGCGTCCTGGAAGTGACAGCTCAAGCCATTTTTTTCAAAAGTTACTTAGCTGTTAGTTTGGCGAACCTTTTACTCAGGCTCTGGAAGAAGAGGTGGGGTAGCGTGAGCGGGCCGGTATCAAACAATGACAAGGTTGTGGAGTGTGCCTAATGTCTAGTGGATTCGTGAGTACGAACGAGCACGTGATCGAACCACCCGATGTTTGGACCCTGCGGATGTCGAGGGAGAAGTGGGGCGATCGTATACCGCATGTCCACACCAAGGATGACGGCACGGAGGTGTGGCTGATCGATGGCATTGAGGCGCCTTTAATCGGGGCCGGTTCGGCATCTGCGTGCATGCCCGATCGGGCGGTCGAGCCAACGAAATGGCGCGACATTCCGTCGGTCATTACCGATGTCGGAGAGCGCGCGGCGGCCATGGAAGCAAAAGGGGTCAGCTATGCCGTGCTCTATCCATCCGTGGCCGGCATTGGCGGCGAGACGTTTGGCAAGATAGCGGATCCGGCGCTCGAGCTGGCGTGCGTGCAGTCCTATAATGACTGGCTCGTCGACGAGTGGGCATCGAACCCAAAATTCATCCCGCAATGCATCCTGCCGCTATCGTCCTTCGCCGCGATGGAGGCAGAGGTTCGCCGATCGGTCGGGAGAGGACATAAGGGGGTCATTTTCCCCGGCATTCCTGATCAGGTGCGCAAGGGCGTACCGCATATTAACGATGCGGGTTACGACGTGGTCTGGGGCGCCTGCGCCGAGCTTGGTGTTCCGGTCTGCTTCCACGCGGGCATCGTGCCATCGATGGAACTCGAACCGTATAAGGGTTACTCCCCGGCCATCGCCGCGGCGTTTCGCGCAATGACCCGTCCGGCAAGCAGCACGGCAATGCTGTCGAACTTTGTCATCTCGAAGATTTTCGAACGGTTTCCGAAACTGAAGGTGGTGTTCGCGGAGAGCGCAATGGGCCTCACCACCTTCAGCATCGAAGGGGGAGATTACGGCTTTCGTATGTGGCGTCTCGATGAGCGATATGGTTATAAAGCCAAGCCGTCGGACCTCTTCCGCAGCAACTGTTATATCGTCGGTTGGTATGATCATGTGAACTTGAAACAGGTTGCGAAATACCTCGGAGCGGACTCCTTGCTGTGGGCAACGAAATTTCCGCTTGGCACCTCCTCCTGGCCGGACGTTCAAAAGCAAATTGACGTATCGTTTGACGGCGTGTCGAAATCGGATAGGACCAAAGTGTTGTGGTCAAACGCGTCAAAGCTGTACAAGCTGAAAAACTAGGAGCGCAAAGTGAAGGTGAAAGAGCATGCGCGGAAAGTGGAAGAGACTACACGGATTGTGACGGTAAAGGTGCAACCGTTGACTCGGGAGGGGATGAAACCGTATGGGGACATCCTGGACAGCGATCACCCGATCTTTCCGCAAGTCGATGCGGGCCATGGCGCCATTGCCATGGAAATAAACACGTTGCATCGAAATAGCAGTGTCCGGCAGACGTTGGACCAAATGGCGGTGCATGGGACCTATACGCAAAGTTTTGTCATCTTGAAGGGCTCGATGATCATGGTCTATGCACCGGCTGCAGCGGACTTGACCTGCGATATCGAAGAGATGGAGTTTGACTACGATAACGTCGCCGCGTTTGTCCTGGTCGAAGGGGATATCGCGCACATCAATCGAGGGGTATGGCACGGTGCCGTGGTACTGAACGAGAGCTGCAGGTTCGTCAATGTAACGCGTAAGAATGCGGGCGAGGGCACCACCAATGTCATCGAAGTCGATGACGAGAATTTGGAATACAGCCGAAAATATATAGAACTCGTGAATATTCGGCGTCGTGATAAGCGGCAGATCGTTCTTGAACTCTGAAGTGTGGGCCGATGAAAGGCACGCAAGTCTACTTCCTGGACTGCGGCACAATGGCGCTGGATCAATCCTATATCTTTCTGGATGCCGGACTCACGGGCATGCGGCGCTTTCCAGTGTATGGAGTGCTGATCGACCACGCCGAAGGCAGATTCCTGTTCGACACGGGATTTGATGTCGGGCGCGTGAATGGCGTGGCGTCGTTCACGCTGTCGCAACAGTCGCAGATCCAGACGATTCCCGCACAACTGCAGCTTCTCGGCATGTGTGCTCCGGAGATTACCCACGTGATCAATTCGCACTACCACATCGATCATTGCGGCGGAAACGGGCACTGCACACACGCGACCACGATCTGTCACAAGTGCAAGCTCCAACTATTTACGTGACTGGAGTATGGTCCGCAGCTACAACTATGGCTCCTATTTAAAGGCAAAGGGAACGGCGACTGCAACTTAGGCAGAGCCGGACTCTCAAGAGAGGAAAACATGAAATACGCAACGCTCGGAAATACAGGTCTCCTGGTATCGAAACTCTGCTTCGGAACCATGACATTCGGGGACGGCAGGGGGATTTTTAAGGCCATCAGCGGCGTTGGCCAGGCTGGAGCCGATGAACTGATCAGGACGTCGATTGATGGCGGCGTCAACTTCTTTGATACGGCGGACAATTACACGGAGGGTGAGAGCGAAAAGATTCTCGGGCAATCACTGAAGAACCTCAACATCGCGCGCAAGGATGTGGTGATCGCGACGAAGGTCTATAGCCGCGTCGGCCCAGGGCGGAATGACATCGGGGCTTCACGCGGTCACATTATGGATGGTGTAGAGGCCAGTCTCCGACGTCTGCAAACCGACCATATCGACCTGTACCAAATCCATGGCAACGATTCCGTGACCCCGATGGAAGAGACGATTCGCGCTCTCGACACCCTGGTGCAGCAGGGAAAGGTCCGCTACATCGGCTGCTCCAACTGGCAGGCGTGGAAGATCGCCAGAGCCCTCGGCATCTCCCAGTTCAGGAACCTGGCCCGATTCGACACGGTTCAGGCCTATTACTCGATCGCCGGCCGGGATCTAGAGCGGGAAATCGTTCCCCTGCTGGAAGCCGAAAAGGTCGGCCTGCTCGTGTGGAGTCCGCTCGCCGGCGGCCTGCTTTCCGGCAAGTTCAGCCGAACGAACCAGAAGGTCACGGATTCGCGCCGCACTGAATACGACTTTCCTATCGTGGACAAAGAGCGGACCTGGAATATCCTCGACGTGATGGCTCCGATCGCTAAAGCACACGGATGCAGTCCCGCGCGTGTCGCGCTGGCATGGCTTTTGGCAAAGCCTGTGGTCACTTCGGTCATCCTAGGTGCGAAACGCCTCGACCAACTCCGGGATAACCTCGCGGCGGCTGAACTTACACTCACCCAAAACGAGCTCAGACAGATGGATGAGGTCAGCGCTCTTCCCCCTGAGTATCCCGGGTGGGTGCTGCCGTTCCAGGGAGCCGACCGTCTGGAGCCAGTTGATCGCTGGGAGCGTTTCCGCGAGGCGAGCAAGCCGCGTTGATCGTGCAAAACTCCTTCCGAGCGCCAGCAGTTCTTCTGTCGCTGACTTACTGGTTAGACCTGCGCCGTGGACCGCACAATGATCTCCGCTACGTCCACGTCCGCCGGCTGCTCAATGGCATATGCAACGGCGCGCGCAATTGCACCAGCTCGGCGCTTGCTAACCGTCGAGGGAGATACCCCGCGACTTCCACGCCGCGCTTCGAAACTGAATTCCGACACCCATGGACAGATCCGACGCCGTGCGGCGTTCCGTTGTCATTCCATATCCATACGGCCAGCAGTTCCCGAGGGCCGGTGCTACCGAGAATATGGATTTGCCGGCGCCGCTCACTCCATATATGAGCATGCACGGCATGCGTACCCGAGGAGGGGTGACCGACGCAAGGAGCCGGTTTCTTTAGGAAGTGAGTGGTGGCGATGACGAAGGAGATCGTGTTGAGCCTCGCTGCTCGGGCTTTCGTCACTCGCGCAGGGAGAGTTATTGGAATACGATCGTTCTGTGGCCGTCGAGCAGCATCCGGTTCTGAGTATGCCAGTGCACGGCTCGTGCGAGCGCAAGGCACTCGGTGTCGCGGAAACCGGCAGTAGCCAATGCGGGTCCATATACCTGTGCTATAGAATAGGTAACGTATCTACAATTTCAAAGCCTTATCAGGGGGTAACCGTCGGTTCTGTAGCACAAACAAAATGCCAAAATTCCTTGTTTTATAGAGACTTACGTCAATTGGAATATTGGAATATGCGTCTTCGAACCAGGGGGTCGGCGGTTCGAATCCGTCCGGGCGCACTTTTTATCAAGAGAGTTCCGCGAGCCGCCTTCGGACGGTTCATTGGTTTGGGGACAGCGCTGGGGACAAGTTGGCGCTACACTCGCGCATCACCAAAAAGGGCGAGGGGTGGGGGCATGCCCGACGCGTTCGACGACATCTACGCGAGTCTCCGCGCGATGATGCCGGCGGCGCCTGCCTCGACACCCAAACCGAAACGCGGCGGCAAGTTCGGGCCGGGGACCGTGCGAAGGCTGTCGCTATCGCGAACGCTGCGCATCGGGCCTGGCGTATCGAACCGCAAAGGCCTGTTCGCGCCGCATACTTGCGGGAGCCATAGGATTTGAATGGCGGCGGACGCCGGGCGGACGCCGGGCGGGCGAGAGGAGTCATGTCCGGGACTCCCCCCAGAGTCCTGTCGGCTGGTAGGTCATGGGCGAGGTGGCTGTTGTGACTCAGTCCTCGACGATGCCGTTGTCTTAGGCGACTTGCCTTTCGCGCCCGAGAGTTCCGCCTTTAGGACCGCAGCGGCTCGCAGTTTAAGAATTCTGTAGAGGACCTCCGCATCTCCAGCAGCGTCGACAGGGTCACGGTTGATCGCTTCGACAAGTGCACTTTTCAGCCAACCGGATGCGGTTGGGTCCTCAGTGACCTTGAGTGCGTTCTGAAACCAAACGTTGGGGTCTTTGAGTTTGGGCATGGAGTGTTATCTCAAAAGCGTCCCGATCAAGCGAGTTGATGGTTCACGATCTTTCGCTCGCACCATGCGCCGATTTCAAGATTCTGACTACCAGGCATTTCGAGCGAATTCGCCTACGAATGAAGAACTCGACACGATGGCACGTGCTTGTCAGGGAACTCGCGACTGCGCGCGCTCGGCAGCGCTGCAGCGCCTGTAGGCGACAAAGGTCCTCCCGCGTCATGCGAGATTTCATGGCCACGATTTCAATTGGACACCGTTTGCTGGCGGCCGACACGGGTAAACTTCACGACAGTCAAACGCCGCCAGCGACTCGGGGGAATGCTGAGCTACTATCAGCGCAGCAGTTTGAATCGGTCCTCAGCAGTTCATGAAGATCCGCCGAAACTTACACCAAATCTGCACCAAGACGCTTTTGAAACTTACACCAACCGAGTGGTTTGAGATTAAATAGCTAGCAAAAT
>WNFQ01000892.1_pt1 | contig 27480 bp, 26 predicted proteins | sample 5400171 | NCBI WGS metagenome assembly WNFQ01 (sample SAMN13153356, study PRJNA577476) | soil metagenome | isolation source: 20 cm soil under Madrone tree | place: USA:California | collected 2016-06-14
ATCGAATCCGAAAGTCACGCCAGATGAGCCTCCGTGTCCATCGGTAGCGAACCCGGCGTAAACGCGACCGGGAATGAGCTTCTGCGGTTGAATCATCGTGGTAAAACCAGGAGGCGTAACTCCGTACTCGATCGGCTGTCTCAGACCACGGCCGCTCAAGATGGCCCACATCGCCTTCCACCGGTCATCGGCGGTCCGCATAGAAACGGTGAATGATTCGATATCGGTCTTCGGACGTGTGGTTGAATCACGGTAAAACTCGAAGCGGATCGGCCCGCCCAATCGCCCGCTCGCCTTAGAAACAAACGAGTATGACATCGCCTCAGCAGCGATGCCCGCGGACAGCAATAACATGACTGCAACGACGCGCATTAGCATCTAACGAGAAGGAGATAAGCTACCGCTGGCGGAGGCGAGCTTTCGCAATATCGACAATATGTTTCATAAATTCAAGCTGGTCCATCGGGCCGGCCGGCGGTTATCTGCAGCGATTGGTTAGACCTTTTCATGTGCCACCAGAAAGAGCGTAAGCAATGACAGGTACTCCTATCAAGACTAGCCAACCGCCAGCACAGACTAAAAATGCAGGCGTAGATGCAGTTATAGGCCGAGTCCGAATCGTGCCGGCGTAATTGCCCAGAGCCTCGGGAAACCAAACGCAAGCCATCGGCAGAAGGAGACCTTGCCAGCTTCAGCGCAATGGAACCACCGCCGTGAGTGAATCCGGTAGCGATGTAGGCGAAATAAACGAGAATTGACAAACTTCTGTTTATCAGCGTCAGCATTAGACGTTTTTCTTATTCTGACGGATACACATGCAAACTTTTTAATTTCGTGATGTCTAAATCTTTGTCATGTAGACCTAGAACCCGGCCGTTAACAAGGCCAACAATGTACTGTCCTTCCAAGTCCACCGAACCAGGCGAATAAAGCAGCACAGCATTTGCATCAGACGCTGATGCGTCAATGATCCACGGCTTGTCACTTCCGTCTGCTAATTTGCACATTACTTCCTCTTCCGAAATCAATTTCGCTTTCACCAACTCGCCAACTGTTTTGGGAATGTTTCCGTTATATTTATTTCTAAACTCGTCAATTGCTTGCATCACATCTTCCGCAACCTGTGCATCATCTCTGATTATCGCTCGGATAGCCGTCGCTCTTGCTCCAACTTCGACTTCTTGCCTTGAAATTCGTCCATCATGGTCCTTGTCTGACTCGTCCATCATGCTATCAACTATTTCTTTGACTTGCTCCGGCGGACGCTTGCCACCTTTCTCTACCTCCGCAGTAAGTTCATCTCTGGTTACATACCCGTCTTTGTTGGTGTCGGCCTTGAGCAAATGTTCTCGGAATTGAACAGCGGTAGGATGCTGTGCGAGCTTGTCTTCTCCCGCCTTAATTTGGGAAATGAGTATCAATAGAAATGTTAAAATCAACGCAAGTATGTTCATATTAGTTGAGTCTAACGAGAGAGCGATAAGGCACGGCAGGGTGTCGTGGCAATCACATTGAACTTGCTTCGCAATGGGGCCGCCTGCCGCGTGTTCACATTTACGCTGGTTGGCTTCATCGATTGGTTAGATGGACGCGTGCATTTGGAATATATGCTTCCAATAAAAATAGAAACCAGCATTCCCAACTGTTAACAGGAAAAAGGCCAGGACAAGGAACCAAAGGATATAGGTAAAAGTGCGGCCTCCATAGAAGCGGCGTGAAAGATCGATAAGACGTGGTGAAGATAATCCCAGCCTTTGCCAAAACACAGCCTCGGCCGTTGCGTAACGAAGCCATATGCTCCGATGGCGAGTAACGAAAAACAGCCATGCACCAAAAAAAAGAGCCATGCAAAAGCATAGGACCACGCGGCCTAAAAAGTGCGAAAGGACCGCGTTCACGGATTCGGGCCGGAACGATATCATCTAACGAGACCGAGCTGAGCCATCGCTGGCGGCGGCGAGCGTGGCAAACATCGAGAACGGTTTCATAAATCAAATCTGCGCATCGCGACGGCCAGCGGTTGGCTCCAGCGATTGGTTAGATGATTGGGCGATCAAATCCCTCCGATCGACATCCACGCCAGAACCCACCAAACGACAAAACCAGCGAGCAACCAGATGGGAACGAGCAGAATATGGGACCATAGATGCGTGCGGCGACCCTGGAACTTGTGTGCGCGCCACAGCCAGATCAAACGAATCCACGCGATGGGAATCAAAATAAATAAGGCACATGCGCTCGGAAAAAAGAGCAGTCGCGGAATCCGAGCGAATCGATCCATGTAACGGTACCAAGCATAAGAGCACAAAAAGATCCCGAACAGCGTGTAAGAGAGCTTCGAGAGCATGCTATCATCTAAGGAGAATTGGACGAAAATTTTCGTCTAACTCGGAACCGGGTGCCGCCTCTTTGCCGGCTGTTGATCGCCCAGCGGGCTCCGGATGGCGAAACCCGGTTTGTTCAGGAGGTGGGTGTAAATCATCGTCGTGGGAACGTCCTTGTGCCCAAGCAGATCTTGAACGGTACGGATATCGTAGCCACTTTCAAGCAGGTGCGTGGCAAAGCTGTGTCGGAACGTGTGACAGCTGGCGGCTTTTGCAACGCCAGCACGCCGGACCCAGTGCATTGTCCGGGCGAAAAATTACGGGCCGTAGCTTTTGGTGAATTTCTTTTTCGATTCCGTCTCGGGTTCGGCCGAACTGATTGGCGCTGATGGCTCGGGCGTGGTTGTCGATGGTTGTTCCGCCGGTTTTGGTGACGGTGCGGGTTCCTCTGCCTTCGCAGTCGCCGACTCTGCGGCGCCTTTGGGCGTTTCCCGCGCTACTTCGACATACGCCATCTGCAAATTGGAAAGTGCGTTGCGCAACACGGTGGATTCTTCGTTGGTCAGGTTGCCGCGCGTTTTTTCCTGAATCATGGCCAACTGATCGATAAACATCTTGGCCAGCTCCAGGTTCACTTCGCCTTCGCCGGTTTTTGGATTTGGAATCTGGCCGAGAAACAGCGCGGCGTTTTGCGCGTGCATCATGACGAACTCGATGAAGCGCTGCGAAAGCTCGCCGCTTTGTGTGCTGGTTTGGACTTCAGCCATGGCTCATTTCTGTTTCGCAGCTGGGGAGCTCTCCGGCCTGCCCGCCGTAGCCCTTGGCTCGCCGGAGCTTTTGCGCGGAGGCGGCTTGGCGGAGGCGGGCGGTCGCACCGTCGCCAAAACATAGGGTTGATCGCGAAAATATTTCGCGGCCACGCGTTTGATGTCGTCGAGCGTCAGTGCATCGACATCGTGCTCGAGTCGCTTGTAATAATCGAAGCCGAGTCCGTAGAGCTCGTCGAGGGAACATTGATAACCGAAAGCGTCGTTGCTTTGGTTCGTAATCTCTTGCTGGCCAATCAACTTCTTTTTCGCCCGCGCCAGTTCCTCGCTCGTAAGACCATCGTTGGCAAGCTTGTGGATTTCATCGAGCAACGCCGTTTTTACCGGCTCAATTTTTTGCGGATCGGTGCCGAGATAAAACGCGAAAAGACCGGTCACCAGTCCCTGCATCTCGCTTGCGCCCACGTAGTATGCCAGTCCCATTTGCTCACGAATGCGAATAAAAAAGCGCGAGCCAAGATCGCTGCTCGCCTCATCAATTAATTCCAGCGCGTAGCGGTCGGGGCTCGATAGACTGGCGCCGCGAAACCCAACCATGATCACGCCTTGGGCTTTGTCCTTGTGACTTTCAACGGTTTCCGGCTTGCCCAGCGGCGCGGCCGGCTTTGCATCCGTCAGAGCAAGCGCGCCGGGTCGCATTTTGCCGAGCGCTTGCTCGAAAAGCTGCTTCACCTCCGCCGCGTTCACATCGCCAAAGACGAAAATAACGCCGTTTCTTCCGACCACGTAACGATCGCGAAACTCGATCAGATCTTTTTGCGTCAACCGCTGCACGGATTCGACCGAACCGTTTGAACGCAGGGCGTAAGGATGCTGTGGGAAAAGCGCCTGCCGCATGATGTTGCGGGCGACCGCCGTCAACTGCTCTTCCTCTTGCTGGATCGCGGCGATCTGGATTTCTTTCTCACGCGCGATCGCTTTTTCCGGCATGGTTGCATTAAGCAATACATCCGAAAGCAATTCGACACCGAGCTTCACATCGGGTTTGGTGACTTCGACCGAAAGATTGAAGCTGTTGTTGCCGGCGTCGCTCGAAATCGAGCCGCCCACCGCTTCAATCTGGTTTGCAATTTGTTCTGCGGTCCGCGTTTTGGTTCCTTTCAGCAACACCTTCGCCATCAGACGCGTGATGCCATTGGTCTGTGGCGTTTCGGCGAGAAGACCGCTGCGAAAAACGGCCCCCATCGCTACCAGTGGCAGCCGCCGATCTTCGCGCACGAGAAGGCGCAGGCCATTTGATAGCTCCAATTTCTGAATGTCGGCCGCAGCGGCGATCTTCGGACCCTCGGCTTTTGCGGCTAGCGAACCTTTTGGATTTAACGAGGTGACCGTCAGATTGCTCTCCGTCAGGTAATTCGCAGCGACCCGCTTAATGTCGTCGAGCGTCACCTTCTGGACAGCATCCAGATAATCCCGGCTGAAATTCAGATTGCGCGTAAGGAACCAGTTGGAGCCGATGTCCGAGGCCTGTCCACGCATGGTAGTGAGATTACCAAGCTGATGACTGAGCGTTATTTTTTTTGCCTTCGCCAACTCTTCCGCAGTCACGCCAGCCTGTTTCACCTCATCGACGATGCGCAGAACCAATTGCTGGGATGCTTCGCGTTTCTTCGGGTCGAGGGTAGCATCAATGCCAAATAAACCCGGATCGCCCGGCGTGTAGGAGAACGCCGCAATACGGAAAGCCAGACCAGCTTCCTCGCGGACGCGCCGGTATAAACGCGAGCTCCGTCCGTCGCCCAGGATGGTCGAGAGAAGATCGAGCGCGGGAACATCGGGATTCGTGACCTCTGGAATGTGCCAGGCGAGCGAGAGATGCGTCAGTTCCGTGGGAAATTCCTCGTGCGCCTCGCGTCGTCCGAGCTGCGGCGGTTCCGCAGGAACGAACACCGGCTGGAGCGATTTCTCTGGATAAGCCTTGAACAGGTCCGTGAGCTGCTGCCGCACTTTTTCCGCAACGACATCTCCTGCCACGATGAACGTCAGGTTGTTCGGGACGTAGCGCGTTTTGTAATACTGCATCACCTGCTCTTGCGTAAGCTGATTGTAGATCTCAATGTCGCCGATCACTGGGAAGCGATACGGATGCCGCTGATACGCGGTCGCAAAAAGGAGCAGCCCGGCCATGCGATCGGGGTCATCCATGCCCATGGCAAATTCGCGTCGAATCACTTCCTGCTCTTTCTGATATTCCTCTGGCGGCAGCGTCGAATTCATCATCGCATCGGCCAACACGTCGAGCGCGGTGGCGACGCCATCCTTGGGCACGTCGATCCAGAAAACGGTCCGATCAAAGGACGTGTAAGCGTTGATGTAACCGCCCACGTCTTGAATCTTCTGCGCGATTTGATTGGTCGATCGCGATTTCGTCCCCTTGAAGAGCATGTGCTCGAGAATATGGGACAAGCCCGCGCCCAAGTGCTGGTCCTCGTCGATGCTGCCCGTGGCGCACCACGCCTGCACACTTGCCACCGGCGCGCTGTGATCTTCCTGAACGATGATCGTGAGCCCGTTCGGCAGGACCCATTTTTGAGCGCTGCTTGGCGGGAAAGTGATCGCAGGCGAATCCTCGACCGAGGCGGCTTTCAAATTGGCAGTGCTAAACATACTCGCGACGAAAAGCGCCATACTCGGCGCGAATCGCATCATACAGATTTTGGCGCCGGCAACTCCACGGGCGGTTTCGCGATCGCTGGTTTTTCCGGCGCAAACGGCTTCACAAAAGCCTCGTCAAAATCATAAACATTCTTGAAATCCTCGATCGAATCCTCCTCGGTTTTTCCGAATATCCCTGCGTCGATCAGGTTAAAAACCATGTTTCCGATGTCCTCGCACGAATGGATGCCCCAACTATCAAAAACCGTCATGACCAGCGGTCCGAACTCCTTGAGCGCGTACTGCCGCACTCCTCCGAGCAATTCCGGCCCACTCACATGGCGCACCGTTGCTCCCCTCACTTTCTTTTGCTGTTTTGTCGTGAAATCGAGCGCGTCGCGCAGAAAAACATACGCGTCCCGCTGGTAACGCGGGTCGCTGGCCACGATCGAATCGAGTGCTTCGGCAAATCCAATTTTTTGCATCGAATGAAAAAACGCGCGGTTCAACCGCGCTCAATACCATAATCGGCAAAGCTGCGGGCGGCAACTGCGCAAGATCGACGGTGATCGGCTAACTACGAATCAACAGTACTCCTCAGGATACCTTCGCTTCTTTCGTTTCCTTCTGTTCGGCTTGCTCTCAATCCTCGAACTGATCAGCCAGCGAATCGAGATAGATTGAGAGCGGATCGCGTCGCCTCGGGCTTGGGAGCTGCGATTGATCCGCTGCTTTGATGTAATCGGTGAAATTACCGCTGCCACTCTCCATTTGCGTCGCTTCGAACCAGTTCATGTAATCATCAATGTCGTTCATCCGAGCCCGGAGTTTTTCACGAGTAATTTGCAAACGCGCGAGGCGCTTGGCGACTCCTCCCCGTTTCCCGCGCGCAAGGAGCGTGGCGATTTGCTGGTACTCGCGGGCGACCGGACGCAAGACTGGATTCGCCTGCCCAACAAACAAAAGTAACGCCTTACTCAATTGACTGAGCGCTGCTTTTTCCGCCACCGAGGGCTTTTGTCGGGCGAAGTCGCTAAGATCCGCTGATTTGCCCGTCTCTGGAGCTTTGACGCGCAACATTTCGTCAAGGCGTCGTTCGCTTTCGGCTAAGGTGAGTAATTGGTAACTCTGCACCGCGCTTAGTCGAGTCCCGGTTGAGCGCCACGCTTTTTCTGGGCCACCGGCCAAAACCGGAAACTGCGCTTTCAAATCGGCCAGCGCACCAGCACGGAAGAATAAGCGCGATAAAGGATGCGCCCGCCGGAATCCAGTAGCGCGGGGCGTTGCTGGAGAAATTCCGCGAGCGACAGTGCCCTGTCCGAAGTAGAGAGCGCTTGAACAAGCGGCTCGCGATCGCGCCCCGGCGTGAGCGCAAGCACGCCGTCGAGCAACCAATCCGGCGGCTGCACGAGAACGGTTCCAGGAGCAATGTCCGGTTGCTTCCGGTAAATCATCTCCAGCAAAATCGCGCGCAGCAATTCGCGCTCCATCAATGAAGCGTCGAGGTTTTGGGCGATGGTCAAATCGAGTTGCAGCTTCAGGCCAAAACCGGTCTGGCTAAACCGCAACTCGGCCGGCGGAATTTCAGGCAGGTTCGCCTGTTGCGGCTGCAAATTGACCACGATCGGCGTTTCCCACCGATCAGGCTGTCGCAGCAAACCGAGCAAATTGGACTTGGTCTGCTCTGCAAGTTCGGAGATTGCGCCGCGCAGCGCAGCATTAGCGCCGTAGATGACGAATTGCTGCGAAGGACTCACGGTCCGCGCCGGTAACGCGGCCTGCAGCGATTGGCAGGCGAAGATCGACAACGTGAAAACCACGCGGCGCTTTATCTTCATGAACTCACACATGATAATCTCGATGGCAGCATGCTTGCGAGCACGAATCGAACTCTTCCTGTTTTGAGGTTTTTAATTATTCGAGGTTATCCCTACGAGACTCGAGCATTGAGTCTTCGGTTGGATTTGATCGGTGAGACTCACAGGGGTGCAAAAGGAGCGAGTCGCCGGTCTTGTTTTTTTCCTGGTCATCGTAAAAAAGCGAGACTTCGACCGGCTCCCGGTGTATAATTAGCGTAAGAAGGATTAATCTATGAATTTAAAACGTATAATTTGGACAAGTTGTTTTGCGGCAGTTGTCTTGACTGCGTCGTTCGCATTGGGCGCGCCCCATCGTGGCGGCGGTTCGATGGGGATGCGAGGCGGACAGACTTTCAGTCACGGCGGAATGGGGACATGGGGTGGCCGCAATTGGAACGGTGGCAATTGGGGTGGCCGCAATTGGAACGGCGGTAATTGGAGTGGTCGCAACTGGAACGGCGGCAATTGGAGTGGTCGCAATTGGAGCGGCGGTAATTGGAGTGGGAATTGGCGTCATCATCATCACGGTGGTTCTGACTTCATCTTCATCGGCGACTTCGGTTTTCCGTTCTGGGGTTGGGGGTATCCCTACGGTTACGGCTACGGTTATGGCTCCCCGTATGGCTACGGTTATGGGTCCCCTTACGGCTACGGGTATGGCTCCTCTTACGGGTACGGCTACCCGAATGGCTATGGCAATCCGTACGGATACGATAATTATTATGGCGGGTCCGGTTACGGACACGGCTATGGCAACCGATCCACAGTTGCACACGTGCAGCGGCGGCTTGCCCAGGCTGGCTACTATCATGGTGCGATTGACGGAGTTATGGGGCCCCAAACGCGACGGGCAATTCGTGCCTACGAGCGTGATCGCGGTGATCGCGGTCAGTCCAGCTATGGCGCAGTTGAACCGCAGCTTCCCGCGACAAGTCCTATAGGGTAAGACGACGTTCGATTGTCGATCTTTCGGTTGGTTGACCGGCGGATTTCGCAGGGGGAAAGGGCGAGCCGCCGGTCTTTTCTTTGCGCGTAGCGAATTACGGACGTGCGTCCGCCATGCCCGAGATCATCCGCTTGATTCTTTTCCGGACTTTTTCTCAGGTGTTTTGGCCGGAGCGGGAGTGGGCGTTTTCGCGGGAGGCTCTTTCGACCCAGCTGTTTTTTCCCCCGCTGGTGGGGTAGCGGGAGACTCTTTTTTGGCCGCCTCTTTATACGAATCGCTTCGATAGTCTGTAATGTAGAAGCCGGATCCTTTGAAGATGAGGCCTGCGCCCGTGCCCGGCAGACGCTTCACCTTTCCATGCCCCCACTTGCGTAAACGGCAAAGATTTTTTGGGCACTCGCGAAATGGTTCATCGCGCATTGACTGGAACGCGTCGAAATTCTGGCCGCACTTTTGACAAGAATACTCGTAGGTTGGCATGAAGGTAGGGATTGACCCCGAAAGCTTTCGGGAACAACGGTGGGAAGTCTGCATTAAATGCGGCGCAATTCAAGAGACAGCCAGCCTCAGGAAGACCGAGCTTTTTTTACTTAGATTTCTGCAATCGCCGAGTGACCACTCGCCCTTGACTTTTTGCATTGGTCGCGCATTAAGTGCGTCGTAAAATTCGTATGCTTCGTTCATTTTATCGCTCTTCGCAGGCGGCGTTTTACATTACTCTGCTTCTTTTTGCGGCTGGTTGCGGCGAGGATCCCCGTTTCTCGGCCCAGACCCAATATTTAGGAGGCGTTTTCGGCAACGCCCCCGCCGGTCCGCCACACGACACTGTCTCGTATTGGGATGGAGATTCAGTGCAAGGAAAGCCTTCCATCACCATCAGTCTCCGAGAGCAGCGCGCCTATTTTTACAAGAGCGGCGTGCTCGTCGGTGTTTCGCAACTTTCGACCGGCCGCGAGGGGCTAAACACTCCCTACGGCCATTTCTCGATCATCCAGAAGGACGTTAATCACGTTTCCAGCTTATTCGGTGACTATGTCGATTCGGCGGGAAAGGTGGTCGTGCCCAATGTCGATGCGACCAAAGATCCGAAACCGCCGGGGGCGCACTTCCAGGGTACGCCGATGCCTTACTTTATGCGCATCGTTTCCGGGACGGGACTGCACGCGGGCTATTTGCCCGGCTATCCCGCATCGCACGGCTGCATCCGCATGCCTGAATTCATGGCTGAAAACTTTTTCAAATCGGTCTCAGTCGGGACGCCAGTCACAATCACGAATTAGGTTCCTCGGGAAGCATCATCATCTGGGCTTGCAGAAAATTGGCTAGGGCGGCATTCTGATTGTTCCGCCTGTGAAAATATGATCATCATCACGAAGCCGAACGCGACTGAAGAACAGATCAATCGGATCGTCACGCGCGTACGCGACTTCGGGCTTGATGCACAAATCAGCCGCGGCGCCTCGCGTGTGATCATCGGGGTGATCGGGCCCGAGACGCTCCTCCGCGAAAAACCGCTCGCCACAATGGCCGGCGTGGAGGCGATCGTGCCGGTGTTGAAACCTTACAAACTTGCCGCGCGCGATTCCCGCGGAGCCTCCTCAGTAGCAATCTGTGGCGTGCAACTGGGCGAAAACGAAGAGGTCGTTCTGATTTCTGGTCCGTGTTCGGTCGAAAGCAGAGACCAGATCTTCTCGATCGCGAGGACGGTGAAAAAGTCCGGGGCAAAAATTTTGCGCGGCGGCGCATTCAAACCGCGCACTTCACCATACAGTTTTCAGGGGTTGCGCGAAGATGGACTTCGGTTTCTCGCTGAAGCGCGCGCGGAAACGGGCTTGCCTGTGATCACCGAAATTATGGACCCGCGGGATCTATCTGTGATCGAAAAATACGCGGATTGTCTTCAGGTGGGCACGCGAAACATGCACAACTTTTCTCTCTTGAAGGAAGTGGGCCGGAGCAAGTTGCCCGTCCTGCTCAAGCGCGGGTTCAGCGCCACCCTCAACGACCTGATCATGAGCGCAGAATATATCCTGAGCGAGGGCAATATGAACGTGATTCTCTGCGAGCGCGGCATTCGCACGTTCGAGACCGCGGCACGTTACACCCTCGATCTGAGCGCCGTTCCGCTCTTAAAATCCAAGACGCATCTGCCGGTCATCGTCGATCCAACGCACGCGATCGGCCTGCATGAATTTGTCCCGCAGATGTCTCTCGCCGCCGTCGCCGCCGGCGCCGATGGACTCATGATTGAGGTCCACGATTCGCCCGAGCTGGCCAAAAGCGATGGCAACCAGGCGCTCACGCCCGAAATTTTCGCCGGGCTTGTTCCGCGACTCCGCGCCGTCGCCGCAGCCATCGGTCGCGCCCTATAGAGGCTTCGCTGCGCGAAGCGCGGCCCTGAGCTGTTTGCCGTGCACGCGTGCGTCTCACCCGCCTTCGCTCAAGCTACGGCGAGGCAGGCAGAGACGCGGCTACAACTCTGCGATAATTTGGCTTAAGTTTTGCGGTGCAAAAATCGGAACGCACTGACCTCCTGGAAACGGTCGCGGCGAGCGAGCCAATTGCGCGCAAACTTCGCGCAATCGAGCGAACGCAATGGCCGGTGCGGTTCTCGCATGTCATCCAGCCGGCGCAGGCATTTCTGACCGCTACCATCGCCCTTAAGACTAACAACTCTATTTGGGTCTTCTGTCCCAGCGTTCATTCTCAGGAATTGTTTTACGAGAGTTTGCTCAATTGGCAGCCGAACGCGCTCTTCCTGCCGGAAGCGGAATTTGCTGCGATTGAAAATGTTTTGCCCGACCCGGAAATGGCAGCGGAACGGCTCGCGCTGCTCATGCAAGTCGAGCGCGAGTCCGGTCCGCAGCTGATTGTTGCAACGCGCGCCAGTCTCGATCAGGCAGCGCCGAAACGCGGCACTCTGCAATCTGCTGTCGTTCACCTTCGGCGCGGTGTGAACGAGAAGATGGAGCGTCTTCTCGAACAACTCGTGGCGGCCGGTTATGAACGCGTCGCCCAAGTCACCACCCGCGGGCAATTCGCCGTGCGCGGCGGCATTGTCGATCTTTATTCGTGGCAGGTCCCGCTACCGGTGCGCTTGGAGTTTTTAGGCGACCAAATCGATTCGCTCCGCGAGTTCGACATCGATACCCAAATTTCGGTGCGCGACCTGAGATCCGCCGATATTTTGCTGGGCGCGCCAGACGATCAAGGCGGCCTCGTCCGCGATTACATTGGACCTGATCATCTCACGTTCGACATCGAACCGGACAAAAGCTCCAACGCGAACATTCAAATCAGCGAAGGTTGGATTGAATTTGGTCCGGAAGATTTCGGCGGCGCGTTTGTCGCCGCGGCGACCGAGATCGGCGAGTTCGCGATCGGCGATCTCATGCTCATGGAAGCAAAACGCGCACAGTTTACTGCGCAATTAAGGAAATGGCGAGCGAGCAGAGCGAAGATCGTTATCTATTTCCAGACTGAAGGCGAGATCGAGCGCTTCCGCGAAATCATGGGCGAGAAGGAAGCACTGGACGATGTCGATCTTGTTGAAGGAACGCTCGCACGCGGCTTCTGTTTTCCGGCCGCCGACCTCGTCGTGCTTTCCGCCGCGGAATTATTTGGACGATTCGCCGCCCATCCGCGTCGACGCCTGCGGCGTGCGGAACGTCATCGTGCACCGATCGATTTCAGCGAGCTCACCGAAGGCGATTTCGTCGTGCATCTCGAACACGGCATCGGAAGATTTTTGGGGTTGCAAAAGATTGGTAGGGCGCGACCGGACTCGTCGCGAAAGCTTTCGGAGCCAGGTGCGCCAGCGGACGCCGAAACTCAAGAAGTTCTCGCGCTCGAGTTTGCCGATGAAGCGAAGGTTTATGTGCCGCTCGAGCAAGCCTATCTGGTTTCGCGTTACATCGGTGTCGGCAAAAAATCGCCGCCGCTCAGTTCGCTGGGCGACAGGAAATGGGCGCGCGCGAAGAAAAACGCCACCGATTCCATTTTCGATTACGCCGGGAAAATGCTTGCGGTTCAGGCGGAGCGACAGACGCATCCCGGCCATGCATTTGCTCCCGATACGAAATGGCAGGCGGAATTCGAACATTCGTTTCCGTTTCGGGAGACACCGGACCAGTTGAAAGCGATCATCGATACCAAGATCGACATGGAACGTCCACAGCCGATGGATCGCCTGATCTGCGGTGACGTCGGCTTTGGCAAAACCGAAGTCGCCGTCCGCGCTGCGTTCAAGGCGGTCATGGACGGCAGGCAGGTCGCCATGCTCGCTCCGACCACAGTCCTGGCACAGCAACATTTCGAGGTGTTTCGACAGCGCATGCTCGATTATCCGGTGCGAATCGAAATGCTCAGTCGCTTTCGTTCACAATCGGAACAGAAAAAAATCCTGCGACTGCTGCGCGAAGGCGGCGTCGATATTGTCATCGGGACGCACCGGCTTATCTCGGGCGACGTCGTTTTCAAAGATCTCGGCCTGGTCGTCATCGACGAGGAGCAGCGCTTCGGCGTTCTGCACAAGGAGAAATTCAAAGAACTGTTCAAGCTCGTCGATGTCCTCACGCTCTCGGCCACGCCCATCCCGCGCACGCTTTACCTTTCGCTTGTCGGCGTCAAAGACATGTCCACGATCGAGACCCCGCCGCTGAACCGATTACCAGTGGAAACAGTGATCTCAGCCTACGACGAGCGGCTCATTCGCGACGCGATCAATCGCGAACTGGAGCGGCAAGGTCAGGTTTTCTTTTTGCACAACCGAGTAATGACCATCGAGCGCGCGCGCGACCGCATTGTCGATCTTTGCCCGCAAGCGCGGGTCGAGATCGGCCATGGCCAAATGGACTCGGACGAACTCGAAGCAGTCATGGCGCGATTCATCGCCGGGAAAACGGACGTGCTCGTTTGCACGACGATTATCGAAAGTGGCCTCGATATCCCAAACGCCAATACGATCATCATCGATCGAGCCGACCGATTCGGTCTGGCCGATCTTTATCAATTGCGCGGACGCGTCGGCCGCGCGGAGCACAAAGCGTACGCCTATCTGCTTCTGCCGCGCGAGATGATGACAATTGGTGCCGCGCGCAAGCGGATCAACGCCATCAAGCAGTACAGCTCGCTTGGCGCCGGGTTTCGCATCGCCATGCGCGATCTGGAGATCCGGGGCGCAGGCAGCATTCTGGGCACGGCGCAAAGCGGCCACATTATGGCAGTCGGTTTCGACTTGTATTGCCAGTTGCTCAAGCAAGCAGTTGCTCAGCGCAAAGGTGAGAAAGTGCAGCTTCGGTTAGATGTCGATCTTCGGCTCGATTTTGTCGCTACCAATGAAGCCGAATTCGTCCAACAACCAAAATCACCCGCGCCTGTGGAGGAAGCGGTCGGCTTCCCCTACAAAGCGCGCATCCCTGCATTGATTCCGATCAGCTACATCAGCGACCCGGCGTTGCGTATTCGAGCGTATCGCGAGATCGCGGAAATCACGACACACGAGCAACTGGATCGGTTGCGGCGCGATTGGCGCGATCGGTTTGGAACGTTTACGCCAGCGGTTGACAATTTGTTTCTTCTCACCGAAATCAAGCTTGCCGCGGCAAAATCCGGGGTGAGCCGCGTGGAGGTGCGCGAGCATAAATTGATGCTGACACGGCGCGGGGATTTTATACTTGTCGCGGGCAAATTCCCCCGTTTAGTTGCAGCCGAAATCGAACAGTATCTCAGAAAAATCCTGGAGCTGATCAAGAAACTATGAGACACATCATTCGTCCACCTGCTATTGCGTTGCTGGCGGTTTTGGGACTGGTGACCTCTCCTCTTTGTCGCGCCGCATTTTCCGCCCAGCCCCAGGTCGTTGATGGCATCGCTGCGGTTGTGAATGGCGATGTGATCACGTACTCGCAGGTCAGAGAGTTATCAGCGCCGCGGGAAAAGCTTCTGCGCTCGCAATTCACCGGCGAAGAGCTTGAAAAGCAATTAAAGCAATTGCGAGAGTTGGCTCTGAAAGACCTGGTGGATCGACGGCTCATCATCCAGGCATTTAAAAAGGAGAGCTACGAAATTCCAAACTTTTTCGTAGATCAACGGATGCACGAGATTATCCGGGAGTCATTCGGCGGCGATCGCAATACATTTATTAAGACGCTGGAAGCGCAAAACTACACGTTGGGCGAGTTCAAAGAAAAGGAGATGGAAAGCATGATCGTGCAGGCGATGCGCGGGAAGAACGTCAAGAAGAGCCCGATCATTTCACCGCCCAAAGTAGAAGAGTACTACAAGAAACATCGCGACGAATTCTCCACTAAGGAAGAAGTTAAGTTGCGCATGATCATGATTCCCGGCAAGGCGGATACGGGTAATTCGGCAGCCCAGAAAGCGATGGCCGAAGAAGTTCTCGGGAAATTGGCCGGCGGCGCCGAGTTCGAGCGCATGGCACAAATTTATTCCGAGGACAGTACGCGCGACGTGGGCGGGGATTGGGGCTGGATTGAACGCAAGACGCTTGCCGCTCCGCTGGAAAAAATCGCCTTTAACATGCCGGTCGGCAGAATCAGCAACATCATCAATTACGCTGGCAATTATTACATCTTCAAAGTCGAGGACAAGCGCGGCGGCACTACGAAATCGCTTGCCGAGGCACGGCCCGAAATCGAAAAGAAACTGATTCAACTGGAAGCGCAAAGTTTGCAGGACCGCTGGATCGCCAGTTTGCGCGCCAAGGCTTACATCCGGACGTTCTGAGGTTCGCAGTTCGTAGTTCGATGTTCGATGAAGCGCGCATCCGCTTGCTAGGTCGTGCGGGATTGATGAAGATGTGCGATGCAACCGCGCGTCGGCATCACACTCGGCGACTGCGCCGGCATTGGCCCGGAGATTGTCGATCTTGCGCTGAAGTCCGGGCGTCTGCCCGATTCGGCTGAATACAAAATCATCGGGAAGTATCCCGATTGCTCGTTAGGCCAATCGACGGTTGAGACCGCGCGCGCCGCAGCGGCGGCTCTTGAAGAAGCCGTAACGCTGGCGCGCAGAGGCGAACTCGATGCCGTCGTAACCGGGCCAGTTCACAAGGCTCGGATGTACGACGCTGGCTTCAAGTTTCGCGGACAAACGGAATTTTTTGCCGATCGCTGCGGCGTGAAAAATTTCGCAATGTGTTTGACCGGCGGAAAAATCACCATCGCACTGGTCACCACGCATATTCCGCTCCGCGATGTCCCAAGCGCACTCAAGCAATCCGAGATCGTTCGAGTGGGCTTATTGCTCGCCGATTTTCTCCGATGCCTGCCACGCCGTAGTTCTACGAAGGCGGGTCGATCCAGGAACGCGCCTCGCATTGCGGTCGCAGGGTTAAATCCGCACGCCGGCGAATCCGGAAAACTTGGACGCGAAGAAATCGAAATCATCAGCCCCGCTGTTGCCGAGTTAAAATCCGCAATCCGCGATAAAGGCCCGTCCGCCTCGGACCAACCCACAATTTTTGAAGGCCCTCTTTCCCCCGACACCGTTTTCCATCGCACGGCCGAAGGCGAATTCGATGCCGTGCTTTGCATGTATCACGATCAAGGATTGATCCCGCTCAAACTCCACGCGTTTCATAACGGTGTGAACGTTACGCTCGGGTTGCCGTTTCCGCGCACCAGCCCCGATCACGGCACCGCGTTCGAGATCGCCGGCAAAGGCTTCGCGCGCCCCGATAGCATGATCGCCGCAATTAATCTTGCTGTTGAACTCGCGCAAGAAAGAAGAGCATTAGCAAATTTAGCCCACGAAATGCTCGAATAATGCGAAAGAGGAAAGCGCGATCATTCAAAGCAGGGAAAGCTCTGGTGCCCTCACGGCCCGACGCTTATCTCTGAAAATTTTCGTGTCCTTTCGTGTGTTTCGTGGGCAGCTGCCTTTCTCTTACCAACCCTTGGCGTCATTTCGCGTTTTTGGCGGACCTCTTTTCGACTACGATGACGATTACGAGCATGAGCATTAGCACGAGTAGGATCGACAAGTACATCTCGGTCTTCAACATCGGCCTGCAAAACACGTTTGTTTATCGCTGGAACTATTTCCTGCGCGCCCTCTTCGGGTTGATTCCACTGGCAGGCACCGTTTTTCTCTGGCGCGCCATCTTCAAAGAGCGTGGAGGCGAGCTGCACGGCTACGATTACGGTTCGATGATTTATTATTATTTGCTGACGCTTCTGGTCAGCAATCTGGTCACGCCGACCGAAGACGAATGGCAAATCGCCGCCGACATTCGCGAAGGCCAGATCAATTCGTTGCTGACGAAACCGATGAGTTATCTCGCTTATCGCTTCAGCATTTTTATGAGCGGTCGCCTGGTTTACACGTTCGTTACGCTGCCGCCGATCGCGCTTATTTTTATTTATTTCCGGCACTACATCGTGCTACCCGATCAAGCGATGACTTATGTCTTTGCGAGCATCTCGATGGTCATGGCGGCGTTGATGCAATTCTTCATCACCTACTCGCTCGCGATGATGGCCTTCTGGATTCTCGAAATCTCGACCATCGTTTTCATCGTTTACTCGTTCGAATATTTCCTGGGCGGCCAAATGTTTCCGATCGACATTATGCCCAACACGGTGCAGGCCGTGATGAAATGGCTTCCGTTCTATTACGAACTGTTTTGCCCCGTCGCGATTTTCCTAGGGCGACTGCAGGGCGCGGCGCTCGTGCAGGCGCTGATGATTCAAACGGGTTGGCTCTTTCTCACCTGGGCCGCCGCGCGCGCCATGTGGAAACGCGGCCTCGGCCATTATCAAGCCGTTGGCGGATGAGGGCCTGCAGGGCGAATTCGTCCTCGACGCTGACACTTAAGTTCCGGCGCGAGCCAGCGCCGCCGCCCAAAGCTGACTCCAATCAGCCGAGCTCAGGCACACGGCTCATCAGGTTTTGGCTAGAGCATTTTCTTGGCTAAGGCTGCACGGGTTTATTTTGCGGTCGACAAACCTGCAGCTTTCCAAGCTTTGAATCCGCCGGCCATGGAGCGGACCTTTTTGTAGCCCATTTTTTGGAGGCTGTCGGCGGCAAGCGCGGAGCGGCCGCCGCCGCCGCAATGACAAACGATCAACGCGTTCAGATCGGGAACTTTCTCCTCGATGTCCAACTCGATGGTGCCACGGCTCAGATGCGTTGCATTCGGGATATGTTCTTCGTCCCATTCATCTTTCTCCCGAACATCGACAATCACCGCTTCGCCGCTTTGCGATTTCGCCGCCGCATCTTGCGGTGAAATTTCCGTGATGTGCTTTTTCGCGTCAGCGACCAGTTTTTCGAAACCCGCGTGCTTTCCCATATTTCGAACCTAACCACGGATGACGCAGATGGCACGGATGAATAAAGTAAAAACAATCCGTTTTATCCGTGTAATCCGCGGCTGAAATTTCCTGTTATTCGTAGCGCAGCGCTTCGATCGGGTCGAGCGCGGCGGCTTTTCGCGCGGGATAGAATCCAAAAAAAATTCCGACTGCGGCACTGAATAGAAACGCGATGGCGATCGAGCTGATTGAAATCAGCGTCGGCCACTGAAATTTCCAGGCAAGAAACTGCGAAGCGCCGATGCCGACGATAATTCCAAGCAGTCCGCCCACGGAACTCAGCGTGACGGCTTCGATCAGGAACTGCGTGAGTATATCGCTGCCGTGCGCGCCGACGGCCATGCGCACCCCAATCTCGCGTGTTCGCTCGGTCACGCTCACAAGCATGATGTTCATAATGCCAATGCCGCCGACGACGAGCGATACACCGGCGATCGCGCCTAATAACAGCGCCATCACATTCGAGGTCGCGGTGGCGGCGTCGGCGATCTCCTGCTGCGTGCGCACGGTGAAATCATCGTCGCGTCCGGGCCGGATGTTATGCCGTTGCCGAAGCAACGAGATAATTTGTTGCTGGGCCGGGTCGACTTGCCGCGCGTCGCCGACTTGCACGTTCATATTGCGCAAGGTCGTGCCGCCAAGCACGCGTTTCATAGCGCTGGTGTACGGCATGATCACGATGTCGTCCTGATCCACACCCTGCGGACTTAATCCCTTGGGCGTCAGGACGCCGGTGATTGTGAACGGCACTTCCCTGATCCTCAAAATCTGTCCGACCGGGTCTTCGTTGCCGTAAATTTGCGTCGCAGTCGTGCGGCCAACGACGCAAACTTTATTCGCACTGCGCACGTCCTGCGGCGTGAATGGCGCGCCATCTGCCAGCGGCCATTGGCGAATATCAAAATAATCCGGCGACTCGCCATAAACTCGGGTGAACCAATTTTGGTTTCCAGCAGCGACTTGTGTCGTTGTAAAGACTTCTTCGCTGACGCCAACGACGCCGGGCACTTCGCGCCGGATCGCTTCCGCGTCTTCAATCTTTAAGGTGCCCGCGCCGCCCCAACCGGTGCGAATGCCGCTGGAGGTGATGCTTCCGGAAAAAATCAGAATCACATTTTGCCCGAGGCTCGCGATCTGCGCCTCCACTTGCGCTTTCGCGCCATTTCCTATTCCGACCATCGCAATCACCGCGCCGACGCCAATAATAATGCCGAGCGCAGTCAGCACCGAGCGCATTTTGTTTCGCCGCAATGCACGAAACGCAACGTTAAATGTCGATCCTACTCTCATCGTGTTCGTTGAAACGCCAGATCTTTACACGGTTGAATCGGATCATTACTGGCCTACTCCTCCGGGCTGTTTGTCGACGTTCCTGGTTTATCCAATTCAGCTTCGGCAAGAACTCGTTGCGTGACGACTTTGTCGCTAAGCAAAATTCCATCGCGCATTACCACGTTCCGGCGCGCGTAGCCTGCGATATCCTGCTCGTGGGTCACCATAACAACAGTGATGCCACGCTCATTCAGCTGCTGAAAAATTGCCATGATCTCGACACTCGTTCGGCTGTCGAGATTTCCCGTCGGTTCGTCCGCGAGCAGCACTTCGGGATCATTGATCAATGCGCGGGCGATCGCGACGCGCTGTTGCTGACCGCCCGAAAGCTGACTCGGATGATGATCTTCGCGGCCGCCCAGTCCGACCGACGCAAGGACGCGATCGGCCTTTTCGCGGAGCTGCGCATTTGTTAAGTGCTGCGCGCTATAAAGCAACGGCAACTCGACGTTCTCCCGCGCCGATGTGCGCGGCAAGAGATTAAAACTCTGAAAGATGAAACCTATTTTGCGATTGCGAATATCAGCGAGCCGATCGCGATCCAGGCCAGAAACATCGGCACCATCCAGAATGTAATGACCGGAGGTCGGTCGATCGAGACAACCGAGAAGATTCATCAGCGTGGATTTCCCGGAACCGCTCGCGCCCATCAGTGCCACAAATTCGCCGCACTGAATCTCAAGAGAAACGCCGCGCACGGCGTGGACTTCCATTTCGCCTGTGCGATATGTTTTGTGGACATTGATCAGGCTAACGAGTGCGCCGTTGTTCATGTCGATCCTCTTGCTGGGACAAGCGTCTGCTCCAAATGACAAAGCTCATCAAAATCGGCGCGGTCCACTACCAAATGGATTTGCGGGCGGCGACGACGTCGTCGTTGTTGAAGTCAGCTCTGCGGTCACAACGCGATCGCCCTCTTTCAAGCCATCGACTACTTCGGTCATAACTCCATCGCTAATCCCGGTTTTAATCTGAACCGGTCGCGGACGACTGGCACCATTTGGCAAAACATAAACAGTTCGTTCGGCACGGCGTTCGTGCGCACCAGCATCACCTGCCCCGCCCCGCCGCGCCCCGCGGCCCGGCATGCTTTGTTTCGTCTCCACCGGCGTCGCATCCGGCGGGCGATACCTCAGCGCCGCATTTTTGATTAGCAAAACGTCGTCACGATGCGCGACGACGATTGAAACGTTCGCGGTCATTCCCGGTTTCAATTTCAAATCCGAATTGCTCACTCCGATTACGGTGTCGTAGGTCACGACGTTTTGCACAGTGATTGGCGCGTTCCGCACCTGAACGACCTTTCCATGAAACGTCTGCATCGGAAAAGCGTCCACCGTGAAATCGACCTTCTGATCGATTGTGACGACACCGACGTCCGCTTCGGCGACATTCGCGTCGATCTGCATTTTGGTTAGATCGTTCGCGATCGCGAAAATAACCGGAGCCTGCAAACTGGCGGCAACCGTCTGGCCAACATCGACGCTGCGCGAAATCACTACTCCGTCGATCGGCGACGTGATCGTGCAATGGTCGAGATCGGCCTTCGCTTTGTCGAGCGCGCCTTGTTTGATCGTCACATTGGCTTCGGCCTGGTGGAGGGTTGCGATCGCTTGATCGACATCCGCTTGCGAGGAAGTTTTCCGGGCAAACAACTCCTGGGTGCGCGTCGCTGTGACTTTCGCAAGCTCGAGCGCTGCCTTCGCGCTCGCCAAATCGCCCTCAGCCTGAGTGACGGTGGCCTGGAATATCGCCGGGTCGATTTGTGCTACCACCTGTCCGGCTTTCACCTGCGAATTAAAATCCGCGAACAATTTGGCGATATTGCCCGAGACCTGGCTGCCGACCTGCACGGTCACCACCGGGTTCAGAGTGCCTGTCGCGGTAACCGCCTGAGTGATGCCGCCGCGTGTTATTTCTGCCGTCTGATAATTCGCAGCGCTTCCATCGCGGAAATGGCGAATAATGACTGCGATAATTAGCAGACCAGCGATAGCGCTGAGCCAGGGGAAAAAACGTTTCATGCGGTGGGGTTGACTGAACCTATAAGTAAGTGACAGGAGGATGTGATGCGCCGTTACATCGAAATCTACTCCATTATGTTGCGCAACTCGCTCATTCGCGAGATGAGTTTCAAGGCAAACTTCCTGCTCTGGATGGTTGTCGAGGTCCTCTGGTTCTGCGGGCAAATCGTTTTCTTCAGTATTATCTTTGGCCAGGTCGATCACATCGGAGACTGGACGAAGTGGGAAGTGGTGTTGCTCATCGGCACGCATCAAATCATCGCGCAACTCTTCCAAGCGTTCTTTTTTGTGAACGTCGCAAACATTCCGGAATTGGTGCGCACTGGAAAGCTGGACTCTCTCCTGGTTCTGCCAATCGACAGCCAGTTTGCCGTCTCCACCAAACAATTTGCGCTCGACAGCATCGTCAACGCCGCTCTCGGTGGTGCGGTGGTCTGCGTTTCGCTGTCACAACTTGGGATTATGCCAAACCCAATGGCGATCTTGCTCTACCTGGCCGCGCTCGGATTTGGAGTCGCCGTGCATTACTCCATCATGCTTGGCCTGGCGGGGGTGAGTTTTTGGATCATACGGGCGCAAGGCCTGGTCTACGGCTACTTCAACTTCCTGAATATTGCCCGCTATCCGGACGTGATCTTCCCGCGGATTTTTCGCATGATATTCGGCTGGATCATTCCGGTCGTGATCATCGCGAATATTCCCGCCCGCCTGCTCATCAAATCGCTTGGACAACCGACCCAGCTGATGCTGCATCTCGTTATCGCATCCAGTCTCGTCTTCTGGCTGTCACGCGCTTTCTGGCGGTTCGCTCTTCGTCATTATTCGAGCGCCAGCTCGTAACATAGCCATCCTGGCTGTCTCGTAATGCGGGCATCCTGCCCGCAAAACCGCGGCGCAGGCTGGCAGCCTGTACGACGAAAAAGGCACAGATGCCCGTGTTACGAAATCTCCGCTTGCGCGGTTGGGGAAATGTTCTTAATTAAGCCTCCGTTTTTTCCGGTGCCCGGGTAAAAGGCGCCTTTCACGCTATGGCCAAACCAAAGAAAAAGAAGAGTTCTGCGAAAAAGTCCGCTGCCCGCAAAACGCGATCGGTGCGCAAGGTTGCCAGGCCCAGCCGTAAAGTCGCCGCCAAAAGGCCGGCCTCGAAGAAGGTCTTACGGGCCTCGGCGAAGGTAGCGAAGCGATCCGCAAAATCTCCCAAATCGAAGCGAAAAATTGATCTTACAGGCGACCCGTTGAAATTAATGGGCAACAATCATCAGCGCGAACGCAGGCTTGACCCATTCACGCGCAAGCAGAAGGAAAAACTCCTTCAGCTTCGCGATGCCATGGTCGATTCCATGGCCGGCGTTGCCCAGGACACCCTTCGCTCGCGTGCAGAAGGGAGCGAGGCCTCGGCTTTTGGCATGCATCAGGCCGACGCTGGATCGGACGCTTACGATCGCGATTTTGCGTTGAGTTTGCTTTCGCAGGAACAGGATGCGCTCTACGAAATCGATCAGGCGCTCAAGCGGATCGAGCTCGGTACTTACGGTGTGTGCGAAATGTCCGGAAAACACATTCCACGCGCGCGTCTTGAAGCAATCCCGTTCGCGCGTTTCACCGTCGAATGCCAATCGCAGCTCGAGAAGCAAAGCAGAGCTTCCCGCGTCCGCCAATCGGTCACGTCGCTCTTTGGGCTCACCGAGGAGGAAGGTGGCGAGGCCGAGGAAGAGGAAACGGCTGCGCCAGCCGAGGCGAAAGAGTAACACGAATGGCGCAGGAAATTGTTACACTCGAATGCACTGAGGCAAAGGCGCTCGGCAAACCGCCGTCGCGCTACATGACCACACGGAACAAGAAAAGTCCGCGGACGCCCAACCGGCTCGAGAAAAAGAAATACAATCCGTTCCTGAAGCGGCATACTTTGCACCGCGAAACCAAATAATTCTCAATGGAACCAAAGACCGCCAAACGCCGTTCGGCTTTTCGCCGCGCCAATCGTACGATGCCACGCCGCAGGATCGACATCGCCCTGGAGGCGATTGATTACAAGAATCCCGATCTCCTGAAGAAATTCGTCACCGAGAGCGGCAAGATTCTTCCTCGTCGTGTTACCGGCATGCCCGCGCATCTGCATCGCAGGATCACCCGCGAGATCAAGCGCAGCCGCTCCGTCTTGTTGATGAAATAGTTGTAGGCCGTCCGCTACGCCTTCCGCGTTCGCTCGCCCTGCTCGATCAGTTTCCAGAACTCGCGCGTTTCGCCCAGCTGCGCGTCTTCCGAAACGGGCAATTTGCTGCGGAAAAGGAAATCCCGAAATGTGTTCTTGTGCAGGACGCGATGGACCTTGATGCCTTCGTCAGTCTTCGCGAAATAGATTCGGTAATTCTTCGCGCGATAACGATATAACTTTTTTCCCTCGCGCTGGATCACGCCGAATCGCTCCGAATCGAAATGATCCAAATCCTCGGGTAAAATTTGGAACTCAGCGAGCAAATCGAGCTGCAATTTCTTCGGCAGCGCCGAGATCTCCGCCGCGCTCAATTCGTTGAAGATGATTTGGAACATGCGTTCGTTAAATCGTTACATCGTTGAAACAGTTTTCCTAAACGTAAACGCGCCGGACGCGCGCGCCAATGCGCGTCGTAATTTCCCAAGTAATCGTGCCGGCCTTCTCGGCCAATTCCGCGCAACAAACTTCCTCGTCTCCATCGCGTCCCATTAAAACTGCCTCGTCCCCCACTTCCACATTGTCGATCTTGCTCACGTCGATCATCATCAAATCCATCGTCACTCGGCCGAGCAAGGCGCAGCGCTGACCGCGAACCAAAACCGCGGCATCATGGCTGGAGAGCTGCCGCGGATACCCATCGGCGTAACCAGCCGATAACGTTGCGATCCGCATTTTTCGCGGAATAATAAAGGTGCGGCCATAACTAATGGAACTCCCCTTGGGCATATCGCGCACGAGCGCAATTCGCGTTTTCCATGCCATCGCCGGTCTGAGAAGGTTTTGAAATTCCGGCAACGGGGAAATCCCATAGAGCATAACGCCAGCACGCACCATGTCGAAAACCTTCTGGTTGAATGCAAGGGCGCCTGCACTTTGCAATACATGCGCTTTGTAATCTCCCGGAATGTCAGCGCGAAATTGCTTTAGGATCTTGCCAAACCTCAAAAGCTCGTCGCGCGTGTACTCGGCATCCTCATTCGAAACCGGCAAGTGCGTAGAGACACTGTGAATCCCGATCTGGCGCAATGCCGAAACTTTTTTGAAAAGCACAAAGGCTTCGTTCTCCGGAACGCCCATGCGGCCCATTCCCGTGTCGATCTTAAAATTGACCGGCACTGGCGCATCGCCCGCCATCCGTTCGAAATCCTTTGCTTCTTCAAAAGTAGAAATCGAAGGAATGAAACCGCGCTCCACGATTGTCGATCTTTCTTCCGGCAAAGCTGGACCAAGAATCATAATTGGATGAGGAAGCGCCGCGCGCAGTTGGATCGCTTCCTCCAGATTCGCCACGCCGAATAATTGCGCATCATCGGCCAGCGCCTCAGCCACGCCAATCATGCCGTGACCGTAACCGTCCGCTTTCACGACGGCGAGAAGTTCGGCCGACCTGATCCGCTCGCGCACAACTTTCGCGTTGTGGCGCAATGCGTTTCGGTCGATTTCCGCCCAGCAACGATAACTTTCTTTCATTTTGACGAAGCGCTCCTTGGCATCGTGATATGGGGATCTCTTAAATACATCGGCTCGAGCGGCGGCAATTTAAAGTTGCGATTTGGATCTTGAGCAAGTTGGGCGAGCAGGTGCGCCGAAGGATAACGAATGACAGCACGTTCAAATTGGGGAAGCGATTCGGAACAAAAGATCGGCGTATCACTCCGAAGCGAGGCGAGCTTGCTCTTGAGGCCTTCTTCGCTAAACAACTCAGGGCGTTTCATCAGTTCGTTCCCGCTGATTCGCGCGAAGAAAAACGATTGGCGACGAGCATCCCCAATGACGCAATAATCTGCTTCTGCGCTTTCCATGCCGCAGATCGATGGAAAACCAATCAGGCGCGCGCCCGATGAAATTTGCAATCCAATTGCGGCTGAAATCGCGATGCGCGTTCCAGCATACGAACCCGGACCAAGCCCAACCACAATCAGGTCCGCTGCGCCACATTTTTTGGTGATGTTGTCTAGATTTTCAAAAAACGCGCCGGAATTTTTCCGATCGTTTGGCCATTCAGGCGCAAGGCTTGTCCTGAGCGCAGTCGAAGGATCGACATCGTTGTCGCGCCAGGCCAGGCTGCCACGCACAGTGGACAATTCGATCGCGAGAATCTTCATTTTAAAGTGATCGCGCGCGTATTTTCTGATTTTATCTCGAACAAAATCCAGCGCGCCTGCCCGGGGATGAATTCTGGGAACCGGTCGGCCCATTCAATCACCGAAACGCCGTCGCCGAAAAAGTAATCATCGAGGCCAAGCCGCGCGACCGATTGTCGATCTTCCAGGCGAAAAAAATCGAAATGATAGACCGGGAAACGCCCGCTCGAATATTCGTGCAGAATCGTAAACGTCGGGCTGGTGACGGCGGCGCCGCTTCCCAGTCCAGCGACGAGACCTTTCACGAGTTGAGTCTTGCCACTTCCGAGTTCGCCTTTGAGAGCCAAAATCGATCCAGCATTGACATCCTTCGCAAATCGTTGTCCGATTGCCTCCGTTTCAGCCGGGTTGTTGGAAATGAACGTAGCCACCTTTCAATTGCGGATTGCGGATTGCGGATTGCGGAAAGAGAGAGCCGATTCGGGTAAGCGGCAATTTCGGAAATTTCTTTTGCCATTCTCGTTCCAGCCGATCTCTGTCACGCGGCGAAATGGCAAAAAGCAATTCGTAGTCTTCTCCTTCCGAAATTGCATTGTCGATCTTAACGCCGCGATTGAGCGGCAAATTCTCCATCTCGATCTTGAACCCGACTTTGCTGGCGCGCGCGAGACGCGGAAGATCGACGCCCAATCCATCGCTCAAATCCATCATCGCGTGGATTGAAAAATTCTTCGTGAGCCAGCGCGATTCCGCAATCCGCGGAACAAATTGCAAATGCTTGCGTGTCATAGCGGCACCGAGCCGGCCAGTGACAAAAAGATCATCGCCATCTTTGCCGCCGCTGCGCGTTACCCAGCGGTCTTTCTCAACAAACCCGACAACGCTCGCGGAAATGGCAGTCGGACCTGGTGTGCTGCTCGTTTCGCCGCCGACGATGCTGACTTTGAACCGTCTTGCAGCCCGGCGGAGGCCGCGATAGAGCTGTTTCACCCACTCCACTTCGGTTTGCGCCGACGTGATCAGGGTAATTAGCGCAAACTGAGGCACGGCGGAGGTAGCGGCAAAATCGCTCAGCGGGCGCATCATCGCTTTCCAGCCGATCTCGTGCGGGTTGACGCCGCGCAAAAAATGGACGCCCTCGATAATGCAATCGGTTTTCAGCACGAGAAAATCTCCGCCAACAGGGGGTTTCACTACAGCACAGTCCTCGCCCGCGCCTGCGACAACTCCTTTTCCCAGCGGAAGATGAGGCAAAAGCTGCTCGAGCAGCCGGTCTTCGCCGAGTTCGCCCAGGCGAATCAGTCCTCTGGCGGACTTGCGCAGTCTCATTGCGGAAAGAGTTCTGGAAATGCAAGCACGGTGAGCGACACCGTATTGAAGAGAGAATGCATCGTCATCGCGACCAGAATCGAGCCGCTCCATTCGTAAGCAATGGTGAAACAACTTCCCAGGACAAAGAGGGGGACGAAAGACGGGAAATGTGTATGGGCAGCGGCGAAGAGCAGCGCGTTGACTGTAATTCCAAGAAAACGCCCGAAATAGCGTTTGAGTACGCCGTAGAGGAAAAATCGAAAAAGAAATTCCTCGACTACCGGCGCGATTGCCACCGCGAAAACGATAATCATAATTCGCTGCTCGATCGTGCGCGATCCGCTGAAGAGTTCGACGACGTTCTGCTTGCTCGAACCACTTCCAAAAAGGCTCTGCGTTACGGCCTCCGACAACGCAATTAAAGGATAGGCCGCCAATAGCAAAATTGTTCCCATGCTGACAGCGCGGAGAAAATTAAGCCTGAAAAAACCGGCTACCGAGCTGAGGTCAATCCCGCGGAGCTTCAGGAAAGTCGCGATGAACAACACCATGACCACCGTGAAAATAAGATTTGCCAGAAGATCGCGCGCGTTGAGCTCGACCGAAGAACGCGAAACCGACGCGC
>WNFQ01000425.1_pt1 | contig 27456 bp, 17 predicted proteins | sample 5400171 | NCBI WGS metagenome assembly WNFQ01 (sample SAMN13153356, study PRJNA577476) | soil metagenome | isolation source: 20 cm soil under Madrone tree | place: USA:California | collected 2016-06-14
CTGCAGGTAATGCCCCACCTGGTTGGCCCGCTCGTTCAGCTCCCGGTAACTCAGCTCCTCTCCTTCATAGCTCACCGCAATCGCTCCCGGCGTCCGCTCCGCCTGCGCCGCGAACAGCTTATGCAAACACTCTTCCCCCACGTACTCCCGTCCGGTATCGTTCCACCCCACCACCAACTGCTCCCGCTCCTCCTCGCTCAGCATTGGAAGCGCGAAGATTGGTTGGTCAGGATTCAGAACCGCACTACTTAACAAAGTGACAAACTGGTCGGCTAGTCGCACGATCGAGTCATAATCGTATCGATCAGGCGCGTAATAAAACTTCAATCCGTATTCGTCTATTTCGTCGATGCAGAATAGTCCCAGCTTGAATTGTTCGTTACAGCTATATGGTCGATCCACGACAAAGAGCAGATCCGCCACTTGTTGCGTGAGCGGTTGCTCCATATAAGCAAACCCGATGGTCGGAACCAATGGCTCGGTGAAGCCTTCTAATACGCTTGAGTCGAACTGTCCCGAAAACCATTCTTGACGAGCATGTGCGAGCCCCAGTGATGAATGCGTCGCCCTAAGTACGTCACGATACCGAGACGTTGGCTCCAAATGACAACGAATGGGTAGGAATTTGCCGAAGGGGCCCAACGCCCCTTGCAAGTATTGAAATCTTCTGCCGTCAAAGGCGGTAGCAACGGTGACATTCTCTTGTTCTGCCAAACGACCTAACGCAACTTGCCAACAAGCAAGCATCACCGTGGAAGCAGTCGTTTCTTGCTCTGCCGCCAGCAACTGGACAGACGTTAGAAGCTGACGGTCAACCCTTACTTTCAATAACTGCGGCTCAATGCTTAGCTCGCCATTAGCTGTTTCCAGCGGCAGCATCAACTCTGGCGGTTGAGGCCCATGGTGCTCATCCCAGAACGCTCGGGCATCGCTTTGGTCTTCATTTTCAAGGAGTTCATTTTGCCATTCCGAATAGTCTGCGTACTGGACGACCTCTCCCGACACCAATGCGCCGTTAAGCGCCGCCTCGTAGCTGTGGCCAATAACGCGCACCAGATGGTTAATGGTCCAAACATCGGCGCAAAGCGCCGAGATGCTGATCAGCAACGAATGCTTACGCGGCGCAAGCTCGAACAAGCATGTCCGCATCACCGTGCCGTGTTCATGATCGAACGGGATTCGGTGAAGTTTCCGGACATTTTCTTCCACGACGGCTCGTTGCATGTCCTGGTTAAGCGCGGTGAGATCAACCTCCTGGTGCGAAACGGTTTCACTATGCTCGTTGATAACCTGGAGTGGAATTTCCATGCCTTCCAAACCCTGGAAAGCGGTACGCAGAATTTCGTGCCGGCAGATTACTTCGCGCAACGCGGCGGCGAGGACATTTCGCTTGAGCAGGCCGGCAATCAATACTTCGCACTCAACACGGTAATGGCTGGCCCCTCGCTGCAGAGGCCAGACCCGCTTCTGCTGTGGCGACAATTGAAAGCCTTCGACTAATTGGTTTCCCATTAGTTGTAATCAAAGATCGACAGCTCAATTTCGTTGCCCGCCGACATTTTCGTCTAAGACGCGTGGCGCTTGTTGCCCTACTAACGTTTTTACTGATCGGCTTCTGACCTGCAACCAAGCAGTCAGACGGATTAGAAGTTGAATCGTGCCCGGAGAATAATGCGGCGATCGCTGGTTGGCGGATTGCCGCCAAAATCGACGCGCGCTCCGCCAAAGCCAAAGCCACCGGCGGTTGCATTAGAGGTGCCGAAGAAAGGTGATTTGAGGTTCCCGATAGGTTGGTCGAAGTTGACGTGATTCAAGAAATTCGAGATTTGGACTGAGACGGTGAGCCCATATCGTTCTGCTTTTTTACCTTTGCCGGCCTGACTGGCAGCGGCCGACTTGCCGTTCGAACTAAAGAGTGGCAGATGATTGAAACGGAAAACCCTCTCGAATTGTAAGTCAGGCAGCACGAAAATTGGACCACGGCCATAGTTGCGCGAAATGACTTGATCACCAGGTCTGGGATGCGGATCAAACACCCCCAGAGGTGTAACAACAAGACCGGACCTCGTCAGATCGACCGCTATTGACGGACGCTCAGTATATGAACCATCGCCGTTGGTGTCCTCTCCGGTTGTGATGTTGTAAGGCACGCCAGAGCGCACTACCAGATTCGCGTTGAGTCGTACCTTCCACGGCAGTGACACTGAGCCGCCGAGGAATAAGAAATGCCGGATATCCAATGACGAGGGGCCCCGCTCGCTTCTGAGATCGTAAGAGCTGAGCGGAAAACTAGACACGCCGTCGGTGTCACTCGTGGCCTTGTTAAGGCCGTAGCTGGCGAACAGTGCAAAAGCCCTGCTGAAATGAGTGACACTAATTATCAGTTGGTTTTGATTAGCGAAACCATTCGATTCGTAGGCAAAAATATTGCCCTCGTTAGGCAAGGGACGCACCCCGTTACCTGGCAAGGGTGCGTTGATGTTGCGTGAACGGAGCGAATGTACGGTTCTGGAGTTAATAAGTGTAGCGCTCATCGTGAAGTCAAACGGCAACTGCTGTTCAAGGCTGAGTGCCGACTGCATCGAGTAAGGCGAGCGGATGTCCGGCGCCACGATCTTTTTGTTCTGCGGAAGAGCAAATCCCGCGAGCGTTTCGACCGTCGGCGGAATTGGAAATTGACTCAACACTGTTGGATCCGTGACTAAGAACTGCTGCTGGTTGAGGCCGTTAAATCGATTGGCCTGAAGCGTGAGGCCCTCGGGCACCCGCTCGTAAAAAATACCAAAGCCTCCGCGAAGCACGCTTTTTGGTTGTTTACCTCCGGCACCCGGGGCCCAGGCGAAGGAGACTCGAGGGGAGAAGCTTAGTGCGCTATGGAGGTTTGTCTGAGTCTCATAACGTAGACCAAGGGACAGGGTAAAATTCGGACGAAGTTTCCAATCGTCCTGGATGAAGACTCCCAGATCGGATTGGCTGACGCCGGCCGCAGGGTTCCCACCATTGATCGTGAACCGATCCGGTATGGCGCCCGCGACATGGCTCAAAACCTGCTGGTACTGCTTCAAAGATGTAAAGCTATATTCACCGCGGAAATTGTCGTGGGAAAAGTCGCTCAGGCGCACGTGGCGCGCCCGAAGTCCTCCTCGGAGAGTGTGATTACCTGGGGCATAGGTGACGAAGTCGGAAAACTCGATTCGGTTCTCACTGTTGAATCCCTGTCCCACCGGCGATCCGCCGCCGGCAAAAGCATCAAGCACCACGATGCCGGGAAGTGAGTCGTCACCCTGCCGCGATCCGCGACGGTGAATGAACTGAAAACGCGCTTCATTCACCACCCTGGCGCCCACCACTGCCGTTTCTGTGAGCTGCAGTACGTGTTCGTTGCTTGAAACATTGAAACCACGAGAGGGCAATGAAAACCCGCCGATGCCTGCGCCGCGAAAAGTCGAATGGGAAAAGGTATAGCGTCCAATCAGCGTATTGTTTGGATCCAACTGATAATCAATGCGCGGCGACAGTGTCATATCGGCCTGGGGAGTCAACACCCCCAGATTTAAGGCGACAGGAATCAGGGCAGGGCTAAGGATGACGGCACTGACATAAGCATTCTCATCAGTGGCCTTTCGCTGAAAGCTCACCGAAAATGCGGACTTCTTGGCGATCAAGGGACCGCTTACGTAGCCGGTCAGCAATCGGTCCTGGTAAGGCGCTCGATTCGACGCGAAGGGGTTACGTGAGTTCAAGCTCTCGTCATTGAAGGTATAGGCAACCTGGCCCCTGAATCTGTCGGTGCCCGCTCGAGTAGTGATTTCGATCCGTCCGAATCCCATCCGTTCATACTCGGCTGAGAACGGATTGCGATTGATGCGTACTTCGCGAATCGAATCTTTCGGCGGTACGCCCACGCCCGTGAAGCCGTCCACAATGACTTGCGCTCCATTAGGTCCAGCACCTGGGCCCGCGAGCGCCTGGAGATAGGCCGTTAGTCTATCTGGGTCGTCGGGTAAGCGCTCAAGAGCCTCACCGGCAATGACTATGCCCCCGGCGTTGTTTTCCGGCGACGTATTTATGCGCGGCTCCTCGGTGATGAGCACTTCCTGCTGCTCCATGCTCACGCCAAGTTTGAGATCGATCGCGGTAACCTGTCCCGCTGTAATTTTCAGCGCTGAATTCTCATATGGAGCAAAGTGCTCCGCTTCAACGCGGACGTAGTACTGACCCGGCACCATTCCGCTCAAAGTAAAGACGCCGTCCGCGTTCGTCTTGGTAGTTTTCGCTACACCATTCTTGTCCCTAATGGTTACATTGCTCCCTATCAAAATACCGCCGAGTTCGTCGGTGACCTTGCCGCGGAAGCTGCCAGTTAGCTCCGGTTGCTGAGCCCCCAAAGAACAGAGGGTCAGGAGTAACGTCAAACTAAGAACCAAGCCTTGTGCCGTACGCTTTTGAAGTAACTTCATTGCATCCCCTCTTCCACACTGACCAGTGTTCTAAGAACCAGGAACCGGTTGATGAGGCGCCAAATTACCCGGAGCTCTTAAGGCACCCCAATACCATCAGGAAGCCCAGTACCACCGAGATCCTGCTTCGCGCTGCGCGCTGCTGCTGCTCGCTGTTGTACCGTCTTCAATAGTCCATCGAATCCAAGGAATAGCGCGATGGCGGTGATACGTGACGAGGGCGCCACACTGCTGCCGGTGATCAGCACCAGATCTCCTGCTTTAATATCGGTGAGTTTCAGTGCGGGAGATTTCTCAAGCGCCGCCTGCAAGTCGTTGTGGTCTTGCGCGGCATGTGTCGCCGAACCATTCGATCCACCAGTAGCAGGCTTCCCGCTCGGCTCAGGCTGGGTGAACAACTGCACTACTTCCGGTGAAACACGACGCAGCAAAGGATTTGCGCTCAAGACAATCGTGAGAGGCTTGCGCGTCTGGATATCATTCATGGTGATTTCATTAGTCGGAAGATTAACCGCAGTGACCGTGCCTCCCAGCGTGCGGAAAGAACCGGACACCACTTCTTCCGGGTTGAAACGCAAGCCGTCGCTGCTCTTAGCGCCCAACGCGCGCAACTGATCTCCAACCTGCAAGTCCGCGAATGAGCTGTCGCGCGCGTCACTGAACTTCACCGAATCGAGAGCGTAGCGGCGAAAGCGCGTGCGCTCTCCCGCCGCGACGATTATTTCTCGAGGATTCGGGTCCGGACGCATTCGGAGGTTGATCTCGTGGGTTGCTGGGTCGAGTTTGCTGATGACTCCCACGATGCCGCGTTGCTGCCATTCTTCACGATCGCGCTCCTGTTTGTTGATCACGTCCGCTCCAGTCAGTACGATCACCAGGCCGACTGGAAAAACTTTGTCACCGATCACTTTGTTACGGGTCAACACTCGGTCGCCAACGTTGACGTCGGACAAATGGATACGGATTGCCTTCTCCAGACCTTTGTCTTCGGGTTGCACGCGCCGGAACTCGGTCTTTGCGTCGAAGACTAGGTTGACCGGAACACCCGCGTCCGTTTTCACGCTCGCCTGCATTGAAGCCACATTCACCACCGTCACAATTCCTACTACCACCGACGCATCGGCTTGAACGCCGGCCCCCGCAGAACCAGGGGGCTGCTGGCACAACGCACTGATAGCAAACGAAACCAATACCCAAATTAGGCAGGAAAACCTTTTCATTACAATGTTCCTCCGAAGAAAGGCGAGTCTTGTCGATCAGTTAGTACGCACTGACTGAACGTGGGGTAACGCTGAGTCTAACGACCACGGAAGAGATAAGGTTCAGGCAATGTGCGGTGTAGAGACAAATAGTTTGGAGCTAAAGGCTTACAACCGAGGCAAAAGTTGCGAGATTGGAGAGCGAGGTGTTTCTTCCAGGCTAAGGATTAGCGATGCAAAATAGAGCTACCGCATGCTGCGCGGGCGGCTCTCTTTTCCATCCTAGAGGAATCGTCCAAGTAAAGAGTGATCTGACTTCGCTACTCAAAGGCAGCCAGACCGCGCTGACTAGATCCTGAAGTTGATTACCCAGGAGGCAAAACCAATTCTGACGCACAATTCCTTCTTACTAGCAGATTTCGAAAACCACATGAGCCCAGAACTCACATCGAGAAGCTGAACCTCTTTTGCTTGGCTCCATCTATGGCGCCTCATAAGGAGTTGCTGGATTTGGCCCTTATCCCGCCCAACGGCTGTCACTCATTTAGCAGTTCTCTTTACTTTTGCTGGTTCTGGCAACAATCGTTGCATGATAGGTTGATTCTAGAGTAAGCTCCTCTAACAGATACGCGTAGCGAATCGATGTCCCGTTACGGGGTGATTCTACTTGCCGGGGGTGTTAAAAGTCTTTAGAGAACTCCCAAATCTCCTCCAAAGTTTTCAAAGACTTTTCAAAATGAGCGATCAATCACCAAGCTTTTACGATTTCGGTCCCTTTCGTTTGGACGTCGCACAGCACATGTTGTTGCGCGAAGGCGATCCGGTAGCGTTAACTCCCAAAGCATTCCAAACTCTAACTGTCCTCGTTCGAAATAATGGTCGGGTTGTCGAAAAGGACGAGTTATTAAGGACGGTTTGGCCGGATGCTAATGTCGAGGAAGCCACTCTGGCTCAAAACATCTTCACGCTCAGAAAGATTCTTGGCGACGAAGTTCGTGGCGGAGATCAATACATTCAGACAATCCCGAAACGGGGGTATCGGTTCATCGCCAAGGTAGCGGAATTCCCAGGTCCATCCCCAATTCTTGCAGGAGAATTCGTTGGGAGCGCTCGCAAGATCACACGACCGGCCGAAATAGAAGTCCGACCCGGCGAGATCAATTCTATCGCTGTGTTGCCATTAATCAGCGAGACTACAGACCCGGATACTGAATATCTTATCGATGGAATCATCGAAACCGTCGTCAACTGTCTCTCGTTGATACCACAATTGCAGGTCAAAGCTTGCAGCACCGTGATGCGTTACAAGGGACGAAAACTTGATCCCCAACAAGTCGGGCGTGAATTAGGTGTCGGGATGGTATTAATCGGCAGAGTGTTAGCGTTTGCCGAAAACGTTATCGTAAGGATCGAACTTGTCGATGTTCTGAACGGATGGCAGATCTGGGGTGAGCAATACTGCCAGAGAGTTGAGGACCTTCTCCTCCTTCCGGAAGTGATTGCCGAGAGCCTCGCAAAAACACTTCATCTGAGCATAGAGACCGATGCACAAAAACGATTACTCAGATCTCGCACTCGGGACGCTGAGGCATATCAGTTTTATTTGAAGGGTCGCTACTTCCTCAGCAAGCGAAACATGGAGAGTTACGAAAAGGCGATCGCCGCTTTTGCGCGGGCAATTGAGCTGGACCCAAATTATTCACAAGCCTATTCGGGCTTGTCGGACTCATATATCCAATATGATTTCTACGGCCTCGCACCGCCGTGGCAAACAATTCAAAAGGCGAGGGACGCGGCCGCAAAGGCTGTAAAGCTCGACGATGATCTCGTCGAAGGTCATAACTCGCTGGCTTCTATCAAACTGGTTTACGATCGCGACGTCGCGGGTGCCGGAATTGAATTCCGGCGAGCCATCAAACTGAACCCAAAATATGCGCATGCGCATAACGGATACGCACATTGCCTGATGGAGATGGGTCGCCGAGAGGAATCATTAGCCGAATGCGAATTAGCTTTGGAGCTTGAACCGTTCGATCTTGAAATCAATCAACACCTGGCGTTGATCTATCTTCTCGGACGCGAATACGATCGGGCAATCGAGCAACTTCATAATACTATTGAGATGGGGACGAACCAATACCGCGCGCGATTGCTCCTCGGAATAGCGTATGGGCAAAAAGGTTTGTTCTCGGATGCAATCTCAGAATTTCATCAGGCCAGTAAAGTAGAGGAATCGCCGGTGCTCTCGGGCTTTCTCGGATATGCGTACGGCATGGCGGGACGAATGCAGGAGTCGCGTGCCGTGGTGAATGACCTATTAAATCGATCAAAGCGATCTTATGTCCCGGCGTATAGCCTGACTCTCGCCTACATCGGCCTGGGCCAACGAGCCGACGCTGTTGAATGGCTTGGGAAGGCGTTCATAGAACACAGTCGATGGCGAGGTTGGTTCCAACTAACGCCCGAGGTCGACGACTTACGTTCGGATCCGCAGATTGTTGCGATGATTCAGCGCGCTCGCAGGTAGCACATGCGGGTTCCATCCCGGCGCGAAGTCAATTCGCTCGCCCATTACCAATTGCCGAAAGAACCTGTTTGAGAAACGATCACTCTCAGACAGTCCTTAATCCGGTTGGCCGGTGGTTTTTCGAACATTGATCATTGAGAACTCACCGGGAATACCTGCTTGTTCCGGCCAGTGGGTAGTGAGTTCACGAGGTTCTTCTTCTCTTCCGCAACACCCTTCGTAAAATAGTTGAAGACTCCGAGCCATTGTTCAAAACGAAGTTCAGTCGGTTTCACCTTGACCGGAAAACCAAATTCCTTCGATAGCCTTTTCCATTGAGTGTAAGTAAAGACTTTCTTGAATGCGAGGCTCAGATTCTGATTTGTCGAATGAAAACCGTAGTTCACAAACTTTCTGTATGTTTCAGCGAGGGGTTTTTCCACGCGTGGCCGCGCTTGTCTCTGAATATGAAGTAGAACGACGTCGACGCTGGGAACAGGTTCGAAATTGCTTCTTTCAAAGCGGTAAGCAAAATCGAAGGTAAACCAGGGTTTGGCCAACACCGAAGCCTTGGTTTCCCTTGGGACTCCTGAGTACTTTTGAGCAGCCTCGGACTGAACAATCAAATATGCGTCGCTGACGCGATCTGAGCTGAGTATGGTTCTTAAGATATCTGCCGTCCTGTTAAAGGGAATATTTGAGAAGATTTTGTAGGCAGCATCTTCGAGTTTGAATTGCAGGAAGTCCGCTGTGTGGATCTGAACATGCTGCTTCCCCCTCAGGTCCTTTCTTAGTCGAGCAGCAAGCACAGAGTCCTGCTCAACCGCAATTACCTTCCCGGCGATTTTAGCCAACTCGTGCGTAATAATGCCTTCACCAGGCCCAATTTCGAGAACCACATCCGCGGGCGTAATTGAAGAGTTAGTAACCAACGCGGCAACGAGTCGGGGATCTGTAAGAAAGTTTTGAGCTAACCTGATGCGCTGCCTTATCATCCTCAGCAGACCTTTACGCGTTCCGCGATCACGAATCCAGATTCGGTTGGCCAAGGAGCGCCATCTCGATTCGCTCGGCCAGCCTTGCCACGGTCGGCGCCTCAAATAAGTGGCGCAATGGCAGATCGATATTGAGCGCCTCTCTTACACGCGAGATCAGCTGCATCGCCAATAGCGAATGGCCGCCCAATTCAAAGAAGTTATCATGCACGCTGACCCGTTCGAGCTTTAGCGACGTGCACCATAGCCCGACCAGCAACTCCTCGGTTGGCGTGCTCGGCTCAGCAAAGGCCGGCCTTACCTCAGGGCCTGTAGGCGCCGGCGCAGGTAACGCACCGCGGTCGATTTTACGGTTGGGTGTCAGCGGCCATTGGTCCAGTATCAAAACCCAGGCCGGAACCATGTACTCTGGCAGCTTGCCGCGGATATAGCTCTGCAGCTCCTCGCCGGATGCGACTTGCGATCCGCACACAACGTAAGCGACGAGTCGTTGCTCTCCGGTTGGGCCTTCACTAGCCAACACCACCGATTCTTGTACGGTCGGGTGCCCGTTTAGGGCTGTTTCGATTTCACCGAGTTCTATCCGGTGACCCTTGATTTTGACTTGATAGTCTGTGCGTCCGAGAAACTCAATAGAGCCGCCAGGAAGAAAGCGCCCCTTATCTCCGGTACGGTAGAAGCGAGCTCCAGGAATAGGGCTGAAGGGGTGTGGCACGAAGCGTTCGGCAGTGAGATCGGCATTATGCAGATAGCCGCGGGTGACTCCGGCGCCGCCGATATACAACTCCCCCGCAACGCCGATCGGTGTCGGCTGAAGTTCATCGGACAGAATATATATTTGGGTGTTGGCTATTGCTCTGCCGATTGGCGCGCTCTTTTCTTCCAATTTGAAGGTGTGCATGGCGGACCAAATCGTCGTCTCAGTTGGCCCATACATATTGTGAACTCTGGCGGTCGCGACCTGACCGAGGCGGTTCAATAACGAAGGCGGCAATACTTCCCCGCCTAACAGTAATTCATTCACGCTTCCCATGACCTTGAAGGTGTCCGTATCGAGACTGAGTACGCCGGCGAGCGAGGGAGTGCACTGCATATGTGTTACTCCATGCGTTTCGATTCCGTCTCTAATTCCGTAGCCTGCCGGTCCATTCGATTTTAGGGCATTAGCGTCTTCTTCGTCACCGCTCCATCTCTGCTGCCACTCTTTGGTGCTCCGATTTTTCAGCATAGCCAAATTCGCCAAACCTTTCAACACCGCGTGTTCTTCCACTCCAAAGTCAATAAGGCAAGCTATTTCATCGACTCCGGCGTCGCTCACGTCCTTTATCTTCTGCGCGCATTTTTCGACCGCTCCCATCAAACCGCTTTCTTCGTAATACCGTTCAAAGGCGTGCTCCAGCACCGCTTCCATGTCGCCAGCGTTAACTACCGCGCCATCTACCTTAACCCCCAGACTCTTCGCCATGCTCTTCATCAAATCGACCGATCCGGCTAGGTAATTCTTAAACGGCCGTTTTACCAGCCTCTTCACTTGCTCCTCGTCATCGCCGATGTAAGTATGCAGCATCAAAGCCACTTGCCCCCGACCTTGATGCCCTGCCTGCGCCCAGGCCTCTCGATATTTCAGGATCTTGGCGCGTAACTCTTCCACCTTTTGCCCGAGAAGATGCGTCAATATTCCGCATCCGAGTTGTCCCGCAATTTCAAACGTTTCCGGACTGCCCGCCGCCGTCAGCCAAACGGGTAACTCGGGTTGCACCGGGGGCGGATAAATTCTCACCGAGACCTCGTCACCGCCGCCGCCGCGGAACGCCAAAGACTCTCCTCGCCACAAGCGCCTCACCTGATCCAGCTGTTCGATCATCACTTCTTTCCGCCGCCGATAGTGATCCGGCGCAAAGATAAAGTCTGCGGCATGCCATCCGGAGGCGAACGAAATACCGACTCTGCCGTTTGAGAGGTTATCCACCATCGCCCACTCTTCGGCCACGCGCACGACATGATGCAGCGGCAACACAACGCTGCCGGCCCGGATTTGAACTTGACTGGTGATCGTCGCCAGCGCGGCCCCCGCAACCGCCGGATTAGGATAGAGGTCGCCAAAAGGATGGAAGTGGCGTTCCGGAGTCCAGACGGCGGTGAACCCATGTTGATCCGCAAACCTGGCTCCTTCAAGCAGCACCTTATACCGGTTATGCGCCACCGCGGATGTACCATCATGAGCGAAATAAAAAAGACTGAATTGAGGTGCAGAGCTCAACTGGGCCGGCGCCGATGGCCGCGTGTCTTCAGACATGGGCGGGATGTGCGTTAGTGCCGGTCCCCGGGCGGCAGTAGTCGCGCTGCGCGCTTGTGGCGTGAGATCATCGCGATGCTTCACGTTTGCACCTTCTTGAGTGCCCTCATTTTGAAGCGTGCGATCCGGCTCGGACGGCAACACGACTTTGAAACCCCGAGCGAGGGTCCACAGCAATTCGAGTACGGAAATATCAAACGAGATCGAGGTGACTGCCAACCAAACTCCCGGACTCCCCGCCGTCAGAAAATGCGGGTCCATCGCGGAAAAGAAATTGACTACATTTCGGTGCTCGACCATCACGCCCTTCGGAGTGCCGGCCGAGCCCGAGGTGTAGATCACATACGCGGTATTGCCTGGTTGAGTCAGACTTGAAGGATTCTCTGTCCCGCAGGCTGCGATTGACGACCAATCCGAATCCAAGGCAACGGTCTGCCCCCGGTGTGGCGGCAGTCTTCCCATAAGTCTCTGCTGAGTTAACAGCACCGTGACCGCAGCATTCTGCAACATAAAAGAGAGACGCTCCAGGGGATACTCAGGATCCAGCGGCACATATGCTCCTCCCGCTTTGAGTATTCCCAACAGCCCGAGCAACATGTCTACCGATCTTTCCACGCACAAACCGACCAGCACTTCAGCTTGTACTCCCAGCCCGCGCAGGTAGTGCGCCAGTTGATTGGCCCTTTTATTCAACTGTCGATAGGTGAACTGTTGGTCTTCGTAGCAGAGAGCAATCGCCTCAGGTGTGCGATCAACCTGTGCCTCGAAGAGGTGATGAATGCAGATGTCCCGAGGATAATCGCGCGCCGTGTCGTTCCATTCAGTAAGAATCTGTTGCCGCTCGGCGTCGCTCATCATAGGCAAAGAGCCGATCGTTTTCTCGGGTTCGGCCACTATCGCCGCTAACAGATTTTGAAAGTGCTCGGCCATGCGTTCGATTCGTCGGCGATCGAACAGGTCCGTGTTATAGAGAAGCGAACAAGCTAGGGAGTTCTGGCTGGCCGTCACAGAGAGCACTAGATCGAACCGGGCCGTCTGTGGGTGCGAATCAAATAGGCTTGATTTCTCGCCGCCTGTCCTGGAAGGCTCCTGAGGGACGCTCTGCAACACGAACATGACTTGAAAGAGTGGAGTGCGGCTCAAATCTCTTTCGGGCTGCAACTCCTCAACCAGTTTCTCAAACGGCAGATCCTGATGCGCATACGCATTCAGACAAGCTTCTTTCACGCGCTCGAGCAAATCGCATATGCTAAGCGTAGGGAATACGTTGGTTCGCATCACCAGCGTGTTGACGAAAAAGCCTATGAGCGATTCAGTCTCGATCCGATTGCGACCGGCGATAGCCGTGCCAACCGCAATATCGGTTTGGCCGGAATAGCGAGACAGGAGAAGTTGAAAGGTGGCCAGGAGAGTCATGTACGGCGTGACGCCGGCACTCTGACTAAGCTCTGTAAGACCGTCTGTGATCTGCTGCGAACAATGAAACACTACCGATGAGCCGCGATGGGTTTGAATGGGTGGGCGCGGTCTGTCGGTCGGCAATTCCAACGTAGTTATCCCGGCTAATTGCTTTCTCCAGTAGTCGAGCTCTGTCTTTAACTCTGGGCTGCTCAGTTGCTCACGCTGCCAAACGGCAAAGTCCGCGTACTGAATTGCAAGCTCCGCCAGCGGCGAGGGCTCGCCCTTGCAATACGCTGAGTAAAGGGCATGAATCTCACGATGGAGGATGGTCATGGACCAACCGTCGGTGATGATGTGATGCATTGTGAGAAGCATCACGTAGCTTTGGCTGGTGAGCTTTAGCAGAGTGATTCGCAGCAGTGGACCGCGAGACAGATCGAACGGCCGTTGTCCCTCTTCCTGAACGAGTCGCCGAGCTGCTTCATCCCAGTGGGCCGGCAACAAACCGCTCAGGTCAACGATCGGGAGATTAATTTGGGCCGTCGGCGAGATCACCTGTACCGGCTGGCCATCAACTGTCGAGAACTGCGTGCGTAAGATTTCGTGTCGTTTCAGAAGTTCATTGAAGGCGCGCGCCAGCGATGAGATATCGAGGCCAGTTTCGAAAACCAACGTGGTGGGCAGATTGTAGGCTGAGGAGCCAGGATTGAACTGGTCCATAAGCCACAGCCGCTGCTGCGCAGACGAGAGCGGAAAAACCAAAACTTCTTCAGTCATAGTCTAGGCTTTGCAGTTAATTGAAAGGACTTAACGATGGGAGGACGATGCAGGAGAGATACCTGCGACTCTTTCATCTGCCTCGATTGGAGCCATGATTTGTCGCAAGTGACTTAGAACCCAGCAGCACTGAGTCATTTTGAGAGGAATAGTGGCTGAGAAACCAAGTGGCTACTGGCGCTGATCACGACGATCGCACAGACAAAGCTACCGCAGTAGCGACCTACACGTCCCAGGTAATGCTTTTGAGCATCGAGCCTAAAGGCCGAGTCAGCGCGCGTGCTGAACTAGAGTCATTCTGCTTTCCGCACGAAGCTTCTATTAATCAGCAACCGGCCCTGATAACTAACTGAAGACAAAAGTATGAGCAGCTTATCGAGGTCTTGATCGTAGCGCTCCGCCGTGCCGCAAAGATTCTGAAAGGGTCCAACTCGTATCGTTACCTTGTCGCCGTTCTTGATCTCATTATCAAATACTACAACGCCATTCACATCCGTTTGCGATCGGATCTGCCCAATGACCTCTTCATTTACGGAAGTGGGACTACTGCCAAACCCTACAACGCAGCGCACTCCTCTAGTAAAGGTGACTTTGTGCAGCAAGGTGGCGGCATCAAAATTGGCAAAGAGATATCGTGGGAAGAGCGGCTCGATTGTGTCCAGCGGCCTTGTCGTGAACGGATTGAAACGATTCCCTTTTACTTTAGGCATGAACGTTGTTAAGCCCCACGCCCTAAGATTGCTCTCCGCTCGATTTTCTTCTCTCGGTCTGGTGTAGACGGCATACCAGAGAGGCTTGCCGCCGTCTGATATCTCCATAATCAACCCCCTCCCAAGCACAGTCCCGTGTGAATGTGGCCAGGCACTAACGCTTTATTTATTTATTCTTACGCTCCTATTCCGGGGTGTCGAGGCAGGGTACTCAGGTCATGTCATTAATGTCTTTAGAGGAGCGTCAAATTTTTGTAAATTAAGTTACAAATTTCTCAAAGCGCTTGAGAGGGCGTGGTTTACCCAGAGCTTGCAGAAGTCTTGCTATGGGTACGCTTACTGGGAGACGAGGCACCACTCGAGAACAGCCATTGCGGCGGAGAGTTTATGTTGAGCCTGCACAAACGCAAGGCTCTGCGACCCATCGAGCACTTCGGCAGCGACTTCATCGCCGCGCTTGGCCGGAAGGTCGTGGAAAAAATGAGTCTTCTCCTGTTTCGACACGCGCTCCATCAATGAGCGATTCACCTGATAGCGCTCGAAGTCTGCTCGCCAACCAGGATCTGATTTCTGAACGCCCATTGTGTTCCAACGCGTCGTGTAAACCGCGTCAACCTTTTCAGGTAAGTCGTCAACGCTGTGGTGCTGAGTAATGAGCGAGCCGTTCCGTTGGGCGAGACTGGAGACGCCTCGAAGGCGATCTTCGGGCAACCCGTAGCCCGAAGGCGTAACGAGCGTTAGCGTCATCCCAGGCGTCAGAGCGACAGCGAGGGCGAGCGCAGCGGCAGTGTTGTTGCCCTCGCCCAGATATAACACGTGGATTCCGTCCAGTTGACCAAACGCTTCTTGCATCGTAATTAGATCGGCAATGGCTTGAGTCGGATGCTCGCTATCGCTCATGGCGTTTATGATTGCCATCCGATCCTGTTGGGCCAAAGCTCTCATCTCTTCAATCGTCTCGTTAGTGCGAATCACGAGCGCATCGAGGAAGCCGGAGAGAACCCTGGTGGTATCCTCAATAGTTTCGCCTGTCGAGATCTGCAGATCCTTCGGCCCATAACAGATGATCTGCCCGCCAAGTTTGAGGGCCGCGACGACAAAGGAAGTGCGCGTACGCGTCGAAGGACCGCGAAAATATATGCCGACGATTTTGTTGGCCAGCGGCCGCGCGTTTGCCTTTATGTCTCGTCCAAGAGCCAACCCTCTTCTCAACAAATAAGATAGATCTGGTGGATTGAGATCCATGAGAGTGAGAAGATGTTTTGCCATTCGTGAGTCTCCCAGCAATTCGATAATACTGTATCACTGCTTTCATTGTTAGCCTGGGCCGGAGACGCGAATGCTGATCGCGTGGTGACGATGAGCATCCTGTAACGGGGCCCGCGTGATCGCGTCGCATGGTGCAACTGGAATCGGCTATGCGTCGAAAACGGATCTGTTTGGACTAATCCAGCGCAAGATCTCCACACTCGCCAACCAGCATCGGAGGCGCCAGTCATGGCCTTCAACAGCGATAGCCGCGGCATAATCCGGAGCCACATCTATTGCTCTTAATGACCACCGCGATGCTTCACTAAGATCCCATCCTGTTCGTAACAAAGCCGCTGGCTCTCCCGGAGAGAGGGCGACGTCGAACTGATCCAGTGGCAGTAAGAGGCCACTCCCCTTGGCTTTAATGAAAGCCTCTTTACGAGTCCAGCCATCATAAAATGCTCGCTGTCGACGACTGGCGGGAATCGCCAGCAGGCTGGCCGTGTCGTTTGCAGAAAAGAAGCGTCGCGCTATGTCTTCACCAGTGAGGTCCGGTCGGATGAGCTCCAGATCAACCCCGAGGGCTCGCCGGCGCGTTATGCCATAAATGGCCAATTTTCCGGAATGCGCCAAATTGAAGTTTAAGCTGGCGTCTTCGCAAACGGGATCCGCGAGCGAGGGTTTCCCGTGCTCGGCATAATTGAAATGCAGCGCGGCCGGCCCGCAGTCTAAATATAAACCGAGTATGGTTCTCAGAAATCCGCGAGCAACAATGAAGCGTTCGCGGTCCCGCTCAAAACGATAGCTCTTAGCCCGGGCCCGTTCATCTGGTGAAAGAAGACCGTGAAGACGTGCGAGGTCCCCGGCTGGCACTTGAAGATTCGCACGCCAGAGGTGTACTTCATTTGTTTCTAACGCGAGACTGGCCGGCGGGCTCTGCCAGTCCGTTTCAGACGAACGCTGGGCCAAATTAGTCTCTCCTATATCAGAACGAGAAGGATCCCTTACTCTCAGTCGACGCTTGTCATTCAGAGCGTGGGCCATGATCACTGCCGAATGTACTTCAATCAGCTTATCGTTGATGAACTTCAATAACCAATCTAACGGCATTCATCATAGCCCAACATTCCCGCAACAACGGAACTTCATCTTGTTAGCAACTTACTTCCCGCAAAATCCCGAGGCGGGCACCCAAAGCCTGGCCTAGTGTTAGGCCCATTACTGAAAACAAGCGTGGCTCCCTCGACCACTGTCGCTTCACTTTGCCCTGTAGTCAGGTCAGTATCGGGTGGTACCCCATTTTGGAGATCCTTTGCTAAATAAGATGGCCCACGAACCCTCACGAAACAAAAAGTTTTTCCGTGCCTATTTCGTGTGATTTCGTGGATCGTTCTCGCCCAAGAGAAAGACAACACGAAACCAATTTAGGGCATTGTCCGTTGGTGGCCTGCTTTCAAATCAGGGGTGCTCTTTGCGTTTTCAGTCTCCTCTGGAGTGCTTTTTTGAATCGAAGATTCTCCGCTTAAGCTTCGAGAAGGCCGACGCCACGCAGAAGAAGCAAGACAACGGGCTAATATTACAGAACGCAGCAGAGGTTGAAAGTTAGCGGCGCTGTGATAGTATGGTTCGCACTCGAAATTTAGGCGGGCCGGCGACTTGAATCGCGAATCCTCCTACGAAGGGAAGCCAGCGTTGGAATATTCATCCTCCCCTAATCAGTTTAAGCTCTCGAATGAATGGATGCGTCGCGGTGAGCTTTGCGAGGCGTGGTCTGCCACGCGCAGTGAAATCCGCAGAGAAGACAGATTCATTGAAGGGGCGTACCCAATCTACGCAAGCCACGCCTCGGGCGCTTATCTGTGGGATGTGGACGGTCACCGTTATGTCGATTATATCCTGGGGTATGGAACCGTTATTCTCGGTCACGCAGATTCGCGTGTGACGAACGCGGTGGTGCAAGAGCTCGAGAAGGGTGTTTGCCTTTCACCTCTCTGGCGACCTCTCCAGGTCGAACTCGCGGAGCTGTTGACCGCCGTAATTCCAGGAGCGGAGATGGCGTACCTCATGAGGACCGGGTCGGACGCGACGAGTGGGGCGCTGCGGTTGGCTCGTATTTACACGGGCCGAAATAAAGTAGTGCGATGGGGCTACAATGGTTGGCACGATTGGACGGCTACTCGTACCGAAGGAGTTCCCGCCTCCGCTCGTTCTGAGACCCTTACCTTTAACTATAACGATACCGCTTCGCTCGGCGCTGCTTTCGCTGCGTATCCGGATCAGATCGCGTGCGTGATCATGATGCCGTTTGAATTGGACCCGCCGATCTCCGGTTTCCTGCAAGAAGTCAGAGACATTGCGCATGAGAATGGGGCCCTATTCATCCTCGATGAAATGCGTTCCGGCTTTCGCATGAGCCTGGGCGGAGCGCAGCAGTATTTTAATGTCAAGGCTGATTTGGCCACTTTTAGTAAAGCGATGTCGAACGGTTATCCGATTTCGGCCGTCGTCGGACGAGAAGACGTTCTCAGGTGTGTCGGACGTACGCACATAGCATCGACCTTCTACGCTAATTCTGCCGAGATGGCCGCCGCCGTGGCCACGATCTCGATCTTGAGAGACTCGGACGCAATCAAAAAGATATGGGAGATGGGCGAGATCTTTTGCCGGGGTCTCGGCACCCTGATCGTGGAATATGGCGTGCCCGCACAGGTTGTCGGATATCCGCCATGTCCCTTTCTGAAGTTCACTTCGTCTGATGAGGACGAACGCCAAGCCGACATGACGGCCTTCTACGCCGAAACGACGAAACAGGGCGTACTCTTCCACCCCAATCATCATTGGTTCATAAGCGCTGCGCACACCACGGAAGACATCGTCCTTACCCTGGAGGTATGCAGAAGAGGCTTTGAGGCGATGGGCCTGGCAACTCGCGGCCGGTAGTTGGCGCTTGAATTGACCCACATCTCACTTCAAGCAGCATCATTTTGAAAGCAATGGTTTGAGTTAAGGCATGAACGATTTCGTTGACCTCCATATACACACATCGCACAGCAGCGATGGCGATCATGGACCTCTTGAGATACTGCAAATGGCCCGGGATATCGGGCTTCGTGCGATCTCGATAACCGATCATGATTCGGTTGGGGCCTCTCGCATCGCACTTCAGTGTTGCCGGGACTATGACCTGGAAGTCTTGCCAGCCGTGGAAATCACGACCTTCTTTCGAGGCAGAGAGCTTCATATTCTGAGCTACTTCATTGACATCGCCGCGCCCGGTGTCATCGCGCAATTAGCTACAATACGAGAATTTGACGAAGCCCGGAGCCAACAGCTGATCCTTCTGCTTAACGGGATGGGAATAGACGTAGATTACGATGAGGTCAAAGCCGTAAGCCCTCACGCAGCAGCGAAGTGTTCTGTGATCGTGAAAGCAGCGATGACCAATGGACGTAATGTCGAACTGCCGATATTTCAAGACTACTTTGACGGACGAAGATCGGACCAGCCGTATCATAATTTTTTTCTCGACTATATGAGGCCGGGCGGTGTTGCTTATGTTGAGCCGTCAACCCGCTATCCGACGACGGCAGCCATCGAACTAAGTCTGTCTTACGGCGGCGTACCGGTGCTGGCGCATCCGGGCGGTAGTCTTACGCTTCCCGACGACGTCGAGATCATAGATCAGCTTCGCTCTCGAGGTCTTTCCGGTTTAGAGGTCTACTCAAGTTATCACACAGCCGAGCAGGATCTCTTTCTCGGAGACTATTGCTCGCGGCACGACTTAGTAGTGACTGCCGGATCCGATTTTCATGGCGCGACCGTCAAGCCGAATATTCGTCTGGGCGTCATTCCATACAATCCGTACGTCTTAGTGGAAGCTTTGCAGGAAAGACGACGGGCACTCTTATGCGCCTAATTCCCGCGACAAGGGATTTCAAGTGATCGGTCCCGCTCGCGAGGTCGGGATGATAAAAGGAGCTGTCAATAATTAAAGCTGCACTCATAGGCTTCGGTGCCATCGCGCGAAATGGGCACCTACCCTGGTATTCGCGTCATCACAAGGTGAAGCTCGCTGCCGTGGTAGAGCCCACACCTCAGGGACGCGCGCTGGCGCAGGCCCTGGTTCCGAATGTCCCTGTGTTTTCCACCCTGGATGCGTTGTTGCTCAGCTCCCTATCTCTGACATTTGTCGACATCACTGCTCAACCAGCAGCACATGGCGACCTAATTCTAAAAGCTATTGCAGCTGGCATTAATGTCATTTGTGAAAAACCGTTCGTCACTAACTTAGAAACCATGCGTCGCATTGAGCTAATGCGTCGCTCCGACGGGCCGATCATCGCTGCGTGTCATAATTGGTACTTTGCCCCGGTTATTCGCAGGGCCCTCGAATTGGTGGCGACCGGAAAAATCGGAGAGCCGCAGAGAATCCTGTTCGCCGCCCGGCGCTCTCAGCCGGCCATGGGCGCGGACTACTGGAAGCCGGCCTGGAGACAATCCAAAAGCGAAGGCGGCGGGATACTTGCCGATCTCGGCTACCACGGTTTTTATCTGGCGTCCAGAGTATTCAAGTCCCCTCCAATTTTCGTGCAAGTAAACCCTACTCATAAAGTCAACAACGGTTGGGAGGCCGAGCGCGCCGCGCATGTAGTGCTTGACTATGGCGGGAGGAAACAAGCCGAGTTAACTTTGAGTTGGCTTAGTACAGTTCGTGAGACCGTACTTCAGATTTATGGTTCGTCAGGTATTCTTAACATCGAGGGTGAGACACTTACCTTGAGAACGATCGGCGAGAACGACATTCAAGAACAGCTTGAATCATTGACTGCTGATTCCTGGCACTCGGCCTGGATCGGCGCTACTCTCGACTCGTTTGTCGAAGCGATAGAGCGCGGCGAACGGGATGCTTCGTGGCAAGATATCCAGTGGAGCGTGTCAGCGTTACATGCCGCACACGACTCCATGAAATCAGGAGTAGCAGTAGCCACCGCGATGCTTGCCACCAGTTTCGTTTAACTCCGGACTTAAGCATTTCATACCGATCTTAACGGTCGGGGGTAGTAGGTGAAAGTCTATAACTTACCGCGCCCCCCACTTATTCACCTCACTAAAACGGGAAAGTTAGTCTGGCACTTCACGTCCATTAACTGTATGGTGTCCGCTGACGAAAGAATTGAGGCCGAAATGCATGCTCAAGATGGTCGCCTGAAAGATCACACACTCTCCACAAAGTCCGCGGCGCTCTCGCCGGTTGAACAAGCATTGCTTCAAGAACCACCATTAGGCGGCTCGCTGAGTCCGGTCCGGCTCACCCAAACACGCATCGAGCGCGTCGCGCGTACTCAAGAGTTGCCTCTATCCTTTCTGCTGGAAGATGTGCTGGCAGAGTTCTGGTCCAGTCCCGAGGGCGATACGGGCACGCTCAATAGATGTTTTCGTTTGCAAGGAACATTCAACGAAGCCGCGATGGAGTTGGCAATTAATGAATTGGCGCGCCGTCATGAGGTTTTGCGGACAACATTTTCCGTAGTCAATGGCCGAGCGCGACAGGTTATTGCCCGGCCCGTGAGGCTTACCGTGCCGGTGATAGACCTGCACAGTATGGCCCACGTGAAGCGTCTCGAGGAGGCGTTAAGAATTCTTGCGCAGGAGGCGCAGCGACCATACGACCCGAGCCGGAGTCAGTTGTGGCGAGTAGTTATCGTTCGACTCGACGAAAGCGAACATCTCCTGTTGCTGAGCGTGTCGCATTTAATCGCTGACGGTTCGTCAATTAACTTATTAATCAAAGACAGCTGGATTTTGTACCGGGCTTTTTCGACCGGCACACCGTCACCGCTCACCGAAATTCCGATTCAATTTGCCGACTACGCCTGTTGGCAAAGAAGCAATTTGCAGGGATCCGTGTTGGAAGATCTGGTGTCGTACTGGAAGCGTAACCTCGATGGGCTCAAGGTGGTTCCGGAAATACTCCTGCCGTTCGAACGAACGATCCCCACGGAGAATAACGAACGAACGGTGGTGATTCAACACCTGCAAGTACCCGCATCATTGCTGGAGTCGCTGAGAGAACTAAGCCGGCGTGAGGGAGTGACACTGTTCATGCTGGTCTTCGCGGCGCTGATAACCACTTTGCACAGATACACAGGCAACCATGACTTCGGAATTCTTTCACCGGTGACGAACCGTCATCGTCCGGAAACCACAGGAGTGGTCGGTTGGCTTGCCGACTACATCGTGTTGCGCGTTAAAGTGCCTGCGGTTGCTACCTTTCCCCAGTTACTACAGAAGGTGCGAGACGTGGTCCTCGAAGCCTATGATCATCAGGAATTACCTTTTTCTAAATTCTACGGGAATAGTTCCAAGGTATGGAAGCAAGCCAATAGTTATTCGAGCGTCAGGTTCAACATGATGGCAGGTACGGGGCGTAGCGACGCCAGTCCGTCGCAAAGCGGCGGAGCTACACGGATGGGTGGATTTGTTCTCACTTCGATAGATCTTCCCCAGTCGATGCCGAGTCGAATGTCGCCACCGGGACTGGATGTATTGGTGCGTGAGAATGACCATCAGTTGCACGTCAACATTACTCACGAACTCGAACGCCATGAAGCCGCGGCCGTCAACCTATTACTGCAAGATTATCTCAAGGTCCTGGAGGGTGTTGCTTGCGCTCCGCAGCAGCGCTTAGCGGAGATTTTGCTTAGTTCGAAAACTATTAGCAACAGAGCAGTTTGAGTAACGGCTGATGGTCCACCTTGACTTTACTCATGTCCGGAATGACTATGGACGAAGTCAGTCCCCGAACAACTCGCGTCTGAGGTGGATTCACGATGTAGATGAAAGCTTAAGATATGCACCACTCAATCCGTAAGACCATCCTGATAAGTGAGCCACAGGGCATCACGGGTGAGCTTCAATTCGACAATTCGAAGCCCTACCTTCCCTACATGTGGGCGATACTTAAGTCTTATTGGGAGCATCATGGTAACCGAACTGATGCGTACGAGTGGCTTGAGCCTATCTGGCGAAATGACCGCCCCGACTTATTGCTGCAGCCCTACCGGCATCTTACTATTGACGTACTGGGCCTGAGTTGTTACACGTGGAATTGGGAAGTCCAATGCAGTATTGCTCGGCACGTTAAGTCACTTAATCCGGCCTGTCTGGTGGTCGCTGGCGGACCGGAGCCGGACTACAAAGATCCGGATTTCTTCCGCAAACATCCCTACATCGACATCGTCGTCGTCAAAGACGGCGAACTTACCTTCCGCGAACTACTGTCCAGAATTTCGAAAGATGATTTCAATTTTCAGGACATCGGCGGCTTGTATCTTCCACAATCAGACGGCGCCCTAATTTGCACCGGTCAGGCCCAGGTACCCACCGTGTTTGATTACAGCCCTTACCTTGAACAGAGCGCGTATTATGAGCGATTGATCGAACAGTACGGACCAGCTTCATTCGATGTAATATTCGAGACGAACCGGGGTTGTCCCTATGGGTGCAGTTTTTGTGACTGGGGTTCAAGTACGATGTCGAAGATACGGCGTTTCGACATGGCAAGAATCGAAGCTGAAGTCGACTGGATGGGCCGCATGAAGATCGGGCGAGTCATGTTGGCCGACGCCAACTTTGGTATTCTTCCGCGGGATGTTGAGATCGCAGATCTTATCAACGCGACCCGCGAGAGGTACAAAGGGTACCCGGAATACATCTTCTACAGCGCTGCCAAGAACCATCCGGATCGAGTGATCGCGATCGCCAGGAAGTTCGCCGAAAGCGGTATCTGTACGGCGCACGCTTTGTCCATTCAACACACAAAAAAGGAGGTCCTGGCTGCCACTGAACGGAACAACATCTCTCCTGAGAAGCAGGTCGAGGTGGTGAAAGCCATGATGGCGAATCGTGTCCCGGTCGAAGTGCAACTGATCCTTGGCATTCCCGGAGACACCTACTCGCTATGGAAGTCGTGCCTGGCGGATTTGATGGAATGGGGTATTCATGAGGATTACCTCATCCAAGCCTATCGTCTCCTGCCTAATGCGCCGGCCGCCGAGAAAAGTTTTGTGGACCACTGGCAAATGCAGACGATCGGGCGCGTGATGTTCGACTATACACTTCGCTCTCGCGAGAAGGGTCGAGACCTCATCCGAATGCGAGATAAGCTCGTGGTCCAGTCAAAGACCTACTCGTGTGAAGATTGGATCAAGATGTCTGCCTATTCGGCCTTCGTCAAGGCCTTACATAATGGCAGTCTGACTCAACGAATCGCCATATATCTACGCCTGACGCACAACGTCCCGTATTTGGAATTCTACCAGAGCCTGATCGAGGAAGGATTTCGGTCCACGGTGTTAACTCAGGATTGGTATCAGAGAGTCTCGGACCATTACCGGCACTTTCTCGAACACGAAGATACGAGCGATCACATGGACGTCGAAGCATTGCCACGGCTACCCTACACTCTCCATCCGTCCCGGTGGTTATACGTGCAGTTATGTCTAAATCTCGACCAATTCTTTGACGCTCTGCAAACATACCTCCTTGCTCGGTATCCTTTGGTGAAGAATGTTGGCAGTGTCATTGACTATCAGAAGCAGTTGGTCATCCTACCTACCTTTGACCGAAACACCGGCAAGACGTTTCGGACTGACTTTCATTGGATGAGTTATTTTGAGGAGGCCCGGGTTAGAGACGGCTCCGAGACCCTCGGCGAACCTGCGCTCACTCCCGGTGCGAGCGTAACCGCTACTGATCAGACTTCCGGCGAACGAACCGGTATCGCGCATGAAGCCAACTTCAGCGGATACTATGGGCAACCGCTCGAGTGGGGCCTGGGCGACATGGATGATCGCTGGGCCCAATGGATAGAGCGAATTGTCTTAGGCCGAAGCTCAGCAGGGATGCATAACTTCCAGCAGCTTGCGTTCGAGGACCCTCTCATCCCGGCCGGCACGGTGGTCCCGCCGAGCAGCGCCTTGCGGAATTCTTCAATCTGGAAATTCCAGCAATGACGGGCGGTGAAAGTTTTCTCGCGGCGGTGGTTTCGGTCGGACGTGTCGCCCAGCTTGTGGAGTGCGGCGACCCGCTGTCGTTTCCCACTTGAAAGTGAAAGTTCTGACCAGCGTTTTTCTTTTTGCTAATCCTGGATGTTATTCGCAGATTCCACTAGCGATACCCATGAATTCGACGCTTGAACGTATCCTCTACCCTATTCGTAAGGTGACGGCTGCGGCGAGACTTCGGGGCCAATCGCTGGAACACACGATGATCCACAAAGCCGCAAATCTGGTTGCCGCAGAAAAGCTTGAAGGCGATTATTTGGAATTTGGTGTCTACTCAGGAGGCTCGTTCATCCAGTCGTATCATGCAATAAGAAAGGTTTTCAGCCGGCGTCAGAAACGCCATGGGCCGGAACGTTCAGAAAAGGACAAGCTGGAAATAGAAAGACTGTGGCAGGCTATGAGATTCTTTGCCTTCGATTCATTTCAGGGCTTGCCTGAACCTGATGGGATTGATCGGCAATCGAGGGATTTTGTTAAGGGTAAGTATAGGTCCACGGAAGGTGCCTTTCGGAGAAACCTCTCACTGGCGGGGATTTCCTTGAGTAAGGTGGTCACGGTCACTGGCTCGTTCAAGAACACTTGTACGGAAGAGACAATCAGAAAGTACGAAATGAACCATGCGGCCATCATTCATGTCGATTGCGACCTGTATGCCTCTGCAAGGCTCGCGCTGGAGTTCGTAACTCCCCTCTTAACAGATGGAACTATTATTATTTTCGATGATTGGTTCTGCTTTCGCGGAAATCCTAACTTTGGAGAGCAAAAAGCATTTAACGAATGGCTAGTCACGCTGCCGGACTGGTCCTTTGCCCAATATCAGAAAGAAGGCCCCTGGGGTAACAGCTTTATCGCCAACAAGCGCAATCCCGCCGAGCTGCAAGCAACCCAGTAGTCATGATCCGTTAGGAGGACACGCCATGGGGAACGTAAGGAAGGAGCCACTGACGCTTGACGAGATCACCCGCTTTTACGAGGATGGTTATATTTTTCCGATTCGTGTCTTAAGTGAGCGGCAGGCCGGGGACTTGCGCGATGCGCTGCAGGACCACCTCTCTGGACGTATAGCGTCCCCCAAATACGAGCTCACTGATCCAATTCGCATCAGGCGCGTCACGGACTCCGGCGAGAAGACAACTTTCGAATACGAGGACGACGGGATCACCGAGCCGCACACGTTCCCATTCTTATTTAACCTCTGGAAGCGGGACGAGCGATTTCGCGAAATTGGTTTCGATGCCGTCATCGCCGGCATGGCGCGCCAGTTGCTCAACGCCAATCAGGTAATCCTCATGGAAGACAACGCGGTGATTAAGAACCCTCATACCAAGACGCTGCCCTGGCATCAGGACTATTCTTATTGGCCGCTCGATACACCCACGGCGGTGACTGTATGGATCGCGCTGGACCGCATTACACCCGAAAATGGCGCCATGCAAGTGGTTCCCGGCTCTCATAAACTGGGCGAGCGGCTCCCGGTGGCATTCGGCGACTCCAGTTCTTTAATGCAGGAGGACCGCCCGGACATCATCGAGATCTCGCAAGACCCATTGGCGGTGGGACACGATGTTGTCACCTACGATCTTCAACCCGGCGAGTGCGGATTCCACCACGCGATGGTATGGCATGCATCGACGCCGAACACGAGCTCCAACTTTCGCCATGCTTTCGTCCTTCGCTATGTGGCGAACGGGACGCTCTGGCTCGGGAACGAGAGGTTCCCCTACGACGAGGTCGGCGTTACCATCGGTGACCCAATCGGCGGTCCGCATTTCCCCACGATCGCAACTGCTTTCTGAGGCTCGCCCGACTTGGACCAGGTTGCGGCAGGCGAGCTTGCTCCGTCTTTGCAGATAATATGATTGGCTGGGGGAACCGTCCAAAGACACCTAGCTCCGAGTAAACAGCACCGCGGCCGGAACTAAATAGAACTTTTATGAGTGCAATCGGGACGCGTTTGAATTCCGCGAAAGCGTTTGTGTTTGATTTTCTCGGCACGCTCGTAGAAATAGACAACGACGCTCCTTCAATGTGGGAGACTCTCGCCGAACTAGGCTATGACTCTCATGTTCAGTTGCAGGCAATGTGGGAATCCGACGCTTTTGACGGGTGCCTCACGCCCAGGCTAAACGGCGACCCCGACTACGAGAGCTGGAGAGCTAATAACATTCAACGACTGGTAATCCTGAGCAAAGTTCCTGGTCCGCTGGTTGCCACTACAGTTTCGACATTGTTAGAGATAGACCGGCGAATAACGGTTAAAGCAGTCCCGACGGCAAATCCTTTGCTTCAACTGTTGCGACAACATAAGAAGAAAATCGGCCTCTGCTCAAACTGGGATTACGCCATCAAACCCTACCTGGACCAAGCCAACCTACTTGCGTTCGACGGAGTAGCGGTTTCTGCCGAGATCGGCGTGCGCAAGCCTAATGAGGCTATTTTTGCTGATATTTGTTCTAAGCTGGGTGTGCACCCTGACGATTCAGTATTCATTGGCGATAACTGGTCTACAGATATCGTCGGCGCGCTGCGCTCAGGTTTTACGCCCGTTTGGATTCGTCACGGAAACGCCTCATCCGGGTTCTCGCACCTGGTGGCGGAGTTCGACTCATTAGCGGACTTCGATGCCTACTTACGCAACTTGCGATGAACCAGGGAACCCTCAGATCATGGACACCATAGCTGTGATCACTTTAACGCGTGGGCGCCCTGAGTTGTTGATGCGTGCGATCGCTTCCGTGCGTTCGCAGGACTATTCTGGTTGTATAGATCACCTGGTCATAATTGATGACTGCCCCA